>ENA-OWNT01000334-OWNT01000334.1-seawater-metagenome-genome-assembly--contig:-NODE-334-length-121926-cov-6.844332_pt1 | contig 121926 bp, 86 predicted proteins | sample MGYA00238136_ERZ651165 | MGnify/ENA primary metagenome ERZ651165 (study PRJEB26861, sample SAMN08777766) | seawater metagenome | isolation source: coastal seawater | place: USA: Florida | collected...
ATGAAATCCTGCCGGCGGATCTGGTCTTCGGTGCTGAGAGACAGGCCCTGATCCTCAAGGTTTCCGGTCAGCGCCAGATTGGCGAGGATCGCGTTGGCGCGGTCTTCCAGCCGGATGCGCAGTTGCGTGGCGCGCCAGGCGGCGGCGACCTCGTCCTCGATCTCGTCCAGCGGTGGGATGGCGGGGGGCACGATCGCATCCAGGCGCAGGGCGAACTGGCCACCATCCGACAGCGGCAGCAGCTCGGGGAAGTCGCCATCCTGCGCGGCTGCGGCGGCCTGGGCAAAGCTGTCATAGGCGGCGATGCCCTGATCCATACCGTCGAACCAGTCGATGGTGGCGAACTGCAGCTCGGTCTCGGCCTCCAGCTCTTCCAGCGTTGCGCCACCGGCCAGCAGATCGTCAAGGTCTTCCACCATGTCGTCGATCACCCGCCGGGCGGCTTCTTCCGCCAGTTCGGTGCGCAGGTCTTGGGCAGCCTCTTCATAGGGCACTTCGCTGGCGTCCAGAACCGCGTTGATGCGGAACAGGGCCGGGCCAAAGCGGCTTTCCAGCGGGCCGATGATTTCGCTTTCGGTATCGGCAAAGATCACCTCGGCCGCCGCATCCGACAGATCGCCCGGCGCAGTTTCGCCAAGGTCCACATCGTCCAGCGTCAGGCCCCGGTCTTCGACCAGTGTGTCATAATCCGTGTCTCCGGCATCCAGCGCGGCGCGGGCGGCATCGGCCTCTTCCTGGGTCGGGAAGACCAGCCGTTCCAGCAGGCGGCGTTCGGGCTGAACATATTCGGCGATCCGTTCGTCATAGAGCGCGCGGATGGCCACCGGATCGACCTCGACCGTGTCCATGATCATGTCGGGTGTGATCCACGCATAAGAGATCGAGCGCAGTTCAGGCCGTTCAAACCGCTGGCCGTTTTCGTCGTAATAGGTCTGCAAATCCTCGGGCGTGGCGGCGGCCAGACCGGCGGTCAGGTCGGTTTCGGTCACACGCGCCAGCGTGAAGCTGCGGGTTTCAGTCTGGAAGGCGACCATGATTTCGGTGAACGCATCGGGCGTGGACAAGCCGCCGATGACGGCCGCCTGCAGGATCGAGCGGGAAACGTCATCGCGGATGGTTTCCTCGAATTCCTCTACGCTATAGCCCGCTTGGCTCAGCGCCAGTTCATAGCCTGCGCGGTCGAAATTGCCGTCGATGCCCTGGAAGGTAGAGGTCGTGGTGATCTGGCGCGCAACCTCTTCGTCGCCGACCGACAAGGTCATTTCGCCAGCCTCGTGGGTCAGGGCGGCGCGGGCAACGAGACCTTCCAGAATGGCGCGGTCCAAACCGGCGGCACGCAGCGCCGAGAGCGACTGATAGGGGCCGCCTTCAGCCGATTGGGCGCGCAGTTCCGCCTGAATGGCGCGGGCATAGGCATTGGCCGAGATCGAGGCATTGCCAACCGATCCGACCTGAATGGCCGAGCCGCCGAAGCTGCCGATGCCAAAGCCCGCAAGCCCCACCATCAGAAGGGCGAGAATGGCCCAGACGAAATAGTCCGAAAGCTTCCGTTTGCCTGCGCGTCGTGCCATGCCGGATGTCTCCCTTGATCTGGCTCTGAAGCGCAGGTTTAGGGGGTCATGGCAGGGGGGGCAAGGGGCTCAGAGGGAAAGCTGGGAAAGTCGGTGCCCAACTTCGGCCAAACCGGCGGCATCCGCGTTGGCAAAGGCGATGCGCAGGGTGGTTTCGGCCTGACCCGATCCGCCCTGTTCGCGTAGCGGGCCGAACATGGTGCCGGGCAGCGTCAGAAGGCCCGCCTTCGACACCATCGCCTTGGCCACATCGTCTGATCGCATCTCGAACGGATGGCGCACATAGGCGAAATAGGCCCCGCATCCCAGCAGTTCCCAGCCAGAGAGCCGCTGAAAGGCGGTTTCCATCGCGGCACGGCGGTTCAGGATCTCTAGCCGTTCGCCCGCCAGCCACTCGCCCAGGTTCTGCATCCCCCAAAGCGCGCCGATCTGGCCAACCTGGCTGGGGCAGATGGCGACCGTATCAAGGAATTTCTCCACCTCGAACAGCCGTTCGGGGCTGGCGACGATGGCACCGACGCGGTGGCCGGTCAGGCGGTAGGATTTGGAGAAGGAATAAAGCTGGATCAGCGTGTCGTCCCAGTCGGGATCGGTGAACAGATCATGAGGGGCGCCCTCAACCGAGTGGAAATCGCGATAGGTCTCATCCACGATCAGCGCGATCTTGCGGCGGCGGCAGAGGTCGCGGAAGGCCGCCATAATTTCGGCCGGGTATTCCACCCCGCCCGGGTTGTTGGGCGAAATCAGCACGATGGCGCGGGTGCGGTCGGTGATCAGCGCCTCGGCTGCGTCCGGGTCAGGGATCAGGCTTTCGCCGGTGGCCAGCAACTGCGCCTCGACCCCGGTCATGTCCAGCCACATCTTGTGGTTGAAATAGTAAGGTGTGGGCAGGATCACCCCGTCGCCTTCGCCCGCCAGCGTCGCCATGACCGCGCAGAACGCCTGATTGCAGCCCGAGGTGATCGCCACCTGATCTGGCCGCACCGTGCCGCCATACCCGCCGGTCCATTGCGCGGCCAGTTCGGCGCGCAGCTCGGGGCGGCCCAGGACCGGGCCGTAAAGATGGCTGTCGGCCTGGGTCAGCAGCGCCTCGGCCATGGCCCTGCGCAAGCCCTCGGGCGGGGGATCGACGGGCGCGGCCTGGCTGAGGTTGATCAGCGGCCGGTCGGCGGGGAAGGTGACCCCGTCGATCCAGCGCCGCGCCTCCATGACGGGGGGCGGGAAGGTGGCCGCGAATCTGGGGTTCAGCACAGGCATGGCGCGCCTCGTCGGGTCAGGGCAGGGGGATCAGAACGGAATCTCATCATCCATATCGCTGCGGCCACCGCCGCCGCCGCCGCCGCCGCCGAAGCCACCGCCGTCACGGCGGGGACCGCGACTGCGCTCGCGCGCCTCGCTGACCTTGATGGTGCGGCCGTCAAGCTCGCTCTCGTGCATCTCGTTGATCGCGGTCTGCGCGCTCGCTTCTTCGGCGAAGGTCACGAAGCCGAAGCCCCGCGAACGGCCGGAATCGCGGTCAGTGATGACCTTGGCGTCAGTGACTTCGCCGAAGCTTTCGAAAGCGCGGCGGAGGCCGTCATCATCGGTGGCCCAGGCGAGGCCGCCGACAAACAGTCGGTTTCCCATGTTCTCGTTACTCTACTCGCACTCCGCGGTTGGGCGGAGTGTCCAATGTGGTTTGGCCGGGCAGGAGGCCCGACGCTCCGTGCGCCCGATTTGGCGCTTGAACCTGTGGTCGTCTGCAGGACAACCACCAGTGGAGAACCCCCACGGGTGGATCCAAAAAGGATCGACCCGCCAGGCCCAGGCTGGCGATGCAGGCAGTGAAGTGCTGTGGGCGAGGCCGGCTGACCAGGACCATAGAACCGTGACCGGCGGACCACCTCAGTCGACGGGGGCGCGAACGCTCCGCCACACAGCGACCCATGGAGTGCGTTGCCACTCCTCCAGGCGCGGCGACCGTAACCGGCGGGTGCTGGGGTCGCTTGGAAAAGCGCGCGACTTCACGATTCAGTGGCCCTCGGGCCGGCCTGGGCCTGGCGGGTTGCGGGGGCGCCTTGCCTTGGCCACGGCTTGTCGCAGGTCTGCCACCGTGAACGGCTTGCCCAGGACCTCGCCGACACTGCGGAGGCGCTCTTGCACCGTGGCGGGTACCTGCGGTCCGACCAGGCTGATGATGCCGTGTCCGGACTGTCTCCGGCCGTCGAGCCAGGCCAGGGTCCGGCCGCTGCGCTCGTTGGAGTCGTACTCGACCACAATGACGTCAAAGTCGACGTTCTCAGTATCGAGTCGCCGGTTCGCCTCGGTGATGGAGTGGGCCTCCACCACCTCGCTGGCCTCCCGGCGGAGCATTCGGGCGAGCACGCGTCGTACCAGGTTGTCGGGGCACACCACCAGCACAGGTCCCGCCGAGGGCTCGTCGAGGCGCGGCGAGAGTGGCGCAGTGGCTGCCTCCGCGGGGGGCACGGCCGGCAGCCTGATCGCCACGGTCGTGCCAGCACCCGGCTCCGACGAAAGCGACACGCGGCCCTGCAGGGCCTGCACGATGCCGTACACCAGCGCGAGGCCCATCCCGGCGCCGTGGCCGAAGCTCTGGGTGGTGAAGAAGGGCTCGAACGCCCTCTGGGCCACCTCAGGGGGCATGCCCACGCCGGTGTCCCGCACCGACAACAGCGCGGTCGGTGCGCTTGCGTCGCTTTCGTCGAGCTCCACCGTCAGGTGCAGCTGCCCGCCCTCCGGCATCGCGGAGGCCGCATTGTTGGCGAGGTGGTCGAGCATCTCACCGAGCTGCCGCGAGTCGAAGGCCACATGGACCGGCTGGCTTCTCGGCGCCAGCTCCACCTGGATGGACGTCCCGAGCCTGTCCTGGATGGCCGGCAGCCGCCGCTGGATGGCTCCCCACAGCTCGCGCTTGACGAGGTTGAGAGGCTGCTTCTGGCTGAAGGTGATGAGCTGGCGAGACAGCACCCGGGAACGCTCCGCGGCCTGCCGCACGCCGGTGAGCTCGGCCACCACGGGATGGTCTGGCCCGAGCGCCTCGATGGCGGCCGACACGCCGCTGAGAACGACGGTGAGGGTGTTGTTCACATCGTGGGAGACGCCCCCGGCGAGCTGGCCGAGCGCGGCCATCTTCCGGTTGTTCGCGAGTTCTTGTCGAGCGGCTGCCAGGGCCGCCTGGGTGGCCTTGCGCTCGGTGAGGTCGCGCAAGACAGCCGCCACGCCGATCAGAGCGTCTTCTCCGTCGAAGATGGGGGAGGCCGACAGCTCCATGTCCAGCACCTCGCCTTGCTTGTTTCGCCGGCGCACCTCGGTGGGGGGGACGGCTTCGTGCTTCTGGAGCAGGCGGTGCAGGATGTCGGCCCGTTGGGCAGCTTCGCTGTCGTCTCCAAGGCGGAGCAGGTCCACCCGCTGGCCCAGAGCCTCTTCCTCGGTGAAGCCGAAGGTTCGTTCGGCGGCTGCATTCCACGACGTGATGCGGCCGGTGAGGTCGGTGGTGAGGGTGGCGTCGAGGCCATTTTCGACGACAGCCGCCAGGCGCCGAAGCTGGGCGGTGCGCCGCTGGACCTCGCGGTCGAGGGTGCGGTTGGCCGCGCGAACGGCACGCACCTCGTTCTCCAGCCGGTCGACCTGCCGGATGGCCCGAATGGCGGCGGTGCGCTCCTCCACCGGGTCGGTGTCTTCGATGATGCCGCCGGCGATGAGCGGCGCGAAGGGGTCGGCGATGCGGCCGTGGTGGTCGGGTGCGTGGGCGAGGGCATGCACGAGGGCCACCGCGCAGTGGGCGGCGGGCATGAGGCCTGGGTAGCCGGGATTGGGCTGGCGCTCGGCCACGAAGCTCGGGAGGTCGGTGCCGATGCGGGCGAGGTACTGGGGAAACACATCGCGGATGAGGGGGGTGCCGACGAGGCTCGGCAGAAAGCCCAGCACCCACACTCCCGACCCTGTGCCCACCTCGTCTGCCAGCGACAAGGTCAGCGACTGGAGGGCGGCCTTCGAAGCCGACATCGCGGCACCGAAGGCGATGCCGCTGGGCGCGATGACGTTGGCGATGACCCCATGCATGCGCTGGAGCATGCCGGGCAGCAGCTTGCGGATGGCGACGTAGGGCGCGTCGAGGTTGGTGGCGTGGGTGTAGCGCCAGTCCTCCAGGTTCTCCTCGAGCACGCCCGCCACCCGGAAGTCCACCGCCGCGTTGACGAGGATGTCCACCGGCCCGAGGTGTGCGTCCACCCGGTCGAGTGCGGTGGCCATGCCGCCGGGGATGGCGATGTCCTGCTGGATGAAGCGCGCAGTGCCGCCGTCCACCCCGATCTGCGCAACGACGTCCGCTCCGCTGTCGCGCTTGTCCACCACTGCCACCACCGCACCTGCGGCAGCCAGGGCCCGGGCGACCTGTTCCCCGATGCCTCGCGCGCCCCCCGTGACCAGCGCCACGCGACCGGAGAAGCGGTCGTTGCGGATTCCTACGGCCTCCAGGAGCGCCGGTAGCGGGCGCGTGGGCAGGTCGAACAAGGAGTCCAGCGCCGGGCGAGGGGGGGGCATCACCGCCAAGGTAGCAGACGCGTTCGGGTCAGCGGGTGTCGGCATTGTCACGGTGACTCGTGGGGGAGTCACGTCTGCGCTCGGGGCTTGCGACGCCTACTGCAGGCCCTTGTACCGGAAGGACAGGTCCAGGGGCTCGTCGAGTGCAAGCAGCTTTTCGAAGTACAGGGGCGTTCCGTCTACCGGGAGGGTGACGCGGACGGGCTGCACCCCACCCTGGGCAGCGGCAGCCGCGTAGCTCGCCTCGGCTTGTCGACGAACCTGCTCGACCGCCTCGGGAATGGCCAGTCCGCCATCATCCACGCGCGTGTAGGCGGCCACGTTCCGAAAGCTGCCCTCCACACTCTTGCGGGGCACCTTGGCGCCAGCCGGCATCCACATCGTCCACGCCACGGCGGTCACGGGCACGTCGACACGGGGCAGGGAGGCCGCCAGCTCGCCGTTGCCCGAGCGTGGGTCGGGGGCGTCGCCGTCCTCCACATAGACCACCTCCACGGCGAAGCGGGCGAGCGCGCCGCCCGCAGCCTCCGAGCGGGCCAGGGGCACGAGCAGTCGGCCATCCGCGCCACGGGCAGGCTTCACCGCGCGTCCACCGACGAACACACTCCAGGGCGTGCTGCCTTCGGGCATGGCCACGCGCAGGTACTGGCCCCGGTTGTTGCGCAGCGCCCAGGTGGCTCGGGTCATGCGTCGGCCGTCGGGGGTGAGCACGGTCTCGGCCGCGAGCTGGTCGACAATGGTGACCAGCAGGTCGACCTCGTCGTGGCGGGTGAGCGTGAGGGGGATGGTGCGGCCGGCGTCTCGCCAGGTGAAGCCGAGGAGCACGGGGTAGTCGGTCTGGCCGAGAATGCCCGCTGGCAGCTCACGTACGTCGATCGCACGCGCGCCCGTGGTCTGCCCGCCATCGATCTCCAGGTTGCTGCGGGCGTCCACGCCGAGGAACCCCTTGACGCGCTCCACGCCCATCACCTGAACCCGGGGGGCCTCCAGCGTGGCCGTGGAGCCGCCTTCATCGGCGGACAGGGTCTTTTCGTACTCGAGGCGCAAGGTGTAGGCGCCCTCCGCCTCGAAGTCGAGGTCCACCCGCAGGTCGCGCACGCCGCTGTCGCCGATGGGACCGCCAAGCTCCCAGTCACGGACCCCGCGGCCCTTGACGTCGAGGAGGGTGAGGTCGTCGGGGAGGCGAAGCTGGAGGCGGTCGGTGCCGTGGTGCAGGATGGAGTAGTGGACCTCGCTGGTGCCCACGAGCACGCCCTCTCCCACCCCGAGAAGGGCGTGGTGTTCGGCATAGATGCGGGGTGCGGCGGGGTCGGCGGTCGGGGAGAGCTCGGCGGCCTTGCGGCGCCAGCTCACGGTCATGTTGGAGGTGGCGACCATCGTGGCGTGGACCACCTGCGCGCCTGGAGTGTCCCTTCGCTGCATGCCCCGGGCGTTGGGGATGGCGAAGTCCACTGGTGCAGACTCGGGCAGGCGCACGGTCAGCTCGGTGGAGGCGCCCACCGGCAGCTCTGCGGTGAAGCCCCGCTCGCCGGCGTTGTCGAAGAGGTCGAGGGCGTACTCCAGCTCCAGCTCGACGGGACCCGGCTTGTCGGTGATGAAGTGGTAGTAGCCAGACCGGACATAGACCGGCGCGGCGCTGCGGCTGCCCACCACCCTGGCCGACACGAGGGCCGCACGGGTGGACAGCAGCGGCACGCTCACCCAGCCGCCGTCGTCGACCACCTCCACCCGCACCCGGGCCTTGATGAACACGGAGTCGCCACGCACCTCTGCGAGGTGGTCCGCCTCGCTGATGGTGTAGGCCGAGGGAGCCGGGCGGGGCGGCTTGTCCGGGGCCATGCCCTTGTCGTAGAGCGCCTTGAAGTCCTGCCAGGGCATCGTGACCTGGGCGGGGTCGAGTGGGGCGGCGGTGGCTGGACCGGCCGACAGTCCCATGAGGGCGCACAGCAGGGCGGCGGGAAGGGCATCCCTGAATAGACGGGACATGGTCACTCTCCGGTGGAACGCGGGTCAGGGGTCGCGGGTGCGAATGCGGATGTCGAAGGTGGCGGCGGTGCCGGCGGGCAGGAGCTGCTGCTCGACGTGGAGCAGGCGGCTGGGGTCGACGGGCAGGGCGATGTCGCCCCGGGCGGCGGACACTCCCTCAGGAAGGGGTGTCATGCCGGGTGCCGCGGGGGGCAGTGGAGGACGATAAGCGGCTTCTGCTGCGGCTTGTCGTTGTCGTTGGAGCTTGCGCTGCTCCATGTTGTAGAGGACGTCCGAGACGCTCGGTGGCGACGGAAGCCGGGGCCGATATCGGGACATCCGGCTGCTGCTGGAGACCACCATCTCGGCCGACGCCGGCTCGGGCATGGACTCCATGAGGTCGTCCGGGGCGTCGATGTCATCGAAGTAGACGTCGTCATCGTCGGCGATGTCGACGTTGGCTTCTTCAAGCAGCATGGCGCCCTGGGGCCGCACCAGCTCGCCGCTCACATCGAGGCTCTCGAAGTCGATCTCGGTGCGGGCCCGGTAGCGGTGGTCGCCGCCGGCCTCGGTCTGGTCGACCGCCGCTTGCACCGGGGTGCCGACAATGCCCTTGCCACCGATCTTCCCATCGGCAATGCCCCCGCCGCCCAGACCGGCACCGAAAGCCATGCCGGTGGTGGGCTCGGAGGGGGGAGGGGCTGGGGCGGGCGTCGCTGCGGGAGGGGGTGGGGCGAGCACCACGGGCGCCGGGGTGGGGGCGTTGGCCCCACGCGAGGCGTCCTTGTCGACGTCGGTGGCGGCGGCGCCTGGGCGGCCACCTGGCTCGACCATGAAGCCTGCCGCACCCGTAAAGGTGCCCGTCGGATCCTGGACACCGTTGCGATCCCAGGTGGGGACCGTTCGTCCATCGGTGCCGAGGACGACCTGGTCGCCGTAGGAATCGGCAGCGGCTCCAGCGGCGCCACCGAGTGTGCCTCCCACCACCCCTCCGACCACCCCGCCCTCGACCTGCACCGCCGCCTGGTAGCTGCGGCCCGCCGGTACCCGCTGCAGGAAGTCTCGGGTGAGCACCTGGGCCTCGCCCTCCTCTTCTTCGGGCTCCTCGTCGGTGACCGTCAGCAAGCCCGCGTCGAGCTGCTGGAAGCTCGGCTTCTTCTCCGCCTCTTTCTTCAGCGACTCGATCTTCCGCTCGACCTCGACGAGACGGCGCTTCTGGTCCACCGCCTCGTCTTCTTCGAGGATGGCGAGCTGCTCGGTGGTCTTCGCGAGCTTCTGGTAGGCGGAGCTTGCGGCCATGAGATCGCCGGACTGCTCGGCGCGCAGGGCCTCTTCGGCGAGCTGGTCCTGCAGCTCGACGGTGCGGTCGGCCTTGGCCCGGGCCATCGCCTTGACCCGTCTGGCCACGGCTTCATCGGCACCCGAGGACGAGCCGCCGGCGCTGTTGACGATGACCATGTTGGACTGAAGCTGCTGCGCCGCCACGTTGTCGGGGTCGAGCTGCAGGGAGCTGGCGAGCAGGGCCTCGGCCTCGTCGAAATCGTTGTCCTTGTACGCGTCGTAGGCTGCACTCCAGTAGGCGGTGGACGTGCGCTTGCGGGCGGTCTGTTCGATGAGCTGTTGGGCCTTGGAGGCATCTGCGGCGCCGGACTTGTCCTTGCCCTTCTTCTTTTTGGGGCCGCGCTGACCCCCGAGGGTGACGGCGTCTCCCCCTCCTCCTCCGCCTTCGCTGTCGAGACCATCGAAGTTGAAGGTGTTCTCGTTGCCGACATCCAGGCGGTGGGCCACGCCCATGTCCACGGTGTGGGTGCTGGGGGCGGGGGGACGGGCGCCCTCGGTCTGGCGCACCATTCGACCCGGTGGGAGGTTGATCTGCCACTCCACCCGAGAGACCGGCGCGTCGACGGCAGGACCCTCCAGCGCCTGCCAGCCCCGCTTCACCCAGGGCTGTCCGGGGCCGACGGCGGACAGCTCGACGGGAAGCTGAACCCGTCCGGCCAGCGTCTCGGTGGACTTCTCCAGTGGGATCAACAGGGTGTCCCCACTGCGCGACACGGTGACCGGCCGGCCCGCCACCCGCACACTCACCGCCCGCCAGTCCTCGGGAAGTCGCACGCTGAGGAAGGGTGCTCGGTCGTTGCGGACCTGCCAGGTCGCCCGCATGGCGCCGGAGCCCGACTCGGCGAAAGATGCCTCGTATCGAGCATGATCGACGATGATCTCGGGCTCTGGAGCCGGCGTGGTCTCCAGGCGACGCCACTCGAAGGCGGTGCCGGCGGGGTCGATGTCCGAAAAGGCTGCCACCGGTGTGCCCGGCAGCGACGACCGCAGCTCGGCGGGCAGGTCGGCGAAGGCGATGCCCGTGCCGCTGCCGCTCTTTGGAATCACCACCGCGTCGTCGGTGCGCAGGATGGCGACCGTGTGCTCACCTCGGAAGGCGGGCCGGACCGGAACGGGCACCGCGGAGCCGTCCTCGCCGGGAGCCGCGCTTCGGTAGCGGAGCACCACACGGGCCAGGTCGGTGATGGGGTCGGACAGGCGAATGGTGACCTGCTCGCCGCCGCCGTCGACCACCGCGCCCGCGGGGGACAACACCTCGACCGCCTCGGCTCCCCCGGGAATGCGCAATGGCAGGACGTCGAGGGCGCCGTGCTCGACCCGCACGTCGAGGAAGCTGATGGCGCGGACCTCAGCCTCGTCCACCGACAGGGCGGTCTGTTGATCGACCCGCACCCGGCGCTCGCGGACCGGGGTGGGTCCCTTTGGCCGCCAGCTCACCGTCACGGGCGCACTGTCCCCGGAGGCCGAGGCGATCTGGAAGTGCGCCTCGCCGGACGCGATGGCTCCCTCGACCTCGACCTCGACCTCGGTGTCCACCCGAACACGCGTGCGGGCGGCGGGAGGCAGAAGAAGCTCCAGCTGACCACTCTCGACGCCGCCTTGCACCCGCGCTCGGGCGGAGTAGCGCACGATGTGGGTGCCCGCCGACCATGCGCCCACCAACACCAGGCTCTGGCCCTGCTGCAGCACTCCGGCGGGCCGACCATCGACCGTGAGCTCGGTGAGGGCGATGCGGGCGTCGCCTACCGGAACCGCGAGGGGGCCGCCGTCGAGTACCTCCAGCCGCAGCTCGCCCTCCACGATGGCCTCCTCGCCGGGCGTGACCACAACCTCGGCCTCGGGCACGAAGGCCACGACCGGCGGCGCCCGCTCGGGACGGGGGATGGCCACGGCTGTGGCGAGCATCAGGTGGAGAAGCAGAGACAAGCGGGGGCCTCGGGTGACTGCCGGGAACCGGACAACGTGGGTGTCGGCTGGTTCTTACAGGGTTCATGTGCAGGATTTCGAGCGACCATGTGTCCCGGGCGAGGCCATGGCGGCGGGTCTGGCGCACGCTGGCTACAGTCTCAGCCGATGTTCAAGCCACGTCTGCTGCTGTGTGTCCTCCTGGCCGGCTGTCGAGAGTCCGAGCCCGAGCCGCCCGACGACCCCCTCGAATTCGACGAGACGGTCGAGCACACGCTGCCATTGTCGGGGTCTGTGGTGGGGGACGGGCGGGTGCAGTGCGTGGCGCCAGACCTTCGCGACGCCCACGGGCCGCTGGAAGTGGTGCACGGCGGCGAGGACTGGCAGCTGCAGACGCCGGCTGTGCTCGATGGTCCGGAGGACACCTTTCCGGCGGCCGGGGCAGCCCTGGCCGACTTCACGGGGGACGGCCTGCTGGACATCTTTCTGCCCCAGGACACCGCTTGTCTGTTCTTCGAGGGACAGGCGGACGGCACCTACGTCGACGCATCGGTCGCACGCATCCCACTCGCCGAGGAGGACTGCCACGCCTGGGGAGCGAGTGCTGCAGATGTCGACAGCGACGGCGATCTCGACATCTATCTGCCCCGGGAGGCCGACACGGACCGGCTGTGGCTCAACGACGGCGCCGGGCACTTCACCGATGCCACCGACGCAGCGGGGCTGCCGGGCCACACCTGTGGCAGCCGGTCGGCGTCCTGGGGCGACATGGATGGGGACGGCGACCTCGACCTGTTCGTGGGCCGTCACCGCGTCATCTTGCGCACCGACTCGGAGCCCTGCCCCCGGGATGATGGTCCAGACGACTGGGCGATTCCCCTCGGCAACCCGAACAGCCTGCTCGAGAACCTGGGCGACGGGCGGTTCCTGGACGTCACGGCCGAGCGGTTGCCGCTGCACGGCGAGTATGGCTACACCTTTGTGGGGAGCTGGCTCGACCTCGACGGAGACCTTGCCCAGGACCTCGTGCTCATCAACGACTTCGGCGCGTCTGCCACGCCCACCACCGCCTTTGTCAACAACGGCTCGGGCCACTTCACCGAGGTGCCAGAGGCGGCTGGCCTGCGCATGCCCATCTTCGGGATGTCGATGGCCGTGGGCGACGTCAACGGCGATGGACGCCCCGATCTCGCCGTCACCGACATCGACCGGCTCCACCTGTTGGTGAGCCACGGCCGCATGACCTGGGTGGATGAGGGGGTGGTTCGCGGGCTGCGACCCGACTTCGAGCGTGCGCAGATCGCGTCGTGGGGCGTGGCGATGGAGGACATGAACCACGACGGTCGGCTCGACATCCTCACGGTCTTCGGTCCCACCGAGGACCCCCTCGCGCATGGCGACTCCGAGGTGCTGGAGCAGCCCGACGCCCTCTTTGTGCAGGACGCCCTCGGCAACTTCCAGGATGTGGCGCGAACGTGGGGCTTCGACTCCATCGGCGTGGGGCGCGGCCTGGTGGTGTCAGACGTCGACAATGACGGCTGGCTGGATGTTCTGCGCACCAACTACCGCACCGGCCCCGCCGAGCTGCTCCGGCAGCGGTGTGGGGAGGGAGCCTGGGTGACGCTCGCCTTCGATGGTCCGCTGTCTGGCTTCGGCGCCCGCGTGGAGGTGGAGCTCGACAGTGGGCGCACCCACACCCGCTGGTACAACCCCGCCTCTGGCCGGCTGGCAAGCAGCGCACCTCAACGACTCCACATCGGCCTCGGCATGGTGGAGTGGCTTGAGGAGGTGCGGGTCTACTGGCCGGATGGGGCGGTCACTGTCGCCCGGGACATCGCGACGCGGCAGCACCTGACCGCCACCCACCCAGGCGCCGACGACGATTAAAATGTGATATCGGAGGGTCTGACCCCGGTTTGGATGCCGTGACTCCGGCGGATCTCGCCCAGGCTGCGGTCGAGGTGGTCGGAGTAGCGGTCGAAGTCCCAGGGGCGGCCCACCTGCCGGCCCCGGCGCCAGGCGGCGAGCATGCGGGGCAGGGCGGCGATGGCGTCGCGCAGCAGGACGAGCGGGTGCATGTCGGCGAAGATGCCCACCACGGCGGGATGGCGCATGTAGTCGAGGTAGCGCGGCAGCGTCATCGTGGTGGCGACGAGGGTGAGAGTGTCGACGGCCACCTCGCCCGGCATGTCGGTGCCGCAGTCGAAGATGGCGTGGCATGCGTCGTGGGCCTCGAACATGGCGGCGACGGCGGGCTCCTCGGGAACGACCAGCCCATCGCCGAGCGCGGCGCGGTGCAGTGCGATGGCTTGTCGGAGGGTGAGGTCGTCGGGGAAGAGGGTGGGCGCGGACATGGTGCCTCCTGGTCTGGGCGGACGGTTCAGACCACTGGTCCGACCGATGGTTTTGGTGTAGCCACCGGCAACAGAGCTGGCAAGGCCCCCGGCGAGAGCTCCCGCCTGCAGGGTGCGGAGACGCCTCGTAGGGTCAGGCCTCGCGTGGCTCCAGCAGGTCGCGGAACATCGCCAGGCTCCGCAGGGACAGCCGCATCAGCTCGTCGGGCGGCGTGGTGTCGAGGTTGCGGGCGAACCAGCGGTCCATGGCCACCGCGAGGCCGACAATGGCGTCGAGCAGCAGGTCGTCGGGGAGGTCGTCGCGGATGGCGCCGAGAGAGTGGCCGTGGGCGAGGAGGCGGCGGGCGTGGTCTCGGACGGGCGCAAGGAGGCGGTCGACCGGCGCGAGGTCGGGGTGTTCGTAGAGCCCGCGCACCAGGCTGAGGGCGAGCTCGTCGTCCACCAGCAGACCGAAGCCCGCCACGGTGGTCTGCTCCAGGTGCGTCCAGAACAGGTCTGCTGTGGTCTGCTCGTGGAGCGTGTCAAACACGAGGTTGGCGATCTGGCCGAGTGGCCGACCGACGCCGTCTTCGAGCACAGTGGCGTAGAGGTCGGCCTTGTCGTCGAAGTAGTAGTAGAAGGCGCCCTTGCTCAGCCCGGCGGCCTTGAGGATGCGGTTGACCGAGGCCTCGCGCGGCCCGTGGGCGACCAGCTCGGCGGTGGCGGCCTGCAGGATCTCGGCGCGGCGCGCCTCTGGCAGGCGGTCGAAGCGGGGAAGGGGCACAGCGACTCCGACAGGATGCGGCGGTTGGGCCGGCGGTATCCGGTTTGTCGGCGGCCGGTCCCCGCCGAGGAGACCCCGCAGGGGGCTTCGAGGCCCCGGAGGCGCTGTGCGCCGGAGGGTGCGCAGGCGCTGTGCGCCGGAGGCTCGGGAAAATGGGATATCGGAGGGTCTGACCCCGGGCTCAGCGCGCGAGGTCGTGGGTGGGCGGGTGCCCGGTGTGGGCGGCGTAGGTGCGGCTGAAGTAGGCGCGGCTCATTCCCACGGCGGCGGCCACTTCGCCGACGGTGGAGAAGCGCCCGGACCGCAGCAGCTCGGCACCGCGTTCCAGCCGGTGGGTGCGCAGCCACTCGGCGGGGCGCGGCAGGCCGTGTTTCTGCATGTGGGCCTGCAGGGTGCGGGGACTCATCGCCACGGCGCGGGCCAGAGCGGCGACCTTGAAGGCGACGTTGGAGAGCTGAGGCTCCGTGGCCTCGGTGAGTGTGCGCAGCAGGTGGTCTCGGGCCGCCGTGGAGGGGCCTGGGCTCGGTGGATTCGTGGCGTTGGGGCCGCGCCCGGACCGGCGGAGAAGGGCCGTCACCCGGGCCATGAACTCGGGCATCTGGAAGGGCTTGGCGAGGTAGTCGTCGGCCAGTTCGAGGCCGTCCACCCGGTCGCCTACATCGGTTCGTGCAGAGATGAACAGCACGGACAGCGCGTCGCCTCCGGGGGAGGAGCGGATGCGGCGGACGAGGGTGAGGCCGTCCATCTCGGGCATCATGATGTCGCTCACCACCAGCGCGAAGGTGCGGGTGGCCAGGGCGTCCAGCGCGGCCCTTCCCGAGGGCACTGCGACCACGTCGAAGCGCTCAGCGAGGTTCTCGGCGAGGTAGGCGCGGAGGTCGGGGTGGTCCTCGACGAGGAGCACGCTGGAGGGGGACGAGTGCGAGCCGTTCCCGGACACCGGGGTGGCGACCGAGGGGGCATCCTCGGGCAGTGGGGCCAGGCAGACGTCGCCTGGGGCGAAGTGGCTGACGCCGGCAGGCAGCTCCACCCAGAATCGGGCGCCCACCGCACCGGGCTCCACTCCGACGCCTCCACCGTGCAGCTCCACCAGCTCGCGCACCAGTGACAGGCCGATGCCGGCGCCCTCGTGGGTGCGGTCATGGGCACCATGCAGCTGGAAGAAGCGTTCGAACACCTGCTCGCGCAGGGCTGGAGGCACCCCCGGTCCCTGGTCCTCCACGTTGACCTGCACGCCGTCCTCGGCTTGCTGCAGGCCGACCACCACTGTGGAGTCGCGGGGCGAGAAGCGCAGAGCGTTGCGGAGCAGGTTGCTGAGGACCTTGTCCATGAGGTCGGGATCGAACCAGGTGGGGACGGCCGCTTCGGGCAGATCGGCGAGCAGGTCGATGCCGGCGGCCTCTGCGGCGGGTTCGAAGCGGAGCAGGAGGTGCCGAAGCCAGCCCACGAGGTCCAGGCGCCGGACCCGAAGCTGCACGCCGCCGGCCTCCACGCGGGACAGATCGAACAGCTGGCCGATGAGCTCGTTGAGGCGCTGTGCACTCTCGACCGCCACCGACAGGCTCCGGTGTGCCTTGCTGGAGGGCTTCGCGCGGGCCTGCAGCGAGGAGATGGGCCCGAGAATGAGGGACAAGGGGGTGCGCAGCTCGTGGGACAGGTTGGCGATGAGCTGTCGCTTGAGCCGGTCGAGCTCCTGAAGGCGCTCGGCCTGGGCGCCAATCTGGAGGTTGCGTGCCCGCAGCTGCTCGGTGGTGCGGGCGAGGGTGAGGTTCCGCTGCGACAGCGTCGCGTTTGCGTCCTGCAGCAGGTCGTTCTGAACCTGGAGCTGACCGGTCTGGGACTCCACCTGAGCTTCGAGCCGGCGCCGTAGGCGGGCCTGTACGAGGCTCCAGCCACCCAAGGCGGTGAGCCCGACCGCCGACAGCAACAGACCCACCACAAGGGGAAAGACCCCGCGTTCCTGGAAGGCGGGGGTGCGGTGGATGTGGAGGGCTGCTGCCGGGCCCCAGTGCGCACCGAGGCGGGCCTGCACCTCGAGCGTCGTGTCGCCGGGCGGCAGGGTGGGCAGCTCCAGGCTGCGCTGCGACGAAGGGGACGACCAGGCGCGTTCGTTGGACAGGCGGTAGCGAAAGACCTGGCGGGTGGCATTGTCGTCTGCGGCGGTGGTCCAGCTCACCTGGAGGGGCGCATGGACGGATCCCAGCTGCACCGGGGAGTGGGGATGCTGGAGGTCGTCTCCCACCTGCACGCTGGCGAGCACCACCGTTGGGGCGGCTGGCAGCTCGATGGCGGCCGGGTCGACCTCGATCACCCCATCCTGGCTGGCGAACCACAGGTGGCCGTTGGAGGTGCGGGCTGCAGAGCTGCCTGCGAAGCCGTTGCACTCGGCGTCGAGCATGCCGTCGGAGGTGTCGAACCACACCGGGTGCAGGTCGCCGACCCGTCCTTCTGAGAATGCGCGGCTTGCGGCGGCATCGACCAGGCCGATGCCCTGGTTGCTCGACAGCCACAGCCGTCCCCGACCGTCCGCCAAGGTGGCGTGGATGATGGCCCGGCCGACACCGGAGCGCCGCCCCAGGCAGCGGATGGACAGGGGGGCCTCGTAGGGCGGAGACGCGACGCAGAGGCCGTCGCCGTCGGTGCCGAGCCAGAGGTGGTCGCCGGCCCTGCGCATGTGGCGAACACGATCGAGAACGGTCTCAGTGTCGATTCTCTCGGCCTTCGAGGCTCCGCGTGGCAGGCGCCAGATGCCCGCGTCGCCGGTGAACAGGATGTCGCCATCCGCCAGCTCCACCTGCGAGGGCGCCATCGCCACCCGACCTCCCCCGTGGTCCAGCTCGGTCCAGCGGCCGTGCAGATGGCGCCAGGCTCGGTGGTCCCATCCATACCAGAACACCGTGCCATCGGGCATCTCGGAGATGTCGTCGGCGCTTTGGTGCCCGAGCCAGCCGGTGGAGGTCTGCCGATAGATGGACCGGCCGGTCTTCAGCCAGGGTGTCCCATCGGGCCCGGTGAACAGCACCGAGTGCTCGGTTTCCTGCGCGGTCAGCTCCGGCAGGGCGAGCCACTCACCGGCATGGGGACCATCGACCGAGAACCACCCCCGACGCGTGCGGGCCCACAGGTCGTCTTCGTGAACGAACAGCCGGGACACATTGGTGCGCCCTCCGCTCGGGTCGCGGTGGCTGTGGAAGCGACGGGGCCGAAGTCGCACCAGACCGTCGCCGATTGTGGCGAGCCACAGGGTGTTGTCGTGCTCTGTTACCGAGAACACCTCGGCGGCCACTTCGGAGATGTCGAGCCCCGTTCGCCTGGCCAGCCAGCTGTCCGAGTCGCCCGGGATGGGAGACATGCCGGGCGTTGTCGCCTCGGGACGGGAGGTTGGTGAAGGGCCCAGGCTGCCGTCGCTGAAGAGTTCCCGCCCGGAGAGGTCCTCCAGGCTGATGCCCAGTCGACCCCATGGCAGGGCGTAGGCCCACACCACCGAGACATCGCCTGTGTCGACCAGCGCGGGCCTCTCGTCGAGGCGCAGCAGACGTCGCCCCACCGTGGTCCACAGAGAGCCCGCGAAGGGCAGCAGTGGAGATCCCGCTTCGGCGGTCTCGAAGGAGTAGGTGCGGGTGCCCGTCGGTGTGCGGCGTTGCAGGTGCCTGGCGTCGCCGCTCACGGTGGACACCCACACGGCGCCGTCGGTGGGATGCACGGCCACATCGGAGACCCGGTCCCCCGGAGGACCGCCGGGGTCGTCCACCCGCAGCACCTTGAAGGCCACCCCATCGAAGCGAGCGAGTCCATCGAAGGTCGACACCCACACGATGCCCTCCGCGTCGATGGCCACACCGCTCACATGGTTGAGTGGCAGGCCATCTTCGCGGGTCCACCGGTCGCGCATCCAGCGGTCGTCGAGGGCCGTGGTGTCCATGGCGGTGGCCACAGACTGCAGACAGGACAGGACGGCTAGGAGGGGGACCATGGGCTCTCAGAGAACGCACAGAGTAGCGCGGGGGCCGGGGTCCTATTCGCAGACCTTGCCGGCGTGGAGGTAGAGCTGCTCGCATCCTTCTGCGCCGATCCAGCCCTCGTAGAACTGCAGCTCGTCGTAGGCTGCGGGGGTCCAGCGGCCGGAGCCGTGGTTCAGCGTCCACTGGTGGCCGAGGAAGAAGTCGGTGTTGCCGGAGTGGTCACGGATGGAGGCGCCGCTCGCGAGGTCGCCGACCCCCTTGAGCGCGCCGTCGATACAGATGTAGGCGGTCCCAGCCTCTCGACCGACCACGACCAGGTGCCAGGTGGTGGAGTCGTGGACCCAGGGCGTGTGGTTGGTGCCGGCGTAGAGGTTGTAGGCGTCGTCGTGGGCCACCAGGGCCTCGTCGCCGGAGGTGGTGCGCACCCACGCGGAGGTGACGGCGCCGCCGGTGGGGGGCTTTTCGGTCCAGAGGTACTCGTCGAAGTGGCTGTAGAAGGCGGCATGGCGCTTGATCCAGACCGCCACGGTGTAGTCACCGGTGCCCACGCTCGACAGCATGGAATCGAAAGCCACATGGGTGCCGGCGTTCGTGTACTCGATGGCCTGGTGGGTGCCATCGACGCCCGTGACGTACTGGGCGTAGGTGCCGGTGAGCGTGCCGTCGTTGGAGCCGGACTGGTCGAGGGTGTCGCCTTCGAAGGGCCAGTGGCCGGCCAGGGTGGCGTCGCCGCACTCCGGACCGCAGGCCTCGTCGATGTCTGCGTCGCAGTCGTTGTCGATGCCGTCGAGGCAGACCTCCTCGGCGGTCGGCGAGATGCCGGCCTCGGCATCATCGCAGTCGTCGGCACTCTGTACGTTGCTTGACGCCTGCGGGCAGGTGGTGGCCGTCGCCGTGCTGTCGCCATGGCCGTCGCCGTCGGCGTCTGGATACCAGGCACCGGGCATGAGGTCGCCGTTGTCGAGGCGCACACCGACCTCGCACTCGGGCACCTGAACCTCCTCGTAGCGGCCACTCTCGGCGTCCATGAGGGTGCAGAGGGTGACCTCTTCCTCCGGGGGCTCGCCGGTGTCGCCGGAGTCGCCGGAGTCTTCGGACTCTCCGGTGTCGTCGGTCTCCCCGGTCTCTCCGTCGATGGTGCCGCTGCTGCCGGTGTCGGCAGGCTCCTTGTCCCCGCAGGCGCTCAGGGCGAGACAGATGGACAGGAGGACGGAGGTGGTGACACGCATTGGATGCTCCAGGCCCTTGCTTGGGCCGAGGGATGGGCACAGGGGCGCCCGGCCCGCTGGTGCAGGTCAGGTCCAACCCCTTGGAGGGCACCTCCGAACCACCGCGGTTCGGGGGCGCCGCACCGACAACCTGACCTGGAGCATCCGTTGTCTCAACCGATGAGCACGGTCTTTTCGCGGTTCTGCGTGTTTGGACACATCGTCAACGGCTTCCGACATGGCCTCACTGTGTGGGCGCCGATCCAGCGGGACAGCAGACCTGGACTCCGACGCTGCTCGCTCCGAATAAAATGTGATATCTGGGGGTCTGACCCCCGTTAGGCGGCGCCACACTGGAGGGCGTCGTAGTCGTTGCCGAGGATCTGCTTGACCGCGGCTTCTACGCACAGGGGGAAGCGCTCGGGCGGCAGCAGGTGCTCGAGGTGGTCGCGCTCGATGGCGTCGCGGACGGGACCGCGGATGCCGGCCAGGTAGAGGTCGATGCGCTTGTGCTGGAGGTCCTGGGCGAGCTCGCGGAGGGCGCCCACGGCCGAGCTGTCGATGCGGCTGACCACGGTGGCGTCGATGACGATGGCGTGCACCTTGTCTTCGCTGGCATCCATCAGGCGGTGGAGGCTGTCCTTGAGGTACTTGGTGTTGCCGTAGAAGAAGGGGGCGTCCATGCGGATGGCGAGCACGCCGGCAGCCCGCTCGGCGTCGGGATGGCGCTCGACGTTGCGCCAGATGGCGGTGCCCGGGAGGCGTCCGAGCACAGCGAGGTGGGGGCGCGTGGTCTGGAAGACGAACCACACGAGGCTGGCGCCGACGCCGGTGAGGATGCCCTGCTCGATGCCGAAGCCGAGGGTGGCGCCGAAGGTGATGCCGAGAAGCACGAGGTCGGAGCGGTCGACCTTCCACAAATGCTGGACCTCCTTGACGTCGATGAGGCCGAACACGGCGGTCATGATGATGGCGGCGAGCACGGCCTTGGGCAGGAAGTAGAACAGCGGGGTGAGGAACAGCAGGGTGACGGCGATGACGACGGCCGTGATGACGCTGGCGAGGGGCGTGGTGGCGCCGGCCTGGTCGTTGACGGCGGTGCGGCTGAAGCCCCCGGTGACGGGGTAGGCCGAGAAGAAGGCGCCGCCGAGGTTGGCCACGCCGAGGCCGATGAGCTCCTGGTCGGCGTCGATGTCGTACTTGTGGCGGCGGGCGAAGGCCTGGGCGACCGCGATGGACTCCATGAAGCCCACGAGCGCGATGGTGAGGGCGGTGGGCAGCAGCTCCTTGGCGGTGGCGAGGTCGAAGGCGGGGATGGCGGGGGTCGGCAGTCCAGCGGGCACGCCGCCGACGATGGCGACGCCTTGTTCGTGCAGTCCCAGTCCCCACACGCTCAGGGTGCCGGCGACCACGACCGCGAGCGCCCGGGGGAAGCGGGGATTCCACTTCTTCAGGCCCACCAGCACGACCACACTGGCCACGCCGATGCCGAGGGTGATGGGGTTGACGTTTCCAGCCTGCTCGACGGCGTTCAGGAGGATTTCGTGGACGTGGTGGCTGCGCGCGATGTCGACGCCGAGCAGGTGCTTGAGCTGGCTCATGCCGATGATGAGGGCGGCGGCCGAGGTGAAGCCGGACAGCACCGGGTGGGACAGGAAGCTGGTGAGGAAGCCGAGCCGGGCAAGTCCCATGAGCAGCTGCATGCCGCCGACCATGAGTGCCAACATCACCGCGGCCTGCAGGTAGGCGGCGGGGTCGTCTCCGGCGATGGCGCCCACCCCGCTGGCGACGAGCAGCGAGACCATGGCGACCGGGCCGACGGCGAGCTGCCGGGAGGTGCCGAGCACGGCGTAGAGCAGCACGGGCACCACGGAGGCGTACAGGCCGATGATGGGGTCGAGTCCGGCCAGCATGGCGTAGGCCATGCCCTGGGGGATGAGCATCACGGCGGTGGTGAGGCCGGCGGACAGGTCGCCTCGGAAGTCCTTCTTCTGGTAGGCGGGCAGCCACTCGGCTGCGGGGACGAAGCGCTTGAGGAGGGAGGGCATGGGTGCCTCGGGCCAGTTGGTTCGGGAGTTGCGGGAACTGAAAGCAAGTCCCGTGCCGGAATCTGGTGTCCCCATCGGACGCACCTGCCAAACGTCCACGCCAAGACGACAACACCCCGACCGAGGCCGGGGTGCAGGGAGGTCGGGGTCGGGCTCAGGTCTTCTTCGACAGAGCGCCGTCGACGAGATGGAAGCCGTGCATGCCCACCAGCATGGCGATCACGAAGACCACGGCGTTCGCACCGAGCCCTCCGACCCCCACCAGACCGGGCCCCGGACAAAAGCCGCCGAGGCCCCAGCCGAGCCCGAACAGGCCAGCACCCGCCACCAGCCGACCGGTGATGTCGCGGCGGGTGGGAATGCCGAAGCGCAGGCCCATCAAAGGCGAGGGACGCTTGAGGATCCACTTGTACAGGGCGAGGTGGATGGCGATGGCGCCGCCCATCACAAAGCCGAGGCTGGGGTCCCAGTCGCCGGTGAAGTCGAGGAAGGACACCACCTTCTGCGGCTGGGTCATGCCCGAGACGCCGAGGCCGAGCGCGAACAGCGCACCGATCCCGAAGTAGGAGGCATAGGAGAGGGTGGGGTTGGTCTGGTTCTGGGACATCAGCCGCTTTGTAGCCTGGGGGGGGGTGGCGTTCACAGCGCACCTCCGAGAAGCTGCTGGGTGATGTAGGCGGCGACCGCTCCGGTGGACATGAAGGTGACGACAGCGACGGCCGAGCGGGGCGAGAAGCGGGTGAGCCCGCAGACGCCGTGGCCGCTGGTGCAGCCGTTGCCGAGCCGCGTGCCGACACCGACGAGCAGGCCGGCCGCGACGGTGGTGAGGGTGGAGCGCTGCAGGTTGTCGGTCAGGACATCCGGGCTGAGCAGCGCAAAGGCCACCCCGCCCACTACGAGGCCGCCCACGAAGAGCAAGCGCCAGGCCACGTCGCCGGCGCGGGGCTTGAGCAGGCCGCCGACGATGCCGCTGATGCCTGCGATCTTGCCGTGCAGCAGCAGCATCAGGGATGCCGAGAGGCCGATGAGCAGTCCACCGATGGTGGAAGCGATCGGGGTGAAGTCGTCCATGGATCCTCCGCGCACGACGTGCCGGTTCCTTGCGGGGCAGTGTGCTCTGTTTCCCTGAGCGGTCAAGCAAGAAGCGGACCAACTTGCTCCGGCTTGCGAAACAATCTCCCCCACTCATGATGGACTTCAGGGGTTCCTCGGCAGCTCACCTGACTCATTCCATGAAATGTTTCAGTGAAACGCATGTGGCAACCGGTTCACCTTGAATCATGTCCCGAGCGGGCGGACGTTGGATGCACTTCTGAGGGTCCCATCGGCCTGCAGCGCAGGGTACTGAGCGGCGTGCGTTCCACCCGGAGGCAAAGATGCGACCCACACTCCCCATTCGCACGACCGGCCTGCTCGTCGCGCTGGCCCTCGGGCTGTCGACCGTCGGCTGCATCGAGCCCAAGGACGACTCCGGTGCGGACTCCGGAGTGGTGGGCGGTGGGGGCGGAGGCGGCGGTGTCGACGGCGGGGAGACCCCCGGAATGGAAGGCATGGTGGCCGCCCACAACGCTGTGCGCGCCACCGTGGGCGTGCCCGACCTCGTGTGGGACGACGACCTGGCGGCCATCGCACTCGACTGGGCGACCGGCCTCGCCAACTCCGGCTGCCTGATGGAGCACGACTACAGCTCGCCCTACGGGGAGAACCTCTACTGGTCGAGCTACGAGAGCACCGTGCAGCAGGTCGTCGACGCCTGGGCGAGCGAGGTCGAGTTCTACGACTACGACGCCAACTCCTGCGCTGTCGGTGAGCAGTGCGGCCACTACACCCAGCTCGTCTGGGACACCACCGAGCGGGTCGGCTGCGCGATGGCCACCTGTCCGGGTGGGGCCGGCGAGATCTGGATGTGTGACTACGATCCCCCCGGCAACTGGGTGGGCGAGAAGCCCTACTGAGCGGAATGCGTGATCTGCACGTCATTTCGACGGCATGAGACACGCTCGACAACAGGCTGCCACCAACCTGCCACGGACCACCGATAGCCCGGGGTATGTTCTGCACCGCGCGCGTTCCGAGCTGGCTGTTGGCGGTCCCCTTCGGCCTCACCGCCTGCGCGCCCGTGGACCCCGAGCTGGCCCGCGCCGAGTGGATGCGCGAGGTGCTCGTCACCGCCGACCGCATGTTCCTCGCCCGTGAGCCCGAGCTGGTCGCCGACAAGTACGCCGCAATGGCCGCCGACCCCTACGCCTGGATGCGCGGCACGGTGCCCTGGTACTACGCCGCCCGGTCCCGGCCAGACCCCAGCCGTCCGCCCACTGCATTTCTCGCGAACGCCGCCTCCACGGCTGTCCTGCTCGTGGGAGACCCGCACCCCGAGAACTGCAGCACCCTGGCCACCACCCTGGTCGCCGACCCTGTCGACACGGTCCAGACCGTCGAGTTCATCGACCTCGACGCCGCCGGCTGGGGACCCTGGCTGCTCGATGTGCGCCGGGGCGCCTTGGGACTGCACACCTTGTCGGCCCAGCTTGCCGGCTGTGGCGCCGACTGTCGTGCCGAGGTGGTCGCCGCCTTCTCCGATGCGTATGCCGAGGCCATCGTGGACAAGGCGCGGGAGGGACTTGTCGAGGGCTTCGTGCTGGTGGACCTCCTCGAAGAGGCCACCAACGAAGGGCCCCAGCAGCGCCGCCTCGAACGCGACGCCCCCGATGATGGATCGGGCCACGGACGCGCATTTGTTCGGGAGGCGGGTGTGCTGGAGGAGCCCAGTCGGTCGGAGAAGCAGCTGTTCGACGACGTCTTCGCCACTATGGCGCCCGATCTGCCCGATGGCTTGCGGGTGCTCGACGTGGCCCGGCGCTACGGTCGCGGCATCAGCTCGATGCCGGCCATCCGCTTCTCGGTGGTGGTGGACCGGGGCGATGACGGTCCCCAAGACGACGCACTGGTGGACATTCGCGAGGTCCTCGACCCGGTCCCTCTGCCCGGCCGTGCGGTCCAGGCCCCCGCCACCTTCGAGAACAACGGCCACCGCGTGGGCCGCGCCGCCCGCACCTTGTGGACGCTCCCCGACGCCGACCCCTACGCGGCCCATGGCTGCCTCGGCCGCCACTGCTTCAAGTCTCTCAGCAAGCACTCCTGGTTTCAGGACATCGAGCGGTCCAAGGTCATCGAGGAGTGGATGGAGGACGACCTGTCCCCGGCCGACATAGCCGATCTGGCGGCCGACCTGGGCGGCGTGCTGGCCCGTGCCCACATGCGCGGCGGCGTGGTGGACGGCCGAGACAGCGGCATCGCCATCCGCGACGACCTGCTGGCGGGCGGCGGGGTGGATGCCCTCCGCACCGAGCTGCTGCGGGACACCGCTGCGGAGCACCGTCGCCTCCTCGACGACCACGCCCTGTTCGTCGGCATGCTCGACATCTACGGTCCCATCCTCGGTGCCGACGACATGCTGGAGCACCTGCCGTGAACCCCCTTCTCGCCTGCGGTGCCCTGTGGACCTCTCTGCTGCCCGACCCGATGGGCGGACCGCCGCCCGGGGACTGCCTGGCTGTGGGTGCAGAGGTGGCGGGTCGCTTCGAGCGCCACTGGCCCGATGGCGGGGTGGACCGTGCCCTCACGATGCCCCGGTCCCGGCTTGCGCTCGGCATCGAGCAGGGTGAGGCGGGGGCCCGCTTCGTGCTCGGCACGGTGCGCAGCGGCGGAGACAGCTCCTACATCGGCGTCGACGGAGAGGCTCTGGTGCCCCGCGTGGAGGTGGCCGAGGCGCGGGTGCAGGTGCCGCGACTGGGCCTGCTGTTGTCCGGCGGCCTGGTGGACGACCCCTGGGTGGTGTCCTCGAACCTCGCATGGACGCACCGGGCGAGCGCCCCTGGCTTCGCCGAAGAACACGGCTGGCAGGACCGCTCCGACATTGGCGGCCTCGCTGCCTGGACGGCCCCAGATGGCTGGGCGACGGTCGCCTTCACCTCCACCACCGGCGAAGGCCTCGCCCGTCGAGAACGCAACACGGGCCTCGACTCGTCTGTCCTCGTCCTCGTGCGCCCCCTCACCGCCAGCGAGCTCCCAGAGGCCCTCGAGGTGGCGTTCTATGGCCGAGACGGCTCCCGGGGCCTCGGCCTGGCCCAGAACCACCGCCTGGGGGCCCGCCTGTCCTCTACGGTCGGACCCGTGCAGGGCGCGGTGGAGCACCTGCGGGCCCTCGGCGTGGGTGGCGACAGCCTTCGGGAGCCCCGTGGCACGAGCGCCTGGCTGGCGGCGGCTCCTGGTCTGCCGGTCGTCGGCTTTCTGCGCTACGACCGCCTCGATGAGAGCGCAGACTTCGAAAACGACGTCACCAAGGTCGTTCGCGCAGGTGCCGGCCTTCCGCTTCCCTCCGACGTCGACCGCCCCACCGCCCGCCTCATGTTGCTCGCCGAGCAGCGCACCACCGATCCCGCGGTCACCGAAGTGGCCGGCGCCCGGTCGGAGCGTCAGCAGATGATGCTCGGCCTTCAGCTCGACGTGAACCTCCAGGGCGCGGTCCCCCTGTCCCCCATCGACCCCCTCACCCGACCGTGAGCGGAGGCCCCATGCGCCGTCTCATCCTGCTTGTGGCCGCCATGGGCTGCAGCCGGGCGCGCATTCTCGACACCGCCCTCACGGGCCGGGCTGCGCGCGACAGCGGCGAGTGGGTGCCCGACGACACCGGCGAGCAGCCGCCTCCCCCCGACATCGTGCTCAACGAGGTGATGGCCGATGGTTCCGAAGCGGCGGACTGGCTGGAGCTGGTGAGCCTCGAGCCGGTGCCGGTCGACCTGTCGGGCTGGCTGCTGTCCGACGACTGGGAGTCCGAGGAGGAAGGCTGGGCGCTGCCTCCCGGCACGGTGCTCGACGCCGGCGCGCGGCTGGTCGTGGTGGCAGACGACGGGCAGACCTCCAACACGCAGCTCAGTGCGAGCTTCAAGCTGGCTGCGGACGGCGAGGTGGTGACGCTGGTCGCCCCCGACGCCGTGGTGGTCGACGAGGTGTCCTACCCGCCGCTGGAGGTGGACACGGCCTTTGCGCGGCTGCCGGATGGCACTGGGGACTGGTCGGTGACGGAGGTGCCCACCAAGGGGTCGGTGAACGAGGTGGAGGAGTAGGGACGGGGTGGGAGTGCCGCAGCTCAGGTGTCGCGAGTCCGTCCGACCTGTTTGCTGCGGGAGTGTCTGTCGCAAAGCTTGCCGACACCCTGGCGGGCCTGCTTTGCGACGGCCTGCGCTACAGTCCACCTGTCCCCACTCCGGAGCCCCGATGTCCACGTCATCTTCGCCGCGCGGCTCCGCCACCCCCATCCTGTGGTGCCTGTCCGCCGCCGGCCTCTTCGGCGCGTCCACCCCGGCCAGCAAGCTGCTGCTCGACGGCGCCGTCGGTCCCCTCACCCTCGCCGGCCTGCTCTACCTGGGGGCCGGGCTGGCCACCGCCCCCTTCGCGCTGTCGGGGGGGGCTGCCGAGCGTCGCCGAGACCCCGCCAACCTCCGTCGGCTGGCCGGGGCCGTGCTCTTTGGCGGCATCATCGGTCCCGTCGCCCTCCTCATCGGCCTCCGCACCGCCCCCTCCGCCAGCGTCTCGCTGTGGCTCAACCTCGAGACCACCGCCACCGCCGTGCTGGCCTGGGCCTTCTTTCGCGAAAACCTCTCGGCGCGTGGCTGGCTGGCCAACGGCCTCGTGGTCGTCGCGGGTGTGCTCCTGGCAGCGCCCGAGGGCTTCGGACTCGCGCCAAGTGCCCTGTTGGTCCTCCTCGCCTGCATCTGCTGGGGCCTCGACAACAACTTCACGGCCACCATCGACGGCTACACCCCAGCCCAGACCACCGTGGTGAAGGGACTCGTCGCAGGCTCCACCAACCTCGCGCTCGGCTTGCTCCTCGAAGATGGCCTTCCTGACGCTGTTTTCGTTGTCGCCGCCCTTGGGGTGGGCGCCCTCGCCTACGGTGCCTCCATCGTGCTCTACATCCGGGGGGCCCAGCAGCTGGGCGCCACCCGGTCCCAGATGCTGTTCGCCACCGCTCCCTTCCTCGGCACCGCCGCCGCCTGGCTGGCCGTCGGCGAGCCTGTCCTCCTCGAACAGATCGGTGCAGCGGGTGTTCTCGTCGTTGCCCTCGTGCTGCTGCTCACCGGCGAGCACGGCCATGCCCACCACCACCACCCCGTCGTCCACACCCACGCCCACCGCCACGACGACGACCACCACACCCACACCCACCCGGGCCTGCCGCCAGAGGCCTGGCACACCCACGAGCACGGCCACGAGGCGCTGGTGCACACCCATCCCCACGACCCGGACATCCACCACCGACACCGGCACGGCTGACGACATCCCTCCGTCATCGAAGCGTGCGCCGCCCTTGCTACCGTCCGCCGATGCCGACCCCCCGCCATGCCCTCCTGGCCCTGCTCCTCGTCGCCTGCTCCAGCGAGCCCGGCAAGGAGACGTCTGCCGCTCCGTCCGCGCACCCGTCCGACTCCGACCCCGGCGAGCTCGGCTTCGCCCCCGGTGCCTTCCCGCGGCTCACCAGCGCCCAATACCAGCGTGCCCTCGACAGCCTGCTCGGGGACACCGACCCCGCCGAGCTGCAGCCCGACACCTACCCCTACCTGTTCGCCACCATCGGCGCGGCCACCGACGCCCTGTCCGAGCAGGGCGTGCAACAGGTCGAAGAGGCCGCTGCAAACGCCGCCTTCACCGTCTTCACCGACCCCGTGCGGCGGGAGTCCCTGGTCGGCTGTATTCCCGAGCGCGCCGGTGACCGGTGTGTGCGCACCTTCCTCACCGACTTCGGCCGACGGGCCTGGCGTCGTCCCCTCGAAGACTGGGAGCTGGACCGCTGGGTGGGCGTGGCCACCGATCTGTCCGAAGGCGACCCCTGGCTGGGCCTTCAGCTCGCCACCGCCGGGCTGCTCCAGTCGCCCTGGATGGTCTACCGGGTCGAGCGCGGGCGTCCCCATCCCACCGAAGCCGGCCTGCTGCTCCTCGACGACTACGAGGTCGCCACCCGCATGGCCCTGCTGTTGTGGGACGACATCCCCGATGACGTGCTCCTCGACGCCGCTTCCGAGGGCGAGCTGTCCACGCCTACCGGTCGACGCTCCCACGCCGCCCGCATGCTGGCCGACCCCCGCGCCGACACCGCCGTGCTCGACTTCTTCGTGCAGTACCTCGACCTCGACCGCCTCGACAGCGCGAGCCCCGACCCCGCGCTCTTTCCGGCCTTCACCGACAGCCTGCGGGTGGCCATGAAGAACGAGGTGCTGCTGCTGGTCGACGACATCGTCAACCGCCGGCAGGCCGACGCCCGCTCCCTCTTCTCGGCCCGCCGCGCCTACGTCAACGACGAGCTGGCCGCCCACTACGGCTTGTCCACCGACGGCCTGTCCCCCCTGAGCTACGCGCCCGTCGATCTGCCCCAAGATGGTGAGCGGGCCGGTATTCTCGGGCTCGGTGCCTTCCTCACCATGAACGCCCACGCCACCTCCACCTCGCCCACTCTGCGCGGCAAGTACATCCTCGAGCGCGTGCTGTGTGTCGATGTCCCGCCGCCGCCCGACAGCGTGGACCTCGACTTCACCGAGGAGTCCGCCGAAGCCGCCAGCCTGCGCGACCAGCTCGAGCGCCACCGCGACGACCCCGCCTGCTCGGCCTGTCACCTCCTCATGGATCCCCCGGGCTTCCTCTTCGAGCACTTCGACCCCACCGGAGCCTGGCGGGACACCGACAACGGCGTGCCCATCGATGCCTCCGGCGAGCTGTCCGGCGTCGATCTCTCCGGGGCCGGCGACCTCGGAGACCTGCTGGCCGACCACCCCGATGTCGGCCCCTGCATGGTGCGCCAGCTCTTTCGCCATGCCCATGCGCGCCTCGATACCTCCGCCGACGAGGTCACCCTCAGCCAGCTCTCCACCACCTTTGCCGACAAGGGGCACCGCTTCCGCGACCTGCTCGTGGAGCTCGTCGTACACGACAGCTTCGTGGTGGTGGCCGTGCCCGAGGAGGAAGGCGAATGAGGTCTTCTTCCACCCGAGCCCTGTCTCGCCGGCGAATGCTCCGGGGCACCCTCGGTGGACTTCCGGTCGCCTTGTCCCTGCCTGCTCTGGAGGTGGGGCTCGGACGCCGCGCCTTCGCCGATGATGCCCTGCCCGACCCCATCTTCGGACTCTTCTTCTGGGCGAATGGGGTGCCCTGGCACGCGGGTCATGGCGGCACGCTGGCCACGGACACCCACCCCGACCTGTGGACCCCCGCCGACACCGGCGCGGGCTTCACCCCCTCCCCGCTGCTCGCCCTGCTCGGCGACCACCCCTACAGCCTCGCCACCGGCCTCACGCCCCACACCGAGATCCCCGCCGAGCCCGCCGGCCAGAGCGATGGCCACATGCGCGGCTTCATGGTGGCCCTCACCGGCGACCGACCCCGCTCCGAGGGCTTCGACCACCCCAGCCACACGCTGTCTGCCCGTCGCGCCACCCTCGACCAGCTCGTGGCCCGCGAGACCGAGCTCTACACCACCGAGCTCCCCCGCTACCGGAGCCTGCAGGTCGGTGCGAGCAATGCGCGTTTCCACGACTACGGCCACTGGAACGCCATCTCCTACACCGGTCCCGACGCGCTGAACCCCGCCACCTGCGACCCCGGCGTGCTCTACGACCGGCTGTTCGGGGTCGACCTCGGCAGCGACGACATGCTGCGCCGGGCCAGCCTGCTCGACGCTGTTCTCGACGATGCCGCCGACCTGCGCGCCCAGCTGCCCACCGCCGACCGCGCCCGCCTCGAAGCCCACATGGAGCACCTGTACGAGGTCCAACGCCGACTTTCACTAGGAGCGAGCGCCTGCACCCCACCCGAGGCCCCCGGCGCCTCCGACACCCTGCGCGACCGGGCCGCCCTCGTGTCGGAGCTGCTGGTGTCTGCCCTCTCCTGCGAGCAGACCCGCGTCTTCAGCTACATGCTCACCTCGCCCGCCAGCACCCACATCTTCCGCGAAGTGGCCGTGTCCACCGACATGCACACCGTCTGCCACGCGGGCGACTGGGATGCCGTCGACCGCATCAGCCAGCTCCAGCTCGAGTGCCTGGCCGACCTGCTCGACCGGATGGCCACGGCCGTCGACCCCATGGGCGTGTCCATCCTCGAAAGAGCCCTTGTCTACGCTGTTTCCGAGTACGGGGAGGGCTACCAGCACAGTGTGACCGAGATGCCGGCGCTCCTGGCGGGCGGTGCGTGTGGACGCCTCGTTCCCGGGGTGCATGCCCGAGAGGTGGGCGGCAACCTGGCCCGCCTCCAGCTCACCGCCCTGAGGGCGCTCGGCCTGGACATCGACCGCTTCGGATTCTCGGGAGCGGAGACCAGCTCGCCATTTTCGGAGATGCTGGCGTGAGGACGGTCCTGCTGCTGCTCGCCGGGATGGGCTGCGGCGAGATGAAGGCCGACCCGGTGCAGGCGGACACAGCCGACGACAGCCGCTCCCTGGGAGAGAGCCCCACCGACACGGCCGGCTGGTCCCAGGACTCCGGTGAGACCGACTGTCCCGCCCACGAGACCGCCTGCCCCGGAGGCTGTGCTGACACGCTCGCCGATCCCGACAATTGCGGTGGCTGCGGCATTGTGTGCATCGTCCCCCAGGGCTCGGCCACCTGCGAGGCCGGGGTGTGTGGCGTCGGCACCTGCGACGACGGCTGGGGAGACTGCGACGGCCTGGAGGACAACGGCTGCGAGACCGAGACCGCCTGTGGCTCGGCCGAGACGGCCGGCTGCACCACCACCTGCGACAGCGCGGGCACCTACGACTGCACCGACGTCTGCGCGCCCGTCTGCCTGCCCCCCGCCGAGACCTGCGACCACACCGACGAAGACTGCGACGGCGTCTGCGACAACGGCGCGCTGGCCGGCTGTCGGCAGGGCGTCCACCGCACCAGCGGCAGCCTCGGCCACATGTACGGCCCCGACCTCGAAGCCCTCCAGGCCCTCGGCCAGACTGTCGAGGCCACAGACTACTTCCACCTCTACGCCGTCGAGGTCCCCGGCACCCGCGCCTTGTACCGATGCGACAAGGGCAGCGGCCGAACCTTCCTCACCACCGCCTCCACCTGTGAGATCGGCACCACGCCCCAGCTGACCATCGGCTTCATCGCCACCGACGACAGCTGCGGCGGCACTCCGCTCTACCGCCTCTACAGCGCCACAGCCTCGAACCACTTCTACACCACCAGTGCCGCAGAACGCGACAACGCCGTGGCCATCTACGGATACCGCTACGAGTCCGTGGTCGGATACGTCTACTCCGCTCCCTGAAGCGGTGGTTCCTCTGGGCGCCCCCTTCGGGCCGGGCTCTCCCTCCGGCTCGCAGCCAGGAACCCCGTGAGCCCGCCTCGTGCCTCGGCCGGTCTCCCGAGGGCTGCTCGGCCCCTGCGGGGCTGGCTGCGCCACCTCCGGTCCATCCCTGGCGCAGCACCGAGGCGCCGCCGACTCACATCGAGGAGCCGCCGCCCCCGCCGCCACCGGGGTCCTGCGGTCCGTGGTCGCCTTCCGCCAGGCCCCGCGACCAGTTGTCGGGCCAGCAGGCGCCGAAGCCATCGCTACCGATGCCGCAGGCGTGGCAGCGGTCGATCTGAACGTGGGTGGCGAACTCGGGCGGCTTCGCGTGCTCCGGGCAGGACTGGGGCTCTCCGGGCTCGCCTTCAGGGGAGCTCTCGGGGAAGCGCGTGCAGAGCATCGAGCCATCGGCCTTCGTGCCGCACACCGTGCCCAGGCCCACCGCGACCTCCACGTAGCCTGCACCTTCGGGCGCGGGTGGGGGGCCCAGGGTGTCTGTCTCGTCGAGGTCGAGACAGGTGATGGCGCCGTCGGACTCGGCCACGATGCAGAGATAGGCAGCGGCGTCGGCGGTGTTGGCGTCGATGTCGATGGCTGGCGGCTGGCCGTCGAGGCCGCTGATGGGCAGGCCGCCTGCGTCGATGCAGAGAGGGTTGCCGAGAATGGCGTCGATGCCGCAGAGCTGGTCGAGGCCCATGTGGGTGATGGCGTCGAGGGCGGGCGTCAGGCTGAAGGTGGGCTGGCCGTCGCGGTCGAAACAGGTGGTGGAGCCCGTCACGAGGCTGGTGCCGCAGACCTGGCCTGGCGACATGGTGAGGTCGACGAGGCCCTCATCGAGGATGAAGGGCGCGCCGGGCTCCTCGCCATCCCAGCACACGGTCATGTCGACGTTGTTGGTGGCGCACACCCAGGGTTCCTGCATCGCGCGGGCGGCCAGCTCGATGTCCACGAAGGAGGGGGGCGGGTCACCGGGCGCGCCGGCGAAGGGGCTGTCTCCCTCCCATGGGTTGTGGGGGGCACCGGGGAAGGCGGTGGGGGTGGGCGGCGCGCCGCCGGTGGTGGCGCCGGCGACCTCCCAGCAGGTGACGCTCCCCGCGGGGCCGATGTAGCTGTCGTGCGCGGTGAGGCCGCAGCCCCACTCTTCGCTCGTGGCGATGTCGAGCAGACGGGTGTCGCAGTCGACGCCGAAGGGCCCCTCCGTGGACTCCCGCTGGTCGGCGTTGGGCAGGTAGCGGCAGTTGTCCTCGAAGTTGCGAATGCCGTCGTGGTCGCTGTCGAGGAACATGTGGAGGTCGGCCACTGGGTGGTGGTCGTTGCCGTAGAGGGTGTGGTGGGCGGTGAGGCCCAGGGTGGCGAGGTCGGGGTTCAGCGCCGCTTCGGAGTTCAAGAAGAGGTCGATGTTCTCCGGGCGGAACTGCCGGTCGTCGGCGAAGTCTTCGCGGAGCGCCTCGAGGAGGAGCTGAACCTGGAAGTCGTCGCTGGTGGACTCGCCGTGGCGTGCGGCCTCGGCGACGATGGACGAAAAGCCCAGCAGCCACGCCTGCTCGTAGCCGGAGTCGTGGGGATGCAGGTCGCGGCCGCTGATGTCGGGCTCGGGACGGTCGTCGAAGGGCAGGGCGTCGAAGAACTGGTCGAGCACCAGAGCCTCGGCCTCGGTGAAGGGCACGCCTGCCCGCAGCTCCTGCTCGACGGCGAGGTGGATGAGGTCGGTGAGCAGGTTGACATGGAGGCTGGTGCGTTCGCCCACCTCGCCGTAGGCGACGAGCTTGACCATGCCGGAGGCGTCGGTCTCGCCCTTGGCCTCGTTGAACACGTAGCCCTCGGCCTCGATTCTCACGAGGCCGGCGTGCGCGATGGTGGCGGAGTAGCCGCCGTCGCCGCCAGACACATCGAAAGAAGCCTGTCCATCGAGTTCTTCGAGGTCTGGCCCGAGGGGGATGAGCAACACCCCGGAGCCGTCTTCCATCGGGCCCTTGAACACATAGCCGTCGCTGGTGGACTCATCGGAGGCCGCCGCGGCGGTACCACCGGCAGATCCCGAGTCGGACGTGGCCCCGCAGGCTACGAGACCGAGTGCCCCCACAAGGGCCACTGCGAATTCGAGAGGTCGGGTCATGGTCGATTCCTGTGGCGGTCAGCCGCCGGCGCTGCATGTGTCACCGTGTCCCACGAGGTTTGTAGCTGCTTCCCGCCACGTTTGGGGCATCAGGATGGGCGCAGGTGTCTGAGTCCGCCACATTGACACTGCTGCTCACCGACCTGGTGGACAGCACCCGCATCGTCAGCCAGCTCGGAGACGCCCGTGCGGCCGAGATGATGGCGCGCCACGACCGGGTGGCCCGCGACCTGTTGGAGCCCCACCGCGGTCGCGAGATCGACAAGTCCGACGGCTTCCTGCACACCTTCGAGCAGCCCCTCGACGCCGTGCGCTACGCGCTCGCCTACCACCGTGCCCTCGTCGCCCTGTCCAAGGAGCTGGGCATCTCGCTGTATGCCCGGGCCGGCATGCACACCGGCAGCGTGCGCCTCACCTGGAATGCTCCCGAAGACGTCGCCCGCGGTGCCAAGCCCTGCGAGGTGGAGGGCATCGCCAAGGCCACCGCCGCCCGCATCATGACGCTGGCGATGGGCGGCCAGACGCTGTTGTCGTCGCACACCCTCGCGCTTGTGTCCGGCGAGCTGGGGGGCCGCGACGACATGCGCCTCGTCAGCCACGGCCACTACCGCCTCAAAGGCGTGCCCGAGCCGATGGAGATCTCCGAGGTCGCCGAGCTGGCAGAAGGTGTGCTGCGTCCACCGCCCGACACCGCGAAGGTTCACCGGGTGGTGCGCACCGACGGTGGCTGGCGTCCGGTGCGCGAGGTCCCCAACAACCTGCCGCCCGAGCGGGTGCGCTTCTTCGGTCGAAAGCACGAGCTGCGGGGCATTGCCGACCACTTCGACAAGCACACCCGCATCGTCACCCTCGCAGGCCCCGGCGGCACCGGCAAGACCCACCTCGCCCAGCACTACGGTCGCACCTGGCTCGGCGACTGGCCCGGGGGCGTGTGGTTCTGCGACCTCGCCGAGGCCCGCGGGGAGCTCGATGTCGCGCGCTCGGTGGGCCGCGTGCTCCAGGTGCCGCTGGAGAAGGGCGACCCCATCGACACCATCGGGGAGGCCCTGTCCCACCGTGGCCGCTTGTTGCTGATCCTCGACAACTTCGAGCAGATCGTGGATGTGGCCGCCTCCACCTTGGCCCGCTGGGTGGACAGTGCCCCCGACAGCTCGTGGCTGGTCACCAGCCGTCAGCGCCTCGATGTGCGCGGCGAGCAGCTCGTGATGGTCGACCCCCTGCCGCTGCCCGACACCGCCTGGTCGCCGGCGGAGGTGGCGGTGAATCCCGCGGTGGCCTTGTTCGTGTCGCGGGCGCAGGCCGTGCAGCCGCGCTTTCGGCTCGACGACCGGGTGCGCGACGATGTGGTCCGGTTGGTGCGCCTTCTCGATGGCCTGCCCCTCGCGCTGGAGCTGGCTGCGGCCCGGGTGCGGGTGTTGCCTCCCAAGCGCATCCTCGACCGCATGAACCGGCGCTTCGACCTGCTCCGCGGACAGCGCGGACGCGGCCGGGGTCGTCAGGCCACGCTCAAGGGCACCATCGACTGGAGCTGGGACCTCCTGGCCCCGCATGAGCGGGCTGCCCTCGCCCAGTGCGCGGTCTTCGAAGGCGGCTTCGACCTGGAGGCGGCCGAGGCCGTCATCGACCTGTCCCCCTGGCCCGATGCGCCCTGGCCGATGGACACCGTGGAGTCCCTGGTCGACCAGAGCCTCGTGCGCGCCTTGCCCCAGCCGGATGGCGAGACCCGCTTCGGCCTGTTCCGGTCCATCCAGGACTACGCCCGCAGCAAGCTGTGCGAGGCCGGTGCGGTGCGGGGGCCAGACGGCGAGAGCTTCGGCGGACAGGCCTCCCGCGATGAGGCCGCTCTGCGCCATGCCGAGCACTTCGCGCGTTGGGGCGACGAAGAGGAGCTGGCCTTGCTGCGCAGCCACGGCGCCCTCGACGTGCGCAACCGGCTCACCGCCGACCTCGACAACCTGGTGGCCGCCACCCGCAACGCCCTTGCCGTCGACGAAGGCACCACGGCGGGAATGGCGGCCCTCGGGGCGCTGGCGGTGCTGGAGAGCACCGGACCCTTCACATTGGCGGTCCAGCTGTCCGAGCAGGCGTTGGCGGTGGGGGGGGATGCGACGGTACACGGCCGGCTGCGCGAGGCCCTCGGGGTGGTGCTCAACCGCTCGGGACAGGCCGAAGAAGCCCGCGAGCAGCTCGATCAGGCCCTGTTGGTGGCCCGCCAGGAGCGGCTGGCCGGCTTCGAGGCCCGGGTGCTGCTGGGGCTGGGCGCCAACGCCCTGCACAGTGGGCGCCTCGAAGACGCCGAGACCCGGCTGCGCGAGGCCCTCGACCGGCTGCGGCGAGAACCTGATGATGCCTTGCAGGCGGCCGTTCTCGCAGAGCTGGCCCATGTCGTTGGCATCCGGGGCGGACGCTTCGAAGAAGGCACCGCAGCCGCGCGACGCGCCCTCGACATGCAGCGCTCGGTGGGCGATGTCGGCGGCGAGGCGGTCACTCTGAGCTACCTGGGCGCCCTGTCCGCCATCCAGGGGCGCTTCGACGAAGGCCTCGATGCCTACGCCGCCTCCCGCGACCTCGCTTCCCAGACCGGCGACCGCCGCACCGCTGGCTTGTCCCAGGGGATGATGGGCAGCATCTACGGCCTCACAGGGCGCCACACCGAGGCCTCTCAGGCCTTCCGCAACGCCATCCGCATCCAGTCCTCCATCGGCGACCGGGTGCACGAGGCCATGCACGTCTCGAACTACGGCCACCTGCTCAAGGACATGGGCGAGCTCGCTGAGGCCGTGCGGTGGTTCGAGCGGGCCATCGCTCTGGCCCGCGATATCGGTGACCCACGCTCCGAGGGCCTGTCCCTCGGCACCCTCGGAGAGCTGAGAGCCGAGCAGGGACAGCACGGAGACGCCCTGCTCACCCTGCAAGAGGGGGAGGCTCGCCTCCGCGAGGCCGGCGACCCCATCGAGCTCGGCAAGCTGTTGTGCAAGCTCGGCCAGGTGCTGCTGTCGGTGGGCGACCGGGAGGGCGCATCCACTCAGCTCCAGCAGGTCTCCGAGCTGGCCGTCGAGCTTGCTGTAGGCGAGGAGTCCGAGCTGTCCACCCGCCTACGGGGCCTCCAAGAAGCGGTCGCCGCCTCCGCCTGAATCCACCGTTCCAACCAGCCCCCGGGGTCTTCATGCGCCGCACCCACCTGCGCACCTGCCACCTCTGCGAGGCCATGTGCGGCCTCCGCATCGAGCTCGACGGCGACCGCATCACCCGCATCGCCGGCGACCCCGACGACCCCTTGTCCCGCGGTCACATCTGTCCCAAGGCCGTGGCTCTGCAGGACCTCCACGACGACCCCGACCGCCTGCGGCAGCCGGTCATCCGGGAGGGTGAGCGGTGGCGCACCGCCAGCTGGACCGAGGCGCTCGACGTCGCCGCCAGTGGCCTCCGACGGGTGCAGCAGACCCATGGAAAGGCTGCGGTGGCCGTCTACCAGGGCAATCCCACCGTCCACAACTACGGCAACGTGCTCTTTGGCCTCTACCTCATCCGGTCCCTGCGCACCCCCAACCGCTTCAGCGCCACCTCGGTCGACCAGCTCCCCCACCACCTCGTCGCCCACCAGTGCCTGGGCCATCAGCTCCTGATTCCGGTTCCCGACATCGACCGCACCGACTTCATGCTCATGCTCGGGGCCAACCCTGCCGCCAGCAACGGGTCGTTGATGAGTGCAGGTGACGTGAAGGGCCGCCTGAAAGCCATTGTCGAGCGTGGTGGAGAGCTCGTCCTCTTCGACCCGCGGCGCACCGAGACCGCCCGACTGGCCACCGCTCACCACTTCATCCGTCCCGGCACCGACGCCTTGCTGCTGGCCTCCATGCTCCAGGTTGTCTTCGCCCGGGGGCTGGCCCGCACCGACGACCTCCCGCTGTCGGGTCTCGACGTGCTGGCCCAGGGAGTGGCCGAGCTCACCCCGGCGGTCACCGCTCCCGTCACCGGCGTGCCGGCCGAGGTGGTGGCCGGGCTGGCGGTGCGCCTGGCCGAGTCGAAGCGGGCTGTGGTCTATGGCCGTATGGGCACGTCCACCCAGGCCTTCGGGGCGGTGTGCCAATGGCTCATCCTGGCCCTGAATGCCGTCACCGGGCACCTCGACCGACCGGGTGGCGCGATGTTCACCAGCCCCGCTGTCGACATCGTGAAGGGCGTCTTCGGCCTGTCCCAGAACGGCAGCCACGGCCGTTGGAAGAGCCGGGTGCGGGGGCTTGCCGAGGTGGGTGGGGAGCTGCCTGTCTCGGTGCTGGCGGAGGAGATGGAGACCCCTGGCGACGGTCAGATCAGGGCCCTGCTCACCCTGGCGGGCAATCCCGTGTCGTCCACTCCCGATGGTCCGCGGCTGTCCCGTGCGATGGCTGGCCTCGACTTCATGGTGAGCCTCGACCACTACATCAATGAGAGCACCCGCCACGCGCACGTCATCCTGCCGCCCGCCAGTCCACTCACCCGCGACCATTACGACCTCGTCTTCCACGCCCTCGCCGTTCGCAACACGGCCAGGTGGTCGCCGCCGATGGTCCAGCGCGGTCCAGATGAGCGCCACGACTGGGAGGTGCTGCTGGAGCTGGAGAAGCGCCTGTCTCCGAAGCAGGGTGTGAAAGACCGGCTGGAGCGGGCCGTCCGGGCGACTCTGGGACCTTCCGGCGTGCTGGACGCCGCCCTTCGCACCGGACCCCATGGCGGGCGCCTCGGCATTGGGGGACTGTCGCTGCGCCGACTTCGCGATGCCCCCCATGGCGTCGATCTGGGCGCCCTGGAGCCTCGGCTGCCCGAGCGCCTGCGCACCGATGACAAGCGGGTCCAGCTCGCCCCGCCGCTGCTCGTGGCCGACCTCGGCCGCCTGCACGCCCGGCTGAAGCCCGTCGAGAAAGACCGTCGCTACTGGCTCATCGGCCGGCGAACCCTCCGCAGCAACAACTCGTGGATGCACAACAGCCGCCGCCTCGTGAAGGGCAGGTCCCGTTGCACCTTGCTGATGCACCCCGACGATGCGACCGAGGCGGCTCTGTCCACCGGCGACCGGGTGTCTGTGGAGAGCGCGGTGGGACGGGTGGAGGTGCCCCTGGAGGTGTCGGACAGCGTGATGCCCGGCGTGGTCTGCCTTCCCCATGGCTTCGGACAAGGCCGACAGGGCGTGCGTCTGGGGGTGGCCTCTGCACTGGATGGTGCGTCCATGAACGACCTCACCGACCCCAGCGTGCTCGACGAAGCCAGTGGAAATGCCGTCCTCAACGGTGTTCCCGTGGATGTCCGCCCGGCGGCTTCGGGCGCCGCAAGGCCCTCAGCGGGCTGAGTCCACCGGGGCCGGCTGTGCGGTGGCGAACAGCTCCGACAGCGTGGATGCGAGCGCATCGCGGCTGAAGGGCTTGCCGAGAAAGCCGTTCATGCCAGCGTCGAGGGCCTTGGCGCGGTCTTCGGGGCGCACGCTGGCGCTGAGTCCCACGATGGGCAGCGTGTGTCCTGCGAGGCGCACCAGCCGGGTGACCTCGAGTCCGTCGAGCTCGGGCAGGTGCCAGTCCATCAAGACGAGGTCGTAGGACGGGTCGCCGAGGATGGTGGCGAGGCCCCGGGCACCGTCTTCGGCGACGTCGACGCTGCAGCCGAGCTGCTGCAACATCGTGGTGGCCACCATTCGGTTGACCTCGACGTCTTCCACCAGCAGCACACGGCGCAGGTCGGGGTCGGCGGGGATGAGGGGGTCCTCGGCGAGCGGGGGGACCGGGGCGCTGGCGGGCACGGGATGCACGATGCGGCTGCTCGACGGCTCCTCCCACACCGCCGGCGGGGGACAGGTGCGCACGGGAAGCCGGACCCGAAAGGTGCTGCCGCCTCCGAGAATGCTCTCCAGTTCAATGTTTCCGCCCATCATGTCGGTGAGCCGCCGGCAGATCGTGAGGCCGAGACCCGTGCCGCCGTGGCGACGTGCAGTGGAGGCGTCGGCCTGGGTGAAGGGCTCGAAGATGCGGGCCTGCACGGTGGTGGGGATGCCGGGGCCGGTGTCCTTCACGGAGATGTGGAGTGTGTCGTTGGCGGCCGACAGACGGATGTGCACCGACCCCCGCTCGGTGAACTTCACCGCGTTGCCCACGAGGTTGCACACCACCTGGCGCACCCGGGTGGGGTCTCCTTCCACCCAGTCCGGCAGACCGTCGGAGACGACCGCCAGAGACAGCTCCAGTCCCTTTCTGCGGGCGACCTCTCCAAACAGGCGTTCCACGTCTCGCATCACCCGGCTCGGACTCCAGGGGATCTCCTCGAGCACCAGCTGTCCAGCCTCCACCTTGGACAGGTCGAGGATGTCGTTGAGAAGGTCGACCAGAGCGCGGCCCGACTGGAGCACGGTCTGGAGCCGGGCCCGGTGCTGGGGGGGCAGCTCCTCGTCGAGCAGCACGATCTCGGTGAGGCCCAGCACGCCGTTCATGGGGGTGCGCAGCTCGTGGCTCATGTTGGCCAGGAACTCGCTCTTGGCGGAGTTGGCGTCGTCGGCCTGGGTGCGCTGCTCGACGAGCTGATCGCGGTGCAGGGTGTTGAGGGACTCCAGAAACCAGGCGAAGCCCGAGGCGTAGGCCAGCATCAACAGCAGGTTGACGGCCACGGGAAAGGGCTTCTCGAACACGATGGCGTCGGCCCGAATCTCCACCTGGATGAAGCCCATGATGCCCATCGCCACGATGCCGGCGAAGCCCGCTCCGCTCCACACGATGGCCGCCCGTCGGTCCTTGAGGGCCAGGGCGAGCAAGGGCAACAGCGCCAGAAAGGGCATCACCGGACTGTAGATGCCGCCCGACAGAGCAGCGGTGCCCACGATGCCGACCCATCCCCACACCAGGAGCATCTGGGCGGTGAGGCCATGCCACGCCCAGCGTCGGTAGATGTAGAGCGAGCCTGCGCAGATGGTGGTGGTGGTGAGCGAGAAGAACAGCAGGGTCCATCGCTCGGTGACCACCTGATGCACGATGTGGACCGGCAAGGTGACCACGATGGCGAGCAGCAGGCCCACCAGCAGGTAGCTCTGACGCAGCTCCACAGGGTCGTCCCGGCGGGCGTCCGGCACGAAGCGGTGGAGGAACTGCAACAGAGCGTCGAGCAAGCGAAGGTCCCGTCGGTTCGCGTCTTCGCGGATCCGTGTCTGGTCGGACCCAGGCGGCCGGGGTGAAGGGCGGTTGGAGATTCGCCGCCTTGCGGAGCCTCCGAGGGCTCGGAGGGGGAGTCGGCCCCGGGACAGGATAGCCCGTGGCGCGTCCCGCTTGACCAGGAGCCCGACATGGCCCCGCGCACCGACCTCTCCGGCCTCACTCTGTTCATCACTGGCGCCAGCCGCGGCATCGGCAAGGCCATCGCGCTGCGCGCTGCGCAAGATGGCGCCAACATCATCATCGCAGCCAAGACGGCCGAGCCCCACCCCCGCCTGCCGGGCACCATCTACACCGCCGCCGAGGAGATCGAGGCCGCCGGGGGTCAGGCGCTCGCCTGCATCGTCGACGTGCGGGACCCCGATGCGGTGGCAGCCGCCGTGCAGGCCGGCGTCGAGCGCTTTGGTGGCATCGACATCCTCATCAACAACGCGAGCGCCATCGACCTACGCGGCACCCTCGAGCTGCCGGTGAAGAAGTTTGACCTGATGCACAGCGTGAACGCCCGTGGCACCTGGCTGTGCAGCCGCACCGCCCTGCCCCATCTGCTGAAGAGTGACCACGGTCACATCCTCAACATCAGCCCACCCATCAACCTCGCGCCCCACTGGTTCCAGGACCACTGCGCCTACACCATGGCGAAGTACGGCATGAGCCTCTGCGTGCTGGGCATGGCCGGCGAGTTCAAGGGCAGGGTGGCCGTCAACGCGCTGTGGCCCCGCACCGCCATCGCCACCGCGGCCGTGCGCAATCTCCTCGGCGGCGACATCGTGTGCAGCCAGTCCCGCACGCCTCAGATCATGGCGGATGCCGCCTACGCCGTGCTTCTCGGCGACCCCACCGACATCGCCAACGGCGGCAACTTCCACATCGACGATGACGTGCTGGCCGCCCAGGGGGTCACCGACCTCACCCGGTACGCGGTCGACCCCGAAAAGGACCTCATCACCGACTTCTTCCTCGACGACGACGGCCCGGGCCTGCGCCGGTCTTGAGGCTCAGCCTGCCGTCGGGCCATCCACCCGCACGGGCTCGTGGTCGCTGACACGCCAGCGGCGGGTGAGCAGGGCCTCGACCGGTCCCGAGGCCGAGTACACGAGGTTGCACAGGAAGAAGGCCCAGGAGATGTCGTAGCGGACGGCAATCACGAGGGTGAGGCCCAGGGTGATGGCCACGCCGGTGAGGTCGCGGGGGCGCAGGGACAGGGTCTTCCAGCCGCGAAAGGGGATGGAGGACACCATGAGCACGCCCAGCACGACGGCCATGAGCAGCGCACCCACCGGCTGCTGTAGCGCACCGCCAGTGGTTGCATGGGCCATCACGGTGGACGCCACGGCCGCGCCCGCCATCGTGACGGTGAGGCCTTCGCTCCACGCCGACTTCGAGCCGTCGGCCTTGGTGTTGAAGCGGGCCAGGCGGAAGGTGGCGCACAGGGCGTAGAAGAAGGCGCCGGCGAGGCCCACGACACCGAGGGACTGGGCGCCCCAGGCGTAGAGCAGGAAGGCGGGGGCGATGCCGAAGGACACCACATCGACCAGCGAGTCGAGCTGCACCCCGAAGTCGGAGCCGGTCTTCGTGAGCCGGGCCACGCCGCCGTCGATGGTGTCGAACACGCCAGCGAACAGGATCATCAGGCCGGCACGGTAGAAGTTGGCCTCCCCCTCGAGGCCACTGGCGAGCACGATGGCGTACATGCCGCAGAACATGCTGGCCGCGGTGAACCAGTTGGGCGGGTTGAGGAACTGGCGGACCATGTTGTCTTGCCAGGGAGGGCCCTCGTTGGTGTGGCTCATCGCGGGAGTCCGGGGACGGGGGATTGGAAGGGACGGCGGGCCGACGCCAGTGTCCGCTCATCGCGGGAACATACGGCTTGGACCCCTGGCCTGCAATGGCTAGGGGACTGCCCCGATGCACCAGTGTGCACCAACCTGCACTAGGTGTGCACCGTGGTCTCGTCAGGCGGGCAGCAAAGCGGCGTGCAGGGCCTGTGTGAGGGCCTGTGCGTGGCTGCGGTCGACGCTGAAGACCAGGGACTCGCCGCTGGCCCACCAGCTGTCCACGGGCACGCAGAGGCTGGCGTCGAGGGCCAGAGCGGTGCGCCGAGGGTCGACCACCAGGCTGCGTCCGACGGCGGTGACGGTGGCGATGGGACGGGCGCCGGGCACCACCCCCGCCTCTGGGAGGTTGCGGGTGTCGACCCAGACCCGAAGCCGCCCGGAGTCTGTGGACCGCAGGTGCACGATTGCGCCGGCGACCGCTTTGGGAAGCTCGGCCAGCGCGTCGACCTCTGTGAGCACGAGGCGGGTGTCGGGCGTGACGCCCACGGGGTCGCCCGGTGCGGGACCCGGGGGGAGTCGGGTGCCGCTGCCGGCGCGCCTGGTGGTCGAGGCGGCGTGGAGCTGCACACCCAGGGAGCGGGCCAGCTCCACCGCCTGGGCGTGGAGGACCTTGGCGCCCCCACGGGACAGGGCCACGGCGGCGTCGAGGGGGAGGGTGTCGAGGCGACGGGCGTCGGGAACCACCCGGGGATCGGCGGTGAACACGCCGTCGACATCGCTGCAGAGCTCGCACCATTGGGCGTTCAGGGCGGCGGCCAGCACCACTGCGGTGGTGTCGGAGCCGCCGCGTCCGAGCGTGGTGACCTCGCCGCCCCGACTGACGCCTTGGAAGCCCGCCACGATGACCACATGGCCCGAGTCCAGGGCCTCGAACAAGCGGTGGGGCCGCACCTCCTCCACCCGGGCGGCCACATGGTTGTTGTCGGTGATGATGCCCGACTGGCTGCCCGTGAAGGAGCGGGCCGGCACCCCGAGGTCGTGGATGGCCATCGCGAGCAGGGTCATGCTCACGCGCTCGCCCACGCTCACCAGCAGGTCGAGCTCCCGGCGTCTGGGGGAGGGGGTGACGCTGCGGGCCAGAGCCAGCAGCTCGTTGGTGGTGTTGCCCATGGCCGAGACCACGACAACAACGCGGTGTCCGGCCTTCACGGTGTCCACCACCCGACGGGCGACCGAGCGGATGCGGTCCACATCGGCCACGGAGGAGCCGCCATACTTCTGGACCACCACCGGGAGGGTGGGCGAGGCGGGTGAAGCGGCGTCCATGGCGACTCCGGGAGCGGTGCGACCCCGAGCAGAGCTGACGGGGCTGATGTGGCGCTTCTGGACGGGGGTAGGGGCGAAAGACCCTGGGGTCGACTGTGCCGGCACGCCTGGATACTGGCCGCCAGCCGGTTCTGGTGAACGGGCGCCTCGCTAACCTGCAGGGCAGGACTCCGGATGCTGCGGCTCGACATCGACAAGAAGTGGAATGGCCGTCCGTCGACCCGCCGAGAGCGGGTCATCGTCACGGTGGAGGCCGACCGCCACAGCGACGCCCTCAAGGTCACCATCGACGCCCCCTTCCACGGCGACGAGCGTCCGGAGGGCCCTGCCGGTCCCACGCCGGGCCTGTGGGAACACGAGGTGGTGGAGCTGTTCATCGCCGGCGAAGACGGCCGCTACCTGGAGCTCGAGTTCGGTCCCTACGGCCACTACCTCGCGCTGTCGTTCACCGGGGTGCGCCAGCAATCTGCCGGTCCCCACGAGCTGCACTACCGCACCGTGGTGCTCAAGCATGCGTGGATCGGCACCGCCTTCGTGCCGAGGGCGATGCTGCCTGAGGGGCCCCACCGCATCAACGCCACCGCCATCCATGGCCACAAGGGCCGCCGCCGCTTCCTGAGCACCGCGGTTCTGCCCGGCGACCGACCCGACTTTCACCAGCCCGAGCACTTCCTGGCGGTGGAGCTGCCGTAGGTCCGCCTACCGCTCCGGCATCTTCTCCGTCTCCGTGTCTTCGGCGTCGTAGTCGTCGACCTGGCGCACTCGGTCTGGGGGGGCGGGCAGGCCGGCCAGCTCGTGTCGGAGCTCTCGGGCCGCCACCTCTCGCATCTGCTGGCGAATGACCGCGCTCTGGATGTGGTCCTGCTGGCCCGCGCTCAGGTCGAGGAAGCGGCAGCCGTGGAGCATGCCGTCTTCTCCCTGCAGCTTCTTGCTGTAGATCACCTCGAGGGTGTAGGTCGCCTTCTCGCCGCTGAGCACCAGGTCGGTCTGCAAGAGGCTGCCGGCCGGGTGGGCGACCGGGAGCAGCACCCCTGCACCCGTCCAGGACAGGTCGGTGACCTTGCCCTGAATGGCCTCCTCGTCGGGATCTGCACCGTGGTGGGCGAGCCGGTGGAAGCTGGACTCGCGGTCGAGGGCCACCCGGAAGGCCCGGCGGCGGTTGTCGCGTCGCTTGACCGTGGTGGACAGGCCAAGGGTGAGCCAGGTGTCGCCGTCGCGCTCGTCGACGTCGGCGACGTGGGTGCGGAAGAGGTAGACGACCTCCTCGTTGCCCATCTCCACCTCGACATCGAGACCGGGCCCCACCATTTCGGGCAGGCCGTCGCCCACCCGCATCCCGATGCCGTTCCGCTCCAGGGTGGTGGTGAGCATGCGCCTGGACAGAAACTCGAGCTGGCGGTGCTTCAGGCGGACGTAGCCGACGCGGCCCACCAGGGCTTCGAGGTAGGGATAGCGGTTGGCCAGAGAGCGCGCGTCAGGCAGGTGGGACCACATCGTGTGCCACAGCTCAGCAGCGGTGCGGCGCCCGCCACAGATGGCGAAGCGCTCCTCGCGTCGTTCCACTGTGACCTTGAGAACGCCGTCGTCGTCGGCACCTGAGCGCGAACGGTCGATCAGCGGGCCGTCGAGGTAGGCGCGGTCCTGGGCCCGGCCATCGAGGGGCAGGAACAGCAGGCCCGAGCGCAGGACCAGCAGCCAGCCCCGGATGAGCAGGCCGCGTCGGGTGACCCGCACGGCACCGGCACCCCTGAGCGCACTGTTGCCCCGCCCCTCGGGGAGGATGGACGCGTTCATGCGGGCGAGGTTGCGCAGGTCGTCGGCCTCCAGGCGGCCGTGGCTGTCGAGCACGAGCCCGTGGATGGGCGGGTGCTCGGCCATCAAGGTGGCGAGCGACGGCAGGCGGAAGGCGGCGTGGGTGCTCTCCAGCACGAAGCCTTCACCGGCACCGCGGCGCTCCAGCACCAGCTTCCTGGTGGAGGAGGCATCTGCCCGCGCGCGCACGATGTCGCGGATGGGCAAGCCCTCGGCGGAAGTGCCCGCCACGGTGGCCACGAAGTCGTCGGATGCGAACCACACCCCGCCGGCGCCGATGGCGATGGTGCCGCTGCGGGCGAGGGCCCCTTTGCCCTGGCGGCCTTTGGTGACAACAAGAGGGGCTTTGAGCGGCGTGGGGTCGGCCGGGGGGATGGCTGCGGGGGGCATCACCTCGGCACCCATCGCCCGCATGGCCGCGGTGAGGGCGGGCATCACCCCCCGCACCAGCTCCATCGCGGCCTCCAGCTCCGGGCGCCCGGTGGTCTCGTCGTCGACCACCCACATCAGCCCGATGCCGGTGCCGTTGCGGGTGAGGCGGATGCCCACGATATCGGCCAGCCGCACCTCCACGGGGCGTCCGCTCAGCACCAGCCGCTGCATTCCGCGGCTCGGCTTGAAGCGCACCCTCTGCGACGTGAGCTGTACGGTGCCCGTGGCCCAGAAGGGGTCGCGCACGACGGTGTCAACGGTGCCTTCGACGAGCACTCGCTCGCCCGGAAGAAAGGTGTTGCGCATCACCCGCTCGGCGGGCGCCGCCTCGTCGGGGGACAGCTGCTGGTCGAGGCGCTCGAACAGGGTCGATGCGCCCCGGCCGGCCACGCGCAGGGTGCGGTCGCTCAGCTTGATGGACAGCTGCTGGCGAATGCGGCTCCAGCTCACCGACTGCACCTCGTCGAGCCGGAACAGGGCCCCCTTCGCTCCCGCCAGCTTCTCCAGGCGCCGGGTGGGCCGCATCTGCACCCGTTGGTCGGTGAGCGTGATGCGCACATGCCACGCGAGCGGACCGTACAGCAGCAAGGCGTCGAGCTCGTCGAGCAGGGTCTCATCGGACGCCACCGACAGCTTGAGCGGCGCGTCTGCGGCCTCTGCATCGGCCATGGGGAAAGCTCCGAGCCTGGGGGGACTGCCCCTCTATCCTCCGCCGCGCAGGCGGTCCCGCCGACGCTCCAGGGAGGCATCTGCACCCGTCTCGGCGATGGCTTCGTCGACCTCGGCGAGGGCCGCCTCTCGCCCTTCGAGGCGCTCGAGAGCGGTGGCCACACCAAGTCGGGCGACCCGCACCATCGCCGGACGCTGGGCTGCCTGGAGGGCGCGGTCGTAGGCGGCGTGGGCCTTGGCAGGGTCTTCGGAGAGTGTCAGCCGGCCGATGGCGAGCCAGGCCCGGGCGGCTTGCGGCGGCGACGCACTGGCGGACTCGTAGGCCTGAGTGGCGCCCGTGAGATCGCCGGCCTGTGCCCGCAGGTCGCCAGCCCGCAGCCAGTGCACGCCGGCATCGGGGTGGGCGGGGTCGTTGCTGGCCACCGCAGCCCAGGCCTCGGCGGCCCGGCTCGGCAGAGTGCGCTCCAGGATGCGGGCTCGCAGCGCGAGGGCATCGTGGTGGTGGCGGCTCTCGGGGTGCTCGGACAGCAGGCGCTCGACCAGAGCGAGGGCCTGCTCGGGGGCGTCCACCGTGGTCTCGGCGGTGAGGCAGGCCTGCCAGAGGTGGTCGGCGCGGGTGGCGTCGGCGCCCCAGCCTTCGGCGGCATGGAGGTGCTGGGCCAGCATGTCCTCAGCGGTGCGGTCCACCGGGGCGAGGGCCGACCAGGCCACGGGTGAGCGGGGCACCGTGAGCAGGCCCACTCCCAGCACAGCAGCGGCCAACAGCCCCACCGCCGCGGCGGCAACCGGGCGGGCGTCGGGGAGCAGCACGCGCAGAAAGGCGATGTGGGCGGGGTCGGCGGGCATGGCCACGGCGGCTATCTCCCGGTCGGGCAACCCACAAGAAAGGGGCGGGCCGCGATCGGTGGTGAACGCAGGCGGCTTCGACCCGGCGGGCGGCGTCGACCTTCCCGTCAGTCGTCGGAGCCGGTGCTCCCGGTATCCTCGGAGATGGCCTCTGTATCATCGTTCTCGACGATGTCACCGGTGGACTCCTCGCCCTCCAGGGAGGCGACCTCGGTGGTCTCCAGCTCGTCGTCTTCGCTGTCGATGACCCGAGCCACGCTGACCACCCGCTCGTCGTCCTCCACCCGCATGAGCGTGACGCCCTTGGTGTTGCGGTCGGTCTCGCGGATGCCGTCGACCTTCATCTTGATGACGCGGCCGGTGTCGGTGATGAGCATGATGCGGTCTTCTTCGTGCACGGGCACCGCCCCCGCCACCCGGCCATTGCGCGGACCGGTGACGATGTCGATGACGCCCTTGCCCCCGCGGCCCTGGGTTCGGTACTTCGACAGCGGCGTGCGCTTGCCAAAGCCGTTCTCAGTGACCGTGAGAAGGCGCAACTCGTCGTCGTCTTCGAGCACGAGCATCGATGCGATGTCGTCGCCGTCCTGCAGGTCGATGCCGCGCACCCCGCGGGCCACCCGGCCCATGTGACGCACCTCCAGCTCCCCCTTGTCGTTGATGCCGGGGAAGCGGATGGCGAGACCGTTGCGGGTGGCGATGAGCACATCCTGGTCGGTGCGGGTCTTCGCCACGGTGAGCAGGGAGTCGCCGTCGGCGCAGCCATAGGCCCGCAGGCCGTTGGTGCGCAGGTTGCGGAACAGGGACAGGCGAGACCGCTTGACCCGGCCGAGCTTGGAGCAGAACAGCAGGTCGATGTCGTCGCGGTCGATGTCGGAGACCGGGATGACGGCGGCGATGTCGTCGTCTGGCTCCAGGCCCGCCAGGTTGACGATGGGCAGTCCCTTCGCGTCGCGGCCCACCTCGGGCACCCGGTGCACCGGCACCTTGTAGACGAGGCCCTGGGTGGTGAACACCAGCAGGTCGGAGTGCGTGTTGGCGATGAAGATGTCCTGCACGCTGTCTTCATTCCGCGTGCGCATCCCCCGCCGGCCGAAGCCACCGCGCCGCTGCTCGGCGTACTCGGTGCTGCTGGTGCGCTTGATGTAGCCGTTGACCGAGAGGGTGACGACCTGGTCCTCTTCGGCGATGAGGTCCATGATGTCGACTTCGGCGGACGACTCGGTGAAGCGGGTGCGGCGCTCGTCGGCGTAGCGCTCGCGGACGGCCATCAGCTCCTCGCGGATGACGTCCATCAGGCGGCCCTCGTCGCCGAGGATGGCCTGCAGCTCGCCGATGCGGGCGAGAAGGTCGGCCAGCTCGTTCTCCAGCTCGAGGCGCTGCATGCCGGTGAGGCGGCGCAGGCGCATGTCGAGGATCTGCCGGGCCTGCACCTCGGACAGCTCGAAGCGGGCGATGAGGCGCTCGCGGGCCTCCTTGTCGGTCTGGCTCGACCGGATGATCTGGATGACCTCGTCGAGGTTGTCGAGGGCGATGAGCAAGCCGTCGACGATGTGCTTGCGGGCCTCGGCCTTGCGCAGCAGGTAGCGGCTGCGGCGAATGGTGACGTCGCGGCGGTGCGCCAGGTAGTGCTGGAGCATCTCCTTGAGGGTGAGCACCTGGGGCCGGTTGTGCACGATGGCCAGCAGAATGACGCCGAAGGTGCTCTGCAGGGCGGTGTGCTTGTAGAGGTGGTTGAGCACCACCTCCTTCACCGCATCACGCTTGAGCTCGACCACCACGCGCATGCCCTGTCGGTCGGACTCGTCGCGCAGGGCCGAGATGCCCTCGATGCGCTTGGCCTTCACGAGGTTGGCGATCTCCTTCACCAGACGCGCCTTGTTCACCTGGAAGGGCAGCTCGTCGATGATGATGGACTCGCGGTTGTTGGCCCGCTCCTCGAAGAAGGCGTTGCCCCGCACCACGACACGGCCTCGACCGGTGGTGTAGGCGTCGTAGACCCCGCGGCGGCCGTAGATGGTGCCGGCGGTGGGGAAGTCGGGGCCCGGCACAATCTCCATCAGGCGCTCGATGGAGATGCTGGGGTCGTGGGAGAGAGCGATGACGGCGTCGACGATCTCGCCGAGGTTGTGCGGCGGGATCTTGGTGGCCATGCCCACGGCGATGCCGTCGGAGCCGTTGACCAGCAGGTTCGGGTAGGCCGCGGGGAGCACCGTGGGCTCCTCGGTGGAGCCGTCGAAGTTGGCCTCGAAGTTGACGGTGTCTTTGTCGATGTCAGCGAGCAGATCCTCGGCGATCCGCTGCATCTTCGACTCGGTGTAGCGGTAGGCGGCCGGGGGGTCGCCGTCGACGCTGCCGAAGTTGCCCTGCCCGTTGATGAGGGGGTACCGCATGTTCCAGGGCTGGGCCATGCGCACCAGGGCGTCGTAGACTGCGGAGTCGCCGTGGGGGTGGTACTTCTTGAGGACCTCGCCGACCACACCGGCGCACTTGGCGAAGCGGCCGTTGCTGCGCAGACCCTCGTCGGCCATGGCGTAGAGGATGCGGCGGTGGACGGGCTTGAGGCCGTCGCGCACGTCGGGCAGCGCCCGCCCGATGATGACCGACATCGAATAGTCGAGGTACGACGAGCGCATCTCCTGCTCGATGTCGATGGGCAACACCCGGTCAGAGCCAGAGGTCGGGTCGGTGGGTTCCACGGCGATGTCCTGGTCGAGGAGGCGCGTCGACAGAGCCGGGGAGGCTCCGGAAGCGCGAGATGGAGCGGAGAGGCGGGGGGCAGGGCGGACGGGGGCGGGGACAGGCGGGCGAGTCTGGTCTCAGTCGCGCGCCGGCCGGCCTTCGGGCGGGCTTGCGGGGCGGGGGGCAGGTCCCGAGGGACGGGACAGACGCCTCCAGCTAACCGGTCCGAGCGGGGTCCGCACCCCTTGGGTGGCTATATGAAAACGTCCTGCCACAGGCCATTCTGAGTGCGTCCTCCCACCCCCGTCGGACGGCCCCTACTTCGCCTTCGCGCCGAGTCCCTCGTCGGGCACATGGAGCATGCAGACAGAGTTGATGCAGTAGCGCAGGCCAGTCGGCGGCGGCCCGTCTTTGAACACATGACCCAGGTGGGCATCGCAACGCCCGCAGCGCACCTCGGTGCGGACCATGCCGTGGCTGGTGTCTGTGATCTCCTTCACCGCGCCCTTTCCAGCGACGTCGGAGTAGCTGGGCCAGCCGGTGCCCGACTTGAACTTGTCGTCGGCCTTGAACAGGGTGTGGCCGCATGAGGAGCACACGAAGTCGCCTGGCCGCTTCTCGTCGAGCAGGTCGCCCGTGAAGGGACGCTCGGTGCCCGCCTGGCGACACACACCGAAGACCTTGGGTGGCAGAGTCTGCTTCCACCAGGCCTCGGTCTTGGCCGTCCAGTCGACCGTGTCGGTGTCTACGCTGGCGAGGTGGGACTCGGCGAGGGTGGTGGGGATGCCGGAGCTCACCGCGGGGGCCTTGTCCGCGGGAGCCTCGTCGGCGCTGACGTCGTTGGTCTTCGAGACGGCGCAGGCGAGGGACAGTGCGACGACGAGCAGACCGGCAGGACGAAGTTGGGACAAGGGCACTCCTTTGCATGACACGGGACCGGTGCACGCGATGGTTCTACCAGCGTGGGGATGCACGTCGATCTGTCACGAGTCGTCAACGCTGTCGCGGCTGGGACCGCGCACACCCGGTCCCCCCGGTCCCCTCCTTGACCTGCGGTAGGCTCCCCCTGCGTCCCCCCGCCCTCGGAGCCCACCTTGCTCGACGTCCAGCGCCTGCGCGACATCCTCGACCTGCTCGTCGACAAGGGCGTCATCCACGCCGGCCAGCGCCAGGACGTCCTCAACCGTGGCCGCGACCAGGCCCGGCACATCCTGCTGGACAAGCGCGCCGAGATGCGCCGTCTGCTGGGTCGGCACCGCGTCGCCTACCGGGTCACCGAGGTCGAGGTCATCGCGAGCTTCCGCTTTCCGCGACACGACGAGCAGGGGCAAGCCGAGCAGGGCGTGGTCGACGAGGAGATCATCACCAAGCTCGTGGCGGAGGCCCTGGGCCTGCCCTTTCGTCACCTCGATCCGCTGCGCCTCGACTACAAGCTGGTGACCGAGACCTTCGGGGGGCCCTTCGCCGAGCGACACCTCGTGCTGCCCCTGGAGGTGCGCCCCGACACGATGGTGCTGGCCGTCGCCGACCCCTGGGACCGCGAGGTCCTCGAGAGCATCGCCCGCTACAGCAACAAGGCGGTCGAGCCCATCTTGGCGATGAAGAGTCAGATCCTCAGCATCATCGTCGAGTTCCACGGCTTCCGGCGCTCGATGCGCGCGGCAGAGGAGGACTACCAGACCGACCTCCCCGACCTCGGCAACCTCGAGCAGCTCTACGCCATGGGCGAGGGTTCCATCGATGCCGGCGCCCAGCCGGTGGTCCGGGCGGTGTGGTACCTGCTCACCTACGCCCTCGACCAGGGGGCCAGCGACATCCACCTGGAGCCCAAGCGCGACGAAGGGCTCGTGCGGATGCGCATCGACGGCATCCTCCACACCGTCCACCGGCTTCCCCGGGTCGTCTTTCCGGCCCTGCTGAGCCGCATCAAGACCCTGGCCCGCCTCGACATCGCGGAGCGCCGCCGTCCCCAGGATGGCCGCTTCAAGACGGCACACGGAGACGTCGAGGTCGAGATGCGCGTGTCCACCGTGCCTGTGGCCTTTGGCGAGAAGGTCGTCGTGCGCGTGTTCGACCCTGGGGTGCTCACGCAGGACATCGAGCGCCTCGGCCTGTTTCCCCGCGAGATGGCCTCCTTTCGAAACATGCTGGCGAACCGCACGGGCATGGTGCTGGTCGTGGGTCCCACCGGCAGCGGCAAGACCACCACGCTGTACAGCGCGCTCCACCACCTGCACTCGCCGCGCATCAACGTGGTCACCCTCGAAGACCCCATCGAGAACGTCCACCCGGCCTTCAACCAGATCGCGATGCAGCCCCGCATCGGCCTCACCTTCGGCACCGCGCTTCGCACCGTCCTCCGGCAGGACCCCGACGTCATCATGGTCGGCGAGATCCGCGATGAAGAGACCGTCGAGAATGCCGTGCAGGCGGCCCTCACCGGTCACCAGGTGTTGTCCACCCTCCACACCGATGAGGCCTCGGGTGCGGTCGGACGTCTCCTCGACCTGGGCGCGATGCCCTTTCTGCTCGCGAGCACCCTCGTGGGGGTCGTGGCCCAGCGCCTCGTGCGCAAGGTGTGCCGGGAGTGCGCCGAGGACGAGCTGCTCACCGAGGAACAGGCCCTTGCGCTGCGCATTCCCGGTGTGCGCGGACGCCGGCTCGTGGTGAAGAAGGCTGTGGGCTGCCCCAAGTGCCGCTACACCGGCTTTCGGGGCCGCACGGGGGTGTTCGAGGTCATGCCCATCACGCCCCGCATCCAGCGGCTCATCCACGAGCGGGCGAGCAGCCAGGAGATCAAGCGCGAGGCCCTCAACGACGGCATGCTCACCTTGCGCGAGTACGGCATCAAGAAGCTGGCCCACGGAGAGACCACCTTCTCGGAGGTGATCGCCAACACCGACGACCGGCCGGTCTTCTGAACGCACGAGCGCCCCGGCACACGGGTGCCGAGGCGCTGAAGATGGCGTGGGCTACGCCGCTTTCGCTCAGTATTCGAGGGTGACCCGGGCGTAGACGCCGGTGCCCCACGAGGTGTTGATGGCGAGGCCCTCACACGAGTTGCCCCCCGGAATCGTGAAGGTGTTGGTGCCGCCGGGGATGAAGCCGGAGATGTCGGTGAGGGGGATGGTGTCGACCGTTGGGGTCGGGTTGCAGCTGCAAGCGCCGTTGGTGAGCGTGAAGGTGGCCGCGGTGGTGCCGTTGAGGTCGGGCGAGCGGGTGAGGGTCGAGGAGCTGCAGATGAGGCCGGTGTTCAGCTCGACGGTCATGGCCACCGGCGTGAGGCCCTCGGCGTCGGTCCAGGTGAAGCCCCAGTCCCCCGAGCAGCCGTTGTAGACGGCGTCGTAGGGCACCGAGCTGCAGCTCGAGTTCTGGTTGTTGAGCATGCTGTAGGTGATGTCGACCACGACCTCGTCGGGAATGACCTCCACCACGTCGGACTCGGCCTCGATGCCGTCGGTCGTGCCGTCGTTGGCGACCATGAAGCACTGCCACTCGTCCCCGGCGGCGAGGTCGGTGTAGAGGATGGTGTCGTCGGTGTGGGTGGTGGAGGATGTGCTGCCGGTCCAGGCCACCCCGTCGAGCTCCCAGCTGACCGAGTAGGTGATGGAGTCGCCGTCGGCATCGGTGGACGCGGTGTCGAGCTCACACACCAGGTCGTCGTAGGGGGTGGGGTCGTCGGGGTCGATGGAGATCTCGGGCTCGGTGGGCGGACTGTTCTGGATGGTCACCGAGTCGGCGACGGCGGTGCCGAGGGTGATGCCGTCGTTGGGGGTGACGCTGCAGCTCACGACGTCGCCCTTCACGAAGCCGCTGGACAGGGAGGTGGCGCCGGTGGACAGGGCGCTGCCGTTGATGCTCCAGCGGTAGGACAGCGACACCGAGTCGCCGTCGTCGTCGCTGGTGGTGCCGGCCGAGCAGGTGAGGGTGGCGTCGACCGTGGGAGAGCTGGGGGACAGGCTCACCGAGTCGAGCTCGGGGGCGGTGTTCGAGATGGTGACGGAAGCGGAGGTGGCGCCGAGGCCAGGGTCGGTGCCGTCGGTGGGTGTGGCGGTGCAGGCCACCACGTCGCCTCGGTCGAAGTAGCCGCCGTCGATGGTGGCGGCCGTGCGGCTGCTGGTGCTGCCGTTGATCGTCCACTCGTAGGTGTAGGAGACGGTGTCCCCGTCGGCGTCGGTGGCGCCGCTGCCCGTGCAGGTGAGGGTGTCGGCCTCGTAGGCGGTGGTGGGCGTGAGGGAGGCGCTGGCGCCCGTGGGGGCCGTGTTGGAGATGGTGACGGCGTTGGAGCTCACGCTGGCGCCGGTGTCGGTGCCGTCGGTGGGCTGCACGGAGCACACCACGGTCTCACCCTTGTCGAAGTAGCTCGAGGACAGCGTGCTGGACGTTGTTCCCGTGGACGTGCCGTCGACCGTCCAGCGATAGATGTAGGTGATGGTGTCGCCGTCGACATCGGTGGCGGTGCCCGGCGTGCAGGTGAGCGTGTCCCCTTCGTAGACGGTGGTGGGGGACAGGGAGACCGACGCGAGCTCGGGGGCCGTGTTGTCGACCGTGATGGATGTGCTGACCGGTGTTCCAGCGTCGGTGCCGTCGTGGGGGGTGACCGTGCAGGCCACCGTGTCGCCGCCGGAGAAGCCCGAGGTGAGGGTGGACCCGCTGCCGGCGGCGGTGCCATTGATGGTCCAGGCGTAGGTAGAGGCGTCGGCATCGCCGTCAACGTCGGCGTAGCCGCTGTGGCTGCAGGTCAGAGTGTCGCCGTAGACCGCGGGATCGGGCGTGATGGCCGCACTCGTGACGGACGGGGCCGTGTTGCCGATGGTGACCGAGGCGCCTCCCGGGTAGCCGTCGGCGGAGCCGTCGTTGGGGATGACGGTGACGGTCCACAGCTCCCCCTTGGCGGTGGCGGAGGCGGGCAGGGTGGCGGTGGTGCTCGCCGAGGAGGCCACACCGTCGACGCTCCAGGCGTAGGAGTAGGTGACCGTGTCGCCTTCGGGGTCCACCGAGTCGGTGTCGATGCTGGCCACGAGGTCGTCTGCGGTGACGGCGGGGTCGGGGGACAGCGAGACGTCGGGGGCGGAGGGCAGGCCGTTGACCGCGAGGTCGACCGAGCTGCTGGTGGCGAGGCCATCGGAGTCGGTGGTCGTGAGGGTGACGACGTGGAGGCCCGCGGTGAGGGAGTCGTGGTCGAAGGTGGCGGTGCCGCCGGCATCTGCACTGGCGGTGGACAGCACGCCGTCGAGGTCGGAGGACCAGCTCACGAACAGGGAGTCCGGGCTGTCTTCGATGTCGGAGACCGTGGCGGTGAAGGTGACCGTGTCGCCCTGGTTGACCTGCGTGCCGGGCGAGGGGTCGGTGATGACCACGGTGGGCGGAGAGCCCTGCTGCCAGGTGATGCTGTCGGTGCAGCTGTCGCCCAGCTCGTCGGTGACGGTGACCGTGAGGGTGTGGGCGCCGAGCGACAGGGTGGCGTCGACGGAGAACGCTCCGCTGGCATCTGGGCTGCCGGAACCGAGGGCGCCATCGATGGAGCTGTCGAGCGCGACGGTGAGCGACTCGGGGCCCTCGTCGGCGTCGTTGGCTTCGATGGCAAGGGTGACGGACCCTCCCGCGGGGCCGCTGGCGCCGTCGGTGGGGGCGGTGAAGCCGCAGGTGGGGGCGGAGTTGGCGGCTCCGACCTGGATGGTGACCGCTTCGGTGTTGGACAGTCCGTCGGTGTCGGTCGCGGTCAGCGACAGGGTGTGTTCGCCTTCGGTCAGCTGCAGAACCGCGGCCACGTTGCCGTCGGCGTCGGGACCCTCGAGCGCGTGGTCGGTGTCGCCGCCGACGTCGAGCTGGACCGTCAGGTCGGTGGGAAGGTCTTCCACATCGTCCACCACCGCTTCGAAGTCGATGTCGAGGCCCGCGTAGAAGCGCTCCGTGCCGGTGGGGGCGAGAATCTCGATGAAGGGGCTCTCGTTCGCCTCGCCTTCACCTTCGCCTTCGCCTTCGCCTTCGCCTTCCCCCTCGCCTTCACCGGAGATGCCGCCGGTGGTGCCGTCGGCGCCCTTGTCGTCTTCGTTGTTGCAGGCGGTGACAGTCAGAGGGAGGCAACACAGCAGTGCCAGAAGACGCAGTTTCATCGGTAGACCTCGGGGATGGATTGGACCTCGACGCCGCCGCGTGGGTCGGTCCGCACCCGTAGTCATACTCCAGAAATCCAGCGATTTGGGGGGTTGACAGCCAATGTCAGCCTATGGAGCGATCCCTGCGAGGGCCGCCGTCAGCGCATGGCGAGTCCGACCTCCACCACTGCGTGCTGGCAGGGCTTGTCGTCGCAGGTCTCGCCGTTGGGGAACCAGCGCTGGTAGTCGGGACGGTAGGTTCCCCCGCCGATGATGGCGCCGTCCCTGGCCACCGACACGGACAGGGTCTCGCTGTCGGTGCGGAACACCACGATGCCGTCGAGTCCGCCGCTCTTGTCCGCGGCCACCAGTGGTTGGGCCCACCGCTCGGAGCACTCCCCCTCGCCTTCGGGGACCCGCAAGGTGCAGCGTGTGCTGGTGCCGGGCTGGAGCGTGAGATCGACGACGTAGTCGCCGGGCTCGGCAAGGGTGGCCGGCAGCACCACATCGAGCGTGCCCACGCAGCCCGTGTGTGAGCACAGCGACTCCCGACAGCCCGTCGACAGCCCCATGACGCCGAGGAGCGCCAGGAAGCTGCGGGGGAGGGTGGGGAGGAGGGGCACGCCGGGTTCGCCGAGGAGGGGTGTTCACAGCGTGAACGCCTCAGCGTGGAACGTCCATTCCACGGCCGGACCGTGAAATTGTTCGACATGTCATGGAGATGTCATGCGATCGGGCGCGGGAGGCAGCAGGTAGCGAACCAGCACGATGTCGTCGGTGCGGCCCACCTCCTGGAGCACGGCCCCGCCCCGGGCCTCGATGTGGGGCCCCTGGGCAGCGGGCGTCTCGAGCAGGGCGACGTCGTCGGGGAGGGCGGTGGGCGTGGCCTGTAGAACACCGTGGAACACGCCGGTGAAGGGCAGCACCATGATGAGCGCGAGCGCCGCCACTGCCAGCGTGCGCCGGGTTCGGGTCCACTGCTGGCGAGCACGCAAGCGGGCCTGCAGACGACCCAGCCCACCCGCCTCGGGCTCCAGGTCGACGAAGACCTCCTTGCGCCAGGCGTCGTCCGGTGTCGACATCAGGCCCTCCAACCAAAGCCCGTTGAGCACGGCGTCAGGAGTTGTTTGTTGCACTTGTGCGCTCGCGCGGGGCGGCGTTGAGCGCGGTGCCAGGAGTCTCGCGTTGCACTTGCGGGCGCCAGGCGGCGTCTGTTGAGGAAGGGACCCGGACCCTGCGTGGGACAGCAAACCGGGCGAGCTCCCTCCGGAAATGGTCTCCAGTACACGGTTTTCATCGGATTGTCTGTCCGCGACATCTGTCGTTTGGGAACGCTAGGGTCCAGGATACCGCAGAGTCCGCCGGGCGGAGCGGGGTTGGTGCAACTGGGAACTCCTGACGCCGCGCTCAACAGAATGCGGTTTGTGCAACTGGGAACTCCTGACGCCGTGCTCAACATTTCAGGCTCCGACGGAGGCGGGTGAAGGCGGCGTGGCGGCGGGAGCCCACGGTGCCTTCGGGGATGCCGAGTGCCGCACCCACCTCGGCGTAGGACATGCCCGAGAACTCGCACAGCACGACCACCTCACGCAGCTTGTCGGGCAACGACTCCACCGCTCGGCGCACCCGGAGGTCGCGGGCGTGGGCGTCGAGCTGCTGGCTGGCCTCGGGCTGGTCGTCGGGGAGGGCGTCCACCCGGCTGTCCCCCGTCCACCACGCCCACCTCTTGCGCCGCCTGGCCCGCTTGGACGCCAGGTTGAGCGCAATCTTGTAGACCAGCGGCTCCACGGTCTGCATCCGCACCCGCGCCCGCATGTCCCACAGCCGCACAAAGGCCTCCTGCACCACCTCCTGGCTGTCCTGCGCATTCCAGAGCCACCGGTACACGACGTTGTAGACCGGCCGCTCCAGGCGCAGAAAGAGCGCGTCGAGGGCGGCGGCGTCGAGCCGTTCGCTGGTGGGGGAGGCGGGCACGCGGCGACAGGCTCACTCGGTGGGAAGCACGTCGGCGCGGACGATGGTGTACAGGTGCGGCGGCAGCTCGCCACCGCCGTCGAGGGTGGACAGGATGAGGGTCTGGCCGGGCTGCAGCTGCACCCGGGTGTCCAGCGAGGGGTCGTGGCCGGCGGACTCGAGGCTGAGGTCGATGTCGGCGTGGATGCGGTCGGTGGCGGCGTCGATGCTGGCCACCTGCCGCACGCTCAGGCGCGACGAGCTGCTGCTGGCCATCTCCCCGTCGAGGTTGGTGAGGGTGGTGTGGCCGACGAGCCGGAACCACTGGGGCCCGTCCCAGCCCTGGATGGCGGACAAGGTGTCGGACAGGGCCGTGAGCTCGGCGGCCGGCGGACCGGTCTCCCCCGTGGCGGGCGTCCCCCCCACCACGTAGTAGGTGAAGCGCAGGTTGCGCACTGGCGGGGCACTCTCGGCGCCGGCGCTCACATGCGCCAGCAGCGACTTCATGCCGGCGTGCACATCCGCAGGCGCGAGCACGGCCAGCTTGCCGCCGGGGGCTTCGGCGTAGCGACCGACGGGACCGCTGTCACCGCCGCTCCGGAGCAGGCGTCCGACGATGGCCTGGGCCTTGGGAAGCGCCTCGGGGGCCACGTCGTAGGTGATGAGCTCCAGTGCGTCGTCGGCTTCGGGTGCGGGGGCGACGGGGGACTGGGGCGCGGGGGGCACGCAGCCCACGAAGAGGAGGGCTGCGGCAAGGAGGAGGCGGCGCATGGAAGGCTCCGGGCTCGGGTTCAGCCGGTGCTACCCATGGACCTCCGCATCCTTCGAACTTTTTCGCAGCATTCTTCGGTGTTGTCGAAGATGGCCTGCAGCACGCTGTCTTCAGCTGACGGCGAGCAGCTCGACGTCGAACACGAGGGTGGCGTTGGGGGGGATGACGCCGGGGTAGCCACGCGGACCATACGCGTAGTCCGACGAGCAGGTGAGCGTTGCGCGCTGACCGACGCTCATCTGGGCGACGCCTTCGTCCCACCCCCGGATGACCTGCTGCACACCGATGACGAACTGGAAGGGCTCGTTGCGGTCGCGCGAGGAGTCGAACTTCGTGCCGTCGGTGAGGGTGCCGGTGTAGTGCACGGTGACGCGCTGGCCGGCCTTGGGGAAGGTGCTGCCGTCGCCGGCCTTCAGAGTCTCGATGTCGACGCCCATGGGGGCTCCCTTGGATTGAATGGACGGCGCGGTGTATCCGAAGGGGACAGGTGCGCACAGGCCGGGGGACAATGGCTATGAAGGGCTGGAGGTTCCATGCCACGCATCATCGACGCCCTCGACGCCGCGGTGGGCCGCACCCCCGAGTACCTCGACGACGACGTCGACTACCTCACCCGGCAGCCGGCGCCGCCCGCCCTCATCGGGTCCGACGAGCGGTATGTGGCGGGCTGGTTCAGCCACTTCGACGGCGCATTCAACTTCGACGACACCCACGCGCTGCAGCTTGCGATGCAAGCCTGGGTTCATCTGAGCATCGACACGCCCGAGCGCTTCATCGTGCTCAACGTGGCCGACCTCGGAAAGGCCGGTCAGACGGCCATCCTGGTGGCGGACAAGACCACCGGCGACTTCACCCACGCCGCCTCGACCAAGATGTTCGGCCGCAACGAGGTGCGCCTCGCCGAGGACTTCCGGCGCTTCACCGACCCCGCTACCGGGTCCTTCGTCGTGACCGACCGCACCCACGACCGGTGGACCTTCTCGGTACACGCCGGCGAGGTCCACCTCACGGGAACCGCCCGGCGCGTGGGCGGCCCGGCCTTCACGCAGGTCACTCGGTTTCAGCGCATGCGCGGCAGCCTGCAGCGCTACGGCAACCTCATCATCGAGCGGGCGCTGCTCTCGTTGGGGGGTGAGGTCCATGTGATTCGGCCGGGCACCCTGGGCACCTTCGACCACACCGTGGGCCACCAACGCGGGCTCCAGAACTGGAATTGGGTGGCGGCCGTGGGCATGTCCACCTGCGTGGAGACCGGTGAGCGCAGCATCCTCGGCATCCAGGTGGCCCAGGACCGCGCCAACGCGCGACCGATGGTGCGTTCCTTCAAGCACGCCGTCTGGGTCGACAACAAGCTGGTGAAGGTCCCCTCGGCCTCCTTTGCCTACGACTATTCCGACGCCGACGAAAAGGAGACCGGTCCGTGGCGCATCGCGTCGGCCAACCGGGTCGGCGAACGCTGGCTCGACCTCGACTTCCAGCCCCGCTTCCACCGTCGTGAGCGCAAGAGCGTTGTGCTCGTGGATGCCGACTTCAACCAGTACTACGGTCTTCTCAACGGCAGGGTCCACGTCGACGGTCGCACCTGGCGCGTAGACGACCTGTTCGCGGTCACCGAGGAGTCCTCGCTCGAGCTGTAGACCGGCAGGGGCCGCTCAGCGTCGGCCCATCCCAATCGCCGCAGCGCCGGGATGACCCACCTTCGCCTCCTGCAGCAGGTGGAGAAGGTAGAAGGCGATGTGGACGGGCACCAGCCAGGCGAAGCGCTCCGACAGACCGGGCAGCATGCCGATGCCGATGAGCGCGAGGATGGCGCCGAGAATCATCGGGTGGGGGATGCGGTCGTAGGGGAAGCGATCGATGCGCACCGGGGTGGACTGGCCGAGCTCCACGCCGAACCAGGTGCGGATGACGCCGAGGCGCAGGGTCGACAGGCCCGACAGGCTGTAGCCAGCGGCTGCGATGACCAACGGGGCAAGCGGGGGGGCAGGTGCGAAGGCGAGCGCCGCTCCCCAGAGGAGCACCATGGACAGTGTCTTGTAGAACAGTGCGTCCCGGAGGAAGGCGCCGTAGGCCACGGGCCCTCGGTGGGCGTAGGTGCCGATGTAGAGGAGGTAGTGGACCGTGCTTCCCCCCAGGAGCAGCGGCACCGCACTGGCCGTGAGCAGCGACGCGGCGCCCAACAATAGCACCCAGGCCAGGTTGGTGACGCCCACCCGGTGCTGGATGGCATCGAAGGTGCGCGTGCGGAGAGTGGACCGCTCGGGGTGGTGCCCGAGGTGAACCAGGCCGCGCGCGAGGGGCGACAGGCCCGGTGCCGCGACCACGAAGTGCAGGTGGAGGACGGTGGTGTCCCCAGCGGGGCCCGCCGCGATGTGGTGAGGCTCGTTGAGGAGGTCGAGCACAAGGGCGTCACCGGGGGACAGTGCGTGCGGTGGTCCGCCGGTGTGGTGGTGCAGGTGGGGGTGGACGACCGGGGTGTGGTCGGAGGACAGCGCAACGGTGGCCCGCACGAGGTGGCAGCCAGGGGCGACGGCCAGAAGGCTGGCTGCGGCGGGCGTGTGGACCGTGCCCCGGGCGAGCCTCTGGATCCGATCGAGGTGGGCGACCGACTGGATGGAGACCCGGGCTCCGAAGGTGTTGCGGATGGCGTCGTGCAGGCGCTCACTGTTGCGCAAGACGCCCACAGACGGGTTGTTGTCGTCCACCTTCCACGACTCGCTTCGTCCGGGTTGCCTCGGATGGGGCAGCGCCTGAGCGAGCGTGTCTGTGTCGGTGAACAGGCCGCGCACATGGGCGATGCGGTGGCGCGGCACGACCCAGGAGAGGGTGGCGGCGACGGACTGAAAGGCGGTCCAGGTCGGCTGCTGGGGACGGGGGGCATTCATGACGGCTCCGGGGGGCCGACAGCGGAACATCTTGCGGAGCGTCCTTCATCGCCAGCGTGTGCCAGGACCGTGAGGATGCGGGCCGAGGGGGGCTCGGGTCAGTGCTCGGGTTGGCGGATCGATGCGAACACGAGCAGGCCCCAGGCGGCGAGGAGGCCGAGGGTGCCCGGGGCGAGGGTGAGCCCGGAGCCTTGAAAGCCCTCGTAGAGCTGGCCGCCATGGTGGAGGGCGAGCGCCAGCCACCCCAGTCGGCGATGGCGCGGGTCCGCCAGCAACACTGCCACCGCGAAGATGCCGCCAGTGACGTCGTAGGGATGCAGGTGGAGGTTCACAGCGGATGCAGCGGTCCAACACAGCGCGAGTCGGACGGGCAGGGACGACACGCGGTGCGCGGCCCAGGCCGTGGTGGCGATGACACCGGCACTCAGGAGCAGACCGACGCCGTCGCCCAGGGGCCCGAGGCCGGCGATGCGGCGTGCGAGCCCGAACAGGCTGTACTGCAGGTGGAGGGGGTAGTCCCCTTGATTGGACAGGGCGGCGAGGCGGGGAGCAAGCTGCAGCCAGTCGGTCCAGGCATCGACGCCGACCACAGCCGCCGAGGCGAGGCATGCGACGATTGCGGAGGCGGCCATCGCAGCGAGGATGCGCCAACGCCCGAGGACCAGGGGGACCCACAGCGTGGCGAGCAGCCAGCTCGGCTTGGCCACCAACAGGCCGAGCAGCACGCCACCCAGGACTGGATGCCGTCGCCAGGCCAGCGAGGCTCCCGCGATGACAAGGAGCACCCAGCCGCCATTCTGGCCGAGCACATGGTTGTGGAACATGGCCGGGGTGGACAGCGCCAACGCCACGCCGGCGAAGGCCCCGAGGCCGGTCACGCGCCCGATGAGTCCGCCCGCGGCCGCCGCCCCCACCCAGGCGATGGCGGCATGGAGGGTGGCGGCCAGCCGGACCGGCAGTGCTCCGAGGGGCGCGTAGGCCACCGCGGCGGGCGGAGGGTAGAAAAATGCGCCCAGCGCGGTGTTCCGGTCGGCCCAGAGCTCGGACGGAGGCTGCCCCAGGTAGGCGTCGTCGAGCAGACGGCGGTGGGCTTGCGGAGAGTAGACGGCCGCAGCCCCTTCCGTGACCAGCGCGTGGCCGCCGAGCCAGAGGTGCACGAAGTCCCCGTCTCTCTGGCCGGCAGGGCGCGCGGTCGCCAGCCCGGCGGAGAGCAGTGCGACGGCGGCGATGACCATGGCGAGGGAGGGCTGGCGCTGGGCGTCGGGCTCCACCTCGTCTCCGCTGCCTCGGGGGACGGGCTGCTATCCGGCGGAGGCGCTGCGGGACACGCGCGGCAGGGTGAGGCGCACCTTGGTGCCGCATCCGGGCTGGGAGGACAGGCTGACCTGGCCGCGGGCGTGGTTGGCGAACCGCCGCACGCTGGCCAGGCCCACACCGGTGCCGGTGGTCTTGCTGGTGACGCCGAGGTCCCAGACGTTGTCGAGGTGACTCTTCGGGATGCCGCAGCCGTCGTCGGACACCGTGAGCACCGCGAGTCCGTCGGGTTCGCTGCCCACCCCCACCCGGATGGTGGCCGGCTTGTTGTGGGGCACCGCCTCCGCGGCGTTCACCAGCAGGTTGAGGAGCATCATGTCGAAGCGCCCCCGGTCGGCCATGATCCAGGGCTCGTCGGAACTCTCGACGATGAGCCGACAGTCGGCGGGCAGCCGGCAGCGAAACATGCGGGCGACAGTCTGCACCTGGGCCAGCAGGTCGAGGCGCTGCGGCACCGGGGTGCCCACGCGGCCCAGTGCCATCAACTCGACCGCGAGCCGGCTGGCGCCCAGGGCCATCTCTGCCACACTGTCGAGCCGGCGCGACACCTCGGGGTCGTGCGAGTCCATGGACAGCAGCTCCACCTGGGCGTGGATGACGGCCAGCATGTTGCGGAGGTCGTGGCCGAACATGCGGGCCGACTCGCCGAGGAGCTCTGCGTCCACCGGCGTGACCCCAATCGGGGTGTCGTGGGTGGGACCGGCCTGGTCTGTGGCCCCCACAGCCAGCTTGAGATGGCGACTTTGCTGCACCCGCCCCTCCGTGAAGCTGATGACCTCAACAGGTCACCACTCGGGGAACATGGCACAGGACACCCCCTGATGCCACATCGGTCGACGGAATACTGGGATGCGGAAGTCCGATTTATGTCTCGCCGTCTGAGACACTGTCCCGGATGAGCAATCCGCCGCTTCAGCTGTCCCCTCTCCTGGCCCGTCGCATCCTGCTCAGGGCGGCTGGGCTCGCTGAGATGCCCCGTTGGCGCGGGCTGTCCGGAGCGCAGGCCTGCTTGGAGCGTCTTGGAGAGGTCCAGCTCGATCCAATCGATCGCATCGGGACGAATGCGGACCTCGTGTTCGGTGCGCGGGTGGATGGGCTGCGACGGGGGGACTGGGGCCGGCTGTCCGACACCTTCGAGCACTTCTCCAAGGAACGCTGCCTGTTGCCCGGCCGCCGCTTCGCCGCCTGGCGCTCCCACGCGGCGCAGGCACCGTGGTGGCGGCTGAGCAGCCGGCTGGAGCGCTTGCCTGCGGAGGCCATCGACGGGGTCTGGGCCGAGGTGCGAGACCGGGGACCGCTGACGGCGCGACAGCTGTCGGACCATGGCGCAGTGCGTCGCATCGACTGGAGCGGCTGGAAGGGGACGGGCAAGGCGGGCACCATGGCGCTGGAGGTGCTGTGGACCCGCTGCCGAGTCGTCGTGTCGGGCCGCACCCGAACGGGCGAGCGGATCTATGACCTTCCCGAGAGGTCCCTGTCTCGATGGGTGAGCCAAGATAACGTGTCAGTGGACTTCTTCGAGGACGGGCTGGACCATCGCATCGCGGTTGCGGGCCTGCTGCGGACGGCGGGGGGACCCCAGTGGAGTGCCCTGTCCCCCATGCGAAAGACCGACGCCTTGGCCCGGCGTCTTGCGGACGGACGGCTCGTGCAGGTGCAGCTTGCGGGCAGCCGCCGGGCCTGGCTCACGACGCCCGCCATGCTGGCCGAGGCCGACACACCGGTGCAGACCGATGAGCGGGTGCGCATCCTCGGTCCCCTCGACCCACTGATGTGGGACCGTCCCCTCATCAAGCTGGCGTTCGGCTTCGACTATGTGTGGGAGGTCTACAAGCCGCGGAACAAGCGGCAATGGGGCTACTACGTCTGCCCGCTCCTGTGGCGGGGACAGCTCGTCGGTCGCGTGGAGGCCCACCGGGGGGACGACGGACAGGTGGTCGTCGACCAGCTTTGGTGGGAGGACGATGCGCCCCGACCGCCCCGGTCACGGCTCCGCACGGCCCTCGAGCGCTGGTCGGCCTTCCAGGAGCGCCGGTAGTGCTTCGGCGCCGTTTCCACCGCTCCTGAAGACTCCCTGACCGTTGTGGAGGCCCGGCTCAGCCCTGGTCGGGCGGGGTCTCCCATGGAAGGTCCTCGATGTCGATGGGGGGCATCGGCTCGGGGTCTGGCACCGGCCAGCCGTCTCCCCACAGGGTGCGTCCGCCGTCGATGGCCATCACCTGACCGGTGACGTAGGCCGCCTGTGGACTCACGAGGTAGCCCACGAGGCCCGCCACCTCGTCGGCCCGTCCCAGGCGCTTGGCCGGAATCGCGCTCATCGACTGGCGGACCACCGCCTCCCAAAAGGGGTACTGGCGCATGCCCGCCGTGGCGATGATGCCCGGCTGCACGCAATTCACGGTGATGCCCCGCTGCGCCCACTCCACCGCGAGGCTGCGGGACATCGCCTCCACCCCCGCCCGGGCCGACACCGAGTGGGCCATGCCCGGGAAGCCCCGGTTGGTGAGCATGGTGATGTTGACGATGCGACCCCCGTGCTGGAGCATCCAGGCGTCGGCGACGGCCCGGGTGAGGTTCCAGGTGCCGGTGAGGTTGGTGGCCACCACGGCATCCCACCCCTTCGGGCGGATGGCCTCCGCAGGCGACATGAATTGGCCGCCGCCGTTGTTGACGAGGATGTCGATGGAGCCCGCGGCGCTGAGGGCGTCGGCCACAAGCTGGGACACCGACTCCCGGTCGCGGATGTCGCAGGTGAGCCCGATGACCGCGCCCTCGGGCAGGCCCAGGACCTCGGCGATGCCCTTGGCGGCGGCTTCGATGCGGGGCTTCTTGCGAGAGGCGATGACGATGCGGGCACCCATGCGTCCGAGCTGCATGGCGATGGCGGCGCCGATGCCGGAGCCTCCTCCGGTGATGAGCGCGGTCTGTCCGGCGAGCACGTCGGACTGGTAGAGCGGGTCTGTCGGGGGCATGGCCACCTCGGGGCTGGGGTGGGCCTTCATACCGCGTGGGACGGCCGACTTCAGGCGACGCCGCGGATGGTCCAGGTGGGGTCGAGCGCGACCCGGTGCCCCTTGATGGACGCGAGGTCGATGCTGGCTCCGGCGGCGTCCCTCAGCCCGGTGAAGGGGCCGTTCACATAGGCCTGGTGGTCGGCTTCATCCCGCCACAGGGTGGAGACCAGGTAGCGGCCCGCGCGGTCGACCGAGGCCGAGAAGCGACCGCCCAACATGCCTTCGCAGGCGGCCATGCCGGGCGCCCAGACGGTGAGCTGCGCGCGCACGAAGTGGGATACCCGGGCGTTGTGTACGTTGCAGTCGGCGAGCCGGAGAAAGGTGGCGCCCGCCATGGCGTCGGCAAAGGAGTCGGCGTCGCCCGGCATCGCGACCACCGAGTGGGCCAGGGCGACGTGCAGTCCGACGTAGGTGCCCTGTTGCTCGTTGAAGTCGGTGATGGCGTCGTGGACATGATCGTAGAATCGCTTGTAGGCACCCGCGTCGGACCAGGCCGCCAGCATGCAGGCTGCGCCTTCTTGATTCCATCCACCCACCTGGCCGATGAGCCCCTGCGCAAGCGCGATGGGCGCCCAGCCGCGTTGGGCCTCGGCGAAGTCATCGCGGTCGCCGGCCGGCACCTCGGCCACCATCCACTTCAACAACATGCCGGCTCCTTTCTCTTGCGTTCGCCGAGCGCCATTCTGCATGTGAAAGTCATATTCATTTTGGCGGCGTGCCGGGGTTAGGTATCGCATCTGAACGGAGCCGAACGTGACCTTGCGCATCGCCATGTGGTCTTGTTCACGAAATGTGTCCACTGCGACGATGCGCTCGTGGGATAGCCGTAGCGACACTACGGTTGTCGACGAGCCACTCTACGCCGCCTGGTTGAAGCTCACCGGCGCGCCCCATCCCATGCGTGACGAGATCTTCGCCCACCACGAGGTGGACTGGCGCAGGGTCGTCAACACTCTGTGTGGTCCGGTACCCACGCCCGTGCTCTACGAAAAACACATCTCCAAGCATCTGTTGCCGGAGATGGACCGCGGCTGGCTGGCGTCCCATCGGCATGCCTTTCTCATTCGCGACCCGCGGCCGATGCTGCTCAGCTTCCAGCGCAAGCTCGAGCAGGTCACCGTGGCGGAGACCGGACTTCCCCAGCAGATGGAGCTGTGGATCTGGCTGAAGGAACGCCTCGGCATCGCGGCGCCCGTGGTCGACGCCCGGGACCTCCTCACCGATCCCGCGGGGGTGCTGCAGCAGCTGTGTGTTGCATTGGGTGTGCCCTGGGACCCCGCCATGTTGCGTTGGGAGCCGGGCCTGCGCCTCACCGATGGCGTGTGGGCCCCGCACTGGTACGACGCCGTCGAGACCTCCACCGGATTCCGTCGGTGGCGCCCGAAGGAGGGAGAGCTGAACGACGAGCTGCAGGCCATTCACGATGCCTGTCTGCCGGCGTACCGCTTTCTCTCGGAGCGGCGGATTCGGGCGTAGGGGCAGAGCAGGACACCCCGCCCCAGGCGAGCCGGGACGGGGTGGTTCGAGACCGTGGGGGTTGGGTCTACCAGCCTTCGAGGAAGAGTACGGTGGCGCGGCTCACCGAGGAGCCGTTGGGTCGGCCGACGATGAGGTCGGGCGTGGCGTCGTCGTTGATGTGGCCCACCGCGAAGTCTGCGCCGGTGGAGTCGTCGGCGTAGACGGTGGTGGTGTAGAACGAGAAGTCGGCGTCGCCCTCGGTGAGGGTGCCTGCGGTGAGCGGACCGTAGTACGCGAACACGCCAGATGCGCCGGAGTCCTGGGAGGTGGACGCCACCAGCAGGTCGGCATTGCCATCGTTGTTGAGGTCGGGGCCCAGCATCACCTTGCCGCCGAAGTCGTCGTAGCTGGTGTCGTCGTTGGAGATGACGATGTCGGCGTCGCTGATGCCGAGGTCGCCCGACAGGCTGCCGAAGTACAGGTAGGCCGCGCCCTCGCCAGTACCCGCGGTGGCGTAGTTGTGGCCGATGGCCAGGTCGACGAGGCCATCGCCGTCGATGTCACCACCTGCGGAGATGGACTCGCCCATCTCATAGCCGTGGGTGCCGTCGTTTTCGACGATGGCGTCGTAGGCGGTGGTGAGGTCGACGGAGCCCGACTGGGGACCGTAGGCCACGTAGACCGCCCCCAGCGGGTAGGACGCGATGCCCACGGTGAGCTCACCTTCGTTGGTGGCGCTCATCACGGCGTCGAGGGTGCCGTCGCCGTCGATGTCCGCGCCGTCGACCGAGTAGCCGAGCTGGGCGTTGGTGTTGCCCGTGAAGGTGGCTTCGGCCACGCTCGCTGCGGTGGCGTCGGTGGTCGTGACGGACCCCAGCACCAGGTACACGGTGTCGTTGAGCCGCTCGGCCAGGAGCAGATCGGTGATGCCGTCGGCGTCGAAGTCGCCCGGCGCCTGCATCTCCTCGCCGAAGTAGCCGCCATCTGCGGAGCCGGTCCAGGTGCGGTCGGCGTCGTCGAGCGAGATGGTGCCGGTGGCGGGACCGTGGACGAGGTAGGTCGCGCCCACCGTGTCGCCACTGGACAGGGGGTCGGCGTCGGAACAGCCGACCAGCACCTCGTCGTAGCCGTCGCCGTCGAGGTCGGGGACGATGCCCGCACCCGAGCCGCAGAAGTCGCCGGATGCGCTGGCGTTGAAGCGGGCGTCGGCGGAGGCGGTGGTGGTGTTGGAGGTCATGCCGCCGAGGTGCAGGTAGACGGCGTCGTCGGCGTAGGCGCCGAGCAGGATGTCGTCGGTGCCGTCACCGTCGATGTCGCCGCCGCTGCGCACCACGTCGCCCACGCCGTCGTAGGCGGACTGGCCATCGATGTCGATGTCGGTCTGGATGGTGACCCGGCCGCCGTCCTCTTCACAGTCGGGGGCCGCGCCGTCGCAGTCGTTGTCCGAGCCGTCGTTGCAGACCTCGGTGGCGCCCGTGTAGGCGAGGGGGTCTTCGTCGTTGCAGTCGTCGCCGGAGTGGGCGTCGGAGTCGTGGCCGTCCATGTCGGCGTCGTAGTCGTTCGCGCCATCGCAGTTCTGGTCGAAGCCGTCGTACCAGACCTCCTCGGCGCCGGGAGAGACGGCGCTGTCGGTGTCGTCGCAGTCGCCCGGCTCGGCCACATAGCCGGAGATGGTGGCTTCCTCGTCGCACACCTGGCGGGTGGAGTCCTCGTTGCCCCAGCCGTCGCCGTCGGCGTCCTCGTACCAGTCGAAGGCGTCTTCATCCTCGACGTCGTCGTCGTTGCCGTCGATCAGGGCGTCGCAGTCGTTGTCGAGGCTGTCGCAGATCTCAGGGGCGCCGGGGTTGATGTCGGCGTTGTCGTCGTCGCAGTCGTCGGGAGCGAGCGCATAGCCGCCGGGTTGCTCGCACGAGGTGCGGGTGACGTCGTCGGTGCCGTAGCCGTCGAAGTCGGTGTCGATGTACCAGACGGTGTCGGGGTTGATGTCGGCGTTGTCGTCGTCGCAGTCGAGCGGGTTGTCGGCGTAGCCGCCGGGGTCTTCGCAGGCGTAGATCTCTTCGAGGTCGTAGCCGTAGCCGTCGCCATCCTCGTCGAGCCACCAAGTGGGCTGGCCGCGGACGTCGATGTCGTCGTCGTCGATCTTGGTGTCGCAGTCGTCGTCGATGCCGTTGCAGCGCTCGATGGCCCGCGGGTAGACCGTGGGGTTGTCGTCGTCGCAGTCGCCCCGGTACTCCGAGAAGCCATCGCCGTCGTTGTCGACCATCATCGGGTCTTCCGGGCCGTCGTCGCCCCCGTCGTCGCCGCCGCCGTCATCGCCACCGTCGTCGCCGCCGTCGTCTCCGCCGCTGTTGCCGGTGTCGCCGCTGGACTTGTCCGAACAGCCAATCGTGGTCATGAGCAGCCCAAGCGAGAGCAAGGCCGTGATGGTGCGCATGGTGTCTCCTCCCCAAGCCGCACACCCGCCGGGTCGCTGGGCTTGGACGCCGGCGGAGCCTACCATGTCGGGGCCTGCCGCGGCGGTCGAGCCGCAAGCCAGCTGTGCGCCGTTTCGGGAGCAATGGTGTCCGACCCGTCCCCCCCTACCGCAACCGGTCTGCATACGGTCAGAATGGCGCTGTGGGCCGCGGTGATGGTCCTGCTGGCCGGCGCCGTCGTGTTGGTGTCGCCGTGGGGGGGCCGCGCGCTGGTGGAGCGGGCATCGGACGGTGTGCGCTCGATCGCAGCGGGATGTGGGACGGTGGGCTCGCCCGCTGGACCCGCCTTGTGGTGGGTGGACCGCGCCCCCTTGCTGGAGCCGGCCGCCCGGACGCAGGCCCGCATGGACCTGTTTCGGGCACATGTCGATGGCGTGGCGGCCTGTGCCCGAAGCCAGTCCGTGCCCCCCGCTCTGCAGAGCCGCACCCTGTCGCTCGCCCGAGACACCCTGGGAGTCAGCGACCCGAAGCACCTCCGCATCAAGGACGTGGAGTATGTCTACCGGCTGCTGCTGCGGGCCGGCCAGCCCGAGCTGGTGCAGCGCCTTCCCATTCCCCGGGCGCTGCGCGGCGACAGCCTCCGCCTGCGGGTCACCGCCCACCTGCTCACCGGTGACCTTGCGGGTGCGGCGGCCCTCTACAAGGCGAACCCCGACCCCATGACCGAGTCCGACCTGCTCGCGCCCGCCTCCAGTCCCACAGTGGTGTTGTGCGAGGCAGGCGAGGTCGACGCTGGGCTCGAGGCTCTGTCCAGCGGCTTTCAGGTATCTGCAGACGTGGCGGCCTGGCTTCGTGCCCGGTGCCTGACGGTGGGACAGCGGTGGGAGGCGCTCGCGGTCGAGCCCCCACACCTGCTCGCGCTCGCCCGGTCCACCACCCACATCGAAGGTCCTGCGGCGGCCTGGGCGCAGGTGGAGCGGCTGCGGTCTCGGGCGGAGGTGGAGCTGGTGGACGATGCCCACACGGCACTGTGGGTGGCCTGGCTGGCGGCCTCCACGCTCGATCCCGACGAGGACGCCGAGGCCATCTTGACCGCCGCCCGCATGGTGCTCGCCTGGCACCCCGGACTCACGGCACTCCTGGAAGACACCAGGCTGGCCGACCCCGCCCGCCGCGCCGCCTGGCTGAAGCTCGACGACCCCAGGGCCCACCCGGCCTTCGACCGGACACAGCTCGCCCGACTGCAGGCGGTCGTGGCTCCCCTTGATGCCGTGGTCGGCGCCCGTCTCGCGGTGAGCCTCGCTCTGGTGGGCCACTGGCAGCGACCGGTGGCCCGGGACTGGCTGACGGAGGCCCGCACGCTCGACCCCGGTGCTCGAACGCCCGACGAGGCGGAGGTTGTGATTGGCCTGTACCACGCTGTCTTGGGGCAGGAGTCGTCTCTCGATGGCCTCGCGACGGTGAGTGCGGAGTCCAGGCGCCTGGCCGAGCAGGCCAACGCTGGGTGGTTTGCCGACCGGTCCCCCCTGCCGGCCGGCTTCGACCTGTCTCGTGCCTGGCGCGCTCATCCCGAGCCCCCCTTTCAGGCTGCCTGGGCGGTGGTTCGGGGCAGTGAGCTCGACGTCGAACGACAGCTTGCACTCTTGTCCACCGGGCCCCGTCCGCGCACCCTTCGCGAGTGGGTGGCCCACCAGGAGATGTTGGCCGTGCAGGCCGAGACCACCGACCAGGCTGCCGTGGCCCTGCGACACCGTGCCCGGGCGGAGGCGGTGTCCGGGCTGCTGATGAGCCTGCAGGGACCCTGCCCTCTCGTGGACGGTGTGGGGCCGGCGGTCGGGGTGCTCGCATGGTGAGCGCCGGGCTGGATGAGCGGCCTGGCCGGCTGGGCGACTACGTGCTGGAGGAGCTTGTCGCTGAAGGCGGCATGTCGCGGGTGTTCGTGGGCCGGGACCCCGCGGGGCGTCGCTGCGCGGTGAAGTCCCACCGAGCCGGTGTGGTGGGTGCGAGGGAGGCACTGCTGCGGGAGATGGAGCTGTTGAGCGGCCTCGTACACCCGGGCGTGGTGCGCTTGATCGACGACGGCCGGGCCGTGGCCGGGTCCTGGTATGCGATGGAGCTGGTGGACGGCGGCACTCTGCGCGACCGGATGGCGGGTCCGCAGACCGAGGTGCTGGGGCAGCTCCGGGATGTGTGTCTCACGCTGGCCTGGCTCCACGGACGCGGCATCGTGCACCGCGACCTGAAGCCGGAGAACGTGCTGGTGCGGGGGACGGGCGCGCCTGTGCTCGCGGACTTCGGGGTGGTGGGCCACTTCGCGGGGGCGGCCGGCCGGGAGCGGGTGGACGGCGGACATGGCGGCGGCACGGTGGCCTACATGGCACCCGAGCTCTGGGCGGGGGGCACGGTGGACGCACGGGCCGACCTCTACGCGGTGGGCTGCATGCTGTACGAGGTTCTGGCGGGTCGGCCCCCCTTCGTCGAGACCGACGCACGCACGGTGTGGAGTGCCCACCTTGCGGAGGCGCCCCTCGAGCCGGGCTCCGGTCCGACGGCGCTGGTGGCGCTCACGATGGAACTGCTCGCCAAGGACCCTGCACAGAGGCCCGGCTACGCGGTGGACGTGGCCCGCCTGATCACGAAGGCCGCCGATCTGGGGCCATCGCCCCTGGGTCGCCATCGTCCGCGCCCCTACCTTTATGCGGCTCCGTTCGTCGGACGCGAGGCGGAGTGTGGGCGCCTCGAAGATGCCCTGGACGAGGCCATTCAGGGTGAGGGACGGGTGGTCGTGGTCCAGGGCGCGAGCGGGTCGGGCAAGTCGCGGCTCGTGGTGGAGCTCGCCCGCCTGGCGACCGCCCGGGGGGTGCCGGTGTACAGCGCCGCTTGCGGCCTGCATGGCCCCCTCGACGGGCGCCACCTCACGCCGCCGCTGCATGGGGTGCGACCGGTGCTGCGTGGTGTGTTGGAACGCTGCGAGGCCCATGGAGCGGGCGAGACGGCACGCTTGTTGGGGCCGTGGGGAGCGGTCCTGGCCGAGCACGAGCCGGCCCTTCGGCAGGCGCCGGCCTTCGAGACCGACCGGGTGGTGCCCCGGCTGTCCACCGAGGCGGCGGCCCAGCGGATGAGCACCGCCGCGGCCCGCACCGTGACCGAGCTGGCCCGGGTGCAGGGGGCGGTGTGGATCGTCGACGACCTGCACTGGGCCGATGAGCTCACCCTACGCGTGCTCACGACCTTCGCGCGCTCCGAGGCCACGCCCCGCCGGGTGCTGGTGGTGTGCACCATGCGGGACGAGGCGCCACTGGAGGGCTTTGCGCGCCTGGCCGCCTCCCCGCGATGCGAGCTGCTCGCCCTGTCCCGGCTCGACCCGGTCGATGTGCGGGCGCTCATCGGCGGGATGACCGCGCGCACCACACTGCCCGAGGCGTTTGTGTCTTCCTTGCTGGAGGACACCGGCGGAAACCCCTTCTTCGTGGCCGAGTTGCTGCGGGAGGCGGTTGACCAGGGGCAGCTTGTGCGCCTCGACGGGGACTGGCTGCTGGCAGACGTCTCCGCTGCGGAGCGCCCCCGGATTGGCGAGGGACACTCCCTGCGGTCCTTGCTGCGGTCCCGGCTCGACCACCTGGGCTCCGATGACCATGCCCTGCTGGCTGGCGCTGCTGTGCAAGGCAAGCGCTTCGATGTAGGGCTCGCGATGGTCCTGTCGGAGCTGCCGTCGCCCCGCTGTCGCGCGGCCCTCTCGCGACTGAATGCCCGCCACATCCTCGGTCCCATCGACGGAGACGTCTGCGAGTTCGCCCACGCTGGCCTGATGGAGGAATTCTACCGGCGCCTGCCCCCAGACCGTCGGGTGCAGCTGCATGCTCTGGCCGCCGACTGGCTCGCCAGGGCGGGAACGGTCAGCGACCGCGTGCTGGCGCGTCACTATGTGGCTGCCCGCCGGCTCACCGAGGGCTTCGAGCATGCCCGCCGCGCCGCCCATGCAGCCGAGTCCGCCGGGCAGCTGCATCAAGCGGTGGAGCTGTATGGGCTGGTCCGTTCGATGCGTCCCAGCGCCGACACCCTCCCCATCGACACCCTGGAGCTGGCCCGCCTGCTTCGATGCCATGGCGGTGTGCTGGCCACGCTCGGCGACTTCGAGCATGCGGTGCCCGTTCTACGGGATGCTGCGAGCCTGCTCGGCGATGTCTTGCCCTCCTCCACGTCACGCTGGGGAGTGCGACTGGCTGGGGCCCTCCTCCGACAGCTGCTGCACCGGCTGCTTCCGCGGGGGCTCTGGGCGCTGTCCGGCCAGGCGTCCGACCGCGCCCATGAGGCCAGCGAGGTGGCCTACGAGCTCACGACCGCCGCCTTCCACCACAACCGCCCCGTCGAGATGTTCGCCCTCGCCACCCAGTGTGCCAACGACGCCGAGCGCAGCCGCATCGGCCGTGGGGGCGTCATGGGACTCGGCTTTCTGGGCCTGGTCACGGGCTCTCTGGGACTGAGGACCGCCAGCGACCTGTACTTCGAGCGGGCCCGTCGAGCGGCCGACGCGCTCGATGACCCCACCAGCCACTTTGTGCGTCTGGAGTCCGAGGGGATGTTCGCCTCGCTCGACCTCGACTGGTCTCGGGCGGAAGCGGCGGCCATGGAGGGCCTGCGACGGGCCGAGGCTGCGGGAGACCTCATCGCGACCGCCCGCTTCGAGCGCTCTCTTGCCGTGGTCGCCTGGTACTCGGGTCAGCTGCGCGACGCCCTGTTGCGGGCCGAGCGCGCCCACTGGGCCACGGAGGCGGGGGACAGCCTGCTGGAGGTCGGCATCGCTCGGGTCATCGAGGCGTGCTGTCGGGTGCAGCTCGCCGACTTCCACGGGGCGAGGGCCGCGGCGCTCCGGGCCTCCGAAGCGCTCGATGGCACCGATGGCCGGGTGTTCCAGACGGCCGCGCGGTGTGTGCAGGCAGTGTCCGACCTGCACCTGGGACGTCTCCCGTCGGGTGTGCCCCTGCCCGACGCACGCGCAGTGCTGGCCGATGGCACCGCGAGCGTGTCCTCCTTCTTTCTGCTGCACCTGCTGCCCCACCTCGACCTCAGCCTGTGTGAGCAGAAGCCGGGTCCCAGTCCCGAGCTGTTGGCGGCCACCCGGCGCTCGGTGGCCGGAGCCCGGGCCTATGGGCGGCGCTACAAGGCCCTTCGGGCCGCAAGCCTCGTGTTCGCCAGTCGCCTCGCCGCCGTCGAGGGGCAGGTCCGTCGGGCGGTTCGGCTGGCTCGCCAGGCGGTCGCGGCTGCCCGGGTGGGACCGATGCCCTTCGAGGATGCGCGGGCCCGGCTGCAGCTCTGGCGGCTCACCGGCCATGCGCACCATCGGGCGGCAGCGGAGGCCCAGCTGGATGGCATGGGGAGTGGTTGGGCGGAGCTGGTCGTGCGGCGCCCGGATGCTTCGGCAGAGGGCAGGTAGCGGGCAGGGGTCGGCCTCAGCTGGCAGGCACGAGGTCGTGTGGCAGGGGGTCGGTCCACGCGGTCGGCACGACCATGACCCTCTGACCCTGGGGGTCGACGAGCTGCACCGCGCCGCGTGGAAGCTGCCGGAGCACCGCTTCTTTCAGGCGGAGACCCTGGCGCAGCTGCAGGTCACCGTGTCCTCCCAGCCACTCGGTGCGCTTGAGCACATGGGCCTGTGGGACGGTATCTTCGAGCTCATCGACCGTACACCACCGTCCGGCTCCCCCGGTCTCGGGCGACCGCCAGTCGGAGAAGCAGACGCCTCGGAGCACCGCGAGCGAGGTGTCTGGAAGCGGGAGGCCCAGCGCGAGAAGGGTGGCATGGGTGGGAGGACGGCTGCCCATGGCGAGCTGGTGGCTGCGCATCCGGCCGAGCTTGAGGTCGAGGCGGTCGCGCACGTTGGGACCCACCCAGTCAGAACGCCGCTCGCCCGAGGCTCCCCGTCGGCACAGGTAGAACTTCACTGCCAGCTCGAGGTGGAGCACGCGGTCGTGGTGCCTGGCCAGCAGGTCGAGGCCGCCGAGGGTGCGCTTGCCGTCGCGGACCTGCACCTCCTCGGCGAGGCACTGCCAGCCGGGCAGGCGGTGGAGGGCCCAGGCCCAGATGCGCTCGAAGCGCAGGCCCAGTCGACGGGGGAGGGCGGGCCAGTCGGACAGGTCGAGGTCCGCATCCGCATCCGAGGCGAGCCGAAGCTCGGGCAGACCGGAGTGGGCGAGCAGGCGGGGCCCGTGCAGGCACCAGTGCAGCTCGGAGCGGGGCGGGGATGGGGTCATGGAAACCTTCCTGCCCCTCCGTAGTCGGTTGGCCGGGGGACCCGAGCGACTGCCGTCCTCCGAGGACCCCCGACGATATCGGGCGGGCTTCACGCTCGGCCGGGCCCACTGGGCGGCCGGTCGCCAGGCTGAGGCCCGCGAGGCTCTGGTCCGCCTGCTCCGCGTCTGCCCGGACTCCTCCTATAAGGCCGATGCCTACGTCATTGTGGGGGAGTCCCACTTCCGCGACGACAAGGCCTTCAAGGCTCTGGTCGCCTTCCAGAAGGCGAGCGCCTCGCCAGACGCCTTGCTCCACGCCTTCGCCATGCATCGGCTGGCGTGGTGCTACTTCAACGTGGGTGAGTACCGCCAGGCGGTGGACTGGATGAAGAAGGCGGTGGCGTGGTCGTCGGGCCCCTCGAAGAGGCCCGGGGCGCAGCGCCTGGTGCGGGATGCCTCGCTGGACGCCCTGGTGGTGTTCTTCGAGGAGTCGGGAATGGTGGAGGAGGGGCCTGCCTGCTTTCGGGGCTTGGAGTGGTCGGCGGGGTGCGCCAGGGGGCGGAGGTGGCCGCGCAGCGGGTCTCGGCTGCGGACCGCGCAGCAGGGACGCCAGGCGAGACGGAGGGGCCAGCCGGGAGACCTCGGAGGCTTGCCGGAGAGGGCTCGCGGCGTCTCGGGCCCCGACCCGCCGGAAGCACCCGGTCCGAGCGCAGCGAGGAGGCGCCCAGAGGAGACCCCCAAGACCGACTCGACCCCAACCGAGGCTGGGGCCGATGCAATGCAAGCTGGAATGCTACACGGGGGCCGTGCGGCTCGATGCCTTCAGAAGCTCGAGCTTGACGAGCGACAGCGCACCCTGGGCGAGGCGCTTGAACTCGGAGCCGGTGGACAGGCCGAGCACCTGGCGGGCGATGAACTTTGGCCGCGCGTAGAACTTGCGGTGCGCGATCTTCAGCAGCTCGAGGATCTCGGCGCGGTCGAGGTGCTCTTCCCAACACACGGGGACCTCGACGCCGCACAGGGGGTCCTTCATCATGCGGTCCCAGCAGTCGGCTTCGTAGAGACCCTTCTTGGCGCCCTCGGCGAAGCTCTCGGTGCCCGGGTAGGGCGAGAAGACCGCGAAGACGGCGAAGTCGGCGTCGAGCTTGATCATCTCGTCGACGTTGGCGACGGCTTCGTCGAGGGTGCGCTCGTGGGGGCCGGCCAGCATGATGTAGGCGACGCTGCGCACGCCTTCTTCGCGGCACCAGCGGAAGACGCGGTGGACGTCGTCGGTGTCGCAGTGCTTGCCCAGCATGTCGAGGCCTTCGTTGTTGGCCGACTCGACGCCGAAGTGGATCTTGGTGCAGCCGGTCTCGCCGCAGCGACGGATCTGCTCGCGCGTGGTGCCGGCGATGGTGGTCTTGTAGCCCCAGTTGAACTTGAGGCCGCGGCGCTCGATGCCATCACAGAACTTGAGCACCCACTGGGAGTTGGGGGTGAACAGGTCGTCGATGAAGTGGGTCTCGGTGATGCCGAGGCTGACGCAGTGCTCCATCTCGTCGAGGATGTCGTCGATCTCGCGGATGCGGTACTGCTTCTTGTAGGTGAGGCAGAACGGGCAGCTGTGGGGACAGCCGCGGCTCGTGATGGCGGTGGTGACCATCGGCTGCTTGGTGCCCGGCAGGTAGTAGTCCTTGTAGCGGGAGCGGCTGCGGTCGGGCCAGGGGTAGGCGGTGAGGTCCTTGGTGGAGGCGCGCTCGGGGTTCTTGATGACGGTGCCGTCGGTGTCCTTCCACCACAGGCCCGAGATGCCCGACCAGTCCTTGCCGGCGTCGTAGCGCTTCGACATCTCCAGGAAGGCGTCTTCACCGTCGCCGGTGACCATGGCGTCGATGCCCTTGAGCTGGATGGCGTAGTCGGGGAACATCGCGCAGTGCGGACCGCCGAGCACGATCTTCGCGTTCGGGTTGATCTTGCGGATGATGTCGACGGTCATCTGCACGTCGGGCAGCGAGTGCGTGTAGGCGCTGACGCCGACGAGGTCGAGCGGGTAGCGCTTCAGCATCTGCTCGAAGTCGGGGTAGTCGAGGTCGTCGATGACGGGATCGCAGATCTCGGCCTTGTAGCCAGAGCGCTTCTCGACAGCGGCCTGGATGTACATCAGACCCAGCGGCGGGAAGCAGTAGACGCCGTGGGCATGGGCCTTTGGAATGCCTGCCCAGACGCGAAGCTTCTCGGGGGGGTTGACGAGGGTGATGTCCATCCGTCCTCCGGGGGGCCGTGGTGGTGGCCGTCCTGGGTGGTTGTAGCCCTCTGCGCGCCAGACGGAAGGGCGACGGCGTGTAGAGGCGCAAGTCTCGGCAGTCTCCCACATGCTCACGGGGACTGCCACCGCTGGCTCAGTCGTCGGTGGAGCCCGTGTAGCGGCGGCTCGGGAACACGATTCCCCAGGGCACGAAGAGGGGGACCTGCTTTCGGTACACGTCGTAGTCGGGGCCGAAGACCTCGACGAGCTGGGGCTCCTGGCGCACGACCTTCTCGACGAGGGAGCCGGTGAGCAGCAGTGGCACGAGCACGAAGGTGAAGGTGAAGCTGTTCATGGCGATGCCGACGGCCCACACGCCGAACAGCTTGCCCCACACACTCGGGTTGCGGCAGTAGGCGTAGATGCCCTTGACGACGAGCTTCTGGGTGCGCCCCGCGGTGGGGCTGGGGCTGCCTTCGCCCATGCGGGTGAGCTGTTCATACGTCCACAGCCACCAGGCGGCGCCGACGACGAAGAAGCCCACTGCGACGCCATAGTTGAGGGGCGTGGGCAAAAAGCCGTCGGACAGGCCGATCCACCCGTCGATGGTGGCTGCCACCAACCAGATGAGGAAGGTGAGCGGAAACAGCATCGGAATGTAGACCTTCGTGACCATGCCGAGGATGGCGGGGCTCAGGAAGGCGCGCACGATGCGGGCGGGCAGGGAAGGCTCGGCGGCGGTGGTGCCTGGGGACACGGCGGCTCCGGGAAGGCTGTCGGGACCTATCCCGGCGTGCGGTCGCTGCAGGAAGCCGCTCGGCGGTCACCGCATTTTGGTGGCCCGGAATTCGATGATGCAGGTGGGCTTGCCCCGGACGTCGGTGTGCTGCCAGGTGCCGAAGACGGTGTGACCGAGCCAGCGATACACGCCCTTGCCGATGGGGTCGGCCATGCCGAAGGCCTCGGAGAGCTTGACCTTGGCGGTCTCGCACTCGGCGGCGGAGGTCTCGGTGGTGAGGCGGTACATCTGCAGCTCGTCGGTGCGACCGAAGTACAGCGCCATGCTGGAGAACACGACGTCGCCCACCTTCACGCCGAGGTTGGACTTTCGGTAGACGTTGAGCGCGAGTCCGTCGGGCATGTAGTGCTTGGCGCTGGGCGCCCCGACGTTGACGACCTCGCTGAGGTGTCGACCGATGGTGTAGTCTTCGAAACCACCGGCTTCATCGATGACTTCGGCAATCTGGGCACGCTGCTCGGGGGTGGGGCGGGCCGGGCCGACGGCCTCGTCGCCTGCGCAGCCGATGGCGAGGGTCAGGACAGTTGCACGAGCGCAGTTCATGAGCAGGCCATATCCGGGGAGCCAGGTCGCGGTCTGCATCGGACGGAGCGCGCCGGTTCTGGAGCGTGCGATGCGACGGGTGTGTGTGTACCAGGGCGTGGGTCCCGCGGATGCCTTTCTGGTGCGGGACTACCTGCAGGCGCACCAGCTGTCTGTAGAGGTGCGCGGCGAGAATCTTGGCGGGCTGGCCGGCGCCTTGCCGATGACCGACGTGTGGCCGTCGTTGTGGGTGCTGGCGCAGCATGAGGCCAGGGCGCGCACGCTGGTGGCGGAGTGGGATGCCGCGGAGGTGCCGGGCGGGCCGGGCTGGTTGTGTGCGTGTGGTGCGGAGGTGGATGCGCACTTCGGGGAGTGTTGGAGTTGTGGGCGGGGCCGGGTCTAGGGCAGGGGCCGGCACGCAAACCCGAGGTTGGGGGCCAGGGCGGCGGCTCGGTCGGACACCCGGTCGGGGTCCGTACCGGTGGTACAGGCCCGCGACAGCTCCGTGGACAGGGCGACGGGATCTCCGGTGCGGGCGGCCACCTCGGCGGCGAGCAGGGCGAGCAGTGTGCGGGTCTGGTCGTCGGGTGGCCCCTTTGCTCGGGCGGCTTGGATGGCGTGTTGGGCGCGGCGAAGGTTTCGCCATCCCGTGATTCGCTCGTGGCGGACGACCACCTCCGCCAGCAGGGCGGATGCCCGCGCGACCTGCAGGGTGTCGCCTGGCGCGTACAGCAGCAGGGCCTTTTCGATGGCGGTCGCCGCCTCCAGATACTCGGCGGTGTTCTGGTCGGACAGGGCCTCGGCGTGGGCGACCAGGAGGTCCGCGAGCGCGGTGTGGGTGCCTGTGCGCGCCTGCTGGAGGCCGTCGGGGGACTGCAGCCGCAGCCAGGCGAGGGGGTCCATGGGACGTCCATCGGCGAGCAGGTCGACCGGCGGTGGTCCCGGGCGGAGGCCGCGGCTGCGGAGGTGGTCGAGGTTGATGATGGCGGTTCGGTCGTAGTCCTGAATCCATCGGGTCTGGAGACGGAGGCCCCGCACCGGCGCCTCGATGCCGCTTGCGGTGAGGGTGATGGCATCGCCTTGCTGGGGCCGAAGCTCGCACACCACGGAGCCGGTCTCCGGCACGATGCCGAGGCGCACCTCGGCCTGTTCCCGCACCGTGGCCCTGGCGACGGCATGGGTGCGACTCTGTGTCGGGTGGCCGTGTGCGATGCAGGCGAGTCGACGTTCGATGCGGCCGGCCATGCCATCTGCAGACGCATGAACGCCCAGCAGCGCCCGCCCGGCTTCGTCGACCAGCTCCACCTGCACGCCGGAGGCCCACTCCAGTCGTTGGATGTCGAGTGTGAACGCGAGGGTCTGCAGCGGCCCGTCCGGGCTCAGCCCGATGGCTGCGACGGTGCGCAGTCGGTCGTTGCCAGCGAACCGGAGCGCGCCATCTCCACGGTCCCAGGCCGAGGGCGCAGGGGCCGCCTGCAGGTGGGGCCACGGGTCGAGGGGACTGGCGGCGCGGGCTTCTTCGGTGGCCAGCCGCCTGAGGGTGGGGTCGTCGGGCGCCAGGGGGAGGGCGTCGGAGAAGCGATGAAGGGCGGCAAAGGCGTGGCGCTCGGTCGGGGAGGCCGCGGCGGGGTCTGGCATGCGCAAGATGGCGTCGGCAAGCTCGTTCAGGGCGCCCGCCTCGCGCAGGGTGCGCAGCTGGTGCCGCCGGGCTGCGGTGGCGGTCTCCGTGCGCCGGGCCCGACTGGCCAGGCGGTTCCAGGTCGAGGCTGCAGCGAGGGGCGTCGCCAGGCGCTCCACCAGGCGGGCGGTCTTCCAGGCCACTGCATCGTCGGGGTGCGGTGGCCGGCCGACATCGAGGGCCGGGGTGCGCTCGGGAGGTGGCTGCCGTCCCAGCCCGAGAATGACCAGCTCGGCGCCCTCATCGCGGTGCAGGAGCACCTCCGCCTTGTCGTCTCCGTCGAGGTCCACGAGGCCGACGACCCGGGTGTCGGGCATCCATAGCGGGGTCCACCGGCCAGCATCGTCTCGACGCGCGAGGAGGGTCCAGGCACCATCGGGGACACTCAGAGTGGCGACCAGCTCGTCGGTGTCGTCCTCCAGGTCGATGGGACCCAGGTGCAGGAGCGAAAAGACTGCAGCCTTGGCCTCCGATGGCAGCAGGGCTTCGGGGACCGCGAGTCCGGGCCGGTCGTCGAGCTGCAGCCTTCCGTCGGGGAGCACGCGAAGACGGCCAATCCGGGCGATGCCTCGGTGGCTCGGGGCAGGCAGCCACTCGGTGTTGGGCTGCTTGATGCCGATGGCGACGAGGAAGGTGTCGGGCTCGCGGGTGGGTGCGATGAGACTGGGGATGCCGTTGGCGCGCACCCTTCCGAGCCGTCGGGGTCCCTCTGGGTCGGGGGTCCACAGCGCGAGGTCGTAGCCGGTGAACTCTCCGGTTCCGATGAGCAGTCCCGGCGGCTGCGACGCCCCCCGGTCGACCTCGGCGAGACTGTACACCAGCGCGTTCTGGCGGGTGTTCGGGAGCGATGTCCCGTCGGGGTCGACGACGGCACGAATCGACTTGCCGCCGGCGAGCCAGGTGGTGCGCCGACCGTCGAGTCTGCTGTCCCAATGGGCGATCCCGTCGATACTCCCGGGCAGCCTGGCGATCCACTCGGCCTCCCCTGTGGTGGGGTCCAGCAGCAGGTGGGTGCGCCCGTCGCCGCGGTTGTGGGGCCAGGAGGCGACGACCCGTGCGCCTTGGGGGATGAAGCGAAGGTCGTGGACCCGGCCATCGTTCGGCCACCGACCCGTGGCGATGCGGGGCAGGGAGGCGCTGGGACCCCGCAGCTCCCAGTGGTCCTCGAAGCCCAGCACGATGCCGCCATCGACGACAGCGACCTGGACGGGGAACAGCCCGGTGGACTGCTGGCCCTGGAGTGCTCTGGCGAGGGGCGCGAGGGCCGCGAGGGGGGCGGCCCTTGTGTGGGCGAGGGGACCGAACTGTCGGCGGCTGGCCTGCTCGAGCACGGTCTGCGTGGCCAGCTCCGGGGTGTCCCCGAGGTCGTCGAGGATGGCCCGATAGCCGTCCCAGACCATCTGCTCCGCGAGCGAGCGGGCGAGCTCGATGCGCACCTGACGGGCGGTCTCAGGCAGCGTGGCACGGGCGAGGGCCTCGATGCGGGCCTGGCGACTCAGCCCTTCGTCGGCTTGACTGCAGGTGTCCGCCAGCCAGCGAAAGGCGGCCGTGTCCGCACCGGATTCGGCGGGGATGCGGAGCAGGGCCTCGAGCTCTGTGAGTGCATCCTGGCACCAGTCTGCCGTCGGTGGGTCGGTCTGGCTGGACGCGAGATCTGCCACCACCGCGTTCACCCGCTCGCTGGCCAGAGTGGGAGTGGTCGACCGCGTGGCCTGGGTTGCGAGCCCCCCGACAAAGAGCAGGCACGCCAGCAGCAGCCATCGGCCGGGATGGTTGGGCACCCGAAGCCCCAGCCCGGCGGCGGTGGGGCCGGTGGGGGACAAGCGGAGGTCGAGGTGGTGACCGCTTCGCCGGACGAGGCGTCGGACCGCGGGGTCGGGCGCGGCTGCGGGAAGGGTGTCGCTTCGCCACAACACCACCTGCATCGACGCGGCGGACGGCCGCAGGGTGTCGGCCCAGGCCCTCAGAGCGTCGTTGGAGGTGGTCAGCACGACGGTCGGGGTGTGACCGGGGCCGTCGAGCCACCGACCGAGCTTGCCCGCCGCCGCGGCGAAGCCGAGCTCCGGATTCAGGCCGGGCCAGGCGGGCGCAATCAGCGCGGCCAGGGTCTGCTCGCCGAGGGAGGGGTCGGGGGCCCGGGCGAGCAGGTCCGCGGGAAGGGTCAGCGCGCCGCGTCCGCTCGGTGGTGCCGGTCCCCCGCTCATGGCGACGAGGCCCGGTCCGTGCAGGTGGTCGAGGAGGCCCTCCCGCTCGCAGCGGACGTGGTCGAGGGCGCGGGTCGCACGGCTGCGGGCGGCTTGGGTGGGTGTGTCGAGAAAGGCCTCTGCTACGGCGTCTTGAATGGTTGCCGTTGCCATCTCAGGTGGGAATTCCGCCTGGGCCGGGGTGAGGATGCGCCCGACCAGCATCTGGCGGCTGAAGGCCTCCTGCTTGGCTTCGGCGCCGCCCACCGGGTGGACCCTCCCGTCGGCCGTGAGGGCGCCAGTGGCGCAGAGTCCGCCGGGCTTGACAGTGGCGCCGGTGAGGGCCTCCACCAGCGCAAGAGCAGCTGCCAGAGCGATGGAGTCGTCCTGCAGGGCAGCGCCGGTGGGAGTCTGCGAACAGCTGAAGACCACGCCAAGACCGGCATCGATACCTGGAAGCCCCTGCGCTCGAAGCCAGGCGCCGACCGCTTCGACGGCCAGGGCGAGGGCGTCTCGAAACACCGTGTCGGCGGGAGCGGCTCCCCGAAGTGTGACCGGGGGGCCGGGCTCGATGGCGGCCTCGATGGCGATGAGGTGCCCGGACCCACCGGAGACGACGATGCCCCAGATGCCACCGGAGCGGGCGCTGAGGCGGCTCTTCATCGCTGCCGAGGTCGCGGGCGGCAAGACGTGCGAGAGCTCGGCCACGATGTCAGCGGGCTGCCGGCCGACGAGCTGCGGCCAGACGGCGGGAGGCGCCTGTCCGGTCCAGCGGGACCACCGGTCGGCGGCGTCGGGGATGCCCTGGGCGAGCCGAACAACCACGTCGTCGAACAGCTGCCTCCCCACCACCTCGCTGCGAATGGAAGCGAGCGACGGGCTCTGCTCCCGGCCACCCGCGGTGACCTGTAGGGCGTCCAAGGCATCAAGGAACAGGGCGTCTTCGCTCGGTGTGCCGCCCGGGCCCGTGGCCCGGATCGCCTGCACCATCGCTTCGAGATCTGCGCGGTCCGCCGGATGAGGTGCAGGGGCGAGCACGTCGGCGATGCGCTCTCGCAGCTCGACTTCGTCCGGCCTCATCCTGGTGCCTCCCCGGACCTTTCATACTTCTCGGCGGCGTGTGCGTCACAGACTTCGACCTCGCACGTTGAGGTCACCATGCATCCAGTGCCGCCACTTCACGTCCGTCGGGACACGCCCCGCATGCGCCGGGTCGCGCCATCGGCGCGTCTGGTGGTCGACCGCGGGCGCTGGCGCTGGATCGACCGGGTGCGGCTGTCCGATCGGAGTCCGGTCCTGCTGCAGCTGTCCTACGGCGCACCCTCGGAGGGCCTGCACGTTGGACAGGTCACCCGCTTTTCGGCGGCCGGGCCAGCGCGCCTGCACATTGTGCTGCCGATCGGACAGGGCGCGGACATGGCAGACGCCTGGCTGGCCGTGCTGCACTTTCTGGAACGCTATGTGGATGCGCGCTGAGCGGGGAGACTGCATGGTTGCCACGCGGCCCACGGGCGGGTTGCCTCCAATCCTCGACATCGACTGGCCAGCCTTCTGGGAGGCGGAGTTCGAGGCCTTTCTGACTCGCGCCCGGGCGTGTGGGGCACGGGTCGGCCTGTCCGCCGTGGATGCCGAAGACCTGGCCCACGATGTGGTGGCGAGCTGCCTGGGAAAGGTGCTGCGGGGCGACCCGGCTGCTTGCCACGAGGCCGCCCGGGCCTACGCCCACCGCGCGCTGGACAACCGCATCCGCGACTGGCGAAGGAAGCGTCGCCGGCGCCGCACGGATGCGTTGACTCCGATGGTCGACGAGACGGTGGAGCAGGCCTTCGATCGCCTCGCCCAGCCGAGCCCGCCGCATGACGCCGTGCGCCGCGACGAGTGGTCCCGCCTGATGCTCGCGCGCACCTGTCTGGCCGACCATGTCCCAGGCAGCGATGCCGACAGGGCCAGCGTTCGCCGCAGTGTGGAGGCCGTCTTCGCGCATCGAATCGACCACCTCAGCTACCGCGCGCTGGCGGCATCCTTCGCTGCGAGGGAGAACACCGTCCGCAAGTGGGTGAGCCGTGGGCGCCTGTTGCTGTCGGGCTGGATGTCGGCCTTCGGATACGACCACCCCGTTGACTGCAAGAAGCGGGAGGCCCGGCTCATCGAGCGCGGCCGGGCAGCCGCCATCCGCTACCTCTCACGTCCGACGGAGTCCGCATGAGTCCCCGGTCGCCCTCCGAGGCCCGCCTGCGCCTCCGGCAGCTGCTGAAGGACGAAGCGGCTCGGCGAGATGCACCCGCCAGCCGCATCACCGTGGAAGTCGACGGGGCGGCGGTCGAGCTGGACATCCCGCTGCGGAGCACCTGGCAGTCCTTCGTCTACCAGGTCTCGAGCGGGGTTCGTCTCCTCGACGAGCTGGGCACGCAGCGGGCGGCCTTCGACGTCGAGACGGGTCCGCTCCGCGATGTGGTCACCGATGCCGGGCGCCTGGTCGTGCGCTTCGAGCCCAGCCTCGGCGGGGCCCACATCATCTCGTTTCGGGCGTCCGACCGGCCCGGTTCCCTCGCGGCCCGGGCATCGGCTCCCGACCGGCCCCCGGAGTCGGTGGAGTTCGTGTGGGCACCGGATGGCCGGCCGCGCCTCGATCGGAGGGGGGAGCTGCGGTTCACCGCGCTCGTCCATCTCGACCTCGTGGGGGAGCAGCTGCGCGTGTGTCTACCGGTCGTGGGCGAGCAGCAGGTGGTGGTCGAGGCGCGTGGGCTGGTCCGAGGCCGCTTCGGGTGGCCGCACGACGCGCTTCCGCCTCGGTTCGAGCGAAAGGTCGTGATCTGGGACGACTGCGCCGCGGAAATCTGAGCGACATTTCCGGTCTGCGTCACAACCCGTCCGTCCGCGCGTTGGCCTCCACCGGGAGGTGCTGTGTCGACGCTCGACAGGATTCATTGGGTGGGAGTCGTCGTGGCCGCGGGAGTGCCGGGGGTGGCCGCCTCTGCGCCCTGTTCCGAGCCCACCCCGGCCCACGACGTGGAGGCCGCGGCGCTGGCGGTCGAGGCGGCCTTCATCGACATGGATGCCGAGGGGGTCTCCCAGGCCCATGCGGTCCTCGCCTCGACCTTGCCGTGTGTGGACGAGCTGCTCGACGCGGACGGTGCAGTGGCGGTCCACCGGGCGGTGGCCTGGGCATCTTGGGTGAGCGCCGACGATGCTGCCGCGGCCGATGCTCTGATGGCCGTTCGGGCAAACGCGCCCGACTGGCAGCCGCCTCCGTCGGTCGCCCCCGTCGGCAACCCGCTCCACCTGTTGTTCGAGCAGGCGGTGCCGGGCGACGAGGGCGTGCCCCTGACCCATCCGGCGGGGATGACCGTCTTTGTGGATGGCCGGCCCGGCGCGGTCCGTCCCCGGTCCCGAAGTGCGCTGCTTCAGGTCGTCTCCGACGACGAGCTGTTGTGGACCGGACGCCTTGAGGCCACGGCTCCACTACCGGTGATTCTCCGCCCCGCGCCCCCGGTGCAGGCCACCCCTCGCCGCTCCCCGCGTCGGCGTCGGGTGGTGCTCGTCTCCGTCGGCAGCGCATCACTCGTTGCTGGCGGGGTGACCTATGGACTCGCCCGCGCCCACCAGCAGGCGTGGATGGCCACCGACCCGCCCACCGTGCGTTCCCAGGCTGAGCTCGATGTGTTGGCGCGGCGGACCAACACCTTGAGTGCGACCTCCGTGGCCTTGCTGGGCCTTGGCACTGGCCTGGGTGTGGCCGCCGGGGTGAGCTGGACATGGTGACCGATGGCGCGCGAAGGGCTGGGGGACGGCGCTATCGGGTGCTCTACCCGGTCGGAAGGGGTGGCTTCGGCATGGTCTACCGGGCCGAGATGCTGGGCGAGGAGGGCTTCCGTCGACCCGTGGCTCTGAAGGTCCTGCGGCCCGACCGTGCGGGTGTGGCCGAGCTGGCCCAGCGCTTTCGGGATGAGGCTCGGCTGCTCGGACTGCTGCGTCACCGCGCCATCGTGCAGGTCGATGGCCTGGTGGAGATGGGGGGACTGCAGGTGGTGGTGATGGAGTACATCGAGGGGGCGGACCTGGCGGCCATCCTCGAGCGCGGACCCATTCCGCTGGGCCCCGCCTTGGAGATCGTCGGGGAGGTGGCGGGCGCGCTGGATGTGGCCTGGCGGCGACACGGACCGGATGGACGCCCCCTTCGACTGACGCACCGCGACATCAAGCCCGGGAACATCCGCATCTCACCAGACGGGGAGGTGAAGGTGCTCGACTTCGGCATCGCCCGCGCGGACTTCGACAGCCGCGAGGCATCCACGCGACAGGGGATGTTCGGGTCGGTTGGCTACATCGCTCCGGAGCGCTTCGCCCACGAGGACTGCGCCGGCTCGGATGTCTTCTCCCTCGGGGTGGTGCTCATCGAGGCGCTGACTGCGCAGCGCTTCGGCCCGACCGGGATCTCGGTGCCCCGCATTCGCGAACGGGTGGACCAGATGCTGGCGTCCGTCCGTCGTCCCATGCCCGCCGACGTGGTCCAGCTCGTGCTGCAGATGCTCGAGTTCGACGCAGAGGACCGTCCCATGGCCCGCGAGGTGGAGGCGCGCTGTTGGGAGCTGGCGCGCACTCGGGCGAGCTGCAGGCTTCGGAACTGGGCGTCGGCTGCGGTGGAGGACGCCCGACGGGGTGTCGTGAGGCCGGACGATGAAGACGGCCTGTCTGAGACCATTCTCGTGGAAAACAGTGGGCAGCGACTCGGGGACGCGGGGGTGCGGAACACCCTGGTTCCCGCCGCTACCTTCGCCTTTGACGATGCAGACTCCAAGGCCCGCGGGCTGCCAGGAGCGTCCACCCTGGGGGCCACGGTGCCCGACCCTCCGCTCGAGGAGGCAGAGCCTGTGCCGGATCCTCCGCACCGTCGGCGTGGCGGGCGATGGGCGGTCCTGGTGGTGGCCCTGGTGGTGTCGGCCATTGGCGCGGCCGTCATCGGCACGGCAGACGGGTGGAGGTCCGCCGAGAGCCTGGCCGTGCGACCCGCTCCGCCTGCCGGGCCGGTGGTGGGGGAGTCGCTGGTGGAGGGGATTGGTGTCGACAGCGACGCGGAGCAGACCCCAGCCCAGCTTGCCGCCGCTCCCGCGCCCTCGCGGAAGCCGAAGACGCAGCCGCCCCGGGTGCCACCACCTGCGCCCCGACCCGAGCCTCCTGCGCCCGAGCCCGCCCCTCCCGCCACCGGCCTCGTGCGGGTGCTGGGTGACGCCAACCAGGTGGTCCTGCGCGACACGAGCGGGCGCGACCATCCGCCCGGGACCCTCTCGCCCGGCGCCTACTCGGTGGTGGCCGACTTCGGAGCGGGTCCCATCTCTGCGGGGGTCATCGACGTCTCGGCCGGCTCCGAGGTGGTCGTGTCGTGTCGCTCCGCCTTTCGACGTTGTCAGTGAGGTCTTCGATGCGTGCAAACGCCGTTGTGTTGGGTCTGGTCCTTCCGGGCTGCATCTGGATTGGAAAGGACGAGCGACAGGCTCGCCTCGACGCCGACGGGGACGGTGTCCTCTGGCCAGAGGACTGCGACGACGCCGATCCGTCGGTCGGCCTGCCCCCGACCTGGGCCCTCGATGCGGATGGGGACGGGGTGGCTGGCCCCGAGAGGACGGACAGCTGCACGGCACCGTCGGCATTCGTGGCGCCCACGGAGCTGGAGGACTGCGACGACCTCGACGCAGATGTCCATCCGGGCGCGGTCGAGGCCTGCAACGCCGTCGATGATGACTGCGACGGGGCCGTCGACGAGGACCTGCCCACGACCACCTGGCATGCCGATGAGGACCGGGATGGCACCGGCGACGCCGCCGTCTCCGTGGAAGCCTGCCAGTCCCCCGACGGCATGGTGGCCGACGGGCGGGACTGCAACGATGCCGACGCCTCGGTGAGCCCGGACCGCGACGAGGTGGTGTACGACGGGCTCGACAATGACTGTGACCCGTCCACTTCCGATGACGATGCCGATGGTGACGGGCATGCGGCCACCTTCATGGGGGGCGGCGACTGCGACGATGACGACGACAGGGTCTATCCGGGTGCCCCGGAGACCCCGGGGGACGGGATCGACCAGGACTGTTCTGGCAGCGACCTTGCGGATGCCGACCTCGACGGTGTGCCTGTCGACGAAGACTGCGACGACACCGACCCCTCGATCTACCCCGGCGCGCCCGAGAGCTGCTTCGACCTGCGTGACCACGACTGCGACGGGCTGGTACGCGCGTGCACCACCGCTGACGCCGACCTGGCCATCACGGGGGTGACTGCCGGCGACTATGCCGGCCACGCGGTCATCTTCGCAGGGGATGTCAACGGCGATGGGGCCGACGATGCGCTGGTGGGGAGCTGGGCCGAGTCCTCGGTGAGCTCCCAGTCCGGGGCGGCCTGGTTGATGGCGGGTCCCATCACGGCAGACACCTCGCTCGCGGACGCGCATGCGACCATCCGGGGCAGCTCGGCGGCCCTGCGCACCGGTCACACCCTCGGTCGGGCCGGAGATCTCGATGGGGATGGCTACGACGATGTGTTGGTGGGGTCTGAACACGACTACCCCAAGGCATTTGTGCTCCATGGTCCCCTCACGGGCGTGCTCGACGTCTCGACCCAAGCCAACGGAGTGGTCGACGCCGGCTACAAGCAAGGCACCGGTCGGTCTGCGATGTTGCCCATCGGTGACCAGTCGGGGGATGGCCTGACCGACCTCCTCATCGGCGCCGGAGGGTGTTGCGGGGGCGCGGGTCGGGTCTACATCGTGCCGGGACCGGGCGAATCCACCAGCCTGCCCGCCACTGTGCTCACGGGCGCCGCGGCCTACGACAACTTCGGAGAGGCCATCGCCGTGGTCGATCTCGATGGAGACGGGGTGGACGACGCGGTCGTGGGGGCGCCCTCGAACAGCTACGGCTCGGGCGGCGGCGATGTGTGGGCGTTCCAGGGTCCCTTGACCGCGGCGCGGGACGCAGTGGACGCGGACCTGCGCATCACGGCGGAGGGGGGGGCGGACCGGATGGGCTCCGCGGTGGCCGGCGGCGATGTGAATGGGGATGGTCACGCCGATCTCGTGGTGGGAGCTCACGGCGCGGACCACTCGGCCGCCGATGCGGGCAGCGTCTACGTGCTGCTCGGTCCGCTGTCCGGGAGTGGCGCGGTGTCGGGAGCGTCTGTGGCGCGCTTCGATGGAGAAGGCGCGGGTGATGCCGTTGGAAGCCACGCGGGGCGGCTGCGGCTGGGAGATCTCGATGCCGATGGCGACGACGATCTGCTCGTGTCGGTGGCAGAGTGGGACGACGACCGCGGACGGGTGTACCTGCTGGCCGGGCCGATGAGCGGGGTGGCGGGGCTCGGCCTTGCCGATGGTGTCCTCGATGGTGAGCCTACGGGGGGACGGGCGGGCGGTGCCCTCGACGTGGGTGGCGACCTGAACGGCGATGGTGTGGGCGATCTGCTGGTCGGAGCCGCGCTGGAGGACGTGGGCGGCGAGGCCGGAGCGGGTGTGGTGTGGCTCTTTTCGGGGGTGCTTCGATGAACTGGGCGAACGGACTCTGGTTGCTTGTGTTGGCGGGCTGCGTCCCGGACCCTCTCTTGGATGGGGACGGCGATGGTGTGGGCTTTGCGGACGACTGCGATGACTCCGATCCGACCGTGGGCGCTGCGACGAGCTGGTTTCTTGATGCGGACGGCGACGGTCACGGGGGCGCGGAGGTGCAAGCCTGCGCGCAGCCGGCGGCCCACCTCGAGCTCGGCGGGGACTGCGACGACACCGATGCGGCCGTGTGGCCCGGTGCCCAGGAGCTGTGCAACGGCCAGGACGATGACTGTGACGGCGAGGTGGACGAAGGCCTCTCTCAGGTGGAGCGGTATGTGGACCGGGACGGAGACGGCTTCGGCGACACAGCCGAGGTCGAGGTGGGCTGCGATGGGGGCGCGGGCCTGTCGGAGGTCGGCGGGGACTGTGACGACCGGCATCCGGGTGTGCATCCGGGCGCTCCAGAGACCTGGTACGACGGCCTGGACAACGACTGCGACGCCGCCACCGACGATGCCGACCGAGACGCGGACGGCGTGCGTGCGGCCGAGCTGGGCGGAGCCGACTGTGATGACAGCGATGCCGGCGTTCATCCGGGCGCAGAGGATGTCTGGTACGACGGCGTGGACGCAGACTGCTCCGGAAACGACGATCTGGACGCCGATCTCGACGGCTTCGCCGCGTCGGAGGCGGGCGGGGCGGACTGCGACGACACCGACCCGGAGGTGCATCCAGACGCGACGGAAGCCTGCAATGGCCTGGACGAGGATTGCAGCGGTGCTGCCGACGAAGGGGTGTGTGCGCTGGCGTGGACGGGCTCACCCGGCGACCTCGTGCGGGTCGACCTGCTCACGGGAATGGAGTCGGCCATCACGGCGACACCTGACATCGACGAGTCCGCGGGTCGGGTGGGACCCCTCGGCACCCGCGTCGCGACGGTCTACTACGACGAAGCCGGCGTCCAGGGCCTCCATGTGTTGGACGCCTGGACGGGTGAGGACACCCCAGTCGTCGACAATGCAAGTGATGGCTACACCATGGCCTACGGCTATGCGTGGACGGGGGTGGACAGCATCGCTGTGAACCGGCGCGCGGCCTACTACGACTACCGCATCGAGTGGTTCATGACGGACGGCTCCGACCTGGGAGTCATCCTCGACCACAGCGCCCTGGGCGAGTGGTCGGCGTGCTGCTCGGCGGAGTTCATCCTGCGCGACGCCTTCACCGACTCGGTGGCGGGTGCGCCCCTTCCCCGCCTTGTGTTGCATGGGCTTCCGTCGGTCAACCAGCCCCAGATGGATGTGTTCGACGTCGACCTCGAGGCGGAGACCGTCGATCCCATCTTGGATGACGACAACTACGACGACCACTCTCCTGGCCGGCTGAGTCGGGACGGGAGCCGCTACGCCTGGCGGCATGCCTCGGTCTCAGGATGGCCACCGGGGGGCTACCAGATCGTGGCCGCGGACCTGACCGCGACGGGCACGCCGGTGGTGCTCCTTGAGACCGGCAGCGACAGCTGGAGCGTGGTGGGGTGGTCGGCAGACGATGCCTGGGTGTACGCCACCCGAACCGGGGAGCTGGTGGCAATTGCCGCAGATGGCTCGGGCACGGTGGTAGAGGTGCATGTGCTCGCGGAGGGGGGCTTTCTCGACCTGTTCTGAAGGGCGGAACGGAACCGGGGACGCCACGACCGCCTGGCAATGCATCCCCCAGGCCGGGGGCAAGGCGGCATGGTTCAGTAGCCAACGCCAGGGAAGACGTAGACAGGGCCATGTTGCTGGGAGCCCCCGAACTGGGAGCCGGCGATGAGGTCGGGCACGCCGTCGCCGGTGACGTCGCCGGCGGCGATGCTGTCGATGGTGCCGTCGTAGAGGCCATCGCAGAGGAGAGCACCGTCTGCATCGGCGTTGTTGTAGAGGACCGCCGAGGCGCTGAGTGGCCCGAAGAAGAGGTACACGCCGCAGTGGGAGACGCTGGTGTCGGAGCTGCCGACCGCGAAGTCGGTGGTGCCGTCGCCGTCGAGGTCGCCGAGGTCGCGCACCTGGTAGGCGTTGTGCTCGGCTGGGTTGTCACCGCGGATCTGAGGTCGGCGTCGTCGACCGAGATGGACGACGAGGTGGTGCTGCCCCACAGGATGTAGGCGGTCTCCGAAGAGTAGGATGAGATGATGATGTCGGGGAGGCCGTCGCCGTCCACGTCTGCGAGGGTGCGGACCATCCAACCGAATTGGTTCGAGTCGGCCTCGCCGTTGATTTGCCAATGTGTGACATCTGTCACGGACGCGCCGGACACAGGGCCAAGAGCGACAATGGCACTTTCGTTGGCGTCGAATGAGCCTGCGGAGTTCGCTGACGCTCCCATGAGGAGATCTTCGTGGCCGTCGCCATCGAAATCTGCAGATGCGAGTCTGTCCCCAACGTATTCTTCGGGAGCGCCTGTCAACGCCAGCTCGGCATCGTCCAGCGACTGGCTTCCCAAGGCCATCGTCCCAACGGCATAGACCATTCCGCTGCGCGCATCCTCAGCGGGGTCGTAGCCATCGCATGCCCCGGCCAGCACCTCGTCTGTGCCGTCCCCATCGAGGTCTCCGCTGGCTACCCCCCGAACGTAGGCGCCGTCGGGTTGGGCGCACTGGGTGAGAGTGGCCTCGTCATCGTCATAGCCGTCGAGGTCGCGGTCGAGAAGCCAGGTGGGTGGGTCGACGGTGGGCGGCTCGTCGATGTCGCCGTCGCAGTCGTCGTCTCGGTGGTTGCAGTGCTCGTCGGCGGCGGGGTGGATGCTCGGGTCGTCTTTGTCGCAGTCCCTGGGGAGGAGCACGTAGGGTGTCCGGGCGCCAGGGAATCGTGTGGATCTCGACGTTTGCCTCCCAGTCGGTGAGTCCGTCGACCTCGTGTGTCCGGCTGAGCGGGGTGATACCATCTGGGATGACCACTGGGATCATACCGGGGTTGGATGAGGTGGGAATCCACCAAGGTGCTCTCGTCCATTGGACGAGCGGCGAAAGCGTCGTCGCCTGTCATTCCCCCCCTTGTCCTGTGTGGCTCCCCCCTCGCTACCCCCCCACATCCCACCCCAACAACACATGCCCCGCCACCCGCCGAAGCTCTCCGAAGTACCGGCGAAGGTCGTCTCGAGCGATGGGACGGGGGAATGGGTAGATGAGCCGCCATTCCACGGGAGGACCGCCGTCGTCGGGGTCTTCGAGGTCGCCCACCGGAGCGTCGAGCGCGTGGTCCAGCCACACCTGCAGGCGCGCTCGCCATGGACTGTGGATGCCGAGCAACACGGTCTCCAGGAGCCCTGCGGTGGACTCGGCGGTGCGGTGGACCCGGCCAGGCACCTGACCCCGCACCTCGATGACCGGCCCGAAGCCTTGGGCGGATGGCTTCAGGCGGCCGATGTTCTGGGCCACCGAGATCCAGATGGGGAACACATGGTCGCCGAGCAGCGCAGGGTGGACGTGGGTGACCTCCACCCGCGGCCAACAAGGCGCGGTGCCGGGAGACAGCACGATGGCGTCGGGCGGCACCTCGAGGGTGGCCTGTAGGCTGGGCACAAGACCGTCGGTGACGGTCACCCGGAGGTCGGGGAAGCGCAGCGAGGCGGTGCGGCTCCGGCGAGGTGCGCGGCCCTCTTGATGGGCGCTGTCGGTGGGACCGCCGGGTTGCCAATCGAACAGCTCGTCGCACAACACAAGGAGTGCAGAGACGGGGTCTCTGGTCACCTGGATGGGCTCGCCCGGTGCGCCATGAAGGAGCACCGCGCGGGCGGCGGCGTGGGCCACCTCGTCGCGGAGTCCATCGACCAGGTTCGTGGCCCGAAGCAGATACCAGGCGCCTGTGAGGGCGTGGTCGGGACGCCCTTCTTCGACCTGTCGGTCGATCCAGCGCGCGAGGCCCGGGGCGCTGTCGGTGTCGTAGATACCGGCGTCCAGCAGCTCCTGTCTGGCCGTGCGGGCGAGCTCGGAGCCGGCTTCGACCAGCGCGCCTCTGATCCGCGCCATGCCGTCTGCCACCGAGCGGTCCTGGCGGGCGACCACGTCGTGGGGGGGCCGAAACTCGGGAAAGAGCGTGAGACCGACGTCATGGTAGAGGGAGGCGAGGCTCCAGGCCGCCAGCAGGTCGCGGCGCTCTCGTGCGCTGGCGCGGTGCCCCTCGGGGCTGGCCAGCAGGTCGATGACCGAAGCACGCGGCGAGCGGGCGTCCGACAGGCCGTCGACATCGGCGGACAGCAGGAAGTGCCCGGTGAGGTAGATGTCGAGTACGTGCTGCAGGTGCCCTTCGGCGAAGCGGGCGCCCCGGGGGTGGGCGTGGTCTCCGACGAGGGCGAGGTGGCCCCGGATGTCGTGCTCCCGGTCGAGGTCGATCTCCTGTCGCACATGGTGGTCGACGAGGGCCTGGAGGGCATCGAGGGTCCACTCGGGGCGGTCGACGTAGCCCGGCTCCCCGCCATGCAGCTTCTGGCGCAGGCACTCCCGCATGATGAGGGCGAGGCTGCATCGAAGCTGCCAGGCCTCCGAGCGCAAGCCGCGGGAGGGAGGCTCCACGAGCTCGGGGCCGAGCAAGTGCCAGGCGAACCAGAGCTGCAGCCAGTTGCGCACGGCCTCCACCCGGAAGGGGTCTCGGTTTCGCCGGCGTGGGCCCGGCTTCGGCTCGGTCGTCCACATGGCGAGGATGCTGGGAAGCCAGGACTGTGTGGTCTCACTCACGAGGCGCCACATCTGTCCGAGGCTGTCGCGCCCGGCGCCATGTCGACGGGGGGGGCCGTCGAGTGTGCGCTGGTGGAGCACGGCCCAGGCGGTGAAGAGTCGAAGCTCACGGTCCCGCACGTCGTCTGGCATGGCCGAGTTGTCGAGGATGTCCTGTAGCAGAACAATCTCGATGTCCGCGGGTGCGTGGACCGACGCGAGGATTCGGCGGTGGAAGGCCAGCCGCAAGGCCACGGGTGCCACGGCAGGGGTGGACGGGGCCTTGGCCAGGAAGGCGTCGAGTGCGGCGACCAGCCTCGCGAGCGCCCGCTCATTGCCCGTCGGACGATGTCCTGTGCCCCGGCGGGGGTCGCGGGTGACGCCCAGGCGGCCCAGCACGCGGTGGAGCACCACTCGACCGACCCGCTCGATGGCCGACACCACTCGGGTGAAGTCGTCGGGGTCGCACTCGGTCAGCAGCGCGCAGCCTTCGTCGACTCGGTCGAGGGCGACGTGGAGGTGTACGCGGAGGTCGGGGTCCTCGTCGACCTCGAAGGTGCGGGTGTTGCGCTCGAGGGTCTCCACCCGGTGAAGGACGGCGAGCTCTGCCTGCCGGCGGGCGAGACGTCGGAGCGGGCGAAGCAGGAACACGAGCTCCAAGAGGTCTTCGACGGGACGGGAAAGCTCCTGGGCGAGGCGACGGGCAGCCTGTTCGTGCTCCCCGTCGGCAGCGAGAAGCTGGCCGTCGAGCAGCATCCTGAGCTCGACGCTGTGGTGGTCGTCCTCGGGCCAGCGCAGGCGGAAGGCGACCTGGTCGGGACCCGCACGCCGGGCAGCCCGGGAGTGCCCCCGCTGTCCACCGATGGGAACGAGCGGCTGGTGGACGGAGAGCTCAGCTGCCACCGCACTGGATGGCAGGGGCTCGGGTGAGGACTCGAAGTCGGCGATGCGGGCGCCGTTGGAGAACGTCCACTCCCCATCAGTGCGTCTGTGGAACCAGGCGACCTCGACGCGGGCCACCATGAAGGTCTGCTGGGCGGCGAGCGCCACAGCCTCGGCCAGGCTGCCACCATCCTCCACATCGAGGTCCACCGACATGAAGCGGTCGGCCAGCAGCTTGACCAGCGAATCCTGGTCGGAGCGTCCGCGGGTCACAGAGCCTCCCGAATGGCCACGAGCGCGGCCAGCAGCTCCGGGTAGCGGATGGGCTTGACCATCATGGGCACCTCCGGAGACCCGTCCTCCGCCACGGCCTGGATGACCGGCACGACCTCGTCGTCGTCGAAAGCACTCACGCAGATGGCCTCCACGGTGCGATTCGCCGCCAAGGGGACCGCCTCCCACAGGGTCTTCGAGGCCTCGATGCTGGGGGGAGGGGCGGCTTCGGGGGGGTGGCCGCGGCGGAGCCACCACAACACGAGGCAGCCGGTCCACACGTCGACGTGGTGGGAGCCCTTGCCGCCCAGGGGCATCATCTGGTCGAGCAGGATGGCGTCGTAGGGGTGGTGCGCCAGGGCGGCGGTGGCCTCGTCGACGGACACTGCCCAGTCCACGGTCCAGCCCTCCTTGCGGAGCTTGTAGGCCTCGAAGAGGAACTTGCGTTCGCCTTCGTCGTCGATCCAGAGCAGGCGTGGCATGGGACTACCTCCGACCCCATCCGTGGGGCAGGGAGACGGTGAAGCGGACGCGGTGGGGCTGCTTGTCGCCCTCGATGACGCCGAGGGCTTCACAGGTGTGGGTGAGGTCGCCGTGCTGGGCACGGGCCAGGGTGCGCGAGAGGAACAGGCCGAGCCCTTCTCCGGCGATGGCCCGGATGGGGTCTCGGCCTCTGGCGCGGGTGCCCGGCTGATAGATGGACTCGGCCAGCTCGTCGGGAATGCCGGCCCCCACGTTGTCTACGACCAACTCCACATGCCGGCCCGACACGCTCACCGTCACCACCACCGTGCGGTTGTAGAAGGTGTACTTGCCGGCATTGTCGAGCAGGTTGGACAGGATGAGGTCGAGCGAGGGGCCGTCGAAGGCGAAGCGCAGGGCGCCGTCGGGCCGGTAGTCGAGCTCGAGGTCGATGTTTCGAAGGCGGTAGTTGGCCTCGTAGCGGGACAGGCAGCGCTGCACGAGGGGCCGCAGCTCCTGCACCTTGGGGCGAAGGTCGAGGGCCTGACCTTCCTGGACCTCGGTGATGAGCTTCTGGGTCTCTCGCCACAGGTGGAGGGTCTCGGACTCGCTCGCGATGGTGTCCCGCGCGCGCTGGAGCAGGGCCGGCGGTGGGTCGTCTTCCTGGGTGAGCTCGTCGAGCAGGTGGGCGGCCGACTGGAGGCCCTGGACCGGTCCGAGCAGAGCGTGGCGGAACAGACCGGCTTGCAGCTTCCACTCGTGGCGCACCACCTCTCCGTGCAGCAGCACCGCGGCCTCTCGGGCGGCGTCGGCCAGGGCGTCCCGGTCGGCCTCGCTGAAGGCGGTGGCGTGGAGCACGAAGAGGTGGCCTTCGAGAATGGTGTTGTTGTTGAGTCGGAGCGCGGCGGCTGCGCCCGAGAAGCGTCCAGACAGCGCGCTGTCCTTCAGGCCCGGCAAGCGGCTGCGGCGCTCCCAGAGGTGTTCCTCGCCGGACCATCGGGCGGAGAGGGCGCGGAGGTCGAACAAGTCGCGCTCGGACAAGCCCGCGCTCCCGGCACACAGCAGCACATGCTGGGCCCCCGAGCGGGCGACCACACCGATCTGGCAGCTTCGGTGAAGGGCCTGTCGGGACCATTCCTGCAGTCGCTCGGGAAGCTGCTCAGCCAGGGCGTTGGGCGCCACACCTGCCAGCTCGCTGGTGATGCGGTTGAGCAGCTCCAACATCGACCGCCGCTCCACCTTGGCGGCCTCCTCTGCCGCCCAGCGGGCCACCGACTCCGCCAGCAGCTCGTGTTCGGGGAGCAGCGGTGGACCGCCCACCCCGGTGAGGACGTGGAGCACGCCCCGGAGGTGGACCCCATGCACCACGGGCACCCCCATCCACGAGCGCACCCCGCCCGGCAGATGCGCTGCCTCGAGACGCTCGAACAGGCGGGTGTCGGCCATGCGCAGCTCATGGGGCGCAGCGCCGCGGACGTTGCCGAGACGCAGGCTGGCGGGCGCGGAGGTGCGAGAGAAGGCGTTGGCATCGACCGGCAGGCCCACGAGCCCTTCGAGGGGTGGATGGACCTCGGAGACCGGCTGCCGGGCACTGCTGCCCCGGGTGGTGACGACGACCGCCTCAGGCAGCATCAGCCGCAGCCGGTCTGCTGCGAGGGAGATGGGGTCGTCGCCGTTGGTGCGCCGTGCGAGCTGCTCCACGACGGCCGCGGTGTGGACGCGCACATGGTTGGCGAGCAGCAGACCGCCGAACTGGAGGAAGGTCTCCGTGGCCCGCGTTGTGGCCGCCTCGGCCAGGATGGGGACCGCCCACGGCTCGCTTGGGCGCACCAGCAGTGCCACAGCACCGATGGGGTGGCGCGACTCGTCGCGTGGCAGGACGACGAGCTGGTGGAGCTGCACTTCTCCGTTGGGCGTCAGCTCTGACAGCCATCGACTGCAGGCGGCTGGCCAGTCTGCGGTTTGCGCACCCCAGGCGAGGTTGGACGTGCGCAGCGGGCTCCGGAGGGACTCGGGAAGTGGTTCGTCGCCCGACGTGGCGGCCACCACCAAGGCGCCCGGCGTGTGAGTGTCGTGGCGAAGCAGCACGGCGACGGCGGTCCCGGAGAGCTCCCGGGCCGCATCGAGGATGCGCGCGCTGAGGTCGTGCAGCGAGGTCTCGGGCTGGAGGTCTCGCGCGAGGTGCTGGATGGCAAGCGACTGGCTGCGTTCCTGCTGCATGGCGGTGGCCCGGGCACAGGCGCTGGCCACATGGGGGGCGAAGCCGACCATGCTCTCGACGTCGAGCACGCCCTCGAAGGGGTGTTCGGTGGTGCGCCACACGCCGAGCACGCCGGCCACCTGGTCGCGGTGGTGCAGCGGGACGAGGAGCTGCACCCGTTCGGCGTCTGGCAGGGCGCCTTGCCAGTAGTCGGACACGGGGCGCGGCCGCACGAGCTGCTCGCCATGGCTGCCGGTGCGTCCGGAGGCTGGACGGAGCAGCGCACCGGGCAGCGGAGGTGGATGCTCCAGGCAGATCCAGTCGTCGTTGCGCACGACCCAGTCGGCGAGGCCGTGTTCTTCGCTGACCTGGGCTTCGCGACGGACCTCGTGGGTGCGCCCGGTGCGAAAGAGCTGCACGAGCCGGCCGGTGTGCTGGTGGCGGGCGAGAACGTAGACCTTGACGCCATCTGCGTTGAGCTGCCGCTGGATCAGGCCAGCCATCCGGGCGAGGGTGGGGTCGGCGTCGGTGGCGTCGGACAGGATGCGGGCCAGCTCCTTCATGGCACTGGTGTCGTCGGACCTGCGGAGCAGCCGAAGGCCGGCCTGGAGGTCGGCGCTGAGCCTCCGCAGCGCGGCCACCCCTTCATCGGCCGCAGTGCGGTCGGAAAAGGTGGCGACGAAGTCCCCCAGGCTCTGCGTGCGGTCGGGGGACTGCAGCCGGCGGCCGATGGCGTAGACCCCTTCGGACCACCGCACCGGCTCTGGCCTGCGTCGGGCGGCAGCGGCGTCGACCACCTCGTTGAGGCGCGCTTCTTCGGCGGCCGTCACCCGACTCGACGAGTTGAGGTCGACCCGAAGCCAGCGACCGTGTCCGCGGCTTGCGGTGGTGAGGTTGGCGTAGAAGGTCTGCAGCCCTGGCAGGGTGGACCGCGCCTGGAGCACCCGGCGGGCGAAGGTCGACACGAGGTCGGCCTCTGTGGTGGCGCCGGCTTCTGCGAGGGCCGGAGAGGCCCAGGGCACCTGGGTGAGGGCGCGGAGGCTCTCGATGTGGGCGCGGGTGAGCTGGTCGCGCTCGACACTTCGGGCCTCATTGACCGCCGCCGCCGTGCCCAGGGTGCGCAACACCTGCAGCTCGGTGGGCGTGGGCAGGAAGGGACGCCGCCAGTAGACCTGGAGCACGGAGCGGGTGGCGGGGCCCTCGGAGGTGGTGAGGATGGGAACCGCGATGGCGGCGGCCCAGTCGCCGCCAGAGGCCACGCGGGTGTGGCGGATGTCGGGCAACACGACGAGCTGCTGCCAGCCGAGGGCACGCTCGGCCAGTCCGACCGGAGGCATGTCGCCTTGGTCGACGGCGAGCGGCACCGTATGCACCCTTCCCTCGACCCACGACAGGCGCAGGGTCTCGCCTTCGGTCCCATCTTCTTTTGGACTGGCGACCAGCAGCACCTCTGCGGCATCCGCACCGAGCGCCTGTCGGGCTGCATCGGCGACGGTGGCGAGGAAGCGCCGCGGCCGTACCCGCGCATCGCGTTGAAGACGCTCAAGTGCCTGGGCGGGGGCCAGCATCCCGGCGGCTGGCACGCGCTGCAGGGCGTCGAGGGCGAGGGCGATGACCCAGGAAGCCCACGGTGCCCGCCACCACGTCAGTCCGCCACGGTCTCGCACCAGGGCCCCGACGTCGGCGGAGGGGGTGTCGGGTGCGCACACCACCACCCGGGCGCGCAAGTGACCGGGCTCCAGGGCCGCGAGCTGGTCGAGCGCGGCGGCGTAGCCATCCGCGTGCCAGAGCAGCACCAGGCCGTCGTCGGGGAGGGGTGGCGTCCAGGTGGTGTGGACGCTTCCAGGGGGACGAGTCTCCTCGTCGAAAATGGCGATGGTGTCGTCATCTTCACGGTCGTATTCGCTGGCGGTCTCGCCGGGGCCGACCACATGGATGGCCTCCATGCCCAGTCCGGTCAACACCTCCTCCCACACCTTGGGCGGGGTGCCGCCAAAGGCCACCACCCAGGCCCGTCGCCCGCGGCGTCCCGAGTCGGGAAGTGCGATGAAGGCCATGCTCACAGCCCCCAGCGCTGGAGGCGAAGCTCGGCCTTCTGCAGCTCCGGCGGGGCGAGGGCACGGCCGGAAAACACTTTCTTCAGCCACTCCCGCATGCCACGGTGTTCCACCAGCTCGGCGGCGTCGGGTCCGGGGAGGGCCCCCTTGCCGTCGAGCCACTGGCCGAGCGCATGCCAGTACTTGTCGTCGAAGTCGCTGCGCATCCGGCGCAGGCCCGTCCACCGCTCGCCTGCTGCGATCCACTGGGCGAGGGCGTAGTCGTCGTCCTCACTGGTGGGCGGAAGGGTGGCGCGCGACTCGAACCACACTACCAGGACAAAGCGATTCACGCACCGCTTCATCAAGCGCGGGTTGGCGAAGAAGCGCGGGGACAGGGCTGCGGTGAGCGCATCCAACTGATGCGGAGCCACCTGCCCGTCGCCCAGGAACTGTTCCACCAGCGCACCCGCCTCGCCGTAGTCGGGTGTGGGGACCGAAAAGGCCAGCGGAAACATCTTCTCGAGAAAGCGGTTGGCGTCGTAGCGGTCGAGGTCGCGGTATTTGGAGGCCACAGCTGCCAGCAGCACCTCTCGGTCCATGGCCATCACGAAGCGGAGCCGAAGGCCGTCGTGCTGGGCCGCCGCCAACAGAGCCCGCACCTGGTCGAGCAAGGCGAGGGCGCCGTCGGGCGAGCAGCGGTCGAGGTCATCGATGAAGACGATGGGACCCTGCCGCGTGGCCTCCTCGTTTGTGGGCCAGCCGGCATCCACCAACTTCTTCAGCTTGCGGACCAGCACGCGGGACGGGTCGTCGAGCGGTGCAGGGCTCTTGGCGGAGCTGGTGTTCTTGGCGGCGTCGAGCGCGGCCTTCGACAGACCGGCCACGAGGCCGAAGCCCAGTGCGGCGGCCACCGCGGGCACAGCGCGGGCGCCCATCTGGAGGGCGGCCTGGGCAGCCACGGCGAAGGTGGCCTTGTGTTCGGCGTTCTCACGCACGGTCTCCGGAAGGGCCTCCCACACGGTGCGCACCAGGGCCGGAAGCAGTGCGCCTTCCCCTTCATAGCGCCAGGCGTCGAACCACACCGTTGCGGGGGCCGGCCGCTGCACCACGGAGAGCTTGCGCTCCATCGCCTTCAGCAGCGTGGTCTTGCCGGCACCCCAGCTGCCGGAGACCAGCAGCGGCGCCCGCCAGTGCTCGAGGCCGTGCCCCAGCAATGACACGAGCTGGATGGACAGCTGCTCCAGGCCGTCCCACAGCTCCGCGTCTCGCGATGCAGGATGGTCGGCCAGCAGGACAGGTGCGGACATGGGCCTCCTCGACGTTCCCCTCGGGATGGGCCCAGTATGCCAGTCCGCCGATCACGGCACTCTGCGATGCGGACAGTTTCTGACCGTGCGTGTTCGCGTATACCTACTTATTGTAGAGGTATTTCTTGAGGTCGGACCGCTTCGTGAACGACTCGCCGCCGCTGTTCCGCAGGCCCTTGTAGTCGTTGTAGACGTAGGAACTGCCGTTCTTTGCGGTGTTCACGTCGGTGAACTGGCCGTCGGCGCCCTTCTCGAAGCGGTGGTTGGAGCCCTTCTTCGTGGTGCGCCACTTGGCGTCGTTGAAGGCGGCGTCCTGGCCGTTCTCCTCCTTGGCCACGTCGAGCATGAACTCGCCCGACCAGAAGGCGGCGAGGTCGGAGCCCGGTGCGATGCCCTCCCAGTGGGACATCTTGGTGGCCTCGGGGAACACGCCCGACACCCACTCGGGCGTGGACAGCTCGTTGCCCTGGTCGTCCTCCATGCCCAGATTGTGCGTGTTGCACGCGCTGAACATGAAGCTGTCGACCTGGCTGTAGGCCTTCGGGAAGACGTCCTTGAGCGCCTCGATGTCGTGCATGTTGAGCATGTCGCCGACGTCGGTCTCGGTGTCGTAGACGTGGCCGGGCAGCTCGCCGAAGATGTAGTCGGTGCCCGAGTAGTGGTGGCCCGAGATGACCAGCGAGGAGATCTCGAACTCGCCGTTCTCAGCCCGGTTGAGCACGCTGATGAGCTGGATGAGCTCGTTGCTGGCGCGTCCGCCCGACTCGGTGAGCTTGGCGTTGCCGTCCTTGTCTTGCAGCAGAGCGGCGACCACCTCGTTGGCCTTGTCCTCCGACAGGCCCACATGGGCGAGCAGCTTGCGCCAGTCGTCCTGCATCTTCGTGAGGAAGGCGGCGTCGCGACCGTTGCTCTGGCTGTGGGCGCCGATGTCGAGCACCTCGCCGCCGAGCTTCACCTGCCCCGACTTCAGGCTCTCGTCGTCGTGCCACCAGGTGACCGCGTCGGCCTTGTCCTGGCCCATGGCGTAGTCGTAGGTCTGGTGGCCGTTGCTGAAGGGGTCGGAGATGGGCAGCAGCTTCTTCTTGCCGAGCCCGTCGTTGTCGGCCTTCTGCAGAGCGGCGAGGGTCTCGGGGATCTCGTCGTTCTGGTGCGTCACGCTGTTCTGCGTGAGGTAGACGATGACCTGCTCGAGGTTCGCCTGGTTGCCCGAGCCCGAGTAGCCTCCAGACTGATTGGAGGTGGACGTCGCGTTGTTCGACGTGGTCGTCTGCGTGTTCTGCTGCTGATGGTCGGGCATCTGGGACCTCTTCACCGGTAGACGGACCACCCTACCGTGCTGGGCGATGACAGCTCGGTATCGGCCCGATGTCACCGTCTGTCACAGCACTTCGGGCAAGCCCTTCATCGCGGCGGGGAAGCCACGCCCAGCCCCACCGTCGGGGCGATGGCGTCGGTCGTGTCCATCGTGGAAGGGCGCTCCAGCACGGTGTTCTCGCTGGACATCGTGTAGCCGAGGGCCGACAGTTGAGCCCCCAGTCGGCGACCGAGCTCCTGGCGGACGGGCGCGGGGAGGCTCACCAGATCGCCCACCCTGGCGGGACCCACGAAGCGCAGACCGGCCTTGTAGCCGGCAGCATGGGCCGGATCATAGAAGCGGCCGGGCACCTGCTCCCGAATCTCCCGTTCCTGCAGCTTGCGCATGTTCGCCACGTCGCACCAGGCGATGGCCTGGTCGATGCGGGCGTCGGGAATGGGGAGGTGGAGGGCGTTCAGGAGGCCTCGCAGCGCCACCTTCGGATCCCGTCGGAGGTCCTCGTAGCGCAGGCGCACGCCGGGACCCGGGCGAGACAGCCAGCTCTCGGTGTGTTGTCCCCAAGTGCCCACCCCGAGCTCCCGGCGCTGAGGCGTGGCCTGTCCTTGGAGGACGGACGTGAGGAAGAGGTTGGCGAGCGCCCGCACATCGCCCGTGCGGACCTGGTCGGGACGGCGCCCCTGGGACCTGAGATAGCCGTCGAGCTGGGTCATCACGAAGAAGCGGGTGTCGGACATCACCACGTCGACGGGGTGCCGCACGAGGTGGATGAAGCCTGCGCCTTCCGGCCAGCGAGCATGGTGGGCATCGGCGGCTTTGTGGGTGAGAACGACGCCACCACGGGCCACCGCGGCCTCTGGGGACTCCTTGTCGCCATGGAGGCTCGGCAGGCCGACATCGAGCAGGGCGGAGCGGGCGGGCGGTCCGTAGAAGAGGTGGTGGAGCAGAAAGCGGAGCCAGGTGGAGCCGGACTTCGGAAAGCTGGCGAGCCAGAGCACCGGACGGGCGGAGGTCGGACGGGTCACGGAAGGTCCCTGTCGAAGGTGAGGCGCCGGGCCTGGGCCTCGATCTGACGAATGTAGGCCGCCGGACCGGCTGGCAGCGGCACCGCTTCGGCATCGAGGGCCTGGTTTCGGTGGTGGAACCAGTTGGCATGGGACCGGAGCCCCGGACCCTCGATGTAGTCGGTGTCGGCGTGCTGCCGGCGCATCCGACTCTTCCACGCAAGCTGGTCGACCGAGCGGATGTGGCCCCAGTGCAAGATGTGCGGTGACCGGCTGGCGATGGGCTTGCTGGCGCCCAGCATGCGGTGGTGGGTGCGGTGTCTCGGCGCGGTGCTGAAGCGCACATGGCGCTTGAACAGGCGTTCCTGGAGGTCTGGGTAGCCGCGGGACAGGTGGTGGGCGTCGTCGCGCTGCAGGTTGTAGCGGGGAAGCTGGAGGAGGTCTGCGCCGGCGGCCTCCATCTGTTCCACGATGCCGTCCCACAGCACATCTTCGCAGATCTCATCGGCGTCGACGACGAGGCGCCAGGCCCGTGTGGCCCGGTCGACGCAGAACTGCTTCTGGCTGGCGATGTCCACGATGTCCTTGGTCAACAGGCGTACCTGTGCCGGTCTCGTGTGGGCCACCGCCTCGAGGAACGCGTCGGTGCCGTCTTCGGACGCACTGCGCACCACGATGATCTCGGCAAATCTGGGCAGTGCCCAGGCAAACCACCTGGGCAGGCAGTCCGCGCTGTTGGCGACGACCATGCACAAGCTCACGCGACGGGACAGGGGGGGCGACATGGCGGGCCCCTATCCAGGCCGCTCCCGCTGGCGTGCCGTGACGTGACAGCCCGTCCACCATGCCCGCGCAGCCGTCGTCCGGACGATTTCTGCCCGGCCAGATTTCCAGCCGTGGGATACCGGCGTCGGCCGTCGAGCACCGGAGAGAAATTTGGATTCCGCCATCCTCGAGCTGCGCCGCACCCGGGCCGTGTCGCTGCTGGTGCCACTGTTCGTGCTGAGCGGCGCGACCTCTCTGGTCTACGAGACCCTCTGGGAGCGGCAGCTCCACCTGGTGATGGGCACGAGCCAGATCTCCGTCATCACCGTGCTCACGGCCTTCATGGCGGGGCTCGCTGCCGGCGGCTTCCTCGCAGGCCGCCACGCCGACAAGGTGCGCCGTCCGCTGCTCGCCTACGCCCTGCTCGAAGGCGGCATCGGCCTGTATGCCCTGCTGTTCCCCTTCCTGCTGCAGGCCCTCGTGCCGGTCTACACCAGCCTGTATGCGGCGATGGGCGGCGACAACCCGCTGCTGTTCGCGGTCATCCAGTTCGTGCTGGTGGGCTTCTTCCTGCTGCCCCCCACCATCTGCATGGGCGCCACCCTGCCGCTGCTCGCGCGCTTTGCGGCTTCCACCAAGGGCGAGGCGGGCCAGCAGATCGGTCGCCTCTACGGCGCGAACACCATCGGGGCGGTGTGCGGCGTGGGCCTCGCGGGCTTCGTGCTGCTCCCCAACATCGGCCTGCAGGCCACCACCGGCGTCACGGCTGCAGCCAACGTCGCCCTGTGCCTCATGGCGGCGGTGCTCAACATGGGCACCGGCCTGCTCGACAGCGGGCCCGCCAAGCCCGAGACGCCCACAGAGAAGCGCTCCGACGGCGGCTGGGCGTGGATTCTGCCCCCCCTCGCCCTGCTCGCCGGCACTGCCACCCTCGTCTACGAGGTGAGCTGGTTTCGGGTGCTCGGCCTCATCCTCGGCGGCAGCGCCTACGCCTTCTCCACCATGCTGCTGGCCTTCCTGCTCGGCATCGGCTCGGGCGGCTGGCTCGGTGGTTTTGCGGCGGATGCGGCGTGGAAGCGCGGCGGGGTCGCTGGCGGGCTGGCGCTGCTCGCGGGCCTCCAGGTGGGCGTGGGCCTGCTCGCCTATGCCGTGATGTGGCAGTACAACGAGCTGCCCTTCATCTTCGTCGAGCTCTACGAGTGGTTCTTCAACTCGGGCCTCGACTACGGCTGGCTCTGGGTGGGCAAGCTCTGCCTCGCCATCACCCTCATGCTGCCGCCCTGTCTGCTGATGGGCGCCACCTTCCCGGCGATGGTGCGGGTGGCATCGAGCGACTCGGCCCTCGGCGCCACCACCGGCCGCATCTACGGCTGGAACACCGTGGGCTCCATCCTGGGCGCCTCCCTCGGCGGCCTCGTGCTGCTGCCCACCTTCCATGTGCGCGGCACCGTCGTCATCGCCATCTCGATGAACCTCATCGCCGCTGGCCTCGCGCTGTGGGCCGTGGGTCGCGTGCGTGAGAAGAAGCCCGAGGTGGGCCTTCAGGTAGCAGTCGGTGGCATGATTGTCGTGCTCATCGCCCTGGTCAACATCGCCAAGGCCCCCTGGAACCCGCTGCTCATGACGGCGGGCATGTACAAGTACGTCAGCGACCTCGATCCGGATGAGTTCAACCGCGAGGCCGTGCTCGAGTTCGCCGTGGAGCCCTACGACCTGCTGTTCTACCGGGAGGGCCTCAGCTCGGTCGTCACAGTGGCGAAGTCGAAGAATGGCGACAACATCTGGCTGGCCAACAACGGCAAGGTCGACGCCTCCACCAGCATCGACATGCCCACCCAGGTGATGGTCGCCCACCTGCCCTTCGTGTTCGCCGAAGACCCCAAGGAGGTCGTGGTCATCGGCCTCGCCAGCGGCATCACGGCGGGCTCGGTCGCGCTGCAGTCCCGTCCGGAGCGCATCGAGATCGTCGAGCTGGAGCCTGCGGTCATCGAAGCGAGCCACTTCTTCGACGAACACAACAACCGTCCCCTCGAAGACCCCCGCGTGGAGCTCATCGCCAACGACGGCCGCAACCACCTCTTCCTGCAGCCCGACGGCCGCTACGACGTCATCATCAGCGAGCCGCCCAACCCGTGGCTCACCGGCGTGTCCAACCTCTTCACCCGCGAGTTCTGGGCCCTCGGCAAGCGCAAGCTCAAGCCTGGCGGCGTGTGGGGCCAGTGGGTCCAGATGTACGGCATGGACCACGAAGACCTCCGCACCCTCCTGCGCACCTTCACCGAGACCTACGCCCACGTCCTGCTGTTCTCCACCATCGAAGACGCCGACCTCGTGCTCGTGGGCAGCGACAGTCCCCTCGACCTCACCGCCGACCGCATCGGCGAGATGATGGACCGCGACGCTGCGGTGGCCCTCGACCTGCGCTCCGTCGACTGCGACTCCCCCGAGGATGTCCTCACCCGCTACCTCGTGGCCCAGGACAAGATCCTGCAGTTCGCCGAAGGCGCCGAGCTGAACACCGATGACAACATGCGCATCGAGTACTCGGCCCCCCGCCACCTCCACGCCGACACGGCCCAGGAGAACTTCGCCCGCCTGCTCGAAGGCGCCGAAGTGCGCGACACGGTGCCCCTGCACACGGTGAAGGACGTCCCCGGGATGATCGACCTGGCCGCCGCCTACGCCAGGCGCGACGACTACCTGAAGGCCCTGCTGGTGCTCAAGGCGGCCGGCGAGCTGGAGCCCGAGAACGAGACCATCTTCGAGCGCTACCCCGTCTACCAGCGCGAGCTTCGGGCGCAGCTGGAGGAGCAGGACGAGGAAGGCACCACCGAGGAGGTCGAGGAGGAGGCTCCCGAAGACGACGTCGAGGATGACCTCGAAGATGGCGATGTAGAGGCCGTTCCCGAGAAGTAGGCCGCTTCGGCCCCGGGGGGCCTGCGCGGGCCTCGGAGCCGGGGTCTCCGAGGCGACCAGCGAGCCGGGGTCTCGCTGGGGGGCGATGCCTGCGGAGCCGACGTCATCCCGCGGGGCGACGTCGACGACGCGCCCTACTCCCGCCGGTCCGCCACCCACTCCCGCAGCTCATCCGGACGCTGTGCCAGCCACGCCTCCACACAGTCCACATGCTCTTCGAAGTGGCTGTTGGACGTGTACTTCTTCCGGTCGTCGTAGACCGCATCGCGCACCCGGTCGGTGGCCGCCCGCACCTCGGCTGCCGCATCCATCGCATCCAGGCGGTCGGCGACGGCCAACATCTTCTCCAGCACCGCCTCTTCGCAGTCGGCGTCGTCCCAGCAGCGGTCCGACACGATGCCCATGTCGTAGTCGCCGGGGGTCACGCCGTGCTTGCCGCAGTCGGGGTAGCTCCAGGGCCGGTAGCCGAAGCCGAGGTCGGTGCTCGATGGGATGAGGCTCCAGGTGTCGGTCGTGGGCTCGTGGTACCAGCGGTAGTTGGACTGGTCGAAGCTGTAGCTGTCCCAGTGGGCGATGCTGGCTTCCATGGCGAGAAAGCCCGTGAAGCGGTCCCAGTCGAGCAATGGGGCCAGCGCCGACAGGTCGCTCGTGGTGGTGGCCGCCGCGCGGAAGGCGTCGAGGGCGTCGTGGTTGCCCTCGTCGTACTCCTCGGCCTCGAAGCAGCTCCGTCCGCCGTCGAGATCGCAGTAGTTGGCGGCGTTTTCGTAGAGGTTTCCGTCAGGGTCGTCGTACCAGCGGTCGAGGAAGGGGTCGTCGGGCGTCTCCACCACCGAGTACAGGCCGTAGTCCTCGCCGTCGACGGTGAGGTGGGCGTAGCTGGTGCGGGAGGCGGGCAGGCCGGCGTCGCGCCACATGCCGTAGGTGAGCTCCTCGCTGACCTTCATGGGGTCGTAGGCCATGTTGTGGAGGTTGAGCTTCTTCTGGCCGCGCACCTTCTGGCCCTCCACCACGCGGTTGAAGTCGATCTTCAGGGACGGCTTGCCCGAGATGGAGTCCATGCTGCTGGATCCCTTGATGCGCACGCCAACCGGCACATCGAGGCCGTCCCACAAGAAGCGTCCTTCCACGTAGGTGCGGGGGTCGCGGCTCAGCGAGTTCTGGGCCGAAGACCCCAGCTCGATGGTGATCTCGTGAATCACATGGGGGTCGAACAGGTCTGCATCCCCGCCGCCGCCGGCCCACTCCACCTCGTCATCGACCTGCCAGTCGGGCTCCGGCACCTCGATGTCGGTGTCCTCCGCTTCCCCCGTGTCGCTCGGAAGGCCGACGGTGTCGGTGGACTTGTCACCTTCGATGGGGCCAGGGGCGCAGCCGAGGGCGGGCAGCAGGAGGAGGGCGCGGAGCTCAGTCGATCTCATTTTCGGCTCCGGGGGTGGGGGAGGCGGTCGTGTGCCAGTCGGCGGCGCCGTCGGGGAAGCGGGCCAAGGCGAGGTTGTCGGGGACCGCGCCGAAGCGCACGGCGTCGGCCTGGGAACCATCCGGGAAGAACAGGCCCACCGCCTCGCCGTCGCCCGACAGCTTGAAGCCGAGGTGCTGTCCCCCCGTGCCCCCATCGGCGTACAGCAGGAGAAATCCCTGCGCGGGAACCGCCAAGGTGTCGTCCAGCAGGGTCTTCTGGGGGTCGTCGAGGTCGTCGGTGAGCGAGAAGCCAGCGAGGGGAACGTCGGCGTCGCCCGGGTTGTACAGCTCCAGCCAGTCAGGGGTCTCGCCGTCGACCTCGAGCGCCCCTTCGTTGGCCGGCATCAGCTCATTGATGAACAAGCGCACCTCACCGGCCACGGGTGGGGTGCCCGTGTCATCTTCGGGAAGGTCGCCAGGGCCATCGACCGGTCCGTCCACAGCAGGGCTGCCGGAGTCCTTGTCGGCCCCCGTGGGAGTGCCGCAGGCGACGAGGAACGGCGGTCCGAGCAACATCAAGCGCATCCCGGCTGTGTAGATCAGACCTCGGAGAGCCGCAAGTCAGCAGTTGGTGTCGCCTCATCGGTAGGCCTCCTTGAAGCCGTGCACCCGGGCCCAGGCGGACAGGAGTGCGCGTTCGTCTTGCCGGGCCAGGCGGTTTCTCCAGCCCTTGACCTGCACGATGGACCAGTCCCTCCGGCGCACCTCCACGGTGAGCTGTCGGTGTCCGTTGGCGGTCAGGCTGAAGATGCTGCAGCGCAGGTCCCGCACCGCGCCCGCGTAGGTGGCCACGCAGTGGTTCAGTGCCGCCCCTTCCTCGGCCAGAGCTTCCCCGGTGACGAGCTCTTGGATGAGCCAGCTCCGGTCGTCCCGTTCTTGCTGCCAGGCCGCGATGCCCAGCTGCGGCAGTGGACCCACCGGGGCACGGCGACGTGCGGACGCGGCGAGCCTCTCCTGCCAGTGTTGGAGCATGCGCTGCGGGGTGAGGCGGGTGGGGTCCCGTCCCAGCCGCAGGTCTGTCTCGATGCAGCCGTAGACGGCTTCCGCGTGAGCGAGCTGGACGTCGTCGGCGTGGCGGGCGAGCCAGCCCATCACCCGGTCGAGCTGGTGCTCCCACTCAGGTCCCTCGAAGCGGGTGAGGCGATGGTTCACGAACGCTCGGGCCAGGTCGTCCCGCACCCCATGGACGGCGAGCTGCGCGCGACGGACCGCGTCCTCGAAGCAGAGGGTCCACGCGTCGGACAGCAGCTTGCGCCAGACCGGGCGCCGGATGGTGCGGGGCAGCAGGCCGTCCCGGTGCAGGTCTCGCAGGCCTCCGCCCTTCCCGATGACGGTGAGAACGTCGAACTGACGACCAAAGTAATGACGGAATCGGTAGGCCTGGTAGTGCGAACCCAAGGGGAGCCGAAGCAGGGAGGGGTGGACGCAGACCCCGTCGTCCACCAACAGGTGGCGCACGAGCTCTGTCCACCCTCCCCCGGTCCACGACCAGAGCGGACGCCGCCAGGGCACCCCGGCGAGCGTGACGAGCAAGCCGGTTGGCGGGTCGACCAGAAGCTCGGGCGCGAGCCGGTCGACCTCCAACAACAACGTGCGCACCCGGCGGCGAATCGGGCGGGGTTGCTCGAAGTGGCGGGAGCCGACGTGCTTCAAGAGCGGGTCGAGGCGCTCTCGAGAGCGGTGGACGACGGCGGAGACGGAGGGGGTGTGCGGCGCACTGGCCACAGCAGACGGTGTACGACGACACATGGTCCACATCCCTGGGAACAGGGGGAGACAGGTCGGCGCACGACGGCCCGCACCTCGGATGGGAGCAGGCGGGGTCGGGGACGCTTGGCGTCACTCACGGACGATGGTGGAGACGTGCGCCGGGCTCAGAGATGTGCTGTGCGGACGAGCAAGACGGCCTCCAGTCGTTGGGCGGCTGCTAACCGGGTGGGCAGGTGGCCGTCGAGCTCGATGGTGTCGACACGGTGCTTCTCGTGGGAGACCACGACCGCCTGAGGAGGGGTTACCGGTGAGCCTCTTGTGGGAGCGTCTCCCGCGCCTCGTGGTTGGAGACCGGGATGCTGCTCCTCGCCGTCCGCTGGACCCATCTGCTCGCCGCCGCGGTCTGGACGGGGGGACTGCTCACGCTCGCCGCCCTGGTGCCCGCCCTTCGCCGCGCCGGCGCCGACCGGGCGATGCTTCAGGCGGCGGCCCGTCGCTTTGGTGTCGTGTCCTGGGCGGCCATGGGGGTCGCCATCGGGTCGGGCCTGCTCCAGGTCCACCTCATGAACCTGCCCTGGGCCTTTGGCAAGTTGCACCTCAAGCTCGGAATGGTGGGCATCACAGTCGCCATCACGCTCTACCACCAGCTCACCGCACGCCACAGCTCCCCCGCGGCCCGAGGTGCGGTGCAAGGACTCATCCTGCTCGCCAGCCTCGGCGTCTTCGCGGCGGCCGTCCACCTGGGCGCGTCCTGACCCCTCGCGCGGGCTCACCGCGACCCGGCAATTCGATTACGGGCCGCTCTTGCTTGAGGCAGTCGCCATGTCCACCGCCCTGGAAACACGCCGCGCGCGCCTGGCTCGCTTCGCCTGGTTCAACGTGCTCTTCAACCTCTTTGTCATCGTCTGGGGTGCGTTCGTGCGCGCCACTGGCTCGGGTGCGGGCTGTGGCGACCACTGGCCCACCTGCAATGGCGAGGTCATTCCCCGCGCGCCGGCCATCGAGACGGTCATCGAGTTCACCCACCGCCTCACCTCGGGCGGCGCGCTCATCCTCTCTGTGGTGCTGGCGGTGTGGGCCTGGCGGGTGTGGCCGAAGGGCAGTCCGGTCCGCAAGGCGGCCGGTGCCACCGTGTTCTTCATGTTCGTGGAGGCTGGCGTGGGCGCCATGCTCGTGCTGCTCCAGATGACGGCCGACAACGACACCATGGCCCGCGCGATGGTGATGGGCGTTCACCTCGTGAACACGCTGCTCCTGGTGGGCGCGATGGTGCTCGCGGCCTGGCTGGCAGGCGGACGCCCTGCGCCCAGTCCATCGACCGACCGCTTGTCGGCCACCCTGCTGGGCCTCGCGGTGTTGGGCATGCTTGTGTTGGGAGCAAGCGGCGGCATCACGGCGCTGGGGGACACCCTGTTTCCCGCCGGCTCCCTCGCCGAGGGCTTGCGCCAGGACCTCTCCCCCACCGCTCACCTGCTGGTCCGCTTGCGTGTCTTTCACCCTCTGTTGGCCGTGCTGGTGGCCGGCTACACCGTGGTGGCCGCCTTTGTCACCGGTCCGTCCAAGGGCCCGCTCGCCCGACGGCTCACCCATGCCGTGGTGGGCTTCATGGTCCTCCAGATCGTGGTGGGCTCGGTGAACGTCATCCTGCTCGCGCCGGTGTGGCTGCAGCTCGTGCACTTGTTGGTGGCCGACCTCGTGTGGATCTCCCTGGTGTGTCTGGTGGCTGAGGTGCTGGCGCCAGCGTCCTCCCCCCCAAACAGGTCCCTGGCTGGTTGAAGGGCGGGCCCGGGGCCCCTACAATCGCGCGCCGACGAGGCCCATCGGAACGGTGGGCTGTCGAGGAATGCATGTCCACTGGTCCCCTTGGTCCCCCAGATTCCCCCACCTCCGACGGACCCGGCCAGGTCACGCCGCTGGAGGTGTTGCGCCGATGGGACGACACGGCCGAGACGCTCTACTCCCTGACTGGTGGCCCGGTGTTGTCCACCTCGGCTGGGCTGGAGCATCCCGCGACCGCCGTCGACCCTGGCGGAGTGGTGCGCGATGTGCGCGTGGTGGTGACCGGCAGCGACGAATCGGCCGACCTGCGCACCCGTATCGTCGACCACATGGTCGCTCTGGGACACCTGCGGAACCCCAACCTGGGAGTGGTGGAGGCCCTGGTCTCGGTGGACGGCGGCTGGGGTGTCGTGCTTCCAGCCCTCGACGGACGCACTCTGGCCGACCTCATCGATGGCGGTCCCCTGCCGGCGCGGACGGCCGCGGAGATCGGCCTCGAGGTGGCGTGGGGACTGGCCGCTTCGCACGCCGCGGTGGTGCCCGACAAGATCAGGCCGCTTGCGGTGCCCCACGGACAGGTGCTGCCCGGCCACGTCACGGTGAGCGGTTTCGGCGAGGTGGTGCTCACCGACTACAACCTGCACCACGCCCGATCGGCCGGAGCCACGCCCTCCGACGACATCCAGTCCCTCGGCCAGCTCATCGTGCACGCCATCGACGGCGCCGCGATGCCGGCTCTGCCCGCCGACCCCGAGCTCGCCCGCAAGGCCATCGAAGAAGACCTGGAGGCACTGCCCGGGCTCACCGACGAGCTGCGCGACCTGCTCGGCGAGATGCTCGACCCCGACCCTGGCCGGCGTCCCGAGGTGCGGTCGGTGGCCCGGCGCCTCCGTCGCATCATCCCCCAGCAAGAAGGCCTGTGGCTGTCGGCCTGGGCCGAGGCCTCCATCGGGCTGCCGGAGCGGGAGCGTCCGAAGATTGCGATGCCCACGCCCACTCTGGTCGCCGAGGACCTGGGCGAGGCGCTCGCGCCGGATGCCCCCACCGGGCAGGGCGATGGAAAGCGGGAGGTCGACGAGAACCCCCAGTACGTGAAGAAAGGACGCGGCGCCGGCAAGGTGAAGATGCGCTTTCCGCCTCTGGTCATCGGTGCGCTCGCAGTCGCGGGCCTGCTGATGATGGCGGGCGGCATCCAGGTGGCCCGGTGGTACGTCGACCTTCATGGTCCAATGGACATGGCCGACGTCCCCACCGACCAGGCCGGGCCGGATCAGGCCGCCGCTGCCGGCCCCGCGGGTCCCGGCAAGAAGGGCAAGGCGGGCGAGGCGCCCCCACCCGACATCGGCCCGAGCGACGTCACCGTGCTGGAGGCCGAGGCAGGCATCGAGGCGAAGGACGAGGGCGCAGAGGAGCGGCCCGACCGGGAGCTGGTGGAGACCGACGAGGCCATCGACCCCGACAAGAAGGCCTCCTCGCCCATCGACGACGGGTCGGTGCCGCTTGACCAAGATGCCGTCGCAGACGACGCTCCCGGAGAGTTGGAGGCCATCCCCGGGGGCCCGCCGCCGTGGCCGCGTCCGGCTGGCACTCTGGGGGACTTCGACCTCTTCGTGGAGGTTCCCCTCGCCCAGAAGCTCGTGCTGAAGTGTACCAATGGCCTGACCATGGAAGGCCCCAGCGCCTTTCGGGCCGCCATCATGAAGAGCACCCCCACCGAGTGCGTGGCCGAGGCGTCGATGCGAGGCGACATCGTCGCCCAGGCGCCCATCGTGGTCGACCGCACCCTCGACCTCATCTGCCGCCACGGCTTCCACACCGACCTGCGCTGTGTGGAGCGCCCCACCGGCCGCGACCTCGGCAACGAGCTGCCTGACGCTGTCGAGCTGGAGCCGAAGCTGTCCGACATCCGGGTGCGCGCCCCCCTCGCTTCGTCGATGCGGGTGAGCTGTGTGGGCCGCAGTGAGGCCGAGGATGTCGAGCGCCTGCAGCTCACCCAGGTGGGCGTCGGACCCTGCAAGGTCACCGCCGAGCTGCCAGACGGCGCCTATGCCGGCACCTTCATGGTGGTCGAGAACGCCGAGTTCATGTGCATGCGCGACTTCTCGGGTCCCCCCGATGCCGAAGGGCGACGTCCGCTGCGGTGTGCCCCCTCGTCCACTCAGTAGGTCGGTCGCCCCGGTCCCTCAGTGCTTCTTCTCCTTGTCGGCTTCGAGCTGACGGAGGCTGTCTTCGAGGCGCATGGTCCACGGGGCCTCGGGACCGTCTCGCCGGAAATAGAGCATCACCTGCTTCTCGCGCACCTTTCCGCGGGCCAGCTCCTTGACCTTGAGGCGGGTGCGCACCCGGGCCCGGTCCCCCGACGAGTCGATGTCGACCATCACCACCTCATACTCGAGGATGTCCAGCATTTCGGGGCGGACCACGAACAGGCGCTGCAGCAGGTAGGGGATGTCCACCTGGTCCTGCAGCTCGGGCGGGTGGTAGGTCGCGGCCCGCTCGAAGTCCTTGAACTGGATGTCCTCCCAGAAGGACAGGGAGATGCGCCGAAGCTCCCCGGACTCGCCGCCGAGGGGCAGGCCGAAGGTGGGGTAGGCGCCGCCGGAGAGGTGGGCGACTCCGAGGTAGGCTCCGGCTCCCAGAAGCAGTCCGAGAACCAGTGTCGTGCTCACGCGCTTCACGTCAGACCTCCTGGCGGCGGTGCAGTGCGGCGATGGCGAGAAAGGCCAGTCCGGCGGTCATGGCGGGCAGCACCACCAGTCCCTCCGCCACCTCGTTCCAGCGCGGTTCGGTGGCCGCCCCCGCGGCGAAGATGGTGTAGCTCCAGTGCACCGGCATCAGGCTGCGGACGGCCTCGAGCAGCCCGCGGAAGTGCTCGTCGGGCACGGCGAACTCGCTGAAGAGGATCTGAGGCAGCAGCAGGAGGGGGACGACCCCCACGGCGCGTTCCTGTCGGCGGGCCATCGACGAGACCAGCAGGCCGAGGGCGGTGCCCGCAAGGCAGCCCAGCCAGAGGCACAAGGTCTCCAACAGGTAGGGGCCCCTCAGCGACAGCGACCACTCCACCGCGCCTTGCAGCAGCACCACCTGAACGAGACCCAGCACGGCGAGCACCTGCAGCTTGGAGCCCACATAGGCGGACAGGGACAGGCCGAACATCCGCTCCCGCTCCAGGATGGCGCGCTCCTTGACCACCTCCCGGCAGGCGTTGATGCAGCCGAACCAGACCGACGCAAGGGCCAACACGAACCACAGGCTGGGCGTGCCTTCGTCGACGGTGCCCCACACCACGGCACAGAGGAGGCCAATGGCCGGGGCCTGTCCGACCAGCAGCAGCAGGGTGGGCCAGTCGCCCAGCACCACGTCGCGGTAGCGGTCGGTGAGGATGCGCCACTGGGCTCTGGGGGACAGCGAGGTGGTCAAGGGGACTTCCCGAGGCGGGCCTTGAGGGCGGCGAGCTGGGCGGCCGCGCTCGAGGGTGTCGACGCTGGCGCTGGCTCCGTGTTGCACTCTGGGGGGACTCGGGGAAGCTGGGAGGGGGGTGGACGGGACAGTGCCCGCCGGTGTGCGTCGGACTGAAGCCACGACCGCGCCCACACGGGGGGCGCCCGGCGGGCGATGGCGGGAAAGATGCCGTTCATGTCGGCGGCACCGAACCACCCGGGGCAGCCGGCGGGGGCACCCGCGTACGCGAGCCTTCCGGCCACGAGCACCACCACGAGGTCGCACAGGTGCATCGATGCCATGGCGTGGGTGGCCACGACCACGATGCGCCCCTCGTGGGCGAGCTCCGCGAACAGGCCCATGGTGTGGGCTTCCATGCCGGGGTCGAGGCCGCTGGTGGGCTCGTCGAGCACGAGCACGGGCGGCCGGGTGAGCAGCTCCAGGGCGACGCTCACCCGCTTGCGCTGACCGCCCGACAGCTTGCCGATCCGGATGTCGAGACGCTCGGTGAGGCCGACCCGATGGACGGTCTGCTCGATGCGGTGAGTGCGCTCGGCGTCGGACAAGCCGGGCAGACGGAGTCTGGCGGCGTAGTCGAGGGAGCGTCTGACTGTGAGAACGCCGTGTAGTGCGTCATCTTGGGGGACGTATCCGAGGGGGCCGGCGGACTGCACGCTCCCTGTGCCGAGGCGGACCGTGCCCTCGGAGGGGCTGCGCAGGCCGAGCACCGCCTTCATGAGGGTGCTCTTGCCTGCACCCGAAGGTCCGATGAGAGCGCACAGCTCGCCAGGGTGTACGACGAGGTCGATGGCGTCGAGCAGGGTGCGCCCGCCCGCCCGGACGGTCAGTCCTTCGGTGCGCAGCGAGCCCACTCAGCCTCCGAGCGCGGCCTGCAGCGCGTCGACGCGGGCCGCGGCGGTGTCCAGGACCGGCCCCATCGGGCCTTCTGGCAGGGACAGGGCAATGTGACGTGCGCCGAGATGGAGGCGCTCGCCGGGACCCACTTGGGTGTCGACCGCGGCGCCCACCTCGGCGGACAGGAAGGTGCCGTCCGGTCCGGCGACGCGGGCCCACTCCCAGCCGGGGGCCTGCAAGGGTGTGGCGCCAAGCTGTCGGGCGACTCCTTCTGCCGCAGCTTCGAGCATGCCGCCGCCTTTGCGGGAGGCCACTCCCCGGGGGCCCGCCTGGTGCCGCGGCGCGATGATGAGCCGGCGACGCTGGCCGGTGCGCAGCTCGGGGTCGGCGCCCTTGCTCGCATGGGACCAGTCGACGACGAGGATGGGTGGGGCCTGCCACGCGCCTGCGATGGCGCCATGGGACAGCTCCAGGTCGGCCAGTGCGGCCTGCAGCTGCCCATCCTCGGCCGGGACCATCGCCCACGCGCCGGACTCCACTGCGGCGGCCTGGGCGCTCTTGTCACGGAGGTGGCGCACGCCCAGCCAGACGAGGGAGGCCACCATCAGCACAGGAATGCCGAAGAACATCGCAAGGAAGACGATGGAGGAGGCCGAGGCCATGGGTTTTCCCGGTCGGTTCATCTTGCCCCGACGGTATCTCGGCGGGCGCCAGCGGGGGGACTCACCGCTGGGCCTGGGCTTCCTGGCCGTGCCAGCTCGCGGCGAGCACGGGCCGCATCGCCTCGGCCACCCGGGCTCCGATCGCGGCATGGCCTGCGTGGCCGGGATGCACGGGAAGGCGACCCCGCTCGGTCCATGCCTGCTCCTCGTCGGGCAAGGTGCCGGGGGGCTGTTCGCGCCAGAGGTCGCGCAGGTCGAGCCAGGGCAGGCCCATGCCGTCGAGCTCCGCGGCCATGCGGTCGAGGTCGCTCAGCAACCAGTCGCAGTCGCTCCAGGCCTCGGTCGACGAGTGGCAGCGTTCGACGCCGGCGGGCGGCACCAGAGCCACCATCCATGGGATGCCCAGCTCTTCGAGGCGGGCGTCGAGTCCGCCCAGGACCCCGCGGAAGCGCGCGAGTCCGGCGGAGTCGGCGTCGCGCTCGGGCCGGGCACTGCCGAGGCGGGTGGCCCAGCTCAGCCAGAGGCGGTTGGCCAGGAAGCTGTGACGGGTGAGCGGGTGGGTGGGCACGGCAGCCACCTCGTCGCCCACCTGCACGACGGTGCGCCGCTCCAGGTCGTCGGCGAACACCTGGAAGACCACAGCGCTGGGGGGCTTGAGGTCGAGCAGGTGGTGGAGAGCGGCGGCGTTTCGGCAGTAGCCGAAGCCCGAGGCCCCCAGCCGGGACAGCTGCACGCGGACCTGCTGGCTGCTGGAGAGGCTGTCCGCCACCACGGCAGGCCAGCTCGCGGCCCAGTCCACTCCCCAGCTGTGCACCAGGGAGTCGCCCACGACCCACAGCGCCTTGTCCGCTCCCTCGCCGTGGCTTGTGGTGCGAAGCGGCCGGGGTTGGTGGGTCCTGGGATCTCCACAGGTGGCGGGGTCGGTGGGCGGGGCGGTCCAGCGGCGGACCTCTTCCTGGTCGCCCCAGTCCCGGTCCAGCAGCGGTGCCAGGCTGGGCAGCGCCGGGGAGCTGAGCCGCAGGCCGAGCTCGCCGACCACCAGTGCGGCCACTCCCCCCGCGAGAGACAGTCCCAGCCGATGCAGCCACTTTGTGTCGCCTACGCCTCGCATGCCGGGACGCTACCCGAGTCTGAATGTGTGGGGAAGGACATCCGCACACATTCGCCTGACACGGGGCTCGAATGACCGCGCTGCGGGGTCTGGCGGTGGGTGGTTGCCGCAAACGGGCCCATGTGGTCCACTGCCCCCCGCTTCGAGGAGCCCATGATGTCCCGCACCCTCCGTCGCCTGCTTGGCGCCGCCGCCTTCGCCGTTGCCCTGGCCACCGCCATGCCCACCGAGCGGGCGCATGCCGCTGAGCTGCATCCCGATGTGGTGGCTGCCGAGGCGGCTTTCGTGGCCGACGACCTCGACGCCTCCGACGCGGCCATCGCGCGCCGCCTCGCGGAGAACCCCGATGACATCGAGGCTCTGTGGCGCAAGGCACGCAACCTCTACCAGCGTGGCGAGCTCATCGCCCAGGCCGGTGGCACCGCCTCCCAGCGGCTCAAGATGTACCAGGACGCCGAGAAGATCGCGAAGCGCATCCAGGCCATCGACCCCAACCACCCCCAGGGCTGGTTCTGGCAGGGCACCGCCCTCGGCCGCATCGCCACGGCCCAGGGCATCATGTCGAGCCTCTTCATGGCCGACGACATCGAGGCGCTGTGGCTCAAGGCCTCGCGCATGAAGGGCTACCAGTACCGGTCGGCCAACGACCAGAGCAGCTTCCCCGGCGATGTCTACTTCGCCCTCGGCCAGTTCTACCGGCTGTGTCCGGACTGGATGATGGTGAAGCTGCTGGTGGGCACCAAGGGCGACATCGACGAGAGCATCCGCTGGCTGCGCAAGGGCGTCGCCTTCAGCCCGGCGCGTCCCGAGATGGCGAAGGAGCTGGGCGTGAGCCTCTTGTGCAAGGCGAGCCGGGACGGCGACACCGGCTCCGTGGCCGAAGGAAAGAAGTGGCTGCAGAAGGCGGCGGCGATGCCGTCCCACAAGGCGACGGACCACATCGACAAGAAGCAGATTCCCATCATCCTGGCGAAGTCGGAGGATGCCTGCGGCTACTCCCGTGACGGCTGGCAGGACATGTCCAAGGAAGCCTACGAGAAGCACAACTGACTTGCGGATGCGTCGGTAGCCGCGCCTGTTTTCGCTAGAGAGCTGACCAAGAGTCATGCCGCTTCCAGAAGTCCGTTGACAACAAAGCAGTTCGCCACGACCGCACTCGCG
>ENA-OWNT01000335-OWNT01000335.1-seawater-metagenome-genome-assembly--contig:-NODE-335-length-121736-cov-6.434255_pt1 | contig 121736 bp, 123 predicted proteins | sample MGYA00238136_ERZ651165 | MGnify/ENA primary metagenome ERZ651165 (study PRJEB26861, sample SAMN08777766) | seawater metagenome | isolation source: coastal seawater | place: USA: Florida | collected...
GCCGGATTCAGTGGCGCTGACCTTGAAAATCTGGTGAATGAAGCTGCAATCTTAGCGGCACGTCGCAATAAGAAATCCATCGCCATGAGCGAAATGCAGGAAAGCATGGAACGGGTGGTCATGGGTCCAGAACGCCGCAGTCGTGTTATTTCCCCGGCACAAAAACGGAAAACTGCCTATCATGAAGCCGGACATGCACTGGTAACACATTTCCTGGATGAGGCAGACCCGGTTCACAAAATGACGATTGTATCGCGTGGTCCTGCACTCGGTTTCATGATGCCCTTGCCGCAGGAAGACCGATATGCGATGTCCAGTACAGAGATTGAAGCCAAAATCGCTGTTATGATGGGTGGACGCGCCGCAGAAGAAATCAAATATGGTCAGTTCTATACCGGGGCTGTGCAAGATTTGCGCGAAGCAACCCGCATGGCACGGGCTATGGTCACCCAGTTCGGTATGAGTGAAAAACTCGGTCCGCGTGCTTATGGTAGCAGCAATCAGCCTGTTTTCTTAGGTCGTGAAATGGGTGAAAGCCGCGACTACAGTGAAGAATTTGCGCGTGAGATCGATCAGGAAGTGAACAACATCCTGCAAACAGGCTATCAACGCGCTAAAAATATCCTTCTTGAGCATCGCGAAAAGATGGAGACACTGGTTGATATCCTGATGGAACGTGAAACCCTGGATAGCACCGAATTCCAGCAAATCATGAATGGTCAATACGGCGACCTCGCATTCGACAACGAGTAATCCTTATACAGGAAGTCGCTAGAGCAAAAGGGACATGTCAGAGATGGCATGTCCTTTTTAATTGATCCGATGTATCCGAAAATAAAAGTTTTGCCACATTCGGATAAACCCGAATGCTAGATTCTTGACATCGGCTGAAGCCGACAGGACACATTATTATCGAACCCGTGTCGTATTTTGTTATTGCCTCCCGGTTTATCAGGAGGCAACTGAAATAACTATTCACTACTGACAGATGAATAATTTTTGGCGTATAATGATTGTATGATGACAGAGTATCCACACAGGCGCTTAGACGCGCTGTAGCAACTCCTTCTTTACATCCACATTTCTGCGGGTGCGGTTTTTGATTCCGCACAGTCAGCATTCATTCACACAGACAAAACAATAAAAAAGGACAAACCATGCTAGAGAAATTAGCGGGTATTGCTGCACGTTATGATGAGATCGAGCAATTGATGGGCGACCCGGAAATTGCCTCGGATTATGAACGTGTAGGCGAACTCAATAAAGAACGTACCGAATTGCAGCCAATCGTTACGGCGTATCAACGCTATCTGAAACAACAGGATGATCTCGACGGCGCACGCGAGTTACTCAAAGAATCAGATGATGATGAAATGCTTGAAATGGCACAGATGGAAGTTACAGAACTGGAAGAAGCACAGGAAAAATTGCTCGAAGAATTGAAGTTCATGCTGCTGCCGAAAGACCCGCGTGACGGTAAAAATGCGATTATCGAAATTCGTGCAGGTGCAGGTGGTGATGAAGCCGGACTCTTTGCCGGGGATTTATTGCGAATGTATACCCGTTTCGCAGACCAGCAAAAATGGAAAGTTGAAATGCTGGAAGAAAATATCAGTGGTGGCGAAGTCGTAAAATCGGTGACATTCATGGTGAAGGGCGATAATGTATTCAGTCGTTTGAAATTTGAATCCGGCGTGCATCGTGTTCAACGTGTTCCCAGCACTGAATCACAGGGGCGCATTCATACGAGTACAGCTACTGTGGCAGTATTGGCTGAAATGGATGATGTCGATGTGCAACTCGATATGAGTGATGTGCGGGTTGATGTGTTCCGCAGCCAGGGCGCAGGTGGACAGAGCGTGAATACGACGGACTCGGCTGTTCGTATGACGCACGTTCCCACGGGGATTGTGGTCGAAATGCAGGATGAGCGCTCACAGTTACAGAATCGCCTTCGCGCTCAGAAAATTCTTGTTGCCCGTCTCTATGAAGCTGAAATGGAACGGCAACGTCTGGAACAGGAATCCGAACGACGTGGACAAATTGGTTCAGGCGACCGTAGCGAGAAAATCCGCACTTATAATTTCCCGCAAAATCGTGTGACTGACCATCGCGTTAATTTCAGTAGCTACAATCTACCCGGTGTGATGGATGGTAGCATTGATGAATTCATTGACGAATTGACGATTGCTGAACAGGCTGAATTGCTCAGTCGTGCTGGCGAGACCAACTAATCAAAGGGGCAGGGAAACCTGCCTTTTTTATTGAGCAAGATGCGGTAGAATTCCAGATTGCTTATCATCTTGCGTTAGAGGCAGTAAGAGTCCAGGTTTTATGTCCTTCATTTCATTTGAATTTATCGTATTCTTTGCTATCGTATTCCCTCTGTATTTTGCCCTGCCTTCCCGCTGGCGACTGCCCTTCCTGCTGATAACAAGCTATATTTTTTATGCTTTCTCGCGGGTTGACTATATCCTGCTGATTGCTTTTTCTACAGTGGTCGATTATTTTGCGGCACGCGAACTCGGCAAAACACCGGATGAACAGGACATTAAAAGGCGTGTATTGCTCGGGATTAGTATTGTCGTTAATCTCGGGGTTCTGTTTCTCTTCAAGTATTTCAATTTTTTCAGTGAGTCGATTTTCTCACTGTCCGAAACATTCGGATTCGCCTATCAACCCTTCACACATGAACTGATTTTGCCTGTCGGTATCTCTTTTTACACCTTCCAGTCGATGGCATATACAATTGATGTCTATCGCAAGAAAATTGAGGTGGAAGAAGATGCGGCTATTTTCGCGACCTATGTTGCCTTTTTCCCGCAACTTGTCGCGGGTCCGATTGAACGGGCGCAGAATATGTTGCCTCAATTCCGGGAAAAATATGTCTTTGATTATGACCGGGTGGTATCGGGCTTCCGGCTGATTTTATGGGGTGCATTCAAAAAAGTGGTTATCGCTGACCGCCTCGCTATATACGTGAACACCGTCTACAATGATGTTGATAGTTATCAGGGCTTACCACTCATTATTGCGACCCTATTTTTTGCCTTTCAGATTTATTGTGATTTTAGCGGCTATAGTGATATTGCTATCGGTGTGGCACGTGCGATGGGCTTTGATTTGATGGAGAATTTCCGGCAACCCTACTTTGCGAGCTCTATCCGCGATTTCTGGCGACGCTGGCATATTTCTCTCTCGACATGGTTCAGAGATTATCTCTATATTCCCCTGGGAGGCAATCGTGTTTCATTTGTACGCAACTTAATCAATTTGATGATTGTATTTGTGGTTAGCGGTCTATGGCATGGTGCAAACTGGACATTCGTTATCTGGGGCGCGTTACATGGCGGCTATATTGTCATCGAAACTATTGTTTCTCATTTTATCGGCAAGAAACAAGCGCCAGGTTATTTATCGTGGTTACAAATTCCGATTACTTTTGCGCTGGTCGCTTTTGCATGGATTTTCTTCCGCGCAAATAGTAGTGGAGACGCATTTTATGTGGTACAGCATCTCTTCAATTTTTCGACAGGTATTTCTGGCTTGACCGAACCCTTCCGTGCAGGATATTTAAGCAGCCGGGTTGAATTTTTCTTTGCCATCATCTTGATTTTAAGTTTGATGTTCACCGATGGGCTTGAAATTCGCTTCAAGCAAAATCTGCTCTCATTAATTCCCTGGCGGGTTCTACGCTGGGCAGTTTATTATGGACTGGCTTTTCTGGTTTTATTCTCGTATATTCTGTACATCACAACAACGCCCGCATTCATCTATTTTCAATTTTAACTTATGAGAAAATTTATCATTCGCTTCACGATATTTGCCCTGCCATTTACGCTCTACCTTGTGTTAGCAGGCGGTCTGGCGATTCATACGGGTGAATCGCTCACCTTTAACGAAGTTATCCAGCGACAACTCTCGGATCATTCGATTCTTTTCAGTCCTTATGACCAGAGCGCATCATTCGCGTATAAGGTAACATACTTACAGAATTATGCTCCTGAAGTCGTGATTGTCGGGTCATCCCGTGTCAAGACTTATAGAGGCGCTTTTTTCAATCTGAACCCTGACCTCGCTTATAACGCCTGTGGTATCGGGTGGACGATGCGTAATATTTTATCTCTCACACAATATATGGAAGTGTCCCCGCCGCGTGTACTCATTCTATCGCTTGACCAGCAATGGTTTCGTTCACAGGATAGCTTAAATAATTTCGAGCCATTTACCGTTAATTTTTCAACGCTTGATCGTGAGCGCCGGGTCATCGGGCTTGCAAATGTAACGCGGGCGGTCATTGATGAGGAAATTCCACTTTCAGATATGTTGAGTGGCAATAATTCCAGACTCGGACTAACTGCGGTCGCATTCGATTTTGGCTATGGCTATGATGGCAGTCATTATCAACCGGGTCAGGATATTGAAGAAATAATTGCCCGGCGGGAACGTGATTTTCAGGCATTTGAAGCACAGAACGGTACATTTTATTCTCCGGCAAATGCAATTTCGACGACTAATCTTGGCTACCTTGAGGAATTACTCCAATGGGCGCAGAGCCATGATGTAGAGGTCATCGGTTATTTTCCGCCGTTTATGCCGGAAATCTATGAGAGGATGGACGGTAACGAGGATTATAGCTACATTCCGCAATCAGCAAGTGCATTAGATGACCTGTTTACACGCTACGATTTTCACTTTTTTGACCTTTCAGATGCGACAGAATCCGGTGGGGATACCAGCGAAATGTACGATGGCATACATTTCTCAGAAGTGATGCAATTGCGCCTTCATATACGGCTCGTTGAGACGTTACCTGATATTCTCGGTGATTATGCAGATGTTGATACGCTGGAAACATGGCTTGAGCAAAATGATGATCCCTTCTTCTTAAACAGGAGCGAACCTTGATTCGTGATGCACTGGAAAACGCCTATCAACAATTAGCCGCTATCGAAACCAATCGACTGGATGCACAGTTGTTGCTCTGTCATGTGTTGGAAGTCGAACGTCCCTATTTGATTGCTCATGATGACCGTATCCTGTCAGATGATGAAAAATCACAATTCGAAGCACTGATTGCCCGTCGTGCTACAGGTGAACCGATTGCGTATATTCTCGGCACAAAACATTTCTGGGATTTAGAGTTTGAAGTTAGTCGCACGGTCTTGATTCCACGCCCTGAAACCGAACATCTGATAGAAGCTGCTCTTGAATGGGCAAAAGGCAAAGATGCGTTTCAAGCAGCCGACATCGGAACAGGAAGCGGTGCAATTGCTATCACAGTCGCAAAACATAGCCATGCTACTATGCACGCAATTGATTTTAGCCACGAAGCGCTTGCTGTTGCAGAGAAAAATGCCGCAAAAAATGAGGTGACTATTCAATTTTATGAAGGGTCGCTGGCACAACCTCTCATAGATAATGCGATAAAAGTCGATTTACTGATGGCGAATTTGCCGTATATCCCCACATCGGATTTATCTGAATTAGAGGTCTCGAAGCATGAACCGATTCTCGCGCTTGATGGTGGTGAGGATGGCTTAGATTTTATCCGTGAATTGCTGTCGCAGGTGCCAGATTGTTGCAATGAAGGGGCATTAATTTTGCTGGAAATTGACAGGCGACAGGGTCAGGCAGTAAAAAATTTTGCTGAGGAACATCTCTCGCCGCAGGATGTGTCTATTATCAAAGACCTCGCTGGATTAGACCGTGTTGTACGCATTCAACTTTAACTGAAAATCATCCTTCATATGTAACAGATTGACGCAACTCCGCCAATTTCTTCCCGTATAGTATAATGAAACGATAAGATATGAGGGAAATCAATGTCCAACGACTACTATAGTGACATCCTTAAGAAACGGGTTCAAAAGCGCACCAGACCACTCCAATATTTTATGATACACGTCTTCCTGATGATTGCGGGTATCTTTGCGGTGGGTACAGGAGCAGCACTTAACTGGCTTAACGAAGCCGCCATTGTGCCGCTTATCCTGACACTCGTTCTCTCATTAGTCGGACATGCTCTGTGGTTCGGGAATAAAGTCTATCAAGACACCATTGAGCAGGAAGAACTCAAGCGCTTGATGTACGAAGAAAAACCCAAAAATGATACTTACCACCGTCTAACCGATGATGGTGAGCTGATTAGCTACGATGACTATGTAGCAGAGGAATCACGGCAATCCTACAACTGACAATCACATTAAGTCCAATCAAGCCGGGTTCATTGCCCGGTTTTTTGTTATCCGGTAAAATTATTCATAAAAGCTCATAGGAGATGTTAAGAGATGAATAAAGACTATTTTATTGATTTGTACACTTATAATGATTGGGCAAACCGTCAGGTATGGGCATGTGTGGAAAAAGTCAGCGATGAGGATTATTTCAAAGACAATACCTTTTCGGTCGGGTCGATTTTTACGCAATTGCAACACACTTTAGCTGTCGAAGATTGGTGGCTGTATTATTTGCAATCGGGAGATGTTGTTTTTCAGTCAGATGAACTCAAGGAAAAACTCAAAGACCGGGTCTATCTGCGGCAACATTGGACTCAGGTCAATAAGCGCAATATGGCGTATATTCAAAGTTTGACCGACGCAGAAATCCAGCGAGAAGTGAAAGTTATCTGGTGGGAAGATGATTATCCGCCTATCACTGTCGCGCAGGCACTGGCACAGGTCGCGAACCATAGCACCGACCATCGCGCTCAGACAATGGCAGTGTTGCACACCTATGGATATGAGGGTGTTGGTCAGGATGTGTTGATGTACTTACAAGAAGCTGCATCTAAAGAAATGAACGGAGAATAATACATTGCGAGATTTGTATTTGCTGGATGAAAAGGTTGTATTTTTGAATCACGGGTCATTCGGGGCATGTCCGAAACCTGTGTTTGAGCGTTATCAAGCATGGCAACTGGAACTCGAACGGCAGCCTGTCGAATTTTTAGGGAGACGACACGACACCCTCATGAAAGAAGCATTAGACAGTCTCGGAGAATTCATCGGAACTTCGGGTGATAATCTCATATTTGTGCCCAATGCGACCAACGGTCTGAACATGGTTGCACGCTCACTCAAATTAGGTGCAGAGGATGAAATTCTGACCACCAATCATGAATATGGCGCACTCGACCTGACATGGAAATACATCAGTCGTGAAACAGGCTGCAAAATCGTTGCCATGCCGCTCCCCGATGGATTTTATGATGTTGATGAAGTCGTTGAGGCTATCTGGAAAGGGGTTACGGAAAACACAAAAGTCATCTTCATGAGTCACATCACCTCGCCTACCGGATTGATTTTACCTGCGAAAGAAATCTGCAAACGGGCAAAAGAAGCCGGAATCATGACGATTATTGATGGTGCTCATGTGACCGGGCATTTACCTCTCAATCTGGATGAATTCGGCGCAGATTTTTACAGTGGCAATTGTCATAAGTGGCTGAGTGCGCCCAAAGGCTCGGCGTTTGTCTATGTCAAACCGGAATATCATGACATGATAGACCCGCTCACGATTAGCTGGGGATGGGATGGTGACACATTATTCGAGCGAACCTCATGGCAGGGAACACGGGAAATCGCCTCATTCTTGACTGTCCCGGCTGCAATTCAGTTTCAGAGGGAGCATAACTGGCAAGAAATCCAGCAACAATGCCATGACCTCGCTATTGAGACTATGAATCGAATCTGCAAGATGACAGGTTTAGCACAATATGCCTCGCCGGAATTTTTCGGGCAGATGTCCACCTCACCGCTCCCTGCTGATACAGACCTCGAAAAGCTCAAGAGCTATCTCTACGATAATTATTGTGTAGAAGTGCCTTTGACCACATTGGGGGAACGTAAATTCGTGCGGGTGTCGATTCAGGCGTATAACACGCGCAATGATGCTGATACTCTGTTAGAGGGATTACAAGCATTCTACAGTGCGTAACCCGATAATATGTTCTATAATTATAGCATCGCATATTATCAGGAGATGTACATCATGAAAAAACGGGTAACAGGACTCGGTGGTATTTTTTTCAAAGCAAAAGATCCGAAGGCACTAAGCGACTGGTATGACAAACACCTGAATGTTAGTCCTCTGCCGGATAGTCCCTGGGGTGAAGATGATGACGCACCATTATTCGAGTGGCGTGACAAAGATGACCCATCACAAAAACGATATACTGTCTTTGGCGTATTCCCCGATGATACGGACTATTTTGAACCGGGGAACGGCGCTTTCATGTTTAACTTTCTGGTCGATGACCTGGATACTGTTTTAGCTGATCTCGAAAAAGAAGGTATCAAGAAAATCGGCAAAATTCATGACCTCCCCTTCGGACGATTCACCCGTATCAGTGATCCCGAAGGCAATATGATTGAATTGTTTGAACCGAAAAAAGACTTTTTCAACAAAGGAAAAACAGATTAATGCAAATAACCGGAAAAAAACTTGATTTACGGGATATGCAGCTCAACGATTTAGACACGCTACAACACTGGCTACATCCAGACCATGAGTGGCATAAGCTCAATGGACCCTATTATCCACCGATGCCTGCGGAGAGAATTGCGGGTTTCATCGAAAATCGAAAACAGGATATTGAAAATAATAATGTCCCTGACCCGCGTATGCGTCTGATGATTGCTGATAAATCCGATGCAGTGATGGGCATGGTCACACGTTACTGGATTAGTGAAGAAACCAACTGGGCGGCAATTGGTATTACGATCTGGGACAGTGAAAATTGGGGCAAAGGCTACGGCTATGAGGCACTCGGGCTATGGTGTGATTATCTGTTTGAGGCTTTCCCGGAATTTGTGCGATTGGATGCGCGAACATGGTCAGGCAATACAGGCATGGTAAAGCTGGCTGACAAATTGGGTTTCACACAGGAAGCCTGTTTCCGTAAAGCACGGATTGTCGATGGTGAATATTATGATGGTCTGGGCTATGGCATTTTGCGCGAGGAATGGGAAGCAACATATCCTGGTGGTTTTATCAAATCAGGGAAATGACTGATGGATATTAAATTTCAAGCGCATGGTGAACCTGTTTCAGAGGAAGAAATGCTTACCTTTGAAGAAAATTATGGCATTAAATTGCCCGCAGACTATCGCGATTTCATGAAAAAATATAATGGCGGGTATCATCCTGACCGTGAAATTATCCGTTTCAATAGAGGGCGAGGCACGGAGGACACTTACCTGAGACATCTGTTCAGTATTCAAGAACTCACAATACATCTACCAAATGAATACAATAGCCCGCTACTCAAAAAAGGATTTTTAACAATTGGCGGGGATATCGGGAAGAATAGCTTTTTAGTTTCTCTACGCCTCGATGATTATGGAGTAGTATATTTCCATGACACAGATTATATATTTGCAATCGAGAATGAAAAATTTCAATCAGTGTACATTGTCGCCACAAGTTTCAGTGAGTTTCTCAACAAACTGATAACATCCGAACGCCAAAATATCAACAAAAAAGACATGTAAGCAAGGTACATGTCTTTTTGCTGATTAGCTGAGATGCTGAGAGCTGACCGCTATAAATTGGTGACAATACGACGGAAACGGTGCGCGAGTTGCTTCAAGAGAACGACTGCCATTTTCGGATCGTCCTCCAGTTCATCCAGAAAATCAAGTTTACTGAGAACGACCGCTTTGACATCGGTTTCTGCTATGACCGATGCTGAACGGGGTGCATCGTCTAAGAGAGACAATTCACCGAAAAATGCAAAACGCTCCAGCACATCAAGCTGACGGGTTTCTCCATCGGCATGAATGCGTTTGACGACGGCAGTCCCCCGCGCCATAATGTACAAGCCAATGCCTTCTGCGCCCTGTTCGACAATAATATCCCCTTCCGAATAATCCCGGACACGGGCACGTTCAGCGAGCTTTTTCAACTGGCGGGGCTTCAATCCGCGAAACATCGGCACTTTAGCTAAAAATTCAGCAATCTCATCTATTGTGATAGCCATATCATTCCTCTTTCATCATCAAAAGCTTCGCTATAGTGTAGCCAGTTTTTCATTCAGAAGCGAATGACTCATCCAGAGAAAGGATATAGTCGCGTATCACCTTGATTGAGCGCGAACGATTATCGGCTAAAGTCGGGGCTAAGACACTCTCGCAGAACTGTAAAAGAGCCAATGCTGCTTGATGATTCGGGAGCAGAGTGATTTTCATGAGGTCATCAGATAGTTCGGGGAATTCTCGCTCAAATCGACGAAAGGGGTCTAAATTATCGGCATGAGGACTATCCGGCGCGAGTTGATGCCAGCACAATAGCATGAAAGCTCGAAGCGCATACTGTTTGATGAAAGCATGTGCGCTCAATGTTTCACCGCGTGCATTACGCATTGCCCCGACTAAGATATTCGAAAGCATACTATCAAAAACACGCTCTACACTGAGGTTATCCTCGACCTGTTGTAAGGAAGGCATCAAGTCGGTGATGTTGGCTTTATCAAAGAGCACATTGTAGCTATTAATATGCACTTGCCGGAGTTCGTCCAGGTCAAAAATCGCATATTCTAAGATATGTCCATTGTCATAAATTGCTTTACAGCCATGATCGGTTTCCTGAAAATGCAACACCAGTCGTTCGGGATATGGCAACCAACCATTACTATTGCGATAATTCTGTTGTTTTCCTGTTTCTGTAATCACAAAAAAGTCGTGGTCAGAGTATTCATCCGGCTGGCGGGTTGTTCCTGCCATCGAACCGAGTGCAATCAGTCCGATGACATCTGCACGGGATTCCAGATTTTGCTGTAGTTGCTGTGTCAGAGTGTGATATTGCTCTAATTTCATAGAATATTTCTCACAAAATTATACCAGATATACTTACCATATATTATATTCCGATATACTACAGGAAATTAATTTTATCATTGTATGAAAGGGGTAGTTGTGAATACCAACAAACAAAGTCCTCTAATTTCCAGAGCAGCCGCTATTTTTATCGGTATCTGTTTCTTTTTGCCCTGGATAACCGTCTCCTGTAGTGATCTTGAAATAACAGCTTCGGGATGGGAACTCGCAACAGGTGTCCAGCAAGATGGTCAAACTGTAGACGAAGAACAGGCAGAAGGTGATGCAAAATATTTCCTTGTCCCTGTTGTTGCTATCGTCGTGCTTGGCGCAAGTTTCCTTGCATTAACTATGGCTCGTATGGTCTATTTTGGCGCCGGCGCAATCGGTATCGGTTTCATGATATGGGTTTATATGGACTTCCAGAGTCAGGTTCAAGATGCCGCTCAACAGGGATTTGTTATCAGTCTAACGTATCAGTTGGGATGGTGGTTAACAATTCTCGGATTCGGGGCAGTTCTTGTCGCCGGATACTTCGCAGGCACAGACATAAATAAAGAAGCCGAAGCTCTTTATGAAGCCCGAAGTCCATCTGAATCATCTTAGGCAAGTTTGAGAAGGTCTTGTACATCGCAAGACCTTTTTTATCTAATACTGTTCCCGGTTACAAAGACCGGATTGAAGACCGTAATTTCTCAACCATATCTTCGCTGATGTCGTGTCCAACACCTTCATACACATCGAGGCTCACTTCATAGTCCTGTGCTTTGAGGTAACTTTCCGCCACTTTCGCATCATCTACTGTGACGATTAAATCATCTGCGCCCTGTAAAATCACAACTTTCGGGAGATTATCACTCTCGATACCGTCCGGTTGCATCGGTTCGGACAAACGCCCTGCCATCGGGATAGCGAGGTCAATCAGGTCAGGATAATATGCCGCCAGGTGCAAGCTCAAATCGCCACCCTGAGACATGCCTGTCACGATAAATTTGCCGGAATAGTTCCCGTGCAATGCTTTGATGAACGCTGCTATTTTATCGACTTCTTTGCGAATGAGGGGTTCTTGCTCTGCTTCGGATAAAACATCATAAAAATCACGTTCTCGCTCAAACCAAGAATAGCCGCCTTCTTCAGGATAACCGGAGGGATGTGTTCCCTGGAGCGCAATTTCACGCAGAGGAAAATCGATTCCATCTAACAAAAATGACATCGCTACTGCTGTGCCTGTCATATAGTGCATGGTGATAACAACAGGACTATCATCCGCCGGGTTATTGTGCTGCCGTTCCCAATATGGCATGTCATTGAGTTCAGATTTTGTGTAGTCTGACATTGTAATTCCTCCCTGATATAAATCGGGCACGACACGTCGTGCCCCTACATAATCTGGCGTGCCAAACCAGTATATTCAGTTACAAATTGACCCGTTTGCCTGTAACAGGAATTAATCCCCTGCGACAGGTTCAGGAACAGGTTTTTCCTCTGTTTCTTCGATGCCCATGATGTATTTATTGAACCAGCGTAATTTATGTTGCAAATTCGCTGTGCGGAGTGGCAATCCCCCGCGAATTGATCCGCCATGTGAGCCACCCGGTTGACGTAGCATTTCTACAGGGCAACCATTCGCCCGTAAAACCGTATAGAATTGTTCGCTCTGTTCTGCCGGACAACGCCAATCATGCTCGGTCTGAATCATGAGGGTCGGTGTGGTGCAATTATGGGCATAAGTAATCGGGGAACAACGGTCATAAATTTCGGGAATTTCGTGCGGATGTCCACCGAGTTCACGGGTCGCGAACCAGACACCAATATCGCTCACACCGTAGAAACTTTGCCAGTTCGTCACCGGATTCTGTGGCACGGCTGCTTTGAAACGGTCTGTCTGACCTATTGTCCATGTGGAGAGATTGCCACCGCCGGAAATACCGCAGCACCCGAGATTATCAGCATCAGCAAGTCCCTGTTCTATCGCATAATCGACACCTGCCATCAAATCACCGTAATCGAGGACACCCCAATCACCCTGAATGGCTGTCGAGAAACTATCGCCATAGCCTGTTGATGCGCGATGATTGACGAACATCACGCCATACCCTGCTCCGGCTAAGACGTGGGTATCAAAAGCGAAAGTATTCCCCTGTGCGCCATGAGGTCCCCCGTGTATCCAGAGAATCGTCGGATAAGGTGCCTGTGCGCCGTTGGTTGGTTTGACATACCAGCCCTCAACATCAACACCATCTGTGCCTTTGAAATGCAGGTTTACTGATTCCGGCATCGCAACATCGGCTAAAAATTCTTCATTGAGATGAGTCAGTTGTTTTTCGCCACTGCCATCTAATTTCGCCGTGTAGATATCCGGTGTACTGTTGATGTCTGTGACAGAGAATAAGAGTCTATCACCGACCATATCCAGCAGATAACAGGCACGTTCCCCTTCTGTGACCCGGGTTACGGATACATCGCCGGACAGAGCAATTTTATGGATGCCGACTTCGCCGCCAACCTGCACCTGAACATAAGCGAAATCATCCGCGATACCGATTAGCGGCAGCCATTGCATATATGCCGGGGCACGCCCTTCTAATCCGCCCATCATAGCGAGTTCTTGATTTTCGGTACGGTTATCCATGTCACCGGAATCAAGGCTATAAATCCACATGTCGCCATGTGTGCCGACGGTTACTTCCGTGTCATAGTTGCCAACCAGTACCAGGCGATTGTTATCAAGCCAGTGTGCCGACCCGAGATAGCCTAAATCCAGTGCATATTGTTCATTGCCATCACGGTCAAGGATGACTGTCGTTGCCTGAAAACCCATCCATCTATCCGGCTTCATGCTATCAGCAAAGAGCAGTGATTCACTATCCGGCGACCATTTAAGACCGCTTTTGAGCGTCTGATTATTATCAGTGAGTTGCTTGACTTCTTTGCTATCAACATCGACTGTATAGACATTGTTAACCGCCAGTTCAAGGTCGCCAATAGCATCAAAACGCCAGACATTGCGCGTCACCAGATAAGGGTCTTTGCTGCGATCAGGGGCTTTATTGTCTCCATAATCAATGCCAGCAGTGAAGGCAAGTGTCGTACCATCGGGTGACCAGACAGGCGCACCTGCTCCCTGCTTGAGTTTAGTCAGTTGTTGTGCCTCACCGCCATCAACAGGTAAGAGATAAATCTGTGGTTTTTCATTGCGATCACTGACGAAAGCGATTGTTTTACCATCGGGCGACCATGCCGGACTCATATCCTTTTTCTGACCGGATGTCATTTTGCGCGATGTGCCACTCTCAATATCCAGTAAATAGAGCGTGGAATATTCTTTTTCTTCGCCTTTTTCGCCTTCGATATGACTGACAGTATAGGCAACCTGTGTGCCATCGGGTGATAATTTGCCTGTTTGCAACCACTCAAATTTAAATAAATCATCTACTGTTAAAACACGCGGCGTATCCGACATGAGTTTGTCCTTTGAAAAAATTTTAAATGGATAACCGAGATTGTAACGAATCAATCAGCAACAGGCAAAAACCAATCAGTTTTTAGTTGTTAGTTTCAAGATATTGTCGTGCAACATCTATCGGTAGTTTGAAAAAGACAGTTTCTTCGTATGGTTTGAAGCCGAGGCGATCATTAATCGACATCATAGGGTCATTGACATCAGCATAACTGGTACGGATTAAGTCAGCATCGGGATAGGTCGTTTGAATATGTTTCAGCATGGCAGCTTTCAACCATTTGCCGAGTCCACGTCCACGTTCAGCTTTTAAAACGCCTGTTACGCGCTGGTTGATTCGATAGGCAAAATCACCCTGATAATTGATGCGTGTGAATCCCGAAAACCGTCCATCCGCTTCGACTGCAAGCATATAGTCCGAGACTATACCACGTTTTTGTTCGATTTCGATTTCTTTGCGGAGCTTATCGGCTGTGATGAATTGAATGAATCCGTCTAATTCACCATCGGGCATATCGCTACGAATAGCCGTCTCAAATTCAGCAAAACGGGTCAATTCTGCATCATCATCGGAGTATAATCCCTGAAAATGAATCACCTGTGTATCGGGATTGCGTTTTTGACCATCAGTGACCCAATCGTCTATCATTTGCCAGTCCATATCCGCAAAATAGGCTTCAACATCAATTTCGATGAGACCCACTGTTGCACCAATATGTTTTGCAAATGCCTTGCCGGAGTCAAAAACAGACGCAAATTCAAGCGATTTCACACCATTTGCAGATGCTTCATCGACGAGATGTTTGAGTAGTTGTGTGCCGATACGCTTTTTGCGATTTTCCCGCAGGATATACATGCCAGCATAAGCGATTTCTTTCTGAGAGTCATAATCCGGTGCGGAAGGGTCAGTCATGTATAAGCCCATCTGAGCGATAGCCTTGTCATCTTCATCACGGATGAGATAGAGTCGATTATCGTTTACAGGGTTATCTGCGATTGTTTCAAGGCGGCGGCGGGTGCTATCGCGGGGCGGCGAGGGGTCGTCAGGTTTATTTTCATGAAATTGCCGTGTGAGCAGGTCAATATAGTCGTCGTACTCTTTATCGGATGCTTCCTGCGGGTGAAAACGAATAATCTGTAATACGGTTTCTGTCATTTAGTTCTCCAAAAGTGATTTTTAATGATTATAATAGTTTTTTGGAGATATTGAAACATTTTAGAAAATCGTAAAGGGTCACATGAGTCTATTTGGATTCGGGAGGAGACATAGCCCCCTCCCCTGCGAATCAGCAATTTAATCTGATATTTTGCTGATTTCGCCTGTGAATTGTTCGCGCAGGGTACGTTTGAGGATTTTCCCTGCGGCGTTACGGGGTAATTCATCGACAAATTCAACTGACATAGGCACTTTGAATTTCGCGAGATGCCCTTTGCAGTAATCAATGATAGCGACTTCTGTGATGTCTGTATCTTTTGCTTTCACAACGATTGCCTTACCGCATTCACCCCATTTTTCATGAGGCACACCGATGACACCCACATCGGCAACAGCATCTAACTGAAAAATGACCTGTTCAACTTCGGCGGGATAGACGTTTTCGCCACCGCTAATGTACATGTCTTTGTAGCGGTCTACGATGTAAATACAGCCGTCGTCATCGACCATGCCAGCATCACCGGAATGTAACCAGCGATTGCCATGTTCATCGACTGTGAAACTTTTTTCATTGGCATCGGGGCGTTTCCAGTAGCCCGGCGTGATATTGGGTCCACTGATGACTACTTCCCCGGTTTCGCCAACCGCCACATCTTGAAAATCATCGTTTACAACACGGACACGGGTATGCAAAAGTGGTTTTCCGACGCTGGTCGGTTTGACTAAAGCACGCCGTTTCGCAATCAGGAAGGTTGTCGGGCTGGTCTCGGTCATACCAAAACCGAGTTGAATGATAATGCCCCGTCGCGCATATTGTGCCAGTAATGCAGCAGGCATCGGCGCACCACCACATCCCCATGAGACAATGTTGCTCAGCTCAGTTTCAGCGAATTTTTCATGCTGTGAGAGGAAAAGATATATCGCAGGAACACCGAAAAAATGCGTTACGCCAATGTCAGGGTCGCTGATTGTTTCGAGGGTTAATCCAGGGTCATATTCACGGGCAACTATCACTGTCCCGCCATGATGAAACAATGGATTGCAGTAGAGATTCAAGCCACCTGTATGGAAAAGTGGTAACACACTATATTGCACGCTATGTCCACTGAGATACGATGGTGTACTGATATTGATTGCATTCCAGAATGTCATACCATGCGTGATAATAACACCTTTGGGGCGACCTGTTGTTCCGGCAGTGTACATGATGGTCATCGGCGTGTCATGCGTCGTCTGTGGACTCATGATGACATGTTCATCGGTGCTGCTGAGTGCCATTTCGTATTCGGGATTATTATCAGCGGGTGTTGCACCGTTGTAATCAATCCGCAGCACGTTAGAGATGCCAGTTCCCTCCATCAACGCGGGGATGTTATCAGCAAATTCACTGTCATAGACAATGGCTTTTGCTTCCGCATCATTGAGAATGAAGAGCAATTCTGGCACGGCTAAACGCCAATTGAGCGGCAACATCACCGCGCCAAGTTTGATACAGGCAAATTCAAATTCAAAGTATTCGGAACAATTTTTCGCTAAAATCGCGATGTGGTCGCCGGGTTTTATACCCTGGTTATCTTGCAGATAAGAGGCTAAACGTGCTGCTCGGTCATTAAATTGCGCGTAAGTGTATCGTCGCTTGCTTGCCTGGTCAATCAAAGCTACTTTATCGGGGGTGCGGTCTGCATGGAATGCAATCCAATCAGAAGCTAAAGTCATTTTTGCTGGTCTCCTGTAATAATGGGATTTTACGTTCCGGCGGGAAACGCAATCAATAATTATATCTATTGTAACCTGAATCGGGTTTATTTATCTGCGGGGAAACACTGACAAACAAAAACACACCCGCATGGAATGTGTCTCTGATAATGACTTGCAATGAAGTGCAATAATCAGTTGTAGTACTGATTCTGTTGCGTCGGGAGTCCTGCTTCAGCGAGTTCTTCCTGACGTCCATCGGTCGCATTGAATAAGGATAACAATGCGTTACGTAGAGATTGTAGAGCTGCTTTGATTTTTGCCATGTTGACGACCTATAAACACTATTTAGTTATAGTATACAGTCAAAACCCCGTTCATATTGTTAACATCAGATAACAATATTGCGTTATTTGTGCATAACATTACGGCGATGACAATGCTAACAATCCGCGTGTGTTACTGGTGATGTACAGGATGCCATCCGCAAAAACAGGATGAGCGCTGCGCCAATCCCCTTGATTTCCGGTTTGATAGCGCCAGACTTCCTCGCCGGATTCACTATCAAGCGCATACATCAGACCACCCTCTTCGCTAATCGCATAAACAACGTCACCCACAACTGTCGGAGATGAATATGCGGGACTGCCTAATTCAAATGTCCAGAGGATGCTTCCGTCTGTAATATCAAGCGCATGTAAGATTCCATTCAGGGGGAAAACATAGGCTGTGGTATCAGTCACGGCTGCCGACGCATAGATTTGTCCACCTTCAAGGTCAGTTGTCCAGAGTTCATCGCCGGATTCTGCGTCTAAGGCATAAAAAATGCCACTTCCAGCGCCAATATAGACGACACCGTCACGCACTGCTGGAGAACTATCAACCGGACTGTTAATCCCCGTTTCAATTGTCCAGATTTCATCGCCTGTCTTTGCATTTAATGCTGCAATTCTCCCGCTACGACTACCAACGAAAATCACACCATCTACCAGTGCCGGAGATGACCAGACATCGTTGCCCATATTGTATTGCCAGATTTCACTACCATCCGCCCGGCTCAGTGCATAGACATTATCATCCCGCGAACCGATATAGACTATTTCTTCATCCAGCACAGGAGAGGAATAGACCTGTCCACCTGTTTCAAATGACCAGATTTCATCGCCTGTTGCGGCATCCAGCGCATAAACAAAGTTATCCAGTGAGCCGAGAACCATCACACCATCACTGACTGCTGCTGTCGAAACAACTGATTCCTCAAATTCCCGTCGCCAGATTTCATCACCTGTTTCTGTATCCAGTGCGCGATATAATCCGGCTTCGTTACCAAAATAGACAATGCCATCCGCAACTACAGATGTTGTGCGGGATGGTCGGCTTGACTCAACTTCCCATAGCACAACAGGTTCTTCTAAGATAGCTGTGTCCTCATAAATACCTGTGCGGGCATTATCTCCGCGATAGGTGCTGTTAATCGTGCTTTCCTGTGCATGAATAGTGAGTGCTGAAAAAATGACGATGAGTAGTAACAGGCGTTTCATAAATTCCCCTATTCTGGAACGATTCTCACTTTGTATACGACTATGATAGTGAAATTGGATGAGAAGCGTCTAAAGCGCAATCATGCCCCTGATGATAAAATGAGGCTGTACACAAGTGAGAAAATTCTATGCGTCTATCCATTGCCATGTTGCTCGTTTTGACCTTAGCCGCCTGTAATTTAGGGCAAGTTCCTGTTAACGAAACCGTCACCAATCCGACACCTGTCACAGGGGAACGTCTGGTGGTCGCATGGGTTGATGCGGGGAATCTGGTGGTCTGGCAATCGGGTGAGACGCTGCCCCGCCGTATAGCGAGTGGTGGCGTGGTACAACCGTTTATCGCACCGGATGGACGACATGTTGTTTTCACACGGGGTCCTCAAGGACGCGCCGAAACACTCTGGGTGGTTGATGTTGCCGGAACAGCCGAACAACAACTGGTTGGAGAACGTCCGGCTGGCTACAATCCCGGTGAAAATCAGGTTGGCGATGTGGTCTGGTCTGATGAGCGCACAATCTATATCAACACACTGTTACAACAAGCTCCTTTTTATGAACCGCGCAATGATTTATATCGCATCGACATTATTACCCGTGAATTATCCTTAATTGCTGTGCCATCTGCCGGAGGACGCATCGCCCTCAGTCCTGATAGGGAACATCTGGTGACGGTCTATCATGGCACATATGGGCGACAGGATGGGGTTGTGCGTGTCGTTGATTTTTTCGGACGTGAAGACCCTGATAATTTGCTTTTCTTTAGAGGTGTTTCAACCGCATCCGAGTTTCGTTTTTATCCTGATGTGTACTGGTCAGGTGATAGTGAAAATGTGCTGCTGGCAATCCCTGACCCTGACCTCGTATACAGTAATATTGATGGAGAAGAAACGGCTGAGACGACACTCTGGCAAATTCCGGTCGATAGTCCGTCTCAACGCGGCATCATCGGGACAGTGCAAGCCAGCTTTTTTGGATTACCGCAATGGTCATTTGATGGCTCTGCCATGACGTTTCTAAGACGCACATCGGATAGCAATCAATTTACGGTGTACTTAGCCGATGGTAATGGCGAAAATCCTGTTGCAATTTATGGTGGGTCTGTTGGCGAGATTGAGCCACCAATCTGGTTGCCGGGGAGCAATCGCTTTATCTATGCACAGCCAATTACAGGTGGTAATGGCACACGCACCTATTATATCAGTGGTGTGGGACTCGAACCCGTGCGTCTTTCCGATGAGCCGATGTTCCGGTTACAGTTTGTCACCGATGAGCAATTTGTCTATGTCGCAGAGGGTGACGGACGACTCGATTTGCGATTTAGAGGCATCGGTGGTGAGTCACAATTTATTGGTAGCTTGAGTACCGTTCCGATTTTTGATGCAGTGTATGTTATGGAATAAGCAAAGCCCAAAGTATCCCGATTGTTTTTTTACTGCTCTGGCTGGTAATATAAATCTAGTGCTTGCAGATGCTTCATAATTAAGACCAGGTTATCAATGAAACCCGAATTTAGATTTCTCGCGAGATTTCTTGTATTTCTCGGAATTCCAGTATTCATATGCCTCACAATTTCCTTTTTCCTCCCTATGGATTTTTTCACGTTTCGAGCACTCGAAGCCTTAACACCCTTTATGCTCTCCTTTGACGGTGATTTCTATCCGAATCAGTATCTTCAAATAGAAGAATATGGTGACCTGGGTGTCCGAACAGAATATGCGATTCCCAAGTCTGTGGAATATTATACCGATGCCTATGGTTTCCGTTATCAAGGTACAAGAGATGTTGAATTTGATATTGTAATTGTGGGTGACTCATTCGCGTATGGAACATCACTTTCCCAGGATGAGACTCTGGCTAGTCGTCTCGCAATGTTGACTAATACGAGTGTTTATCCTTATGCCCCTGCATCTGTAGAACGTTACATACAGGATACACGATTTGTAGATAATCCACCGGACTATGTCATTGTAGAGCGTGTCGAACGCTTTATGGATAAAGGATTCTGTGAGGATGAAAACCCGCCACCTGTATTACAGACGGATACCCCATCAACACCGGATTACCTTATCCGGCTAGATATCGCTCTACGAAATCCACTTTTTGCTTATTCTTATTTCCGGGGTGTACTACATGACAGACAGGTTATAGCAAATGAACAAACAGGTATGTTGTTCGTACATACAGCATTAGAAGAAACAGCAATTGATATGTCTGCGACCATTCAAGAACTATTAAATTGTCAAAGCTGGTTAGAGTCTCGCGGGACGCAAATGATTTTTATGCCCGTGCCGGATAAGGGAACAATTTATTTCGATGATATTCCTGACGCCTATCGTCCTGACATAAATCAGGCTCAACGACGAAATACCCTCGCCAATTTAATATCAGAGGCGACGGAAGCTGGCATAATCACTGTAGATTTGCTGACGGTATATGAAGCAGCCCATGAAAATGGTATTTTGCTCTATCATCTGGACGATACACACTGGAACGCTAATGGCGTTAATATTGCAGTGGAACGTATACAGGAAACACTTGAGACACTCACCATCACTGATGAATAATGATACAAAAAAGGCATGACTGAATATCATGCCCTTAGAATTTTAGTGGCTTTTGTTCTTAGACAACGGCGATGCGGCTATTGCCATTCTGATAGACGAGGGTGTTTTCCTGTTTACGACCTTTAACCACGCCGCGACAGTTATCTGCACCACATTCACAGGGGAAAATCTTGAAGAGGTAATCTTCTGTTTCACAGTAATCCATTGTGATGAACTCGCCTGCTTTGATGTCACGTAAAGCATGGAAGGTGCGGGTTTCCATATCACAGGTGGTGTTCGGGGCACAGGAATGCAACACACGTCCCATGAAGTAGGGGTCATGCAGGTGCAAACCATCACGTACTTGCAGCGTATATTGTGTGATTTCAGCACTGAAAAAGCCTGTAAAAGTAAATAGTAAGTCTCCAGCTTTGAAATCTTCACGGGCAATCACGCCGACACCCACCCCGTCATTAACTTTGACAATATCAAAACGGTCGCGGGTCGGTTCATTTTCGAATTGTGGCATGAACTCTGGATAGAAACGATTGGTAATCATGGCAGTGTAAACCCTTCTCCGCATAAGTAAGCGGAACTAGCTCCGGAAAAACACGTAATTCCGACGCGATCTATTTTAGCTTTTTGATGAAAAAGAGCTTCGAATCCCCATGCCATGAGACTGAGGGTCGTGCTTTTCGGCTGCCTCTCGATACCCTTGAAGTTCGGGAAGAAGGGTTTCGGGTATCGGGTGAAGACTACTCACACAGGGATTTCCAGACATCATAAATCAAAAAAACCACTGTAGCGCTATCCCGTCATTTGATGAAACGGGAAAGGTCAACCAGGGTAAATTGATTTATAGATATATTATAGCACTAACTTGTGAAGATGTAATGATGAGAAGTTTAAATTTTCTGTAAAAAATCAGGGCAAATTGATCGTGAAGAAGTCAATTGAATTGTTTTGATACTCTGTTAACCAGTTCGAGAGGGTCTCTGCATCAGAAAATTCGCCAAGCAATTCAGGATGGTGGATAAGCAAATCATAGTAAATCCTCAGACTTAAGAGATCAGAAAAATGCCAGACATCGGTCATTTCAGCATCAGAACCACCCGCAACAGAGGGATCAGTGTAATCATGCAGGGGAAAACCATAATCGTCAAATAGCGATTGCAGAGCATCGACCGCAACCGGCATATAATTAAACTCACCACTCTCCATCATCCGATCATAATATGAGGGTCGATACGGCGGCAAAATTCCGATCACAGCAACATTATTTGCCCGGGCAAGTTCCAGAATTGCCCGCGTTTCTGCCAGGGCATCCGCACTTAAATTTTCACCGGGAATGAATACCCCCGAGCGTTGTTCAAAGCTAATTGCATCCATTTCACGGTTAAGCGGTATATTTGATTCAATATCTATCACATAACGACTACCATCGTATAAAAAGCCTTTATCAGTTGTAAGCGTCTGTAATCCGGTCAGGGTCACATTTTCCGGTTGCGGATAGGTAAAGTAGCCCATCATATCAGAAGTATCCAGTAACCACATCCGGCTCACCCGCCGCAAACTCCCATATACATAGCGGGCGTTATCAATCAGGGTGATTTCAGAAGGAGACGTGATACGTACTGAGGAAAAATAGTTGTCGCGATTATAGTTGTTTAGATCTAATCCAATGATGACAACATCGGGGGCATCATTGGCAATCACCCGTTCAAAAAAGACCCGTGTATCAAAAATCGTGGTTGAAGGAATCCCGGCATTATAAAACTGAGATGGATCATTATTTGCCAGAGCCGCCCGGAACAGGGTCATGCGGGATGAGCCTAATACCAATAATCGGGGATTAGTCCCGTGAATCGCGCTATATTTATAATCTATAAGACCGGACAAAGACCAGGGTTGATAAACTACTATCTGCCCGGACTGTTGTTGCCAGCGAAACATAAGCGGAATGGGCACAGCATCACCGATATAAAAAGCAGATGCAATAATAAACATTACTGTCAATGCAATCGGTGATAAAAACAGCGCAAGGCGTATGAAAAAGTGTTTCATCCAAAAATCCGGTCAACAGGGTGAAAATTCGAGCTAAATTATACAGAAAAAAGCCCCCATGATGGAGGCTGCTCATCGCTCAATCAAAGTTGATGACAAAATCCGGGCGATAATCTGCTTCGACCGTGACAAGGTCAATGCGTTGGACAAAAACCGAGCCTCTGAATGTAGGCCATTCCACATCAAATAGCACTTCAAGGCGCACAAAAGGATAGGGATTATCAGTTGATTCAATCACCCATTCGATATTGTGTTGCTCTGCTAATCCCCGTGAATTGATGCGTGGTAATTCCTGCATACCACCATTCGCTGTATATAAACGGGCATAAACCTGAAAATCTGATGCCACATAGGGTAAATCTTCCGAGGTATAGTACAGATTGGTCAGATAATCGACCTGAATGGCATAACGTTGATTGCCGTACAGTTGAATACCGTCCTGGGCAAATCCAGCCTCACCATTAATCCACTCCCAGACAAATTCCAGTCCCGGTTGTTCCCCGCGTCGAACAAAAGGCGGCAATCCCCCGACTTCCGGTATTCCGGTATAACTCCAGCCCTGCGGCACTTCGATATAGCGACCATTCACACTGATAAGCGTTGGTTCACCCTCTGAAAAATCAGGGTTGTTGATAACTGATGTGAAGGGTTCGAGTCCGCTATGTGCATTGTTGATAATGGGTCCGTCATCCTGGGCAAAGGTCAATGCTCCGATACCCGCAAAAATTGCTAATAATACAATCAAACGTCGCATTATGATTCTCTCCTCTTTTTGCTGTGATTGTGCGTGATTGTATTATTCTGGTCAACTGAACGTAAGAAGCGTACAAGAAACAGTGGCTAAGTATTGAAATCATGTGGTCAAACCGATATACTGCATTTATCATCAATTGACGTGGTTGTCAGTGATGAGTTTGGGACCTGTGCGGCGTGAAGTTCCGAACCGTGTCAGGGCTTAACGGCAGCAGCACTAAGGTGCGTAGCGGGTGTCACGGTAATCCCATTCTCTTCAGTGCCAATCACGTTTTTGATTCATACCCCCTGAGGCAATACATCACCTCCCTACTGCGACTATTTTCCCCTGTGCAGACATTCACACACTGCTAAAATGTGCTTTTGTAATGGTAAACGCAACGATAAACGCTGATGACAATTCCAGAATCGCCCTTCAATCCAGATGATACACAACCCAACCGGGCATTATCCGACCGGACGACTGTTCCGAATCGACGCGCACAGATGAAAGGGTTGATGCCAGCCTGGATGCTCATCGGGCTGATCGTATTTTCAATCGCTTCATTAACCGCAACCCTTATCTTTGCCATGTCCCGCAGCAATCCACCGGAAGAAAGTGTTGCAGCAGTCACTGTTCATTTAAGAGTCGCAGGTGAGCAACGGGTCATCACAACGAATGCGCTTACAGTGGGTGATGTTCTACGGGATGAAAGTGTGCGGGTTCGGGCGGTCGATGCACTTGCTCCTTCAATAGATACGCCAATTACTACCGGAATGCTCATCACAGTTGACCTTGCGAGAGAAGTCACGCTAATTGTTGATGATGAGACACAAACACTGGAAACCCCGCATGAAAATCCCGCCGATATTCTACGCCAGGCATTAATTGATTTTGATGATAGCGACGATATATGGGTCGATGGGTCAATGGCAAATGTTGCCGAATTAGAAGCCTGGTCTGTTCCGGCGAATGAAATTGAAATTGACCACGCTTACGAAATTACGATTATCGAAGGGGATACGACGATAAGCCTCATCACAACAGTTGATACCGTCGGAGATGCACTTTTCGAGGCAGATACAGAAGTATTCCTGACCGATACTATCTCACCGGATGTTAGTACAATCATCGACAGTGATTTGACGGTTACAATTGACCGCGCCCGTCCGATTACGATTCATGTAGACGATACGACGATAGAAACCCGTGTTCAGGGTGCAACTGTTGCCGATGCGCTGGCAGAATCAGGAATTGCCCTGGTCGGTCTGGATTACACCATTCCCGCAGAAGATAGTATCATCACCGCCGATACCACAATCAATGTGTTACGGGTGACAGAATCAATTGAAACAACCGATAGCACAATTGCTTTTGAGACGGTCTATCAAGCCGATGCCGCTATGAATTTAGATGAACGCCAGGTTGTTCAAGCCGGACAAAACGGCATCGAACGATTCAGTGAGCGGGTGCGCTTTGAAAATGGTGTCGAAGTCTCGCGTGAACCGATTGGTACAGAAATCATTCAGACAGCACAGAATCAAGTTGTCTCTTACGGGACAAATATAGTGATTCGCACAGTCGATACGCCCTCGGGTCAACGTGAATACTGGCGTGTGATTCGAGCTTATGCCACAAGTTATCACCCGGAAGCGCTCGGTGGCGATAACATCACAGCAATCGGTATGGAATTGGAACACGGCATCATCGCATCTAACCCGAATATCATCCCCTATCGAACCAATCTCTATGTGCCGGGATATGGTATCGGCATTATGGCGGATACAGGGGGTGCGCGTAGTTCCCCGTACTGGGTTGATTTAGGCTACAGTGATGCTGATTGGGTCGGATGGCATCAGTATGTTGATGTGTATTTATTGACTCCTGTTCCGGCTGATATTGATTATCTCCTACCGGCATATCGCCCGATGAATGGCATCCCCGATAATTGATGAGTTTTTTACAGGTGTGATTCATCGCAAGCTCTTTATCGCCGCGTATACTTGACTACATTACACATAGAACAGGGAGCGCTATGAAACGCTTTTTCACATTTTTCGGATTAATTTTTCTATCGGTCGCTGTCGCAGCACAAACAGACGACTGTCCTTCTTTTGTATATGAATCCATTTTGCAGACCAATGATGTTTGCCAGATCACCGGACGCAATGAACTGTGTTTTGGTAGCACGGCAATTGCAGTCGAAGCCCGCGATGGCGTTGAGCTCGTCTTTGCACAACCCGGCGATTTGACCGCAGTTGGCGACATTCAAAGCATCCAGACCAGTCCACTTAATGAAAGCACGCAGGAGTTTGGTATCGCAGTGATGCAGGTTCAGGCAAACGTGCCGGATGCCCTGCCCGGTCAGATGGTGACATTTATGCTGATGGGCGATGTTGCTGTCAATGATAGCTCCGGGGAAGGACAACCTCCAATGCAAGCCTTCCAATTCAGAACCGGAATCGGTGTGCCATCCTGTGCAGAAGTCAATTACGATACACTCGTTGTCGATAGTCCTGATGGCTTAACTATCACATTTAATGTGAATGGTATTGATGTCGAACTCGGGTCAACAGCGATGTTCATCGGGATGCCGGATAACAATATCGACATGCTGGTGATTGAGGGTGAAGGTCAGGTGACAGCGAATGGTGAATCGGTGACTGTCCATGAAGGCAACTGGACGCAGATTCAGATGGATGAGAGCGGAGTCAATGCAGCAGGAACTCCCGCAGAACCAACACCTTTCCTCCCGGAACGAATTGCACACATTCCCTTCGGGTTGCTTTCATCGGGGCAAAATGTGGCATTAGGGAAACCTGTCACGGCTGATGCATCACTGGCATATGAACCACCGCAACGGGTTGTTGATGGTGATGTATCCGGTATCAGTAACTGGATTGCTGGCAGCGAACCCCCGCACTGGATTGAAATTGACCTGCTGCGCGATTATCCGGTGTCAGAGATTCGCCTGTTAACCAGTCAATTTCCTGAAGAACAACTGGACGCGACAGTACATAACATTCTGGTGCGTGGCGAAAATGAGACGGACTATCGGGAAGTGCATGTTTTCGCAGAAAATACCCGTGATAATCAGTGGCTTGAATTTACACCGGACACACCGATTCTGAATGTGCGTTATGTGCGTGTGGAGACAACATCATCTCCACATTGGACTTCATGGGGTGAAATTGAAGTTTACTCCGCGGGGTTTGTGCCGGATGATGAGCAGTAAGGTTTGTTGCGCGTATAAAAAATTTGCCTGTTTAACAGGGAATATCAGGGGATTTTTTCTGTTAAACGGACGTTTTTGGTTGTTTATAGTTGGAAATATTTGCCTGCATTTTTCACCATGAAGTTACCCATGAAAAGATACACCACGAAAATGGTGTTGAATGCTTTCTGACCCCTATCCCCCCGCCCTTTCCCCATCCCCGGTCGCAGGCTCCCTATGGAGAAAGGGAGCTTTTGTAGTTCCGTTGCTTGCCCGTAAATCACATACATCCGGTGATTCTAATTTTCAGGAGGGCACGAAGAACACGAGCGGGTGCCATGTATGTCACCCTTACAGTTATACCATCTAGCTTCAACAATCCGGCGACTAAAGTCGGCTCTAAAAGCGTAAAACTCTTTATTAGCAGGTACCTGGAACGTACTGTCACAGAGTTTAATGTATGAAATTTTCGGGTTTGGCAACACCAAAGCCCTACATTTGTGAGGGTTTTTTGTGGCAGGTGGCAGAGGGATTGGTTTTTTCTGCCAGTAGTCCGGTTTTGTTGGCTGTTTGACTGTGTAGACCCGGCTTTATAGTGGTTTCCACATAAAATTACGATTATCAATGCAAATTGATGCCATCCAAACTGTGATATAATCCGAAGTCCACCTGATTCAATTTTTAATGTGCATTTTTGCTGTGGCAGAGCATTCTGGCAATCTGTGACAGTCGCGTTATTTTTCGTCAGTACTGCCGGAAATAGCTGTTCTTGATGGCATTTTGTGACAGGATTCTGCTTGACTGTCAGTTGTGCCAGCCCTATCCAGAATATCAGCGCAATAGATTTTGCCCTACAAGGATGGTAGCACATTTTGCGGGTTAGATGTCGTGCATATGACCGTTGATATGCACGGTTATTGGTAGCGAAAGTGAGTGACCGGAATTGACGAAAATGATTAGCAGAAAGAAGTTCTAAGTTTCGGGTGCTATCGAATAACATTAATTCGGATCACTTTGAGAGGTATTGGACTCAGAATTCAATTGACTTTGAAGAGCTTTAACGCAAAGAGGCAAAGGCACAGAGACACAAAGGGAATTTTGAAGAACGACTTAAGAGATGTTTTAGGAATTGAAACCATTCAGCGTGATTCAAGTATATATAATGCTGAAACCCCAAAATAATGCCAAAAATAAGAATACGCCTGCCCACATTAGCATAACTAGACCAGCAACCAACTCTCTCCATGCAAATCCAGTTGATTTTTTGCTTTTTAAGCCATGCCACATTTTATCTCCTGAGAGCGTTTCCTCTTTTTGGAACTCGTTATAACTTCGTCGAAATGACCTCAAAGCGACACCCGAAGTCAAGATGCCCGACAGCAACACAATCACAAATAGTATTACTGTAAAAATATTGACTTCCAACTGTATCACCTTCCAAAGAGAACAAAGGGGCAGAGATTGGAGAAAAACAAGCACCTCTACCCCATGAATGACCATACTATTGAATCACGAGGATGAATGAGCCAAACTTAAAACAAGCCAGCACTACTATCATTCATTTTCTTCTTCACCCTCAAGCGGATATAGTTTGTAAAACGCTTGTTGAGTGATCGTTTCCATTGAAGATTCAATAGATATTAATTTATCGTATATCTGGTCATGATATTCCAATAGCATCGGATCATGGAGCATTCGATTTAACTTCTTCGTATACCGTAGATATGAGCTTAAAACGAATGACGATACTGTTAAGAGGTCTGAATTATGTACATAAAAACTTTGAAGTTCAAACCAGGCCTTTAAATAATTTAGTAACTCAGAACTTTTCAACCAGTTCATGTTCGTTTCTGATATACGAAGTTTTTTGTCTGCTTCCAGGATTTTGTTCTCAAGTGTTGTTTTCATGAGTTGTCCTTTAGAGTGTATGCTCATTATGCAATTGTCACCGCAGGTTAAAAACTAGAGTTTGTTTTCTTCTTCATCTTCTTGATGATGCAACTCATAAAATGCTTGACTTACAATACCGTCCATCATATATTCAATTGCATCTAAACATGAAGACAGTTGATCGTGATATTTCAATAACATCGGGTCATGGAGCATTCGATTCAATTTTCTTGTGTAACTTAGATATGATCTTAAGACAAATGATGATACTGTTAACACCACATTGCCTGAATTACGAAGATAAAAATTGTGAAGTTCATCCCACGCATCTAAATAATTCTGTAACTCAGAACTTTTCAGCCAGTTCATGTCCGTTTCTGACATTAGAAATTTCTCTTCTGCTTCGAGGATTTTGTTCTCAAGTATCGTTTTAATCATGCTTTATCCTTCTAAAACTAGGGCATTGATAGTTTGATGTAGATTGATAATCATTTTTCTACTATCCACGAGTATTCATATTCAGTTCCCGATGTAGAAGATAGTTGGAGTGTCATCACATGCGTTCCCCACCAGATTTGAACAGGATAAACACAAATTGTTATGGGCCCGCCGACAGTTGCTAGCAGTTCCCTATCCGAATTCCATACAGGTTCACTTGAGAGATGCATCGTTAATACGATTTCGTCATCTGTCAGGTATCGTTCGCCATCCATCAAAACACGAGTCGTACTGCTCAGGTGATTTGCCAGCAATCTACCCGTATCCCCTTCTTCCCAAAAAGATGCCTGTGAAATCTCTATACAGTTGTCGTACTCATCATGAATAGATGCTTCAATAACGAAATCCGGTGTTTCATTCTGTGCAATATTTGTTGCCGTTAGTGCTGTGCTTTCATCAAAGTTACTCGAACAAGCTGCAAGAAGTATAATTAAACAACACATCGCTAAGCTCGACTGAATGTTATAATTGAAAACGCTTTTCATAATCTTCACTTTCAGCCGATTTTGCCAGAATAAGCTCACCTACTATAAAAATATAGCCCCTGATATTTACTCAGGAGCTATCTTAGAGGCTAAATTAAAAGATTGAAACCTCATTCAATCACGAGGATGAATACGCCACCTTCAAAGAAGCCATCACTATCAACTGCTTCATAGAAGAAGTTATCGGTTGCAATAATGACATAGATACCGTCTTCATCCAGGTCAATATCTGCAAGCGAGGCATCAACTGCAATGCGGCTACCATCGGGGGCGAAAACGTGTAAGAGTGTCAGGAAATCCGCGTCTTCGATACTAATGGTTGCGCTATCGCCGGAACTGCCATCGAGATAGAAAATTGCGGCGGGTGCGTTATCGTCACTTTCGCCATCAACACTATCGCCAACGGATAATACATCAACTTCCAGTGAAATCGTGTCTGCATCGTCAACATCGCCGGGTGTATTTTGACCGGAAATGCTGAGGTCATAACTGAGTTCGCTATCGGTGCTGCCTTCACTACCATCGACAAAGTAGAAACTGCTGGCAATCACAAAATAGACACCATCATCATCAAGGCGCACACTGTCAATTGCGGCTGCGAGTGATGGCGAACCACTATCATCATCATAGGCTAATACCGCACCGTCGCTATCCAGCAAAACGAGGAAGGGGTCGAGGTCAGCGCTATTCTGTGTCATGGTAATCGTGACCGAATCGCCAGCGCTGCCATAGAAAGCGTAGAGTTTCGCGGTAACTTCGTCTTCAAAGCTATCGGTGACGACATCGCCGGATGCTATTGCAGGTAGCTCGAAAACATCCTCCTGAGCCTGTGCCAGGGGAACGAAAATTAGTAATAGAATGAGTGTTAGTCCAATTAAGCGTGACATGTGGTGTTACTCCTCCGGTCAATCCGTGATACGACTTACATTAATCATACCGCGAATTGATGCGATGTACATCAAATACCCCTAATTCTGAGGGGGCAGGTTTGTAAATTTTAGCGCGTCCGTAGGGCAAACATAGGTATCGCGTAAGTTTGACTGTTCAATTCAGTACTTTTATGTTTAACTGATACAGATTCACACAAATAAATCGATGGTATCATCCGGGACGGCACGGCGACCCTCCCCTACGAAACCATCGTTCTGTGTTAATTTATCCCCACACATACCCCACAGGAGGCGCGACAATGAATCCCCGTGAAATCATGGATGCTTATAATCTCAATCCTAAGAAAAGTCTCGGTCAGAATTTCATGCACGACCCGAACACTATCGAGAAAATTGTCACGACTGCTGAATTGATGCCGGAAGATACTGTTGTCGAAATTGGACCCGGTACAGGTGAACTCACCGCACGTCTGGCACAGTATGCCCGTCATGTGATGGCAATTGAGGTCGATGAGCGTTTAGAGTCTCTGCTGGCAGAACGTTTTGCTGATACAACGAACGTCTATTTTGTATTTCAAGATGTGCTCAAAACCAATATTTTGTCGCTGGTCGGGAATAAAGATTTTGTGGTGGTCGCCAACGTGCCCTACTACATCACCACTGCGATAATCCAGCATTTATTGGAACAGCCGCAACGTCCAAAACGGATTGTGATGACCATGCAATATGAAGTTGCCGAACGCATCTGCGCCCAACCGGGTGATATGACGATTCTCTCGAACAGTGTGCAATATTATGGCAAGCCGACGATTGTCAGCAAATTGAATCCGGCGGTATTCTGGCCCAGACCGAATATCAACTCGGCAATTCTGAAGATTGATGTCTATGATGAGCCGATTGTCTCTGTACCGGATGATAAGCTATTTTTCCGTGTGGTCAAAGCGGGATTCAGCCAGAAACGTAAGCAGGTCAAAAATGCGCTCTCGGGTGGATTGCAGGTCAAATCGAAAGTGGCAAAAGAATATCTGGATGCGGCAAACATAGATAGTCAACGTCGCGCAGAAACCCTGACTCTCGAAGAATGGGCGCGTCTGACTCATGCTGTTGCGGAGTTACAGGGATAGAGAATGCAAAAACCGGACTATGTTGACGGACAGCGAATTGACGGAACGCCGGTTCAACTGGAAACAGACAAGCTCAAGTGGCGTCCGGCGGCTTATGCTCTGATATTCAACGCAGAAAAACACCTTCTGGTACTCGATAATCACTGGAATGACAAAATTTTCCTGCCGGGTGGCGGCGTAGAAGTTCATGAGACAGTGGAAGAAGCCCTCATCCGTGAAATTTGGGAAGAGACAGGTCTCACGATTAAGCCTGAATATCCGCCGTTTGTGAGGGATTCCTTCTTTCTTGCGCCATCGGGTAATCATTTCCATGCGATTTCATTTTTCTATCGCTGTACTGTCACAGGTGGAACACTCCGCAATACAATACTTGAAGGCGAATTGACCACCAACCCGCATTATCGCGACCCTGTGACTATTCAAGCAGATGATATTCCCTTTGGATTTGATGTGATTCAAGAAGTACTGCATAGTGACGCTTAAGTTGTAACGGAGAGATATTCGCAACGTGAACCACAGAGAAAATACTCAGAGACATATCTGATGTTCATACAAATTAATTTCAGCGAGAATATCATCCTCAAATGCAAAATAAATCGCTATTGAGCGCTCTGCACAGGGAAATGCAGGATACCTGGCAACATAATAGCAAGTTTGATTAGCTGCATTTGTTACAAAGTCAGATACATGACAGGAGTTATATGGATCATCCAGATACTCATTCCCGAATGATTCGACTTCTGCCCGGGTACTTTCACCGACAGTCACATATTCTTGTACAATAGCTTCTACACGGGATAAATCCGCAGGTGAATAAGTTATCTCAATATCCCGCAGGAGTTCATTGTCAAAATACGGCTCTTGATTGATATACACGATGAAATTGGCGACTTGAAATCCAACGAAGCCACAAACGCCGAATAACAGAAGTAAAACAGCAATTATCAGTCGTCTGCGATTGGGTTTCCCTTTGCGTTTTAGTTTTCTCATTGTCAACCTTTACTGCAATCCATATACAACGATACTCACATCTATAGCTGTTAGAACGTCATTGTCAAATTCAAAGCGGATTATCCAGCGAGTTTCTTCAAATACTACAACTGATTCCGTCGTATGACAGGTCATAGACTGTGGATAGTAGTCGCAATGTGGTAAGCGAATACCATTTCCCGCAGACTTGTGACCTGCCCATCTGAACAATCTTTGTTCAACAAAGTTTCGAACGTCATCCTTCGTACTTTGTCCTATTGTAAGATGCTCCAGGATAAGCGATTCGGCTTCTGCTTCCATATCCCTGCGCTCATCGTATGTAGAGCCATTTTCTATAGCTCTGAAAAATGGTGTCATATTGTATCGGGGTACAACCGGATAAATACAAACGCTAATAGCACATAGAAAGACAAATCCAAAAATCATAGGAATATTTATTTCCGGCTTTGACTGTCTCTTGTGTTTTGATTTTTCCATGTCTACCTCACAAACTGATCTGCATCACAAGCACCAACAACCCCAACTCGCGCTGATATATGCCAGTTGGTCATTGGTATCAATGTAGAAATACATATGATATACAGATGTACCTGCTAGAGAACCCCATTCAGGCACAGTACAACTAATGATGTTAATTACATTTTCATCGACAACATATCCTTCAAAATGACCTGGTCGCGGCGTATTATCATGACAGCTATCATATTCAAGCGGATATGCTTCCATAAAAGTGCGAATCTCATCACTCGTTGTGACATTAAGGTCAAAGTTATCGTGTAGGAAAGCAACGACTTCTTCTGAGGTTTCAAAGCGAGAGAAATCGCTCAGGCTATGTCCCGGACTGATGTAGTAAGTGAATGCCCAAACTAAGAGCATCAGAAAAGCAATTATACCTATGGGGATAATCCACTTTCTATGATTTGGCTTCCCTTTGGGTTTTGATTTTTCCATCAAATCACACTCACTTCTAATCCAATATTTCATCAGATGTGTTATGGTCACAGTCAACCATAGCACAGATTTAGGATTTACCATGAAGAAAATTCAAACGCAGGGTGTTCATCATATTACGTTGATTGGTGCAGACCGTCAGAGTAGCATTGATTTCTGGGAAGGCGTAATGGGGATGCCTTTTATTTTCGAACAACCAAACCTCGATGTCCCCGAAGAGAATCATCTCTATTTTGACCCCGGTGATGGTCGGCTGATTACGGTGTTCACCAATGAAACCCGTGAACCTGACCCGGCACGCAATCCCGAAGGCATCGGTAATTTGCATCATATTGCCTTCACTGTCTCGCGGGCGACCTATACACAGATTGCAAAACGTCTGGATGAGCGCGGCATCTCCAACACGGGCGAAGTCGATAGAGGCTTCATGTATTCGATTTATTTCCGTGACCCGCTCGGACAACTTCTGGAATGCGCCTGCTATAAATTTGACCCGCCTGTGGGTTCAACTCATGCAGAAGTGTTGATTGAGGCACATAAAATTCGGGTTTCACGCGAAGAACATCATATCACCGATGAGCAAATTGCCGATGCAATAGAATTGCTGGTCGAGAAATATCAGCAAACACTCTCCTCAGACCGCAGTCCGAAAGACCCTTATACTGCAAAACCTCCCGTGTGGGATTAATCGTTTCTTTTCTGCGCGAGACGGGCTTCTTCTTCTACCAGGTCAACTGATGCGGCGATGGTCGCATCGGGTTTGATTTTTGGGGGCATCGTGAAAATTTCGTCTGTGGCAATCGTCATTTTCTGCAAATCGGCGACCACCAGACCGACCTGCCCTTTTTCCAGTGTTTTCAGGTGCAGGGTGCGATTTTCGAGGACTGTTTTATCGGATGGTGCGGCAACAATACAGAGTTTGATTGCTGGCGTGGATTGTCCGGCAATGACAATATCTTCATCACGGGTGGGTGGCACAAAATAGCGCCACATGTGTCGATGTGTCACCAATCCGGTGCTGATACTCCCCGCAAGGCTATCACGTTCGGTGTTACCCATAAAATCAGCGACATTCACTGCATGATAACCCATGCCATCCAGCACAATCACTGTACTGCGTCCTTTTGTCGCCTCACAATGCCAGACATCATCCGCGCAAGCATGACCCGTATCTAAAAGCAGTGCCTGTGAATCATGTTCGCGTTTGAGTTGCTGAATAAAGGTATATAAACGCGGCAAGAGTTGTAAATCACCACGTAGGTTAGAGGTGTAGAGAATCGTCAGGCTATTCATAGGGAAATCACAATAAATCGACAGGTAGAGGCACAGTATACTGCGCCCCTACATTCAAAACCATAGCGGTCGGGTTATTTCTGTTCTTTGATTGCTGCTGTCAAATCTTCGATAGCAACCAGTAATTTTTCTTCGGTTGTCGGTTCGGGGTCAGCAGGTGCTTCCTCTTCTTTTTTGTCGAAGCGGTCAGCCAGATTATTGACGGAACGTACCAGCATAAAGACCACAAAGGCAACAATCAGGAATTGGATCAGCGCATTGATAAACGCACCATATCGAATTGCAACCGCTTCTGTATCAGCAGTGGCTTCCTGTAAGACAATCTGCAAGTTCGAGAAATCAACGCCGCCGATGAGCAAACCGATTGGTGGCATAATCACATCGTTGACCAGTGAATTGACAATGGCGGTGAATGCCGTGCCGATAATGATACCGACAGCCAGATCAATGACATTGCCGCGCATGATGAACTTCTGAAATTCCTTTAACATCCTATATCCCTTCAAAACTTAAAATACATCAGGGGATATTATACACAGAAGTATCATTATCGTCATTTAAATTGGATTATTTGTTCTTCCATTCTGGCTTACGTTTCTCAACAAAGGCTTCCATGCCCTCCTGCTTATCTTCTGTGCCGAATGCCAGCAAAAAATTTTTCTTCTCGATGAGTAGCCCTTCCGAGAGGGTTGCTTCATAAGCTTGATTGATAGCATCTTTGGTAAGTTGAATCGCAACCTGTGACATGGAGGCAACTTTTTGTGCCAGTTTGATGGCTTCGTCAAGATAAATTTCCGGCGCAACCACCCGATTCACCAGACCATAGTGCAGCGCTTCCTCAGCGGAGAGTTTTCGGTCGGTGAGCATGATTTCCATCGCGAGTGCTTTACCGAGTGCGTGAGTCATGCGTTGTGTTCCGCCGCCACCGGGCAAAATCCCGAGATTGATTTCCGGCTGACCAAATACGGCGGATTCACTGGCAACAATCATGTCACAAGCCATTGCCATCTCACAGCCACCACCGAGTGCATAGCCACTGACTGCCGCGATAATCGGTTTTGTGTAGGGACTAAAATTGAAATTATCGCTGACCGAACTGTTTTTCAACTGGTCAACATAGGTCAGACCGGACATTTCTTTGATGTCTGCTCCGGCAGCAAAAGCGCGTTCATTGCCTGTGATGACCATACAGCTAATCTCAGGGTCACTGTTGAAAGTGGCAAGCGCATCATGCAATTCTCGCATCAGTTGATTGTTGAGTGCATTGAGTGCTTTCGGGCGATTGAGGCGGATTAAGCCCACTTTTTCGACGGGGGTTTCGACTAAAATATTTTCATACTCTGCCATGAAAAATACTCCTGACATGGGTGTAAATTTAATTAAATCAGTATTTGATTATGAGTTTACCACATTCAGGGGAAGGAGGGAGTATTAGTATGTTCAGAATAATAATCGGACATAAATTTTGCTTTTCAACCCCTATCCCCCCGCTCGTTCCTCGCTATGGAGAAAGGGAGCTTTTTAAGTGGCTGTGAGAAATGATGGCGACATCATCCGGCAGAGGTCAGTTATTCCTCATCATCGTGCCAATCGTTTTTGCGTTTCTCTTTTTCTTCTTCATCCTCATTGTCGAAGGCGAAATATGCACTGAGATAAGCTGATAGAGCAGAAATCACAATCCAGACGACCATATCTATACCGGGGATAATTGCCTGCAAATACATCAACAAAGCCATCACGATAATTGAACATAACATCATCAGCAAGGCTATCACGCGGGAAAGTGCGATGAGACAGCCTTCGATTTGCTCTGAGAGATAAGGTCGATCTGAATTTTTGCGCTTTTCTTTTCGTTTTCGCTTGCTCATGACTGCACGTATCTGATATTAATCATCATCATTTTTTATCTTCAATTCCTCGCGCTTAACTTTTTCCCGTTCCTGCTGACTCAAGATAATATAAACAACACCCGAACCGAGTGCTATGAATGCGCCAATGCTTGCTATAATGCCTACTATAACAAAATCCATATATGAGGCGAAATACGGACCTAGAAAAATAGACCCCAACGCAAACAAGGTAAAAGCCCCGCTAAAAATTGTGGTAGTCAGGGCAATATCTGCGGGTTTATATGGATTAGCAGAAACATTTTCAGGTGAATTTTTGCGTTTTTCTTTGTTCATAAGCGCATTTTCTTTTGCTGTGATGATATGTCCATCATAGCATGGTTTTCATGGTGTTCGGACTTCTGCACATCCTCAAATAGATGTGGCGCATAGTGATACAATTCCTGACCGAACTCTGTTTCAATGAATCGCTCGTAGTCGATACTTTTGTCCCGATAGAGTGGAATTTTTGTTATCAGCGTGATCGGAATCAAATTATGACTGCCATAAGGTACATCAGATAGTAAAGTAGTCTCTAATTGAGCATCCTCACCCAGGCGAATACCCCATACATCATAGGATGGTAGCTTCACATTTGTGCGATAGCCACCAACACGAATGCTGACATGCCGATTATCAGAGGTTGCAAAGGTCATATTTGTCCAGCCGCGCTCATCATCTATATCAAACACCTCAACAATATCCCATACCGCAAATCCTGTTACACCGAGGTAACGCCATGAAATACCTTTGTCCGATAGTGTAATATGATGCTGGTATGCTATCTCGTAGCTTCGACGGACAATAAACCATAGCATCCACAGTGAAGCTACAAGGGCAATGACCGTGAAAAATGGCTGAATCTGAAACAGATAAATTCCGACCCCGATCGCTGAAATACTAAGGACGATACCTATCCCAAAAACAATGATTTGAGCAATGCGTGTAAATCTGGATGGACGGTAGACATTCATCGCTTATGTCTCTCCACATCCTCAAATAGATGCGGGGCATAGTGATACAAATCCTGACCGAAATCTGTTTTCTTGAATTTTTCTATGTCTATCTCACTGGAGAAAAATTTCATTTTCAGAGGCACTTTGACCGTCCAGAAAAACGATACAAAGTAGATGTCATCATCAAAAATTATCTGGCGATAAGGCGCTAGAAGAGGCATCAATAATCGTTGCGCCCTAGAATAATTAGCTGACACACCCGATTTTAGTTCAATGCCAAAATACTTACCTCTTGTTCTCCCGATAGTAGGTGTTGTTCGTAAGTAGTACATATTTTCATAAGGAATGAAGCGCACACCGGGACTATAAACGGTAATTCCCTTCTCACCAACAATCAGACGACGTTTAAAATTGCTCCAGATACCAGTCAATATCATCAACAGAAAATAGATGGAAAATATGCCGCCAATCCAATATCCGAAAAAGACAATCACGATTAAAGAGAAAAGAAATCCCATAATGATTGCTACAGTACCTATAAAAACCAATATAAACAAGCGCTCCACCAGGGGAAAGCGATATACACGCCGATAGCCCGCTTTCACCTTAGTCATTGTGGGCTTTCTGTTGTGATGACATGTCCTGTAACCACTCCGCTTGACTATCCTCAACATAATCATCACGCAGACGGTTTTTCGGTTTCCATTCGTCGTATTCCTCGAAGAGATGCGGCGCAAGCTCATAGACTTCCTGACCGAATTCTGTTTCCAGCACTTTATCAGGGTCAATCGTGCGGCTGAAAATATGCTCTGTCGGTAGGTGGATTAGCTGTCCGATGGGGATAAAACGGGTATCCCATCCGAAGAGAATTTTTTCCACCAGCCCTTTTGTATCGGGTGAGACTTTTTCATGCAGATAGATACCGCGTCTCTGATTTTTGCCCATGCCTTTGATACCAAAGTGACTGACATTATCCCATGTGGTGAAAATTTTCGCGCCGCCCCGTTCCAGTTCAATACCCTCTTCATAGAGTGTCACGCGGGATTGCGTCATGAAGATAATCGCCCACCAGAGCAAAAAAGCATCAAAAAATAGTGCCAGGGCAATGAAAAATAAGGGAATCGCTGTTTCTCCGGTGTCACCGACCATACGAAACATGACAGCGTGCATCCCTGCGACAATTAAGCCCATCAGCAGAAAAAACATCCGCATGGGTAATCCGGCTCTGTGTGAACTAATTCGTTTACGTTTCATCATCGTAAATTATCCTTATGTTACTTTCTTCAAATACGAACAAATGAGAAGCATATTCTTGCATGACGATGCCAAAATCAGTTTTAAATGTTTGGAAAATCATTGATACTCCGAAAAATGGGGTTAGTGAAATTTTTGGTGACAGTCTCAATAACCTGAAAAACCATCCAGCCCCGCCCCAAAGCGTTAATTCCTGAAATTTTTGAGGTCTAAATAATAGTACGGCATCACTTCTACCCTCAAACTCGCGTACTTCAGGTTTAAAATCGGAACGCTGAAGATTTTCCCATCTGACAAAACATTGTCGGAAGCCTGTTCTAAACCAGAGTCCATTTTCGTAAGCACGCATTTCCAAGACAAAAATAGACATTGCCAGATAAATTGCCCCCGCAATGTAGGGTATTGTGAGGCAAAGTAAACTTGCTGTGAGTATTAATTCGTCAGACGTTTCCCATCGTTCCAGTGGTGCTTTTGATAACATCATCAACACAACCAGAATAATCATCAAAATGCTGAATAGTGTGCCTCGAACTTCTCTTTTCGATACTTTCCAGACTTTGATTGGTTCACCTTTTATCTTTTGCATAGAGAATTGCCCTACTCATTCCGATTTTGCTTTATCGACAAGTCTTGCATTCGCTGATGTAACTCTGCCATATCCCGATAGTCATCATTGATGGACAATTTCTTTGGTTTCCAGTATTCGTCTTCATCAACAAGAAGATGTGGCGCATAGTCTTTGAGAATTTGTCCGAATTTGCTCTGCTTCGTTTTCTCATGTAGATAGTAAATTTTCCCCTGTCTATCGTATTTCAGACGAAAACTTTCTACATCGGAAAGCGGCATAAAGCGCAAATCGTGTTTGTAATGCAGCAGTTTTTCTATCCATCCACCGGATACCCGTTGCTGCATCGGGGCGTTCGTGACAATCCCGCTCATACTGCTTCGTCCGTGTTTGCGGCGTTCAAAATGTGATAGGTTCTCCCAGGTCGAAAATAATCTGCGGCTACCATAACGCTGTTCAATGCCATCTTCATAAACGGCAATTGTCGATGTACTCCCCATGAAGGTATACAGAAGATAAAAGCCAAACAGTAGCGCCATAAGCACTGTGAAACCGATGTTTACAGGGTCGTCAAGCGAGTAATCACGAATTATCTGTGAAAAGTAGAACACCATAAAAATTATTAATCCAGCAGCGAAAATGCGTGAAAACCATCCCTGCTTGAAGATATGAATAGGTTCTCTATTTTTGCGTTTTGTCTTTTCCATCGTGATTTACCGTTTTGCTTGTTCGTCAAATAGATGCGGGGCATAGTCGTGTAGAATTTGTCCGAACTTGACCTGCCTCAATTGCTCAAAATCAATGCGCCGCCCGCCCCAACATCCATCTATTTCTGTTTTGACACCGTGCATTTCAGGAATACGAATCGTATATCGTCCCCATTGAACTGGTAGCAATCTTTCAATAATATTTATTGAACCCTGTGCGACTAAGGGGATATCAGACTGTAGCCCGATAAACCCTTCACGTCCGCGACTGTGCCACCGGATTTCTATCAGGTTATCCCAGAGGGCAAACAAACGTCTATTACCAATGCGATGCTCGATACCAGCCTCATAAATCCAAACCGATTCTCGTATCCGTGACCATGAATACTGCATGACCCATCCTGAAAAAATGAATAAGGTGATGATACTTCCAATTACCTCCAGTGATGCTTGTCCAATGCCTAGCAGATACACAGAGAATACAAATATCGTGATCGACATTAGCAGAGAAAATGAATAAGACACTTTGCTGATAGGGTGTGCCTTAATGATATGAAGTGGGTCATCACTGTGTTTGCGTTTTGACTTTTCCATTGTGATCTCTCGCTTTGCTTTCTCATCAAATAGATGCGGCACATGTTTATTCAAGCGTTTGCCAGATTTTATTCACATCATATTTGCTGAATTATCATATGGGGGGCTTTTTCACGTAGAATTTGCCCTAATTCGCTATAGTAAAATTCAGCATCTACCTGAAAATGGTGTGTTTTATGATTTTGCATCCCGGTTACTCTGACTACATCTGAAACAGTTATAAAATACAGGTTCTTTTTGTTGCGACCGGGTTTTAGAGTATGACGCTCTATCATTGGCTTATGCATGACCAGACCAACGACCTTATGACGTCTGCCGGGACGCCTGCGTTGTTCCATGTGAGAGAGGTTTTCCCAGCTTGAGAAAAATCTACGCTCCCCCACCCGCTCCTCTATGCCATCCTCATAAATGGCAAGAGCAGAGGGCATATCCCGATAGCCATACCGGGACAGAATCAAGCTGATTGCAATTGCAATAGCTGTTGCGAGCCAGCCAACTTCAGTTACTAAGCCATAGCAAAGTACCAGACCACCAAAAACCAATAATACCCTGATGATCGGGGACATTTTTGAGCGCTCAAAAACACGAAGTGCCTCATCATTCTTGCGTTTTGCTTTTTCCATTTTTAGACTTCTTCCGATTAATGACTCTAAATTTCTGGAATAGATGCGGTGCATGAGTGAATAAGATTTGTCCAAATTCTGTGCGCTGAAATTTTTCCCGGTCAACTTCCCGGATCCGGTGTGAAATAAGCGGAATGGTGATGACACCGGAAATGGGCAAGAAATTCTGATTCATTTCATCCTCGTATAATTGTGGCAACCATCCAGACGTATCATCTTGATTCCGCTTAGCTGTGGCGATTCCAACAACCTCGGCTCTCCCGACAGGTCGGTTTTCCATATAAAGCATATCGTCCCATCTGGCAAAGCTCCGATTACCAAAGGATTGCAATTCCAGCCCATCCCTATAAATGATGATTTTCTGATTGTTTAAAGCAAATAACACCATATTAATCGTGAGTACAAGCAGAACCATTACAATCAAAAATAACCACGAAATCCATGAATTCAGAGGTATTGTTAGAAATGGAAGTATCACTATTGCAGCGGAGATACATCCAAAACCGAGCGATACCAGAACAGTAGGCATCTTCCCCAATGAAATAGATTTATAGACAGCAATTGCTTCGTCATTTTTGCGTTTTGTCTTTTCCATAAAAATTCCTGAATGAGGTCTATACTTTTATTGTATAAGAAGGATATACGCAAAAACCCCCGAATAATTGGGGGTTCGATTGAATTTTGATTTAAGGCGAATCAGCGATTAGCCCCTACAAGCTATCACTGGAGCGTTCTTCACGGCTATTGAATTGCCAGACATGAATCACCGGAATTAGTGAGCCGATACCTGCGATGGCAGCTATGATGGCGACGATTGCAACGGCATCATCATAGTCAGGGTTGAATAGCATAATGCCAATGGCGATTGCTACCATGACAGCGGTTATCGTTAAACCTGTCATCATGAGACGTTGGGCGCGTTTCATCGAGCCGCGTCGTTCACCGGATACCTGCCCCGTTGCGCCATTGATATAGACCACACGGCGTTTACCGGAATCATCGGCATAATAGGTCATGAATACAGGCAAAAGCAGTTGTGTCCAATGCACATTATCGTATTTTGCCTGCCACTGAAAATGCCGGATATTCTTTGCGTCTGTCGCTTTTTTGACATCATCGGCGGCACGCAAGCGGAAGTTTTCCTGTGCTTCGGAGAAGGCGTCTTCGGTGCTACGGTCAGGGAGGCGAATCAAGGCACGGCGTAAAGCATCTTTTGAATATTGTTCGGCATCATTAATCGCGTAACGTCCGAGTTTCTGTATCAATCGTTGATGTACTTCCAGAGCCGGAGCGCTGATATTGTCATACTGTCGCATGAGCTGTCCGGCGCGGTCTTCCCAGTCCATGCGGGTTTCATAGACTTTCTGTGTACGCCATTGTCCGTTGCTATAGTTGCTCTTGTGGCTTTCCACCTGATAATCATAACCAGCCTGGGCTTCCCAGTTTGCGTTGACCTGTGCATCGACCAACCACATCGGGATAAAGACACGCTGTACCCGCTCTCCCATATTTCCGGCTGTCAAATCATGCGGTGGAAAGGGAATCTGTTTGATGAACTGCAATGCAATGCGATTCATCTGTTCCTGTCCGATACGATAGCCAAGCATCAATTCAGGCGATGCAATTGAGGGAAGATTGCTGTCATCCAGTTCGAATGCCTGTAGCTTTGCCTTAGAACAATGCGGACATAATCCGGCATTTGCATCGGTGGATAGATAGCTCCAATCACAATTTTCGCAAACCAGAGCAACAGGTTCAAAGCCCCAGCTATTTCGTAAGGTATCTGTTATGGTCATCAGGAAGCCTTCCTTACATTGAGCGCCGAGAAAGCGAGGAAAATTATAATGGCGACACCGATTAACGCCAGAATTCCGGCAACAGTCAGCGCGGTCTCTGCATTTTCACCCTCGAAGAAGAGCAATGCTGTCAGTGCGGTCAATATCGCGGGAATCATGCTGGCAACCATCGCCATCCAGACTTTGCTCCATTCGACAGGTCGCTGCCCGGTGATGTGTCCGCTTTGTCCGTTGACCATTGCCGTAAATGATTCTTCTTCGTAGCGATAGGTAATCAGATAAACAGGCAGGAGCACATAACGCCAGGTCTCATCGGCATAATCAAGATTCATGCTGAAATTGCGTACTTTGCCTGTACTCGCCTGACGATAACAGGCACTTTTGGTCTGTTCACGCATTAATTCACGTCCATGTGTCCAGGCATTATCCAGCCCGATGTCATAGGTCTGTGCGTTGAATCCTGCCAGATAATCGACACTGTATTCGACCAGACTACCCATATTGAATTGGTCGAGTTCATTTAATAGACGTTGATTCAATTTTGCTGTGCCGGGAACAAGTAAATCTCGAATCGGAAATTGAACCTGTCCATTTTCCCATTTCCAGACGGTGTAAGTTTCTGTTTTGCCATCTTTATCCCGACGGGTACGGGTATGTCCGACCTGCGCTCTCCAGTTGGCGGAACAAAATGCCGAAAATGTCCAGTAAGGAAGATATATCCCGGTCAATTCATTGAGCCCGGCACGTTGTTGTAAATCAGAGGGGGTCATCCAGCTATTTCCGAGCCAGTGTTTGATTGTATTGAGGGCGGATTCTGTTTCGACAGTAAATGGAATCAGATAACGGGGTCGCATTTTATCATGGTCAAAAGCATGTTGAACCACACTGCTTGAGCCACAAAATGGGCAAACATGCGTCAGTGATTTCGGGTCAAGCAAGATACTCGCGCCGCAATTGGTGCATTCGAGTTCCTGCCGGACTGCACCCCAATCATAATCATCGGATGCGGGGGCTTTGCCGATCGACGATGGTTTCAGGCGGGATGGACGCGAAACAGCATTTTCAGTATCCACAGATGATAATTCAGCGTTTGTACTGGCATCTCCTGCGGCGCTTGCTGATTCGGCTGCTGCTGCTGCGGCGGTTGCTAAGGATGAACGGGCATTGCTTTCAAGACGTTCCTGCTTACGACGTTCTGATTCTTCTGTGCGAAATTCGTTGACTTTCGCACGATGTCCGACTCTAACAGAATCCGGTTGTTGATAATAGCCGCAGGAAGTACAGGATAAGCCGCCATCACTGACATTATACGCTTGAACACCGCCACAATTCGGACAGGCAAATTCAACGCGCTTTTCATAGTCATCAATAATCGGGGCTGGCATATAAACTACAATGCCCTCGACTGCGGAACGGGTTGGTACAAATCCCTCGGGCGGGAACTGTTTTTCAGCCATTGTTTCCTCAAAAATGTGTATTCTACCTGTAAATATCGAAACACAATCCGGCTGTTTTTGCAAGCAACGCTATTTCTATGGGTGCAGATTTGGCACGCCAAACCCCTACCATAGATTTGTTTTTTGAGCGTAGGGGAATGACGTGTCATGACCAAAAATCGAAAGGCACGCTATCTTTATGAATCAAAAAAACCCAGGACTTATCCAGGGTTTCTGATTGTTGATGATAGGGCTTAGATAGAAATTTCTTGTGTCTGGAGTTTTGTCGGGGTATAGATTTTCTGTTGTACAGGTATAGGCATTTCCTGTGTCATCATTTTACCTGCAAGCTGTACGATGCCAAATTGTGCGATACCATCACGCAGTTTCGTGAAAAGAGACGGTTTATCTGTCTGTGCCTCTTTTGCGAGGTGAATGTTTGCGGCGTCTCTGTGAATATCCTGTATTTTCGCCTGATTCATTTGTTCAAGACCATATGGATGTGACATGTATGTGTGTATCCTTGTTTATCCTTCGACCTGCACATTAGACCACAAAAATCACTGTAAGAGTCACTTTTTTTGCACTCTGATACAGACTTTTTATGATGTATTTGCAAGTTCCTTTACCCTGCTGATTTATGGTTACGCCTTTACAAATCCACTCTATTTACTCAGAATGTCTGACGATTTGTTCTCATTAAGTCAGGGTATTGAATGCAGTCCAAACAATCTCATCTAGCATGGCTCATCTTATTCATGCTGATTTCTACCGCACTGGCAAGCTCCATGTTGAATGCCGATATTCTATTTGTGGATGAATACTGGTCATTACGTAATAGTGGCGGTATCTTCGGTCCATTGGATGCGGCTGGCATATGGGAACGCACAGCAACAGTTGACCCCGGCGGGATGGGGGTACTCTATCACTGGTTATTGGCTGGTTGGATGTATTTTATCGGGGCAAGTGTTTTCAGTGTGCGGGTTTTTTCACTGTTATCGGGGATTCTCGCGATTGCTGTTATCTATCGTTTCGGTCGGGACACATTTTCCCCGCAAATTGGCTTATTTGCTGCCGGAGTACTGGCGACATCTGCATTCTTCATAGATTATCTGCATGAAGCACGCGCTTATACGCTCTTAGTGCTGTTCACCATTTTAGCGGTTTATTGTTATCAGCGAGTCATGAGCAGTAAAAATCCGTCGTGGTTCTGGTATGCCGGATTATCACTGATGTTAGCGGCACTGGCATACACACATTATGTCGCACTGACAATGGGATTGGTACTCGGCGTGTATCATCTCACACGCTTTGATAATTCCCGTAAATGGTGGCTTGTGGTCGTCGCAATGGCTATCGGCGGCGCACTATTTTTGCCCTGGTTGACTGTCACTATCGAAGTGATTCAACGTGGCTCGGGCGATACCAATCGACAAAATGATTCAATGAATACTGTACTCATTCTGCAAAATCTATTGCATACGGTCAGCAATGCGAATCTCGCGTTACTGGCGCTGGCTGCATTCTTCTCCTTTAAGCAATGGAAACGCGAAACATTTTTAGCATGGACATGGCTGGTTGTTTCGATACTGGCTGTGATTGTCATCAATGCACTGATTCCTTTTATGGTGCATCTGCGCTATCTCTTATTTGTGTTCCCTGCTTTTGCGCTGATGATTGCTATCGGTATGGAACGCATGAAATCATTGAGTCTGGCTGTGTTCATCGTGTGGATAGGCGCAGGTATCTATCAGACAGTCAATCGTGATTTTATTGATGAGCAATTCGGGCAAATTTATCGCGCACCTGCCGATGGTTTTGACGCGATGCTCGATATTCTCAACACACGGGCAGAAGATGATGATGTTCTGCTGTTGCATGTTGCTGAAATTGGTTTAGAACCCCTGAGTTTTTTCCAGTTGGATTATTACTTCAAAGATACTGATTTAGTCAGCCCCGATGTTCAGGTCGAACAGATTGAACGTATCAACAATAGTTTTGCCGGGGGTGATGTCGAATATCTTGCCGATGTAGAGACTGCCCTATCTGGTTCAAACATCGTATGGACAGCGATTGTCCCTGAATTGGACACAACACAGCGTTCCGATGTTCTGGCATATGTTCTCGCAACGCAATATTCTCACTGTGACACTGTGCTGGATAATTCAGATATGCAGGTCAATCTCTATGCGCGTGTCCCTGAAACAGGACGACTTGCTATCTACGGCGATGACATAGTTGAATTGTACGACCTGGAACACGGTCTCATCACAGAAGATAGTCTGGAAGTTGTTTTAGGATGGTGGGCAAGTAATGCACCGGGCGGACTGTATTCTGTCGGATTGCATGTCTATGATAGTGCGGGAAATCTCGTTCGTCAGCAAGATTACGGCTTACCGGATCAGCGTCCATTCACCTGCACAACGGGCAACATTGACCTGAGCGATTTGCCTGCGGGAGATTACACATTGCGCATCACCGTCTATGAATGGCAGACAGGCAATCAACTGCTAATTGAAGATGAAAATCCTTATGTTGATTTGCGAACGATTACGCTTGAGTAGGCTTATCAACCCAATAACGGCGTGTCAGAGAAGAACGCCCGTTATCGACTTTATCCTGTAGAATGCCACCGTTGGCTTCAATGATTTTCTGGCTACCGATGTTGTCATCATCACAGGTAATCAGTGCCCGTTCGATGCCCAGTTTCCAGACAAGTGGCAAGCAGAGTTTGAGTTGTAGTGCGCCATAGCCTTTTTTACGGAATGAGGGACGAATCTGATAACCGATGTGTCCGCCAAATTTTCGTAATGAAGGGGTTAGCCTATGCCGGATGTCGATTGTTCCCGCATATTGCTTATCCACTATTAGCCAGTATGTGGTCTGTGGAACTAGCCCGGGCATGGGGTCAGAAGCATTTTTGCTGACAGTATCCACGTATTCATCAAAATGAGCCTCAAGCGCGGTATAACTCCAGGGAGGTCTGCGCCCTTCACGTTCAAATTCACGCGCTGCGGCTATAAAACTCTCTTTATACTGGATATGTGGTCGTGACAGAAATGGTTTTTCGGACATGCTTATGCCTGACGGGGAGTCACAAATTCAATACGATTGCCAAAAGGGTCGCGGATTTCAAAACGATCAAAATCAGGAATTTCGGCGTTATCTTTTGTGGAAATGCCTGATGCCTCTATTTTCTCACGCCATGCTGCTAAATCATCCACCTGATATGCGAGGTGCATTTTGAGGCTGTGTCTATCAAGGTTATCCTGTGTCCCGATATGCACATCGACATTATCCAATCTCAACCAGAAACCGCCATTAGGTTTGAGTGCATCCGGTTTTTCGATTTCATCTAAACCCAGTACATCACAGTAAAATGCACGGGCTTCACTTTCTTTCCCCGGAGGAATATTGAGATTGGCATGGTGTAAACGCAGGATTCCCATAGTATTCCCTAGTTTGTAGAGCTATCTGTCTGAATTGCAGCCGCACGAATGGCAACTGCTGATAAAACAACATCAATACCCAGGGTTGCTATCAGCAGGACATTCGCTGCCACAGATGGTATCGCAGGAATTGCAATGATAAGCGCACGGGCTGTCATGATAAGCGGGTAAAAAATCGCCCGCAATATTGCCAGGTCACGATAGCTCACTTTTAATCCCAGCAACTTACCCAGACGATGAAAAATAAATGTCTGGATGATAAAACCAATCACGCCATACATCGCGCCCAGCAAACTACCGGATAAAGCAATCGTCAGGACATCGGGTGGTGTAGACATTTCGCCTGTTGAACCCGGCAGCGCAAACAACATCGCATTAATCATCTCACCGGGTGAAAAGGTTGATGCTAAAGCGACCCCGAGGAAAATCCCCCCGACAAGCACATGAAAATAAGCCCGTTGTGGTGTCCATGCGCGGTCTTTGAGAATGACTGTAAAAGCAGCACCCCCCGGTGATTTGAACAGTAACAGTACCGCATCGAACCAGGTATAAGAGCGAGGTGGCTTCGATTGTGAATTGCTTTCGTCGGGTTGCTCGTATTGGCGCATCGTTATCTCCATTAGATTGCGCTATCATTATATCGGATATTTATCGGAAGTTGTGATAGTCAGTCCGTCAAATAGAAAAAGGTTATTATGTTAGAAAATTTTCGTTATAGTTTGCCCATCGAAGTCCGTTTTGCTGATTTAGATGTACTCGGTCATCTCAATAATGCCACATATTTGACTTACGCCGAGCAGGTACGTATCGTTTATGTGCGGGATGTCTGTGGATGGGACGGTGGCGCGTGGAGTACTCTGGGAATGATACTCGCCCGTACTGAAATTGACTATAAATTGCCGATTGCCTTTGAGCACAGCGTAATTGCTTATGTTCGTATCAGTCGTATTGGCGGCAAAAGTTTCGATATGGATTATGTCATCACACGACAAACCGGAGACAATGACCCCGAAATTGCGGCGGAGATCAAAACGATTATGGTCGCTTATGATTATCAGCAGGATTCAACCATCCCTGTGCCGGATAGCTGGCGCGAGAAAATCACGGCATTTGAACCCGCGCTTTAAGAATTTTCTTCAATTACTTTTTCGGCAAGTTGAATTAACACGCCATTGGGGAAGGGTTTGGTCAATAAATGGTCAAACCCGGCTCTGCGGCACATATCTTCGTACAACATCATCTGTGCAGAAATGAGAATCATCGGTGTGCTGTGCTTCGCATGAATCTGTTTGAGGATGCGAACCGTTTCATCTGCCGAGGTCACACCGATACGTAAATCAGCAATCACCAGATCCGCCATGTTTTCATCAAAGTATTCTTGGACTGCCTGTACCGTGCTTGCAGGATATATAGTATGCCCGGCACGTTCCATCACATCCCGGTACAAATCCAGTAAAGTATAATCATCTTCAAGCACTACTATCTTTGACATAATACCATTTCCCGACGATAGATTCCCGCACTGATTATAAAATCGTTTTTGCAATCATCCAACTGCAAAACTGAACATTGCCCCTATTTTCAATTGAGCGGGGGACAATTGTTGAGTGTATCACAAATAATTGACATTGCGTCTAGTTTTCAAACAACTTTATAACAATTATTCATGGAAAAGCAAAGCATAAAGTATGTATACTGTATTCATGTAAAATCAATGAAAAGTTTCGGGTAACTTACATGAAAGCACTAATCGTTGAGGATGAACTTGCCCTCCAACAACTCTATAGCCGTATACTGGAAAACACAGGTTACGATGTCATCTGCGCCGATGATGGTGAAATTGCTATTCAATTACTCCAGGAATACGGGTTGCCGCAATTGCTTATCCTCGATATACGGATGCCTAAATGTAATGGCTATAATGTGCTGGAATTTCTTCAAACCTGCGAGGATATTGAAAATGTGCATGTGGTGATTGCGACAGCATCCCGCAGTTATGAATCGTATGTCGAGATGTTACCTTCCACAGCATTTCTACTCAAACCGGTATTGCCCGGTCATCTGCAAGAAGTTGCAGACCGCGTACATGGATTACAGTAGCGAATTCCTCCGATTAACAGGTCTTAATCGTTCAGGGCTTGTGTCCCACCCCGATTGAAGTCTATAATAGGTCAATACATTAGAATGCTTCTTACTAAAGTGTCCGGTCGAGACACTTTCATGCCCATTATTCACACTCAATGACAACATCATAGGATGAATATGACTACATACTCAACGCCGATTGAGCGTTCTAATTACCATCATCTGGTATATGATATTGGCTGGTTTGCTATTGCGCTGGCATCAACTTCCCGTTTTATGCAATTTTATGCTATCCGCATGGGTGCAGATGCTATTGCGCTCAATCTCATCACAGCATTACCCGCGATTATTCTGGTATTCAGCACCGGGTGGAGTGCCTGGTGGCGCAGTCGCTATGAAAATTCAGTCAATGCGATCTGGCTACCGAGTTTTGGATTCCGTTTCATTTTCCTATTGCCTGCATTTGCGCCTTTCCTGCCGATTGAATGGCGGGTGCTCTGGTTGATTCTGTCGGCGGCATTACCCGCACTGGCACAGGGCATGTCCAATACGATTTTTGTTGTGATGATGCGCGAAACAGTCACACATGAACGGATACCCTCCCTGCTGGCACGGCGACAATTTGCGCTCAACATCATGCTACTTTGCGGTGTGGTCGGATTTGGTATCCTGCTGGAAGTTTTGCCCTTCCCGATTAATTATCAGGTGATGTTCGTGATTGCTTTCATTTTTGCGATGGCGAGTCAGTGGCATCTCGGCAAGCTCAATAGCATCGTGCCGCCGCATAAGCCGAAACAGGCAGAAAAAGGCAGTTTCAAGCGCCTGATGAAAACCGACGCCTTCCAATCGGTTGCCTTTACCGCCATGTTGAGTTTCGTCGGGTATTTCAGTATTTTCGCTGTGATTCCACTCTTCCTTGAGCGTCAACTCGGGGCAGATGAAGGGTATATGGCATTATTCGGCATGGCAGAATTGATTGCCGGGGCAGGTATCACACTGATCTTAGAACCTGTTTTGCGACGCATTGGCAGTCGAAACACGATTGCAATCAGTATGTTCATTACAGCACTTGCCGCAGTCATGATTGCATTTGCTCCCACACTGGAAATGGCTCTCATCGGTGCAGCACTGACGGGCATCGGATGGAACGCGAATAATGTTGCTACGCTGCGCTTCTTCACCGAACGGACGAAAGCCAATGACATGGGCGCATCAACCGCTTATCATCAGATTATCTTCATTTCGATGTTTATCGGTCCGATGGTTGGTAGTTTGATTGCGGGGATGGGTGTTTCTCTGATCGGGATAATATTCTTCGGGGCATTCCTGCGCGTGGCAGCATCGGTGCTGGCTTACTTCGGCTTGAGCATCTTCGGCAAAAAACGGGTGCTTCCATCATAAAAAATCAGGGCGAAGCCTGTGTACTCGCCCTGTTAACGTTCAAATAACTTCATCATGTAATCTGTGGATAAGCCCTGTGTTTCGAGGTGGGTTTTGAGTTTACGGCGTGCATCGTGAATCAATTTATAGAGCGCATTGCGATTGGTATCCATGCGCTCGGCGACCACATCCATCGGCACACCTTCGAGCGCAACAGCAACCAGTGCCTGATACTGACGTTCGGTCAGAGCTTCCTTGAAAGCCTCCATAATCTGATCGAGCACGTCATCGCGTTCGGCTGCCCGTTCGGGATTAGGCGGTGCATCTGTCACCATATTGGCTTCAGCAGATAAGAAATCACCATCTTTGGTCAGATCATCCAGGCTGAAATTCTTGTAACGGGCACGGCGTAAAGTGCTAATTGCCAGTCGAATCGCTATTTTATTCGTCCAGGTGGTGAAACGGCTTTCTCCCCGGAAGGAATCCAGATTATCCATCACACGTAAGACGGCATCCTGCGCCATATCTCCTGCCATCGCCTGTAGCTCTTTTGCAGCAAGGTCGCGTAAATCGCTTCGATCCTGGCTCAGATAATAATAGATGCTGCGATGCAGGCGTTTGCGTAAATCTTCTAAGGCAAGTTGCTGCTCCTCACCATCGGCGCGGAGAGCTTCCAGCCATTGTTCGTTTGTACGGTCTGTCATGCAATACCTGTTGGAAAAGACATACAAAAAATGCGGTTAATTCAAAGAGTTTAACCGCATAAAGTCTCAAATGCTATGTATGATTAGAAAATATTAATTCCGGGACGCGGCGCGAAAGGTTACGCGGACAGTTAAATGCCCGAGTCGAATATCATCACCATCGCGCAGCACACGGGCTTGCTCGGCTACTAATTTTTGTCCGTTGAGATATGTGCCATTCGAGCTACCGTTATCCACGATATGCAATGCACCATCCTGACGAACAATTTCAGCATGACGGCGCGAAACCCCTTTTTCGAGTCCACCAACCCCCGTCAAATCGACAATTGCGGGATTTGTGTCGTCGGGGTCTTTACGCCCGATAATCAGACGGGTGATTTCATCCGCATCAAACACAAAAGACCGTTTTGTTTCAAGCACATCAAGCACAAGATTCGTTCCACCGTTAAACCGGGCAGACCCCCATTTGGGTGTGCCTTCTTCATAATCGGCGTCGTCATATTTTTTAGTTGCGATAGATGGTTGCACGAGTAAATGACCGCAAACTTCACAGATTTGCGCCGAAGCGGTATTTTCGTGGCTGCAATTTGTACATTTAATCACTGTAGAAGTCTCCGCTTAGGTCAGTTGACTTTCCTGTTTATCGACAGGTCTTGCTTCCTATTCTATTATACAGGGCAGATGATGATAATCAAATCATGCAAATGTAACCCGTAATACTATTTTCCCGACACGTACATCATCGCCATCGCGTAAAACGCGTAAACGATCTGCCACAAGACGTTGTCCATTCAGGAATGTTCCATTCGCGCTATTGTTATCGGCAATATGAACTGCGCCATCCCGACGCACAATAATCGCGTGTTTCCGTGATACACCCAGTTCAACGGCATTTTCCTCTGTCAGGTCAACCGAGGGGATGATTCCGGTATCGGGGTCGCGGCGTCCGATCACAATTTCATGCAAATCTTCCCGGTCGAATTCAAAATGTAAGTTTCCGTCCAGAACTTCCAGAACTAACTTATTCCCGAGGCGCACCGTACCAAACTTAGGTTCGCTTTCTTCATCTTCTTCGCCTTCGATAATCGTTGTACTGGATGGTAGAATCAATAATTCGCCACATTTTGTACAGATTTGTGCCCCATCTTCGTTTTCATAGGTGCAGTTTGTGCATTTTATCAAGGTAATGCCTCCTCTGAATGGCATCGACATACCCTAGATTATACTGTGCTGTATAATGAGTAAAAGTTATGAGACGGTTTGAACCATATAACGATAATGCCATCTGTAGCAATAAATAGTCACCCGATACTTGAATAACTATACAATTCATCACTCATCACTATCTATTATAACGCAATTTGTAATCTTTGAGGCGTCTGACAGGGAAATCATAGATGAAATTGACATTTAAAGCTATCACAAATGATGCTGCAAAAGAAGTTATCTCATGGCGCTACGATGGCGATTACAGTATTTATAACCTGAATGCTGACGATCTTGCAGAAGAAATTCAGTATATGACCGATCCCGAAAACCACTTTTTCGCGATTTATGAAGGGGATGATCTGGTCGGACATGCTGTTTTTCATGGCGAAGGACGTGTCCCCGGTGGTGATTATTCAGTTGATGCGCTGGATGTTGGCGCGGGAATGCGACCTGATACGACAGGTAAAGGCAGAGGTAGCGATGTGATTGCAGCAATTCTTGAGTTTGGACGCAAACACTATCAGCCGGAAAAATTCAGGGCGACCATCGCTGCGTGGAATGAACGCGCACAGAAAGCCACGACGAAAAACGGTTTCAAAGAGGTCAGTCGCTTCAAGAAAACAGGCACAGATCGCGAGTTTATTATTTTTATGCGGGATGCTTGAATTTTCTCAAGACTCCCGCATTTCCAGATTGATGTCGGGCAAGAAGGGTTTTATCAGTGGAAACAGTCCGACACCTGCCAGAGCAATCCAGACCATGCGATAGGACAGCACGCCCTCGTCTCCCTGTGTGAAAGCAATTACAAGTGCGACCACTAATATGAGGATTTGTAGCACCTGTACGCGAATGGGACTCAATGTTTGCCCTCGAATATCACAGACGACGGTTAATTGTCTTGATGACCATATCACCGGAATAAAAATCAGTCCGGCAAGCACAATCACGATGAGATAAAGTTGCGACGGCATCATCAGCGTGATTGCAATTCCCTGTATCCACATGACAACAAGCATCACAAGTAGGCTCAAGCCAGCAAATAGTCGATGCTTTAAATCGGGTTCAGGTAAGATACTATCCAGCAAAAAGGCAATTGCGCCAATTAGAGCGTAAATCCAGCCGGATAAATAAGCGACCAGAATAGTAGCCCCGAGTAACAGGACACTATCACTCAATTTCAATGGCAAACCCACACTACGGTTGATAACCCGTGCAATTCCAATCAGATAAAAGAGCACAATCAGGTTGTATCCGGCATCCACAGTAAAAAGTAAAATAAGCGCCAGCAACACCGCCACAAAAGCTGATAATTGTTCTTCCGGGTCAATTTCACGGGCAAATGCCCACACCACAAACATTGTCAACCCTGCGGCTATCGCGTGAAGACCTGCATCTATAATTGGTGTGCCCTTAACAAGTTGAAAGACAAACATCACAACAATGGTCGCGATGTTGATAATAGATATTGCACGGTTCGTAGGGTAACGGGGATCAACAGGTCGTCCGACATGAGTAAGCTGCGACATATCTTGCATCAGTAATATCTCATTCAATCGTTGTAAGGATAAGGTTCAAATCTGCAACAGCATAATACAAAAAGGACATGCCGTATGACATGCCCTACTTGCCTGAGCGATGAAACTCTTAGAATGCTTTCATAGTCATGTTCCGCAAACGGGACGCCATCACACGCATGACCTGCAATGCAAATGTGGGTGTTTCGTGAACAAGGAACAGGAACTTGGTTTCGTCAACCGGGACAATGATAGAGTCCGTTTTCGCGACAGCTGTTGTGGTATGTGGAAGATCATCAATCAGTGATTTTTCACCAAAAATACCATCTGCCCCGACAGTTTCGATCACCTGTCCATTGAAAAAAATCTCCACTTCGCCGGATTGCACAGCGTACATTTTGTTGTCATCTGTACCGGCTGCATAGATGGTATCACCTGCACTGTATGTTACGGTATCGGTTGATTTACGGAAAAAATCTACAGTAGCGCTCATGGTTTCCCCTTTGATGGATTCACTAAAAACATTAAGCAGTATAGTGTGCGATGTTTAAAGGAACATCAACAGTCCAATAAAAAAGGACACATCAGGTGATATGTCCTTTTCTATCCGTCTTATCGACGTGGTTGGAAAATCTTTGGAGACAGATTAAAGCCGTATTGTTTCAGTTGCCCCATAAATTTTGGCGGGAAACCGGATGGAACGAGTTCACCGCCCCCTTCATGCGAGTAACCTGCTTCACGCTGATTCGGTGTTCTGTAGATGAAGATGTCCTGTAAGGTCACGTTATCGCCTTCCAGACCCTGCATCTCAGAAACCTGTACAACTTTACGGCTACCATCTTTGAGACGCGATTGTTGCACAAACAGATCAATAGCGGCGGCAATCTGAGAGCGAATCACTTCGACTGGCAAGTCCATCCCTGCCATCATACAGAGTGTTTCCAGACGGGCGACAGCGTCACGCGGCGAATTGGAGTGAACCGTCGTTAATGAGCCATCATGTCCGGTATTCATCGCTTGCAACATATCGAGCGCTTCCCCTGCACGACACTCCCCGACCACCAGACGATCAGGGCGCATACGCAATGTGCCTTTTACGAGGTCTCGGATTTCGAGCTTGCCTCTGTCCTCTGTACCGGGAATTGCAGGGGCAGTTTCGAGACGAACAACATGACGTTGTGCGAGTTGCAATTCAGCCGAATCTTCTACAGTGATGATGCGTTCATCTTCAGGGATAAACGAACTCAAGACATTGAGCAATGTTGTTTTACCTGACCCTGTACCGCCGGAAACAACGATGTTCAAACGCGAAACCACACAGGCTTCAAAAAATTCTGCTACATCGGCAGTAAACGAACCGAAGTTAATCAAATCCGGCACAGTCAAACGTTTATCCGGGAATTTACGAATGGTAATCGTTGTTCCGAGCAATGCCGAGGGGTCAGAGACAATATGCACACGCGAACCATCCGGGAGACGGGCATCCACCATCGGATTTTCACGGCTCAGGTCACGACCAATCGGGCGAACAATGCGCTGTGCTGTCCAGCGAACATGGTCTTCATCATCGAAAACAATGTTGGTTTCTTGCAATTTGCCCTTAAATTCTGCGAAGATAATGTCGGGTCCATTGACCATGATTTCGGAATACTCTTTGCTATCAACCATCGGTTGAATCGCACCGAAACCGAGCAAGTCGTCCAGCAGACCGTGCAGTAAAAGCTGATACTGGTCTTTCGGCAGGTTAATCTGCATTTTCTGGAGCATGACCTGCAAGCGTTTCGCGATAATCGCGCATTTTTCATCGTCATGACGATCCCATTCATCGGCTTCATCATGGGCTGCCAGTAATTTTGTGCGGAATTGTTTACGAATTTGGGCTAATTTAGCAGGGGTACGCTCTTTCGGTGGTACGACATAACCGGTATCCAGCACCCATGAGCCATCGCCACGCACTTCAACAACGGTCACTTTAGTAACACCAGCCCCGACTACAAAGCCTGTTTCTCCCGCAGGAGCGCGTTTTTTCTCTTCATGTTTTGGAACAATAGGATCGGGGTCAACATCTTCTAATAATTCATCTAATTCATCATGATCGTCTATTTCAGCCGGATGTGGTGGTAAGCGGCGCGGTCTTCTTTGTTGTTGCTGTTGTGGTGGTCTCTTTTTATCGGAACGGTTACGGTTCAAGAGCGACATGTTTTGATTTTTCCCCATTAAGTCGTGTTTTTCACAGTGTATGTCGCTCTTTCCGAAATAAGCGTTAAGATTACCTCAAGATTTACTTTTTATAGTATCGGTTTAGATTTTGTTATTTTTTCTTTTTCTTCTTTGGAGGACGACTCGCCGCATAACCCAGACTTTTACTGACCCATTCTTTCAATGCACGTTTGTCATCCAGCATCGAAACCGGGATGTCGATCGTATTTTTACCGAAACCCTGTGCTGCTCCTTCAATTTCCAGTAATGCCACACAATCTGCGTCGCTCAATTTCAGTCCGATGGTCTCTTCGATGTACATGCCACCGAACATCACGCCATCAGCATAATACCCTGCGCCACCGAACATCTTGCGCCAGCTAAATTCAGCTTCGGGATTAATCTCACGAACAACATCCTCCAGCAGGTTTGCGAACTTTTCCATCTGTGCATTATGGTAGGCTTTATCATCTGACATAGCACGCTCCTATTAGAATATCTGTTCTCATTGTAACACAAATTCTATTGCTTTTCTAAAAATTGCCGGATACTGGCATTAAGGGCTTGCGGGCGCTCCATTGAGACAGCGTGATGAGCATTTTCTATGATTTCCAGGTGGGCTGAGGACATTTTCGCAACGTATGCCTCTTTTGCTGCAACAGGGGTGTAATCTTGATCGGATGCCAGAATTAGCGTTGGCACAGTGATTTTGTGGATATGTTCTTCGACAGTCCAACCAGCCAGCGCACGCATCGCCGCCATATAGGCGTTTGGATCATTTTCTGACCAGCGTTGAATAAATGCCTGACGGATGTCTTCCTGATCCTCATCGACAAAAAGACGGGGTGCGAGTGTTTCGCCCATTTTTTGCATTCCCATAAAACGCACAATCAGAAAACGCATCCAGATCGTCATGCGGTCTTTGAATGTTTTCGGGACAAGTGCGGGTCCACTGTTGATGATAATCATGGATTTAATGCGTTCCTGATAATCGACTGCCATCTGAAAGGCAATCATCCCGCCCATCGAAATACCAACAATATGAACTTTGTCTATTTCTAGTTGATTGAGTAATTCAATGATGTCTCCGGCGAATTGCTTCATGGTATAGGCATGAACAGCAGGTTTATCGGATTGTCCGTGACCGCGCATATCAACGGTCAACACATGATAATCGGCTTCAAAAGCACTCACCTGTAACTCCCAATCACGTCCGCTTGAACCTAATCCATGCACAAATAGCAGTACTTCACCGTCCGATTTCCCACTTGATGTGTAGTGAATCTGAATATTATTAACGGTTGCAAAAGTCATAAAAATTCCTTTTTGAATCAATATTTAATTAAATCAGATTGTACTCAAATTCAAGCTATTTGCCGAAAAATAATGGTACTAAGCGCAGGTTGGACGTAAAGGAAATTTAAACTATGTGTGCTATGCTAAACGTGCATACATTCAAGGAGGACAACATGGCTGTTCTGAATCGTAAAAATGACAAACTCAAAAATGAGGATATTCAATTTCCATTGGTGTTGAATATTTTTACCGTGCTGACATCACTCCCTATGGTGACAGTAATTGTATTGCTTGCATTTTATTTTTTAGTCGGAATTGAGTATGGAGAATTGCCCGTCTATGCTAATCCTGACCCGAAGGATAGTCTCTTTTCACCCTTGATGATTGTTATTTATGCTGGCTTGCTGCTGACAATGGCAAGTATTCCGGTGTGGATTGCCATGCTGGTCAGTTTCCGTAAAGCATTCACAGTTAATCGACTGATCGCCTATATTCTGGTTTATGTGCTGCCAATTATCGCGTTTCTGGTGATTAACTTCCAGACGCCTATGATGGTCTGGTTCATGGATTAGGGCGTAGGAATTTCCTCCCCTTTCTCCATTATTATGGGGAAAGGGGTCGGGGGATAGGGGTCAAATAAACGGAATATAACGCCGGATAACACGCAACGCCTTAATGACGGTTACTGCAAAGGGGGTTGCGATTTGCAACTCTTTCTCTGCACCGATGAGATTATCCAGCACGATTGATTGTGAGGCGGTATATTTTAGAATGCCTTCCGCACCATTGCGGCGTCCCATCCCGCTTTCACGTTGACCACCACTCGGTATGGAAGGTGTCCCGATAGCATATTGTGCGCGGTTGACGCTCACATCCCCTGTATCAATTTGCAGCGCAATATCTTGAGCGCGTTTCAAGTTACTTGAGAAAATCGAGGCAGACAAACCGAAATCGGTATCATTTGCCAGTCGAATGGCTTCATTACTGTCTTTAACTTTCATGATTGGCATTACGGGTCCGAATGTCTCAATCCGCATGATGTCCATACTATGATCAACATCTACCAGAATGGTCGGTTCAAAGAACAATGCCCCTAAATCAGGACGTGGATTGCCACCGACAATAATTTTCGCACCTTTTTTGACAGCGTCATCTAAATGTGCCTGTGTGCGGTCAAGTTCTGCCTGATTCGTCATACTACCGACGACTACATCCATGCCATCACCCGCGTTCTGTGTGATGCGTTTCATGTTATGTTGCAGTCGTTCGATGAGCGGCTCGTAAATGCCCTCTTCGACATAAACACGTTCGATGCTGATACACACCTGTCCGCTATTTTCGAATGCGCCTTGAATCAAGCCAATGGATGCTTTGTCGGGGTCAGCATCAGCGAGAACGATAGCGGGGTCTTTGCCACCGAGTTCAAGACTAAAGGGGATTAAGCGATCAACTGCTTTCTTGCCAACAATGCGTCCAACTGCCGCGCTGCCTGTAAATTGCACATAATCAACATGATCGACCAGCGCACTGCCTGTCCGACCATCACCCTGCACAACCTGCACGACATCTCGTGGAATACCGGCTTCATACATTAAATCTACTGCCCATGCTGCAATGAAGGGTGTCACTTCACTCGGTTTGAGCACAATCGTATTTCCGGCGATTAAGGCGGGGAGCATATCCATGAATGGCAGTGCGAAAGGATAATTCCAGGGTGAGATAATACCGACAACGCCACGTGGTTTGTAGAATAATTTTGCCCATTGAATACCTGGAAAGAGCGAGGGGCGACGTTTTGGCTTGAGGATGCGTTCAGCATGATGAATGTAATACTGTCCGATGTTATCGACCATCATGAATTCGATGAAAGCGCCGCCATCAGTTTTGCCATTTTCGCGGCGTAAGACTTTGATGCCTTCGTCCTGATGTTCCCAGAGAATATCCAGCCAGCGACGCACAAAACGGGCACGTTCTTTGACAGTCAATTTTGCCCAGGCTCTTTGTGCGAATCGGGCACGTTCGACTGTATCCGCGACTTCTTCCGCTTCTGTGACAGGGATTTGCCCGATAACGTCCTGTGTGACCGGATTGATGACATCCAGATAATCCCGTTGATCGGTTTCTTGTTCGGAGCGGTCAACAACTGCCATATCACATCTCCATCAAATCTAATTTCAAAAAGTATGCTGTCAGTATAACCAATTTTCAGCTTATTGGACAGATTGTCCATTAAATTACGGGTTATATTCATCTGGAATTCAGTCGCTATAGAATAAGGATTAGTTGACCATGACCTTCTCAGTTCACTTTGGCTACACAGCATCGGATGATTCGATTGCTCATTTACACAAATATCTACAGGGCAATTTTCAAATTAGTTATGGAAATGAAGTCCCTGAAAACCCCGATTATCATATGCTGATTGTCGGGCGACCGTCTGTTGAGCTATTAGATGCCAGTCCCAATTTAAAAACGCTCTTGATTCCCTTCGCCGGATTACCCGCTATCACAAAAGAACGCATGGCAGATTATCCACACATTGCGATTCACAATTTACATCATAATGCGCCGCCGACAGCAGAAATGGCTCTCACACTGTTGATGGCTGCTGCGAAAAATATCATTCCGGCTGACCGTGAATTCCGTCAAAACGATTGGACATCGCGTTATCAACCGTATCCGGCGGTCATGTTACGCGGAAAAACAGCACTGGTATTGGGTTATGGGGCTGTCGGGCAATATTTAGGCGATATTCTCAAAGCAATGGGCATGACTGTCATGGGAATTCGTCGCCGCAATGTTGATGAAGCACAGGGTATCTATCCGGCAGAGAAAATGCACGATTTACTCCCCCGATCACAGGTGCTGATTGTCGCATTACCCGGTACAGATGACACAGAAAATCTCATTGGAGAGCGGGAATTGTCGCTCTTGCCGCAAGGTGCAATTGTGGTCAATATCGGGCGTGGCAGTGTTATCGAACAACAGGCACTCTATGATGCTCTCCAAACGGGTCATCTCCATGCGGCGGCATCGGATGTCTGGTATCACTATCCCACAGATGAAGCCTCCCGCAAAAATACCCCTCCGGCAGATGTTCCCTTTCATGAACTGGATAATATGGTGATGAGTCCGCATCGTGCAGGTGGTGGCGGCAATGATGAAATCGAATTGTTACGCATGGAGGCAATCGCAGACGTATTAAATTTAGCCGCAAAAGGCGAAACAATCCCTCACAAAGTTGATTTAAATTCCGGGTACTAGCCGCTCATTATTTTCTCAAGCATCGTTGCTATAATCATCGCACTTAGCATACATGATATGAAAGAAAAGTAATGGCAGAAAATCGAGCAGAAAAAGGCTTAATCGCAAAACTCGGTGACTCACAAATTGCTCCGCCCTGGGGTATCGGTGAGATGGGGTTAACACTGGCAGTAATGCTAATCGGGACACTGATTATCGGAACAGGTGTTACGGCAACTATCAGTGCAGATGCGCTGAATCCAACCCCTGAATCCCTTCTGATTGGCTGGTTAGTCGGGATGATCGTTGTATTCATTTTTGTACTTGTACGATGGCGACGACACAAAGACCGTTTTGACGCACTGGCGCTAAAATCCTCGCACTGGAATCCAATTTTAGCTGTGATGGTCGGGATTGGTGGCTCATTTTTAGCCAGTTTGATAGCCGGTCTCGGGAGTGGTGATTTCTTAGTCCCTGTGAGTATTCCCGCGATCAATGAAAGCAATATCGGCGCACTGATTGCCGCAATAATATTCGCATTGCTGGCACAACCACTGGCGGAAAGTCTGGTTTTTCAGGGTGTTGTCTTACCCCGTTTACGCGCCACATTAAAACCATATGGCGGACTATTTGTGGCGATTTTGCTCTATGCGATTTATTATTATCTTGTATTCGGAACACGAACAACAGGCAGCATCGCAATCTGGTATGAGGCAATTTACCCTGTGGTTATCGCCTTAACGCTATCTGCGGTGCGTATCTGGAGCAAATCTACCCTTTCGTCAATGCTGGCACAGATTGGCGTCGGAGCGGGGGTGATTATTATCCTGTTCGTTCTCTAAATACAGTCATCAGCAAACACTACCACTGTTTCTGAGGGGTAAACCCATGAAAAGAATAGGTCTTGTTCTGGCACTGTTGCTATTTGCCACAGTGAGTTTTTCCATTTTACAGGCAGAAACCGATACATCGACCCTGCCACCGATTATTTTTGTGAAGCAAGTTCCCGTTGATTATACGGGCGGCACAATTAGCGATATTTTCACCAATATCGAAGGCACAAATCCGCGTCTCACACAACCTGTCGGCGGCGGATTATTTCGCCTCGACCCCGATGGCACAGTCACGAATCTCACAGCAAATTTTGCACAGGTCGCTGTCCGTGATCCTGAAATTAGCTTCGATGGTGAACGGGTTCTCTTCTCGATGAAAGTCGGGGCGATGGGGACATGGCAAATCTACGAAATGAGTGTCGATGGCACGAATCTCCGGCAAATCACGCAGAGTACAGCGAATAATTGGGACGCTGCTTATCTATCAGACGGGCGAATTGTCTATTTATCAGACGCGTTAGATTTGATTGCACGCGAGAATCTGAATCTCCCGGCGGGACATCTCTCCGAGGGGCGTGTGCATATTATGAATGCTGATGGCACAAATAGCAGCCCGATTAACTACAATCCCAATGGCTCGTTCAATCCGATACTCTCTCAAAGTGGACAAATTATCTTCACTCAATGGGATTTACGTGATTTACGTTTTTCGCCCGAAGACCCGCCCGATGGTGTCTCATACAGTCGTTTTCTGGTCTGGGAGATGATGGTCGATGGTAGCCGCGAAGGGCATCCGATTTTCGGTGCTCATCTGGTTGATGATTTTGGTGGCGGATTCACAGAAGTGCGCGAAGTCATGGATGGTAGCGGGGATATGATTGCCACGCTGACTCAGGTGGAGCATACCTTCGGCGCGGGTGCAATCGTGCGATTTACGCCGCGTGGTGCTCAGGATGCACAGAGTTTCGAGTATCTCACGGATAGCACAGCTTACACTGAAACAGTTGAATTTTCCGGTGGGCGTTATCGTTCACCCTATCCAATGCCGGATAATCGTATAATCGCCAGTTATGCAGACGGTACTGTCTATAATGGTTATGGCACACCGGATTTTGACCTGGTTCTGCTTAATGAAGATGGCACACACGCTGTTTTGCATGATGACCCTGATTTCTGGGATTGGCACGCAGTCGCGGTTGTTTCGCGCTCTGCACCGGATATTACCGAACCGATGGCGCTGGATAGTGATCTCAACTATGCCATTGTAAATACTGCTGATGTTGAACTACGCAATCGCAATGCAGAAACCGTCTCTATCGGCGATTTTCAGCCACTGATTGCGCCGGGAGAAGCGGCTTTCGTGCGTATTCATATTTTAACCCGTCCTCCTGCTCCATATGCTGGCGGCGACCCGTCCAATCAAGAACCATCATCACGGGTTTTAGGCACTGTTCCGGTTGAAGAAGATGGTTCATTTGCAGCAATTGTCCCTGCGGGGGCGATGCTTGTCTGGGAAGTGCTGGATGCTGATGAAAATGTACTGGTTACAGAACGGGTCTGGCAAGAATTTGCTGCCGGAGAAGTGCGTACATGCGGGGGTTGTCACACACCCGATGCTGGTGGCGGACGCAGCAGCAATCTCGCGCTACAAAATCCGGTGAACCTGACGGCATATAATGTCGATCAGGATGAAAATGGTCAGGTCGATTTGCTTGAACTCTATAATGCTGCCTTGAATCACTAAATCAAGAGGGGCACATCACAGTTGATATGCCCCTGCTCACATCTACTCTCTAACAATCCGCACTACTGCTTCGAGATGATAATCCATTTCCACATTTTCAGCGATAATCGTCATCTCAGCAGACTCTTCTCCATCGAACAAAAGCGCTGTGAAATCATTGCTGCCGGATGAAGCACCGGGTAAGGATGTAAAAAACATGTCGTATATATGGTTACCATTCTGTAAGGCGGAAAAGCTCACATACGGTGCGCCACAAAAATCCCATGAAACCTGCAAGGGTTCTCCTGCAATCGCCTCTCCGGGAATAGTCAGTGTTGGCTCACAATCCGTTGCCTGTTGCATCGTTCTCAAAAAAACACCTCGCTGCACATTGAAACGCGCATCGGAAGCACCTTCATAGGTTATCTCTTCCCCATCTTTACTGAGATACAGCGCGTACATCACCACATTCTGGAAATCACGATATGACACACCACTTTCAGGAAATTCCGCAGGGGTATCCACTGTGATTTGACCGGACAAAGCTAATCCCGTCCATTCGTTGACAGGTGTATTGCTCACATTGTCGATATAAACAGGCTGCAAGCCATATCGACCCGTAAACTCAATCCTGTGCCATTCACGGATGATTACTTCATCAGCAACAGACGCGATAGCCGTTGCATCCCAGCTAATCGTCAATGAACTTCCGAGCGCAGCAATGTAGGGTGTATCGAATATAATCTGGTCGTTTAATGTTATAGTCGGTTCTGTGGGCACGGCTGTAGGTTCAGCACGAACGACATCATTATCAATCGGAATCAGCAGTTGAATTGCCCCCATAGAATCGCCTGTCACAACATCAAGCACACGCGCTTGAATCCTGATTTCATCTTCCCCGGCAACATTTATGGGCGCAACGACCCCTGTCCCGACTGACCGCACCCAATTTTCGAGGCGTGGCAACTCAATCGCTTGCCATGTGCCATCGGGTAGAACCTGTTCAAATACAATATTTGTGCTGGTTGTTCGATTAAGTACATTCCAGGAAACATTCAAGAATGCGGTTCCGTTAATCAGTGCCTGCCGCGAAATTTCAGTCTCTTCTGTTTGAAAATCAATCAGATGCGTTGCCCCATCGGGATCACTATCGGCATAGGTCAGGCGAAGATGTGCCTCATCGACAATTTGCCCGGCGGCATCAACTATCGACAGACGATAAGACGGCATCGAAAAGCTCAAAGGATGTGCAATCACCAGACGATCACTTTTTGCAGGGTCAAAATCTTCCCCGATCAGCGCCCATTGTCCACCGACAAAAGCGTGCATCTGCATTCGATATGGCACGGTCACATTAATCGCTTGCCAGGTAAAATCAGCCTCCGCCACACCCTGTTCTACCAGATCGTAGGTCAACGGGATGCCATCATAGCTAAAGCTGATAATTTCAGGCTCACCCTGCGCCGATACAGGCAGAGTCAACAAAAATAAAATTGTGAGAATAAGGAGATATTTTCGCATGGTTTCCCTCTGAATTGGCTATGACTATCTCGTTATATGAGACAGGGTTTGAGTGGAATTAGTTCCGAAGAGGGGGTGAGTAGAAAAGTAAAGAGTAAAGAGTAAAGAGTGAAAAGTGAAAAGTGGGGAGTGAGGCATCCTGGAATGCCCCGGAATCTCTTATCATTTATTTCTTTGATTACCTACTGAATTACGTAATCCCCCGATAATTCTACCAACTTCAATACACTGTTTCAGCAAACGGTTAAATTGCACTTCATCGAGATAACCGACATCATATGCCACATAAATCTGAGAACGCACCTCCGCACATGATGCTTTGGCGATAGATAAAAAGCGATGAAAATCTCCTTTTGTTCCTCTATCAAACCCTTCTGCAATATTAGACATAGTAGAAAGGGATGCTCTACGAATCTGATCACTTAACCCGAAATCTCTTGAGAATTCCTTTCGATTACTTATTTTATAGATCAACCCCGTCAAAACACGTGCCTTCTTCCAGATTTCTAAATCTTCAAACTTTTGTGCATATGCCATTTGATTTCCTCCATAACGTTTTTTCAGCACGCCGATTCTTCTCATAAAAACATTCACAAGTAAAATAACCCGTCACTTCAAGGTTTTTACCCGTCACCCGTTACTCATTCTACTGCATCACAAACCTGTTCCTCACTCGTTACAGTCCTTGTTTTCCTGTACAATGAACTGTTGAGACATGTCGTTATCTGAGAGCAGGCTATGGCTTTTGAATTAGAAGCACTCGTCGGGCATATGTACGTTGCCGGAGGACGCACCATCAAAACGACTCCACCCGGGTCATTATGCGAAGTCGCACCCAAACGTGCTGTACGTGGTCGAGAGATAGACACATTATTTATTCTCGTCCTGCCATCCGGGAACATCGCCCCCAATACCTTCTATGAGCAGATGTCATTGATGGCAGCCGAACGCTATTTCAGCAATACGGGCAGTGTGACATCGGCTATGCGCGACGTGTTCAATACGCTAAATAACAACCTCTTCGAGCATAATGCCAGTGGACGTAAGCACTACGAAGCCAACATGATTGTGGCGGTGATGCGGAGTACCGATTTATACGTGGCACGCTCGGGAGCAGCAACTCTGGTTTTGCGGCATAGTGGTGAAACAAAAACTGTCCCGGAAAGCCTCACCGATGACGATAAACTCTTCAAACCGCCGTTAGGTGTTCAGCCGATTCCAGAAATTGAAATGTCGCGTTTTGTGGTTGATAGCGGCACACGCATGATTCTTGCTGATGCCAGTATCGCAGAAATCACAGACGAAAAATTGAATCAAGCACTGGTCGCATCCGATATCGAAGCTGTGCTGGATGACTTTAAATTGCTGGTGACACTCCAGATTCAGATGATGCTGGTTGAATTTGTCCCGCCCGAACAACCGGTTATGGTTCCCGCAGCTACCGGACAATCATCAGCAGTGATTGCAGCAGAAGTTGCGGCTGCACGCGCCAAAACGACTGCATCGCAACAGGTCAAGGCGATCACCGATGAGCAAATTGAGGCAACAAAAGCAAAAGAAGTCAAAGAGCGTCCCAAACGTCCGTCAGCACAGGAACGGCTCAAAGAACGCAGTAAAAAAGGTGTCGTGACCGTCTCGCGCAGTGTCGGGCACAGTTTATTGCGGGTTGGTAATCTGGCGCAGTTATTATTCGGCGCGGAGTCCACACCAAAACAGCGTCGCCGTAATACAACTTTGATAGCCCTGGCTGTTTTTGCTATTCCAACGATTCTTGTGGCGACAGTGATGTTTTCGTGGGTCGGGGATGTCGGTGAGACAGTCTATGAAGAATGTGTCGGACGTGTCAATGAAACTGCGACTACTGCTCGCAGAATACAAACTCAACAACCGGATAGCCGTACCAGTATCCTCACAGCATGGAACGCCACCCTGACGATTATCAATGAATGCAAAGGCTATCGTCCTGATTTTGTTGATATTAGCTTGAATATCATCCGTGATGAAGCACAATTCGCAGTCGATACGATTAGCGGCATTACACGACGCAGCACCCGCGCTTTATGGGCATCCCAAGCAGAAGACGCCAATATCCGTGAACTGGTGTTACAGGGTGTTGATAGCATTTATGCCTTCGACAATGCCAACAGCATCGTTTACCGCTTGCAATTGAACGAATCAGGTACAGAAGTCATCAGTGACCAGCCTGTACAGTTCATGAGTATCGGCGCACGGGTTGAGGGCAATACACTCGGACGGATTATCGGCATTGCGTATGATCGCCAGCATGATTTGATTGCTGCGCTGGATGAAAATGGTGTGCTGGTGACATGTCGTCCGTTATCCATTAACCAGTGTGATTCGCAACAGTTGGTTGGCTTCGAAGTGATTACCAACCCGACCCGCATGGTATTCTGGACAGATCGACTCTATATTCTGGATACAGGCTCACAACAAATTTACAGATACTCGCCTGTGGGCACGACCAATAATTATGCCAATCGACCAACTGAATATTATCAGGGGGCAACCCGTCCACCAAACATTGACCAGGCAGTTGATATGGCGATTGGTTCAACAACCAGTATTCTGAACGGGCATGTCTATACACTATTCAATGATGGCACAATGGCACATTACTACGGCGGGAACAATGAGGGCTTCACTTTTCGTAGTGTGCCGGATGGATTACCAACACCAGACCAGACCAGCACACAGGCGATGTTCCTGAATGATAGTAGCATTGCGTCGGGATTCTATATTGTCAGTCGTCCATTGCGAACGATTTACTATTTTACGACCGCCGGGACATTCCAGGCAGCGTATCGCATTCAGAATGAGGCACTGTTCGAGCGCATGAATGATGTGGTTGCGGATAGTGAACAAAATCTGGTTTATGTGGCTTCCGGTAACGGCATTCTGGTATTTAGCCCTGATGAGTAGGTTTGTTTGCTGTTTAGAAAATTTGCCTGTTAAACAGGGAATAACAGGGGATTATTTTGCGAAAACAGGCGATTTGTGTTGGATTCAGGTTAATTTTACAAACCGTGGTTCAGCAGAAAAAGCATTAACGCAGAGTATCAGAGATGCGGAGAGAAAGAGCGAGGTATTGTGTACGCCACCCTTACAATGTGTGTTGTCCCTGACAGTTTGCAACCTACCCGTACATCATTTATATGTGAGTGTTAAGGTGCTTCCCGGACGCGCAGGCGCGTATCCCTACAGGTAGGGTAGCATAAAATCGGGTGGGGAGGTTGTGCATATCAACGTTGATATGCACGGAATTCGTATTCGCTAATCACACGAAATGATACACTGACCTGCATCACACTGTAAAACAATACACATTATGACAACTAATTGTAACTGACACTGAATTTACTTGATTAAGTCGTGCTGTAGTCATCGTTACATAGTTACAGTAAAACAAGAACAAACTGCCCCACTTACCAGAGTTACATGATAGATTAGGCTGTAATTGATTTTGAGGTTAAAGTAAGCTCCAAACTGTGAAACCTGTACCCGGTGACTTGCTTCATTTCTATCAGGTTAAACGAAGACAATCTACCTACCTACAAGCATCATAGTTGTACGAATTTAATTGAATAGCTAAAGTAGCCACTACAGGTTATATTATTCTCCAGAAACAGTTGGCTCAATCACGTCTTCTGTTATATCTGCCTCTGGTGAAGAGGTTGCTAAAGAGGAAATCAAATTACATTCATCCATAATTGATTGTTTATCTTCGGAAACTGATGTTTGTACAGCCAGGGAAAAGTCCTGAATGTCTTCAGGTTGAATAAGAGTCATGTTACGGGAATCTTCTGATAAGAATATTGAATATCCCATTGCTACAGTATCCTCAATATCATTTATTGAGAAATTACAGTCACCGGCCAGGCATGTAACTCTGATAGCATTAATAAATACATCCAAGTTAAAACAACTGTTATCAGAACTAGTTTCGATTCCAAACCCTTGTTCTAATACTCGGGTCTGAATTACTGGTCTTCCATTACCTATTACTAACACGCGTCCCTGTATAATTTCTAATGGAATTATGTTGTCATTAGTAATCCTTCCAAATTCAATTTCCGTATAAGTTGAGTTCTCAGGACGTAACAAGAATATGCTAGATTCGCTATTCTCAATATCCAGAAATACACTATGAACAACATCAGGTAAATTAAGAGTATCTACAAGACTGTTTTCATAAATATCCAATTCTCCATTGCGAATAGCGACTACCATTGGAGTAGCTGTAATAGTGATTGCGGGTACCGTTTGAGATACTATATCTGTTATTTGTACCGTTGTTTCAGAAATCGGAAGTGTAGAAGTGTCAGTTACCATTTCATTGATTGACGCATCCACAACAGTTTCCGTATTAAAGCTATTATTATCATTTAAAGGAATAAAAATTTGTAAACTGGTTACAGTAAAAAGCAAAATAATAACGAGAATCAGGGGTATTATGATTTTGAATGATAACATGGAAAATTGTTCATCTTTTTGTGTATCATTTTTGTCACCCTGTAAATCCATTAATATTACAGTTACATTATCTGTAGCATGTTGGCTCTCGGTAAACTGTATTAGGTCTTTTGCGAGAACTTCACCATTATAAATATTACGGAAACGTTCCTCAACTAAAGCTTCTGCCTTTTCACCCTGATAGTCAGGGGTGCTAAATAATCCATCCGAACACAATAGAATTTTGTCACCTATATCTAACTTTAAACCTTCTATTCCTATTGACTGTGCATGTGATATATCGCGATGGTTGAGATATATCCCGGTATCCACCGTAATATTCTCCTTTGCACCTAGCACACGCATCACAGTACTATCTTTATACTGAGCTTTTAGTTCCTTAATAGTTAATCCGCCTGAAATGTACTTCAGTTTGCCATAAGTATGATCAAGAGATAGTAGGCTCAGTGATTGATCCCGTTGTCTAAATAGATATGCTCTGCTATCTCCCACGTTCGCAATAAATAACCGATACTGTGATTTAATTCTGACGACTGTCGCAATAATTAAGGTCGTGGTCATCTTTGGATGTGTATGACGTAATCGGAATACTTCCTGATTTGCAGAGACAACTGCATCAACTAATAATTCAGGAATAGATATCTTAGTGCTTATATGCATAGTACTAAGTGCTTTTCCTACGGCAATACGCGCGGCATACTCGCCATTCGCAGCCCCCCCAACACCATCAGCAAGGATAGATACCCACATTTCAATATGACTCAAATTTGAAAAATGGTCATATCTTGACCAGTCTTCATAAAGTGTTCTTTCTCCTATGTAATATTCATTGGCAAAATTAATCATTTTATAAATTACGCTCCATCATATCCCTGGGTGCGTGGTGGAGGAAATAAATGTACATCTAGTAACTCAATGACATCATCCAGAGAAGGTCTAGCATTTGGATTCTTTTCAGTCATCTGTTTTATTAATTTTATAAGTCCCTTTTCAGTACGATTTGAAATATCGGCACTGTTTATTAATCGTTTAAACCGACCAACGTCAGGTGTAAATACATTGGAAGAAAGTATTTCGTACATTATCACCCCGAGTGAATATACATCGAGCATGGCAGGTTTAATAGTTGCTCGATCTCTGGTACTCTTGCTGTTGACAAAGTGTCTTAACTCCGGTGCTGAGTATCTTCCAGACTCTGTTGGGATATGTGTATCATATTTTCCGATTGTGGAAGCAGAACCAAAATCGATCAAGACCGGGCACGGTTGATAATGTATTCTATCTTCTCTAAACATTATATTGCTAGGTTTCAAATCACAGTGAGCCCAATTGTTATCATGAACATACTTGACAATAGTCAATATCCGGTAAATGAGCTCTACCTTCCATCCAGATGACATTTGTGATATCTCCAATTGACGTTTGTTGTTACTTAGGGGTTTGGAAGGTAGATATTCCTCAACCAAATACATGCGCCCTTTATATTTGCCCTCAATATTATAATTCCCTCTGTAATGTGCTGTTGTGCCAGTCGAAGATTCAGGTGTATAAATTGGAAAGAGTTTAACAATTCCAATATGTCTTAGTTGGCGCAAGACTTCAACTTCTCGCAAGAAGTAGTTGTGTTCTAATCCCGTGTGGGCAGAATTAAGCTTGAGATTTAGCATTTTGATAACTACATTCAATTTTGATTCTTTGTCATACACCAAAAATATTTCCGACAATCCTCCCTTACCGATAGATTTCCTTATTTCGTATCTGTCGCTCATATAGTACCTCAATGAAAAAAGGGGTTGCTTGATTAAGACCTGACAAATCTGAGTTTTAAGCCATCATTCTCTGGTTGTCCCAGTGATATTATTGCATTATTAACAATCCGCACATTAGTTTTAGGTTCGAGTTGTTCGCCGTCTACAAATGTGCCATATTTAGAATTTAAATCCTGGATATAAAACTGATCATCATCACTGTTCAGTGATATCTCACAATGCACTCTGCTAATCGTCGAACCTTGCTCAGTTCTTTCAATTACAATATCACAAATATCTTTGTTGCGCCCAATTTTGATTGAGTTTTGAAAAATTGGAATTTCATCTGACATATATTCATCTAAAAGAACGTTCAATGCTCGACCACCCTCAAGTATTTCAAAATAACCTGTCTCCAAGCTAGTCAACAAATCTTTGCCTTCATCCCCTGCGTCAGGGTGGAATGTTTCATCGAGGATTGCACCACTATGCCTCGTGGTTGGAGGGTGTTTTGAGTGCAGATCCAGAGGGGGGTTAGATTGGTTATTCGTAGTAGTTTGAGTTGTCCTACTATTCATTGCTCTATATGCTGTGATAAATACAATAACAATGGCTAGTAGCACAAGAAAAATACTCCCTATCCCGATCGGATTAGGAAGGGGATCCTCAACAATCCCAATGGAAGTAGCAGATTCGGTTGGTGACACAAGTTCAATTGTAACCTCTACTGTTTGAGTAGTATCGGGAACAATACTCTGAACAGTTTGAGTCAACACAAATTCAGTGGATATAGGTGGAGTTTCTACTATTACATTTTGCGGGTCAAACATAACCTGTAACCTGAGTGAGGCAGGTTGCAAATTCGCTTCGGCGATGCGTGTCTCGTAGGTTATGGCACTTAGCATCTGTCTTTGATTTTGGATCGGTGCATAAATCTCGCCTCGCATCTTGTCCAAGATTGTTTCAGGTACAAGTGGAAAGAACGACCCACTCGAGAAAGAAAGCATACGGTTAGCAGCATCTTCATCATCCGGGCGTAATGATGCGTGAACCACATGTATAGTAATGTTGTTACCGGTAGCTAAATTAGCAACAGTAGTAAGAGTTGTTCCTGTTTCTGTTCCCGCCCCATCGTCATATGCATCTAGTTGTCTACCAATGTACACGAACTCAATTATATTGGCTTGTCCCGAAATATAATTAATAGCTTCAAATAACTCTTCAGCAACACTAACTCTTCCATTTTGATCAAAGTCCATTTCAGAAATAAAAGTTAATGCTTCAGCCTGTGATCTTGTGTCAATAGTATCTCCATCTGAGGTATAGATTATAACTCTATCCACACCATCTTGAAAAAATTGCTCCCTCTGGACGAATTCTTGCAAAAGCTCTCTTATTGGATTATCGAAATCTTCTAATAAAGGTGTTCCATCGCCGTAATCTACATAAAATACCAAAGTTATTGGATCAGATGTGAAGACATTGCAGTCCTCACATCTTGTTTCCCAATTCCCATTACGTAACTCTTCTAGCCTTATCGACGAAGTTTCGGTGGTTGAACAATTGTAAAAATATACTGTAACTAAATTATTCTCAAATTGTGAGCGATCAACTGCTGCGATCTCAGCAATACAAGTCTCTGATTGACTCAACAACGTTGATGTTTGAGTTGTTAGCAGAATTATAAGCAATATAATTAATAGTAACTTCTTCATCATTTACTTTCTTTGCTCTATTATGAACTCATACAAGCCGCGACCGACTTTCTATAATATGAATATAATATAAAAATGCATTAATAATTACCAAAAGAGCTATCAAGCCAATCATATGAAGCCGAATATCAAAGATGCCAAAAAAAATAATTAATGATGTTGAAATCACAGAAAAAAATAACAGCTTATCAAAATTTCGCTCTTTCTCAGCTAGACGCAATCGAATACCCTTTGTACCTGTGATTTTGCCTTTGACCTGAACATTTTTGGTATTTCCGTTTAACACTAACAATCTGAATGTAATTGTGTCGCCCGAATGTAAGTAGCTTGCACTTAGTCGTACTCTATTTCCCGTAGCCTCTAGTTTAATATCGTGCGTAGTTGCTGTGTAATGTGGTTTACTCACAAATTCCAGTAACAATATCTTAGCATTTTCATTCAACTTTAGTCCAAGAGCGGATCTTATCTCATCAGCCGATATTTCTTGACGTCCGGTGTTTTTAAAAGTACATTTGATTAACATAACACTCGAAACATCTGTCCCTCTGACATTATTATCACCTATAGTCAAACTCATTTTTTCATATCCAAAAGCTGCTACTGTTTCCTCAGATATCAATTCAGAAATCATTAACGTGCAAGTGATTTCTCTTCGAGTTTCACTACGTCTTTGATATTCAAATAACACAGTTGTAGCTAACGCGACCAAAGCAATCAAGGCGCTAACTGGATCTATTCCCATTAAATTCATCTGTTCCATTAGGTATCCCACAAGTACCCCTTAATAGTTTGTTGCCTCTATCTCTATCTAAATGCTAAACAAATTATAGTTCATATAAAGTAATATGCAAGCTAACTGCAAGTTATATAATGCTTATACAATTTAGATTTTAATAATTTCTGAACTATTGAGCACAAAAACTTAATTATGGTAGGTCATCAGAACATTTCGCCTCAAATTCTATTAATATGAATCCATGCGTTCAAACTAGATTTTAGGTTGCCCCTGTCGTTGTAAGTCAGAGTATTCGTGCCATCGTTGGTCATCTGATTAGCGGCATTGTAGGTACGGGTCACACCATCGTAATCGACCAAATTGCCAGCCGCATCGTAGCCATAATTGTAGACTGTTGTGCCGTTGTTGTAGTCGGCTTCAATCAGTCTGGAGAGCTGATCATAGCTGTAGTCGATCAGACCTCATAATAATTTTATCTTACAGCACGGGGACTGAAAGCGCACATGAAGCCCGGAACTTATTTTCCCGTAGAACAATCGTAGGGTTGCATTCACTTCCATCCAGACAGCGCTATGATATAATGCCGCCGATGTCAAACAGTTTCAGATAATAATGAAACACTATTATCAAGCACTTATCGGGAGGGCACGGCGACCCTCCCCTACGGCTTTGTTCCGTTGTTCATTGGCATTGCTATAACTATCAGTTGAATTCGAGAGAGTCACCCCACATGCGTATATCAGGTTTTCTATTTGGAATATTGGGATTTGTCGTGCTGATTGCTTTTACAGGCGTCTGTGCATTGACCTCCTACACATTCACACGCGACGGGGTGGTTAATGCCTGGCAAAATGGCATTGAAGTCGAATCTATCGGAGAAGTTGCACAGGCAATTATCAATCCAGCAGATTTTGAAGTGCAATCTGCCAGCGCGACACCGGAAGGCACAAGCACACCGTTTATCATTCCATCCATTACGCCTGTTGCCACTGTCGTACCGGATAACGGTGTTGCAAGTGTTGCAACAGAAATCAGTACGGCTGCGGTAGAAGCGACTGTTGAAATTACACCAACAGAACAATTTGCCTCTCAAATCTGGGGCGACCCGCGTGAAGTCAATATTTTGCTGATGGGCATTGATGAACGTGAGGGCTTCACAACAGACACTGCTTATCGCACCGATACGATGATGGTCTTACACATTGACCCGGTACGGCGCACAGCAGGTTTAATCAGTTTCCCGCGTGATTTATATGTTGATGTACCGAATTACGGGCAAAATCGACTGAACCGCGCCAATTATCTCGGGGACTTGAATTTCTACCCGGATGAACAGGGTCCCGGTCTGCTGATGGAGACAATCAATAGCAATTTTGGTATCAGCATTGATTACTACGTGATGATTAACTTCACCGTATTCGAGACTGTGATTGACCGTATTGCTCCCGATGGCATCGAAATTTGTGTCGATGAATATATCTATGACCCGACTTACCCTGATGCTGGCTTTGGCACAATCGAAGTCGAATTCCAGGTCGGTTGTCAGCAATTGGATGGGCAGAGCCTGTTACAGTATGCGCGTACCCGTAAAACCGAAAATGGCGATATTGACCGCACCGAACGTCAGCAGGAAGTGCTTGAAGCAACCCGCCAGTATGTTGTCAGTGCCGGGGGTGTCCGTAACTTCCTCACGCAGATGGGTCCTCTGTGGAATGATTTATCAGGCAGTTTCCGCACCAATTTGACATTGAGCGAAATTACAGGTCTGGCGCTCTTGATGAACGAAGTCACCGACATCACCTATGCCAGCCTGACACCGGGTTACTGGCTACCGCAAACACTCGAAAATGGTGACCAGGTTTTGATTCCTGTGCCAAGCGAAATTCAGCGCCTCATTCAGGAAACCTTCTATCCAGGGGCAACCTTATCACTGGCAGAGTATCGCGCACGGGCAGATGCCGAAAATGTTGCGATACGGGTCTATAACAATACGACGATTTCAGGACTTGCCGGAAATACCCGCGAATTTTTACTCGGGCAGGGTGTCGGTGTGGATGAAGTCGGTAACATGCCCTCGCCTGATAATAGTGTGACGATGATTTATTATTACAACACGGGGCGCGACACAGCAAGCTATATAGCACAGGTTCTAGGATTACCCACCACCCGAATAGAGCGCGGTCGGGATGGACTTGCCGCCGGAGGTGTTATCATTGCTGCCGGGAGTGATATGCCGGATATTATAAGCGGGGAATAGCTGGAGATTTATCGGGGCAGTTCTGTGCCCCTTTTTATAAAGCGCGTCGATACATCTGATGTTCTGCAATGACCGCCTCAGCTTCGTCCAGCGATTTCACAAAACGAACCTTATCTTCTATATGCAGACTACGCGAAATACCACGCATTGTCTCGAAGCTGGTATTCACTTTGCGCCGGATTATGAGATAGAGCACTAAGCGCCCATCATTCAAAGCAGACGCTAGCAAATTCGTCATTTTCTGACGTTCTTCACTGCTATCCTGATAATCCTGTCGATGGTCTGCGGGAAACACCATCTCTGTCGGATCCCAGATGAGGTAGTCAGGCTCTAATGCAAGAGCATCCTGGACTACAGGAAGCACATCGGATGCACTCCACATCCCGACACTCTTCATGACCACAATTTTCTGATTATCATTCAGGTGTGTTATGAATGATTTCACTGATACCACCTGTATTCCGACCGAGCATTATCATTTGTATGATAACATTAAGTTCCTTTATGCAGCCTTAATGTTTTGGAGATTTGTGATCTCGAATGATTTGCTTTGCTTCGTCCAGTGTTTTCACAAAAAAATAGCGGTCTGTAACGCCATATTCTTCATACACAGACATGGATGATAAAAAGGCAGGATTTTCATTGCGATTGATAACAATGTAGAGCATACGGGGATTTTTAGCCATCATTTGTACAACGGCTTTAATATTTTTGCGGCGCAATTCCGAGGTTTCTTCAAAAGACAGTGCCTGAGTGACCGCAATAATTGAATTGGTGGGATCAAGGATGACATATGTTGGCGATAATCGTTGGATTTCTTGAACAACAGCTACCAGTTCCGCATGATTCCACATGCCTTCGGTTGTAATTAGAATTCCATCATCGACATCCTCAATCGGTGTAATGTCTATTTTCACCTTCTAATCGGTCTTTCTACAAATCGTTACAAGGATTATTGAACTTGATGCCTGCGAATAATATCCAGAGCTTCGTCCAGCGTTTTCACAAAGAAATAACGGTCTACGACACCATATTCCTCATATAGTGGCATTGATGATAAAAAGGCAGGATTTTCATTGCGATTGATGATGATGTACAGCATCCGGGGATTCTCAACCAACATATGAATAATAGTCAAGTTATTTTTGCGGCGAATTTCTATTGCGCCTTCAATTGGCGTTGCCTGTGTGCTGACAGCTATAATATTAGTCGGGTCAAGAACGAGATAAGTTGGTGATAATCGCTTAATTTCCGCAGCAAGTCCGGCAATCTCATGATGATCCCATTGACCCTCTACAGTCGCAAGAATGCCATCGTCAATAGCATCAATCGGTGTAATTTCTATTTTCATTACCGCCCCCCGGCAAGGTGAATAATTTCTCTCAGAATTATACCTTAAACGACCCCTTGTATTTCACGACACGATAACTATAGTTTTCGGTAAAATATCTGAGGCGGGTTTCTAGCTCTGACCACTCGGTCGAATCGAACAAATCCCGTATGATGTCAAGGTCTTCGGTGATGAATTCAACCTGGCGTTCGGGCATGACTTCTGTTCCACCAACCACATGCCATAAGTGCTGAACATAGAGTTTCCGGTTTTGCAGTGCAGGGAACAGGTCGTTAGAGACCCAGCGAAAATAGCGCTCATAGACACCGGGTTTGATGTCATAAGTCAGAATCAGCGCATATTCAGGATAAATTCTAATTGGCTCCATATGGAATCACTCTATCTGTGTAACGCATATTGATAATCTACTGTATCACATTTTGAGAGATTAGAAGGGATGCAAGTTCATAAGATTTCCATGTCCGGGATATTCCGCACATAAACGCAAAACTAATCATCCGATACAGGACAAAACCTTGCTACGATACCTATGATGCGGTAACTTTAGAGACCTGAACAGGAAGGGTTTTCATGCGCGATATACAGGAACGCATCGCAAATTTACGCGGACGAATTCAAAATGGCTCAGAGAGTGTGACAGTGCTCGAACAGGAAGCACGTCATTTACTCAGTGAAGCCAAAAATACAATCTATGAATCAGAAGCACAGGCACTTTTTGCCGAACTCGCACAACAGAGCCGCAATATGCAGGAGAGTAATCCGCAACTGCGTGGTTTACTACGTCGTGCGCGGATTCGCATTGAAATGGCAGGTGACGATGATGATATTGATGAAGCGATTGATATTCTCACCGAAGCGATCGCTGCCAATCCAGCCGATGGTGAAGTGATTGCACTTTTGCAGCAAGCCGCATCCCAGACACCACAGGCAGCACAGCGTGTCCGGGACTTATTTAATCGTTACGGGGTCGATGCAAATGCAGTGCCGCAGGAAACAGTACAACCTGAACCTCCAGCACAGTCTAATGCACCCGAACCGCCCCCGCGCACACCTGCACCACAAAATCCTGTTCAACAGCCTCAACAGCAAGCCGTTAACGATACGGATTACACTGAAACTGACGATTTAATGTCCGAATTGACCGAGAGTTACTATTCGGGCAATTATCAGCAAACGGTTGATATTGCCAATCGCTTGCTCTCCCGTTCACCGAATAATCAGGCGGCAATGGAATATCGTCAGAAAGCCGAAGATAACCTGATTCGCGGTGTTGTCCCTGACCATCGTATCCCGTTTGAAGCAAGAGTTAGCTATAACCGTGCAAATTCACTGGTTCGTGCGGGTAATTATGAAGAAGCCAGCAAACTCTACCGCGAAGCACGGGAACTTGCCGAGCGTGACGGTATTCTCACCTGGCAGGATGTCGAACAGGCATTGCTTGATATTCAAGATTTAGCGCTTGCCCGTGAGTTGATGAATGAGGGTGATCGCTTGATGGCGGCGGATAACTGGTCGGAAGCGATGCGGAAATATGAAGGTGCGCTACGGGTTGTTCCCAATGACCCGCAGGTCGAAGAGCGCGTCGAAATGATTCACAAAGTCCAGCAGGATGTCGATTCAGCCGCAGTCGAACTGAGTATGCTCGGTGGCACATTACAGGAACAGGTCGAGCAACTCCAGAGTATAAAATCGAAGTTAACCCGTGTGCGACAGTTATTGCCCGGCAGTCAACGTCTCGCTCAGATGCAAAAAAATGCGGATAACAATCTGGCGGGAGTCAAAACACAACTCAAAGATCAGGCACGGTCAACCTTAGACCGCGCTGGCAACGCAACCAATCTGGATGATAAAGCAATTCTCGCGACCGAAGCCCTGAAATTAGCGGAATTTGCAGTGGAACTTGACCCGGGCGACACCGATGCATCTGCCCTTTTGATGGAAACACGCACCGCAGAAAATGAATTTTCCCGCGCACGCCAGACGATTGAACGTGCCAGTAAAATGGTCGCGCAAAATTACGATTCCGAACTGGTTCAAGCGCGTAATATGCTCTCGGGACTCTCCGGCAATGCACAGGATGAACGCTACCGCATGGTGGTCAATGACCTGTTTGCACGTTATATGGAGAAAGCCGAAGTTGCCCTTGAAGAAGGGGACGCCAACGAAGCCAATCGCTGGATAGAATCCATGCGCGAAGAGCCTTTCCGTATCTTAGGGCGTCGTGCTGAAATTTATCGTCTGGAAAATGTCATTCGTGGTAAACGCAATCGCGGACGGGCTTTTGCAGGTGGTGGTATCATCATCGTATTGATTATTATCGCCGGAATGTTATGGGCGTCCCGTGAACCACTGACAGCGACTTTCTTCCCCAGTGAAACACCCTCAGCAACCTGGACGTTAACGCCGGAAGATACATTAACGCCATCGAATACGCCAACAGCGTCGCAAACATCGACGATTACGCTCACGCCGACTTTCACGATTACACCGTCGCCAACTATGACATTTACATGGACACCCACTGCGACCTGGACGAATACACCATCACCAACATGGACACCAAGCTGGACACCAACGGCTTCGATGACTCCGACGCATACCAATACGCCGACGCATACGCCGACATTGACAGCAACACCAACGGCAACCGCAACAGCGACAACATCGCCGACACCAACGCTAACATCGACCCCGACTATCTCACCAACACCGCCGGGATTGTGTCGTGTCTTTGCAAGTTTGGAACAGGGTATCAATTTACGGGAAGAAGCTAATGTGCGTTCGGAACGGATTCAGGTACTACCACAGGCAACAACTATGGATGTGCTTGAAATAGTACCACCTGCCGCAGGAGCAAATCGTTACTGGCTCTATGTACGTGTCGATACTCCCGAAGGACAGGTATTTGGCTGGGTGCGTGATGATACCATCGTTGAATTGACCGAATGTGCGGGTCTACCGGACGTAGAAGGTTAATCAGCTAAACGTCAGGTAACATCATCATAAATCAGCTACACTCAGGGTAGATTTTCATCTGCCCTGTTTTGTTTGGAGATACCATGCGCTATTTATTGTTTCTGACATTATTTTTCACACTGGTTTTCGGTATTTCGGCACAGGATGATATCCTCATGCCCGATGACCTGCCTGATCCGGTTTATACGGAAGATATCAGTCAGATATTTTATTATGCTGACCCGCATCAATTCGCATGGATAGATAACGAAACCTTAGTTTTTGCGCCCTATCGCGAGTTATACGCTTATGAAGAAAGCCAGCTTGATATTGCCTATCACTATAGTTTAAGTACGGGCACACTCACGCAATTAGACTCATCCCCTTTTCACGCGACCATGTCAGAAGAAACCCGCAATTGGTTTCAGGTGAGTGAATATGCAACAACGGTGTATCAATCGCCATACATCCTTGAAGGTGGAGGCACTTATACTCATCATATTATGTATATCAGTCGTTTTTCCGGGCGATGTGGCATCGAGTGCAGTAACGCTATCATGATGCGTGGGCGTTATGCGATAAATTCTGATGGAGAACTTGACGAATCCCTGAGTAGTTTCATGCCGATAGAAACAAATTATACCGGCAATATCACCCTTTTCTGGACACGCAATGGTCTTGAACCCTATGCTTTGCTTCAGATGTCGATTCCCTATGGACAGGGTGAGTATGTTTATATTTCACATCCGAGAAATGATATCAGAACTCCTATTTATCTCCATAATCTACCGGAAGACAGAATTTTAGCTGTATCAGACGATGGAACACGCGCCGCTTATTCATCACATCATACAGAACCGGGCGCATCCGAATCAGGACAAAAATTATACATATGGCACGCTCCCTATCATGATGAACACTGTGCCTGTACATATGATGGTCGATTATACTTCATCAATCCGGTAAACCCTGAATCACAAACAAGACGGTATTCCTTCGCCGGCGCGAGTTTTGTCGATGAAGACACGATTCTCTATATCGGGGATATGGGATTGATGCGCCATAACCTGCTCACCGGAATCAGCACGATTATTGACCCCGAACTCAATGTTAGCTGGATTCGCACTGCTGTATTTTCACCGGATAATCAGCATGTTGCCATCACAACAGAACAGGGTTTGTACGTCCTGCCATTAGATTTGTAATTCGATTGTAGAGCAACAACATAATTGCGCCCTCATCTATCATACGTAGTGGACATCATCTTCATCGTCATCATCGTAAAACTCATCATCATGCCAATCACGATGGCGCGGTGGGCGACGATTCATCCAGCTAAAGGGCAGGAATAAGAAGAACGGTAAGAACCAGAAAAACAGTACCCGACCTCCGGTGACGATGTAAATCAGCAAGAAAATAATCACCATCATCAAGAAACGGGTCATCATGCGATTGCGGTTGAAACGACGGTACATGCGGCGGAATTTACGGCGTCTGTGTCTACCCATGAGAATGTCTCCAGAATCATCAAATTTTTAGAACACTGCCTCTATTTATTATGACTACGTAGAAGTCGCTTCAAATGTAGCACATCATCAGGCAACTGCTCTACAAAACAGTCTAACATGACTTTGTAACGCGAATATAAAAATCCGATTTAAGAAACTAAATCGGAGTCCTCCTCGTCATCCAGAAAATGATGAATATAGGCAAGTGCATCATCCATCGAATTGTAATATTGTGTGTTTTTCGATTCACGGGTCTTTACTGCGCTGACCTCATTTTCAAATTGTGCCTGTGCGGGCATTCCCACCAGTACACCGCGTGCAGCCATCGGATGACTATAAGCACGATGCCCTTTGACATTGAACAGCGCCTTCGGGTCTGTTTCTGTCACCTCAAGCCAGTTGATGAACACAATAACAGGTTGCGTGGCTTTATCCAATTCTGTCGCCATTTCATCGAGGCAGGCGGTAATGGTCTCTGTGGTTTGATGCCCCTGATAATTCACATATAAAACGCGATCCGGTTTCATCCAGTTGATTTCATGCGCCATATTATATCCTTTTATATTACTTTCTTACAATCAGGATAACACATGTATATCAAATCCTGACTTAAGGATAGGATGCGCTCTGTTTAGAATCAAAAAGAGAGTACCGTAGCACTCTCTCAGGTTCGTTTTTATCGTCCGACACTCTGTAACAGGGAATCGTATCTATCACGGGCATCTTCATAGAATGGGAAGTCAAAATACTGTCCCCAGGTGACAATCACCTCATAATCGAGCAATGCTTCAGCACGGTTATTCTGTTCTTCGAGAATTTGTCCGCGTACATAGAGACGATAGGCTGTCACTTCATCATCGAGCGCTTCATTAATTGCTGCTAATGCCTCTTCAAAGTTGTTTTCTTCCAGATTAGCAATCGCCAGATAAACCTGTGCGGTCACTTCCTCATCACCGGATAAACGTGGCAAGGCACTGTTCAAGGCTTCTATCGCAATTTCATAGTTATCATTATTACCATCACCCGCTATTGCCTGGTCAACCAGCGCCAGTCCCTGATAATACTGGACTTCGAATAGTTGCACATCATCTTCATCCAGCAATTCTTCAACATCAACCAGCACACTGTCATAATCTCCGGCAGCATATGAAGATTGCAAACGCCGCACCCGGATAGCCGGATTATCTCCCGCAATTTCCAGCGCAACACTGAAATCATCAGCCGCTTCGTCTATGCGTCCCTGTTGAATCAGTAAATCCGCACGTGATAGCAAATTCTCTAAGAAGAAGGGATCAGACGTGTAATTTTCGTCGCTTGTATCCCCTGCTACAGCGCGTGAATAAGCATTCAAAGCCAGGTCAAATTTATTTTCAGCTTCGCGTGCCTGTCCCAGCAGATAGAACCCCTGCAAGCTACCCGGATAATACAGCAAATATTGTTCAGCATAGAGCACTGCCAATCCGGGTTGGTCAGAATCCAGCGCATATTCAACCTGTAAAATCAGGGCTTCCTCTAAGAAGGGATTAAACAGGAGCGCGTAGTTCAATTCCTGTATCGCTTCGGGATAACGGTCAAGTTCCGCTAAAATTTCAGCCTTTGCAATTCGTAGCCCCGTATGTGCAGTTAAATCAATATCATCATCGTCAAAAGCAGCACCCAGCCCAATATCCAGCACATCCAGCGCATCGCTACTATTGCCGCGCATCAGATGCACCTCTGCCAGCAATAGATAACCTTCAACATTCACAGAATCCGGCGCATTTACGAGTATCTGGTTTTCATCATCAGCAATACCCAGTGCAGCCTCAAGTTGTGTTTGTGCCTGGTTTAAGAGGGTCGCTCTATCGCCCCCATTCTGTGCTTCATAGACATCAACCGCCGCATAAGCCACTAACATCAACGCCTGGCTATTATCAAACAATCCGGTGTCTGTTTCAAAAGTCTCCTGCCATTCTTCCAGTACGGTTCGAGCTTCTACAGGTTGATCATTGAGCAAATACCACTTTGATAGCAGATAGAAAGGTGCAAATCCGCCGGAGAGTTCTTCCAGCCGCACAGCCGCGTCAATAATCTCACGCGCAGCAGCCATGTCACCCTCTTCCATCAAGACAAGGGCTTCATCTAATTCAATATCTGAATTTACAAATGAGGAATAGAAAACATCGGTCGCTGTCGGCGGGAAATTCGGGTCATTGAAACCTAAGCGTGCATCTTCCGGTAATTCAGGCGTTTCAGTTGCCGGGGTCTCAGGTGTCGGGGAGGGTGTATTGGTCACACCGGGAGTCGCGGTTGGCGTATTGGTCGGTGTTGATGATGGCACTCGCGTCGGTTCAAGCAAAATCCGTCGCGTTGTCGCATTCGTCAGCAGGAAAGCGACGAGCGCAGTTGCAACAATCACCAGACCGACAAAACTTGCAGCCCCTGCTTGAATCAAGAAAGCACGGTATTCCCCCGAACCGGCGCGTCCGCGTGATTTACGTGACCATTTGACACCGCTATCCAGATAGTCTGATAATGCCTGTTCCAGATAAGCCTGAACATTTGCATCAGCGTCCTGGCTCACTGTACTAACAACCTCACCCTGCGGGACAGGCACACCTCCCTGACCGCGTGCTGGCAAAGTTGGTAATTCAGCGAATAAGGCTTCTGAACTGCGAATTTCGAGTGTTTCGACTACCGGAGGCGCCGGGGAAATCCGTCGCGGTGATGCAGCAACTTCATCATCATCGGCAAATATATCATCATCATCAACACCGGGCATATCTTCATCTAAAGCCCAATCCGGCTTCGGGAATTCAGACAATTGCCCGGTATCTCCCGGTGGAATATCTGTCAGAGGTTGTATTTCACTTGAGGCAAATGCTATACCTTGAGCCTCCGGTATATCGGATAAATCGTCTGTCTGATCGGGATCGGGAGCGTCTTCCGGCTCTCCGACCAATCGACGCAAGGCTTCTTTTGCACGATCATTATCCGGGTTAATTTCCAACACACGTTTAAGAATACGGATTTTATCTTTATCCGCATCCGTAATGGTTGCCATTCCCAGCCAGGCAGCTTCATTTTCAGGGTCAAGTTTCAGCGCCTGTGTGAAGGCTTTTCGCGCTAGATCATGATCCCCGTTGCGAACAGCTTTAATACCACCCTGTACAAGTTTTTGTGCCATTTCTGCGGACACAGGCTCGCCCCTTTGCTAGATTACAAATCCAACTATCGGATTTTATAGGTCAATCTTAATATGCCCTATTGTAACGCAGCATAGCTGTTTGCAACATTCAGGAACTGAATACAATCGATGAATTCTCTAACCTTGCCGCAATACAATCTGATTATTGGAGGGGTCATGCAAGATATAAGCGCCATCAACTTCAGCTATCGCGATGCCCTGTGCATCTACTGTCGCCAGAATGTTTTGCAGTTGATTAGCCTCATGAATATACAGGTCATACTTTTCCAGACCATATTCGTCGCCTGTTCGCGGAATTCGTCCACCCCAGACATTTGCTCCAAGATGATGATGATAACCATCATAGGACATAAAGGTAGCCGACCCCATATTGACCATCACATCCATGCCTAAAATATCGCGATAGAAGGCTTCATTTTTCAGTACATCGGAAACATGCAAATGAATATGTCCCATGATTGTCCCTGATGGCAGGCCTTCCCATGCGGCGTTTTCCGGCGTGAGATTCTGCATCAGACGTTGAACATTCAGTGGCAAAGTCCCTAACTGAAATTCGCCATCTTTGTACCACAACTCCCGCGAACGGTCATAATAGACTTCGATACCGTTACCTTCGGGGTCAGACAAATAGAGGGCTTCACTGACAAGATGGTCACTCATACCTCCCAGTGGAGTCTGTGCTTCTGCAAAATGTTTTAAAACATTCGCTAGATATACCGCAGAAGGAACGAGAATCGCAAAGTGATATAAGCCCGTTGCACTGCGATTAAAATTCATATCCTGTGTTTCTGTGAGTACCAGTAAATCCTGTTCCCCCGCACCCAAACGCGCTGTTTTTCCATTTTTCTCATGCACCTGCAAGCCGATATGATGCTCATAATATGCCAGCATCTTATCCAGATTGCGAACATTCAAATATACTGTACCAATTGTAAAGTCTGTCATGGTTGCCTTCTTTGATTCCTTATCATCTCTTAGATTGAATTCTACCATTGTCTCTTACACCTCTCCTTACCATCATGTTAGAATCTTCATCGGTCTAATTCATATTGAGGAAACCGATGATAAAACATTCAACTCTTCTTCTGCTTTTGTTCACATTGATTGTCATTCCAGCACAAACACAACAACGCTTTGATGCCCCGCTTTATGCTCAAAGTGGTGCTTATGCTGTCGGGACAATGGAACTCACAATTGAACATGAAACCCGCCCTTTGACAGTAACGGTCTGGTATCCGGCACAGGAAACGCCCGGTGATGAGCCAGATATTACTTATGCAGTAACGCCCTTATTCAACTTACCCGGGAATGCTTATCGCGACGCAGACCCGTTCATAGATGATGCGCCCTATCCTCTGATTGTCTATTCACACGGCAGTTATGGTGCGCGTGTGGTCTCACTTTTCCTGACAGAGCATCTCGCTTCACAGGGATTTGTGGTCATCGCCGCCGACCATCCGGGTAATAATATTGAAGCCCGCGTTCAGAACGCTGACTTTCTCGCACAAAATTTTGCCCTGAGACCGGGTGACGTGATTCGCCAGATTGACTATGCCGCCGATGTCCTCAACAGTGAAAATGGCTTCCTGGAAGGTCTGATTGACATGGACAATGTCGGTGTCATGGGACATTCCTTCGGTGGATGGACTGCCCTTTCAGTCGCCGGAGGTCGGGTCGATTTTGACGCTCTCGGTGATTTTTGTGACCCTCTCAACAATGAAAACGGTGTTTGTTTTGTACAGGACTTAGCCCCTGAAATTGCCAGTGAACGGGGCTATGAGACTATCCCGCCATCACCCTGGGAAGCTGTTACAGATTCCCGCATTGATGCAGTACTGGCGATGTCTCCCTGGAATGCGCCGATTATGGATGTCTCGGAAATCGCTATCCCGACATTCATTATTGTGGGCGGCGACGATAGTGTCACCATCCCTGAACGTGATGCCTTTTCTTTTTACGAGCGTTTGAACAGTCCGCGCAGTCTCATGACCTTTGAATTCGGAGAACATTACCTGTTTGTAGATGAATGTGCGCCGCTTTTTATTCAATTCCAGCTTGAGGAATTATGTACCGACCCTGTCTGGGATATGGCACGCGCTCACGACATCACAAACCATGCAGCCACCGCATTTTTCAGAGCCAATCTCATGAGTGACTCTGATGCAGCGCTGGCACTTGATTCTGAAAATTTCGAATTCCCCGGTGTCAGTTACCAGCAGGACAATTAAAACCCGAATAATGCCCATGTCTGCCAGAGAACGAATGCCGCCAATCCACCGAGTATGATATTCGGCAGGATTTGTGGCATTTCACTGCGGCGGATATGGGTGAATACAGCGCCAATCATCGTGAGAATCAGTCCGGCAGCAGCCAACGGTGTCAGAAACGCTACAATATCAAGTCGATGCGGCAGGATAACGCCTAACGCACCTAACACCTCTACCAGACCAATGGCTTTGATGATGTTCGCGTCAAAATCTTCAACCCATGCCATATTTTCAGCAAGTTTTTCTTTCGGTTGGGTCAATTTCATGAAACCCGCAGCTAAAAACGCCAATCCGACTAAAATCTGTACAATCCAGAGTGCGATACCCATTATTTTTCTCCTGTTTTGATTATTTTTCAGACGGTTGTTGTCAAAGCAACACCTGTTGTTTATGATAATAGAGAGGAAGCAATCTATTCTCAACCAGCAAAGACTTGTAATCGTTGTTTAAGCAACACAGGAGGCAATCTGTTGTCTAAATCAGAGGAAAAACTCGACCCGCGTGTAAAACGTACCCGCAAATTATTGCACAATGCCTTCATAGAACTCGTCAGTGAGAAAGGCTTCACAGCAACTTCTGTACAGGACATCGCTGACCGTGCCGAAATCAACCGGGCAACATTCTACGCACATTACACCGATAAATTTGAACTGCACGACGAAATGATGATTCACTGGTTCAGGCATCATCTGGAACAATATGAGGTCAATACAGAGAGCAACTTCTGCGGGGATAATCTACGTAACCTGATTTATGCAGTCTGTGATTTTCAGGGACAATTGAATGGTGGTTGTCATCCGGCAGATTTACAGTATAAGCCCGACATCGAAGCGCTGATACAGAATGAAATTTATAGTATCGTCTATGGATGGATGCAATCATTAGAGGGCATTACTAACCCGGATATTTCCGCCACAGCCATTAGCTGGTCGATTTTCGGCGCGGGATTACGTTGGAGTCGTCAGCAGAAACATAGTAAAGAAGAGGTCGCTGAGACCATCATCGCTATGGTTCGGGATGGTCTCAAATCACAGGTTAAAGAGATGCCGGAATTGGTCACAGCATAGCCTGATTATGGTGTAGCATCAACGGGTAAAACACAACGGAATCCGGTTGATTGGTCTTGATAATCTTCTCTCGCGCGTCCTCGATAAGCTGGACGAACGATGCTATCACCATCATTCCATGAGCCACCCCGCAGACTCCGTAAATCTTCGTCACCATTGTTCGTATCACTACCGGGATACTCAACAAAGCGCGAATCCGTCCACTCCCAGACGTTGCCACTCATATTAAATGCCCCGACCCAGGATTGTCCGCTTACATTCTCTGTCACAGGGTCAGGCATTTCATTAGCCGTCGCTCTATAGGTCGCATTGCCGGAGACAAAACTATTGCCCCAGGGATAAACTAGCGATTCAACACCACGTGCAGCATATTCCCATTCAGCTTCTGTCGGCAGACGCCCATCCCGCAAATTGCAATAACGATCTGCCTCAAGCCAGGTTACTGATTCACGCGGCAATTCCGGGTCAGTGAAATATCCGGTTTCACCATATTGTGCGTTAGAGACTTCATAGCGATCTATCCAGAATGGTGTCTCGATACAGACTTGATGAGCCGGTTGTTCGCGCTCAAATGGCACACGGTCACAGGCAGCTTGCCCTGCTGAAGCTTCACAAATTTCCCGCGCAAAAGTCATCTGTTCGTCTGTACTGCCCATCATAAAACATCCGGCGGGAACAAGTACCATTTCATGACCGTCTGCAAATGTTCTGGAAATTGGCATCCAATCACTATTGATAGTCCCTGTGAAATTCTCTGCCGGATTTTCAGACTCTTCCACCGGGTTGTTTGTATCGCTCACCGATAAGACACAACGGAAACCCCGGCTGATACCATCCAGCGAAGGCGACGTTCCAAAGCGATCTCCCATTCGCAGAACAACCGAGGAATAGTCAAATGACCCGCCACGTAGAACACGATTCACATCACGAATCGCAAGATTTTCACGTCCATCAGACGCATCATATGGATAATCTTCATAAATCGAGCTTGTCCATTCCCATACATTGCCACCCATATCAAGCGCACCAACCCAGGATGCTCCCTGTGGATAACGCCCGACCTGTGTGGTCATTGCCAGACCGTTCTCTGCTGAATTGACATAGTCTGTATCTAATTGATTGCCCCAGGGATATGTCCAGCTTTCAACTCCCCTTGCAGCGTATTCCCACTCCCGCTCGGTTGGCAAACTACCACCGCGTGCCTCACAATAATTCAGGGCTTCATACCATGTAACACAATTGCGGGGCTGGTCAGGTGCAGATGATGCCTCTTCGCATCCGATTGAATCATATTCCTGATTGGTAATCTCGGTTACATCAATCCAGAAAGGTTCTTCGAAACATTGCATATGAACAGGTAATTCATCCTCATAACCATCAAGACTGCCCATCATGAAACATCCGGCGGGCACTAATGCCATTTCATGACCATCATCAAATCTATAAATAAAGGGAGACCAATCAACATTCATAGCGCCTGAAAAATTCCACGCGCTCTCATATGCTGTTTGCAAGGGTGTTAATGTTGGAGAAGGCGTATGAGTTGGTGTAGCAGTCGCTGTCGCAGTAGGAGTTGCTGTATTGGTCGGAGTGGATGTTGGTGTAAGAGTATTTGTCGCTGTCGGGGTATCCGTTGGCGTATTAGTCGGACTATTCGTCGCAGTTGCTGTGTCAGTCGCTGTTGCCGTATTTGTGGGAGTATCGGTCAGTGTAGAGGTAGGTGTTGGCGTATATGTCTGTGTCGGTGTATTGGTCGGGCTGCTTGTCTCCGTTGCTGTGTCAGTCGCTGTCGCAGTATTTGTGGGTGTAAGCGTGGGAACAGGTGTATCGGTGACAGTTGGCGTAGCTGATGGCGCACTGGATGTCAAAAAAACGTCGGTCACCAGTTGGCTGGCAGCCGTAATAGTCAAATCCGGTGTTGTCTCAGGCGTCTGTACAACTTCACGGGTAAGCACCTGTTCGGTCAAATCAGTGTCAACGGGCTCTCCTATCAAAGCAAACACACCTGTCATCTGTGCAATCATCAAACTCATGACAATCAATAAAGCTGTGGCTATCGTGATATGTAAAGGAGTTGGAAACCCGCGTCTGCCACGTCTCCAGCGCCGGATAATCTTACTCAATTCCCGCATACCAACATTGAAATACGGATCATGTCGCAGATTGAACATCTGCTTATCCCCCAGACCTTCTAATGATTCAGGAAGGTCCGCAGGAACAACCGCATCTTCAATTAAGACAGGAATCACCAGCATGTCAGAGCGGCTGAGACCGTATTCGATTTCAAAACGAACCCAATCACTTTTGGCATCCCGCTCATGGATAAGTCTTTCCCACTCACTGCCGATAATGACCAGCAAAACATCACTTTTTGTCAGAGCATCATGCAAGACTTCTTTCCATGTCGAACCCGCAGGAATATTATTATCAACATCAAAGAAAACACCTTTTTTGCCAAATTCATCCACCAGACGATCATGCAATCGCGCACTGAACACCTTTGTATCGGCTCTGCGGTATGAGATAAAAATCCGCGCCATAAAATCCCCGGAAATGGAAAACGTACCAGTGAACTATAGTATGACCAACCTTTGAATTCATCGCAACAAAAAAGAGCATAGCACACTGGCTACACCCTTTCGACTTCCTATTTCATTTGTTTCGTCAATTATTGACGTGGAGCAACTTCTGCATTTTCGAGTGTGATACGTGGCATTTCAGCGTCTGGCTGGATACCATCTTCCGGTCCAATCGGGCTGATGGTCAGCATGTAATCCTGTGTTACTTCCCAGTCGAGACGACCAAAGAGGTAAACGTTCATACCATTTTCAACGAATATACTGTATCCATCGCCACCTGTTGCAACGAAATTTGGAATTGCCAGGCTGTAAACAGCAGACTCATCAATTGGTGCGTAGCTACCGTCTTCCTGTTCAACTTCTACAAAGGTGATGCGGCTGCCAGGTTCTTGTGTCGGGTCATAACCGAAACGGAAACCGGAAACCTGCGGGAAGCGTCCTGATGCACCATCACGAGAAATCACACCATCTGTAACAGTGATCGCTGAAACACCATTTTCGAGTGCTGCAATCATGTCAGCACCTGTGATATCAAGTGTTGCGATCAAGTTACCGAATGGTTGTACTTCAATCAGATCACCGATGCTCAATTCAGCAGCAGGTAAATCACGGCGGATACCACCGGAGTTCATAATCGCGAAGTCTGTACGGGCTTCCCAGCGATAGGCATCAGCAATCAAGTTACCGAGGTTACATTCTTCAACACGGCAAACGCTACGATCACCAACAAGCTCAACTGCACTTGTTACGCCGGATGGTTCTGAACGCAGTTCTTCAACCGGGCCAGCGAGTTCGTTAACAATTGCTTCCATTTCAGGATCAGGAGTAATGTACTGGCTGAGGAAGATGGTATCGCCTTCCCAGTCTTGAGCAACACCGGCAGCATCAAATTCGACATCAAGGCGTCCGAGGTAGTTGTAATGTTCCTGTGCCTGAACATAGAGAATGGTATCACCGGAGGTTTCATTGGTGAAAACAACAGGATAGACATGATTTGCAACATTCTGGTTGCTCATCAATGTGTGGCTATGACCGCCAACGAAAACATCAATATTTTCCAGTTGTGGTGAAATAACGAAGTCGGTGTTGATACCGGTATGTGTCAGCAGAACGATAATACCAACACCCTGCTCTGTCAGGTCAGCAGCCAGTGCATTTGCGATTGTAACGAGATCGTCACTGAATACCAGTTCTGCGCCAGGGCTTGAGAGTTCAGGCGTATCCGGTGTAGTCAGACCAATAACACCAACCTGTGTACCATTTACATCAATGACAGCATATTGTTCGATGCCAACATCAGCGAGTGTCGGGCTTTCGCTGAAGTCAATGTTTGCGGAAAGCACAGGGAAATCAACCGCACGAACGAAATCAGCAAGAACTTCGTCGCCGTTATCAAATTCGTGATTACCGAGTGCCATTGCATCATATTGCATGAAATTCATGATTTCAGCATTGTCAGCCCCGAGGTAGAAGGTGTGGAATAGTGTTCCTGTGAAGCGGTCGCCACCGTCAACGAGGATAACATTGTCTTCGGATGCGCGAATCTGATTGATAACGGTCATCATACGTGCAGCGCCACCTTCACCACCTTCTTCTTGATGATGTGAGTGCGTGTCGTTGGTGTGAAGAATGGTGAGAGCGAATGTTTCTTCGTCCTGTGCATTGATGACAAAAATGCTCAACGCGACGAGGCTCATTGCAGCTACAAATCGTGAAAATTTATGGATCATGTGTAAGTTCCTCTTCCTAAAAATGTCTAAAACCTTAGCATCTCTATTGCTGCGAGGTATCTTATCCCTGAATTTGCAAGCAAAAGTGAAGTGCTTGTTAAGAGCAAGCTAAGGTAACATTCAATTGTATGGAAATCGACAGAATGTGTCAAATTCCCGGGAACTTATTCGACACCCAATTCAGCTAAAGGCGGTAACGGTTCACTGTAGAATAAGACATCAAAAAACTCGCTTAAATCCTGTCCGCTAATTTCTTCTGACAGGGCAACAAAATCATCGGTTGTTACAAAATCAAAGCGGTAGCGCACGAGCATTTCACGCATAATCTCAAAGAAGGTTTCTGTACCAACTTCGTGTTGGAGCATCAAAAATGTGAAGCGACCTCTTTCATATACAGCAACTGAGTCAAATCCATCAGGCAAAACAGCAATCGGAGCAAGGTTGTAAACATTATCCCATTCAATTGCTAAGATACCCGGTAAAATATCGTCCATGTCGTTTGGATTTTCATAATAAACCCGTCGCAATAGCCACAGGGTTTCTACATAGCTTGCTGCTCCTTCATTTATCCAGCGATCTTCATGGCTCTGTATCCATGCTGTAAGACCAAACCACTGATGCGCTAATTCATGCACCATCAAATCATCATGAACAGCAAAAGTCCCCAGAGCAATGAAACCCACATCTGCATAGCCACTACGACCGATCGCCGGGGCATGGATAATTGTTAATTCATCAAAGGGATAATCTCCAAAAGCATCCGACAGTAAGGTTAGCATCTCTTCAAGTTTATCATCTGGAGTGGTGAGTTCTTCCTCAAGCATATAAACATTAATATCGACCCCTATCTCTGTCGCAATCAGATCGTGTCTATATTGCCCGATTAACAGATTTGAAAATATCGAATCAATCTGACTTCTCCAGACAAATGTTGAGTCTATTCCGTTATCAATCGCATCAATAAGAACACCATTGCCCACAGCCATCATGGGCTCCGGGACTGTCACCGCTACGGTAAAGCCCATCACGTCAAGATAGTTCGATGGATATAAACTTGCAGTCGCATAAGCTCCCCCGAGCAAAATGGCAGCGTCCTCATCTACAAACCATCCGTAAGGGTCATAAAGGGAGTAAGGGTCAGATAATGATTCAGGCATACCGGAATAGTGAATCAAAATCGTAAACTGTTCTCCATCGGGCAGATAATCCGATGGTGTAATGATGAGTTCATAGCCTTCCCGACGGAATTCGACATCCACGCCATTGACCTGCAATAATGAAATTTCATAGCCCACAAAATCCATGTTAAACTGGCTCAAATCCTGAGTAGCAACTGCTTCACCTGTGTAAATCCCGGTGAAAACGTTCTCATCCATAGTCCAATCTAAGCTCAAATCCATGTGTAAAATATCATAGCCGCCATTTCCTTCCAGAGGATGCGGTTCAATCCCTGAACCACTCGCTCCGGGTTGCGGATTTTGTGCATGGACAATGCTCATACTCAAGACAATGCTAAAAACAAGCAAGAATAATTTCTTCAACGTCATTTCCCCTTTAAACTGATATATCCCTGTATATAATACGGATAGTTAGATATTACTCATGTTCTTGAAAACCTGCCAGCATAAAAGAAAATCTCTCGACATCTAATTCACCTGAAACGGTTATAATCAAAATAAGCGATTGAGCAGTCAAGAATAGGATTTTCATGGCAGAGTATGATGCAATTGTAGTGGGTTCGGGTCCCAATGGATTAGCCGCAGCCATCACCCTGGCAGAAGCGGGTTGTAAGGTACTGGTTGTCGAAGCAAAAGACACAATCGGTGGCGGCACTCGCACAGCCGAATTAACCTTGCCGGGCTTTCATCATGATATTTGCTCTGCGATTCATCCGCTTGCGATAGCATCCCCCTTTTTCAGAAATCACAATCTGGCAGAATTCGGTCTGGAATGGGTTTACCCGGATGCAGAGGCAGCACATCCCCTGGACAATGGTGAAGCGGTGATTGTCGAACGGGATATTGCGAAAACAGCACAATCGCTCGGTGTGGATGAAACAATTTACAAAACAATCATCGGGGCAATGAGCAATAATTATGATAAGTTGCTCAATGATTTTCTCGCGCCATTCAAAATCCCGCGTTATCCGATTCAGTTTGGCTTGTTTGGTATCAACGCACTGTTTCCAGCATCTTTATATGCAAAAACAGTGTTCCGCGACGAACGTACCAGAGCGATGTTCGCAGGGATGGCAGCCCACTCGATTCAAGCCCTGGAAAGTCCGGCAACAGCAGCATTCGGCTTGATGTTATCAATGCTGGCTCATGGTGTTGGCTGGGGTATGGCAAAAGGTGGCTCTCATGCGATTAGCAAGGCAATGGGCGCATATTTCGAGTCGTTAGGTGGAGAGATTCGTACCAACTGCGAGATTCACTCACTATCGGATTTGCCACCTGCGAAAAAAATCCTCTTCAATCTGACACCGCAACAGATCATTTCAATTGCAGGGGATGCCCTCCCCGCAAATTATATTTCTCGCTTGAAACGCTATCGCTATGGACCCGGTGTCTTCAAAATTGATTATGCTTTGAGCGAACCCGTTCCCTGGACAAATCCAGAAGTAAAGCGTGCCGGAACGGTTCATTTAGGAGGAACATTAGAAGAAATTGCGCTCTCAGAAAGACTGTTTATTGAGGGAATTCACGCCGAAAAGCCATTCGTGCTTGTCGCTCAGCATAGCCTCTTTGATGATACCCGCGCACCTGATGGCAAACATACGCTATGGGCATACTGTCATGTCCCGAACGGCTCTACAAAAGATATGACAGACATCATCGAAAATCAGATTGAACGCTCTGCACCGGGTTTCCGTGATGTGGTTTTAGCGCGGCATACGATGAACACACAACAACTCCAGACCTATAATCCGAATTACATCGGTGGCGATATTAATGGTGGCATACAGGACTTATTGCAACTCTTCACCCGCCCTGTTGTGAGCATCTCACCGTATTGCACCCCGAACGAGAAACTTTATATTGCCTCATCATCTGTTCCACCGGGAGGCGGCGTGCATGGGATGGGGGGCTATTTCGCAGCAAAAGAAGCGTTGAAGAGCTTATAGCTTTTTAGCCCGTCAGCATTTCAGCTAGTCAGCATCCCAACCGAATTTCGCCCATAGTTTAGGGTAATGTCTTTTGAGGCATTCTCTTTGCATCTCTCCACTCAGAGAGAAACACTCACTATTACGCTCCAATTTTTTGTATTCCGGGTATACGGGAATAATTTTCTCAAGCCCAGGATCATACGCAACATGAGCCACACAGAGAAGTTCTTCCGCAAAAATATCATAACGATTTTCAACAGAAATCAGGTCAGCAATTGAATCTGGATTATTGAGCGCCTGCTCGAATACTCTTAACCCCTGCCCGATGAGCCAGGCTCGAAAATCCATGAAACCGTCATCGCCAGCACTATAGATTATTTCGACAGCATCCCATAAATCTGTTCGGAACGCCGTTTGAAAATAGCTGTCATGTATACGCTGATAGTCGAAAATATCATCATCTGACATTACAGACAGAGCTTTAACCAGCAATTCCGCCTGCTTTGTCGGATTATTGCCGCTTTCTTCACGGGTTTTGTCAATCAGTTGCCAGAATTCTTCCTGAGTCACCTGTCACCTCAAAAATCACGATAAAATCCACAGTTGTAGACATTCTCCGGTGCTTCAAGTGACATATCTTCCAGGGTGTCACGGGCAGTCTGATGAGCGAGATTATACTCGAAGATGCTGGACTCATCATAACGATGTGCTTCATTGCGTTTCTTGTCCATGAACCATGTAATTAAGTCATCCCGCACGGTTTCATCAGTCGTATTTTCATACAATTCAAGAATCGGAGGCAAGGCATCAACTGACAATTCCCGCAGATAACAGACATCCAGTTCTTCGCCATTTTCATAGCGGATGATATTTTGCTGCGCGATATAGTAATCAAGATTCATCAGATTCAGTGTGCCTAAATAACCGATTGCCACCAGAATCGCGCCGAATGCAAAGATATTCGCCCGAACACGCAATAGATGCAGCACGCCGATAGCCAGTAAAACACCCAGCCAGACAATGAACACGTGGGAAATGACCCGTAAATGTGTGAAGCCATAGGCTTGTTCATATAAAACCATGCGTTGCCAGGCAGAAACCATAATCACCAGAGTCAAGCCGACCATCACAATCGACAGTGTTAGAAACATACTCTGCTGGGTGATATTTTTGCGAATGGTCACATGGTCCAGTATCAGCATCAAGCCGAGTACAATCACTGACACAGCCAGTAATTCGAAAAATCCCCGCCTCGCATATGCAGAATACGTCAATCCTTCTGCAATAGCTGTTTCCCCTGCGAAGAAATAAGTTAACTGAATGAACACGAAAAATCCGAATAGTAACACAATGCTCACCAGCAAAATCGTCGCTTCAGTGATACCGATTCTGAAAGGCTTCGGTGCTGATTTCACCATAACTTCCGGCATATCGTCCGCTTCAAAAGGTTGATAATCCTGCCTGACATGTCGTGATTTCATGCCGGAACTCATCAACCCTGTTACCAGCCATGCAATCCCGAGCGTGAGGAAGAAACGGGTCGCCAGCATTTCAAGGTTATCAACAGCGAATATGTTAATAAAATCAGTCACCCGTTCGGAGAAAACCGCGTCGGCTGAACTGAATAGCACAACAAAGACAACAATCACCGGAATCGTTATCAACAAACCACGTCCGACAGCGACCACAGGCGATAGACTTTTCCACTCCTGATTTTTCAGCCATTTATAAGATTCTTCGATTTCTGTGCCCGCCCCTGTAAGCGATTGTCCTGCCGTTTCAATCAATGCTTGAGCATGTTCCTGCGTGCTAGCATTATCAACGTGAATCTCGTGATTGAGATAGAACAACAATAAAGCTGTCAGTGCTAAAACAGCCATTCCGTTAAAGGTCAACAGAATGCCATTCGCACGGAACACAAACATACTTGCAAAAAATAAAATCGGAATCACAATCCATAGTTTTCGCAACGATGGCAAGCCATTGTGAGTCCATGTCCAACCGAGCGTTAAGAGCAACACAATCGTAACAAAGACCGGAACAGATAAACCGGATGCCTGTTCATAGAAGAAAACATTGCCGATAATCCCGACCACAACGCCTGTAATTAATAAGCCGAATGATAGGTTGTGCCGTTGCATATCACCCTCCAATTTATGACCTCATAATTCAGTATACAGAGAATCAAGAGGCATTCCTCAAAAATGAGGAGAACGATAGGGTTTCCGTAGGTTTTATACCTCATCCAGGCTATAATAAGAACATATAATCTACATGTAACGGGAGAAAAAATGACTGAACGAGTTTTGACTTTAAGAGAACTGAATCGCACATCTTTACAGCGTCAAATGTTGATTGAACGACAGGAGGTATCTGTAACAGAAGCTGTTGATAAATTGATTGGCTTGCAATCACAAATTCCGAATCCACCCTATATCGGACTCTGGACACGCCTCAAAAATTTCTCTAAAGATGATTTGACTCATACAATCGAAAATCGGAAAATTGTCCGGGCAGCGATGATGCGTTCTACCTTGCATCTGATGACAACAGAGGTATATGGCAAAATCCAGAAAACAATTCAACCTGCTCTGGAAAAGGGGTTTCGTTCGTTTTTTGGAAAACACGTTGCTGATGTTGATGTCGAAAAACTGGTCGCCGCCGCAAAACCATTTTTAGAAGAAGCCCCGCGCTCAATGGGTGAATTACGTGAATTTTTGCTGACCATTCAACCGGATGTTGACCCTGCTGCACTGTCCTATGCTATTCGTACCTATTTGCCCTTGGTGCAAGTGCCGCCGTCCGGTACATGGGGAGTCGGAACAAGAGCAAGCTATATTCCGGCAGATATGTGGCTGGATGAACCACAGGACGCCGATGCGATAGGCGTGTTCAAGCTGTATCTCGCCGGATATGGTCCCGCGAGTATCATGGATTTTCAAGCATTTACCGGGCTGACATCGCTATCTAAGACAATCAACGCGGCAAAAGATGAATTCACACTTTATCGCAATGAAGATGGCAAAGAATTATTCGACCTTCCCGAATTAGACATCATCTCCGGTGATACCCCTGTTCCTGTGACATTTTTGCCAGAATACGAAAATGCACTTATATCATACAAAGACCGCAATCGCATCTTGCCCGATGAGCATCGCAAGAAAGTATTTCTCACTGCCGGACGGGTTGCCAGCACAGTCTTAGTGGATGGTTTTGTCGCCGGGACATGGAAATCAGACCGGGATAAAGATACGGCTACTCTGAGAATTGATCTATTCGAGGATGCTTCATCTACTATAAAAGACAAAATTGTTGATGAAGCACAACACCTCTTACAATTTATCGAAGAGGATGTCGAGAATTATTATATTGTCTTTGAATGGTGCTATAATTTCCATAGATAATTCAGAGGATGAGTCACATGGTTGCCAATCCACAACAGGATGATGTGCTTTATATGAGCGAAGCAGAATATCTCGCTTTTGAGGAAAAATCAGACATCAGGCATGAATATGTCAACGGATACGTTTATGCTATGACAGGTGGTAGTTTTCGTCACAATAAAGTTTGCTTTAATGCTGGACGCTTATTGGGAAACCAATTAGTGGATAAAGATTGCGATATTGTCTTGAATGAAACCCGTGTCAAAGTTGAGTCAAGAAAAGTATTCTACCGCTACCCGGACATTACAATTATCTGCGGTGAGCCTCAATTTTTTGATAATCGTGTCGATACCGTGACAAACCCGATTGTGCTTATTGAAGTCTTGTCCCAATCAACCGAAATCGAAGACCGCAACGAGAAATTGGAAGAGTATCTCAAAATCGATTCACTCAAAGAATATTTGCTTGTCTCTCAGGATAAAGCCAAAGTTGAGCAATTCTTCCTACAGGATGATGGTTCATGGGGTTTCAATCTGGTGGCAGGATTAGATAAATCAATCACTCTGCCATCTATTAACTGCCAACTATCCCTTGCGGATGTTTATCTCAAAGTCGATTTTGAGGATGAGTGATATTGTGTTTACCCTCGAATAAAATCAAAAGTAGACTGAATAGCATTACAGATTTGTTCGTGGTCGTAGAATGGAATAGAGAGAAAATTATTTACGCCGGATTGGATTGATTTCTCATAAAACTCCTGTGATGCAGAAAATGTACACATAATAAAACCAGTTGTCAGTAAAATAGATTGAAGTTCAGTCAGAAGATCAAATCTATCCATATCAGGCACTTCATAAATAACGATTATGTCTGGTTTCAGTTCAGCACATGATTTAATTGCATCTGCACCTGTTGTAAAGTGAGCAATTAACAACATTTCCTGCTTTAAGCTGATTCCCTCCGATAGCGCTCGTTTATTATGAAATCCGTCATCAATATAAGTAATCTTGATGACATCTTCTGGCTTTGATGTCATACAGCATCCTTATGCAAAATTCCAAACCTTATCGTATCATTAAAGTCACAAACTCACCGGAGTCTTATTGATTTCTTGTATTGTTGTCAGAGAATTTATGCTACACTTTTCTATAACTTGATTCACAGTCAGCAAACTGGAATTTCATGGCAACTCAAATACTACTCATACGGCACGCAGTCAATGAATATGTGGCTACAGGTAAACTCGCAGGTCGTCTTGATGGCGTGCATCTCAATGACGATGGTAAGTTACAGGCAAAAGCACTCGGTGAGCGCTTAGCAGATGCCCCCATCAAGCACATTTACTACAGCAAATTAGACCGCACACAGGAAACTGCTGAGGCAATTCATGCTCATCATCAGAATATTCCATTGGAAGTCAATAATGGCATCCTTGAAGTGGATTATGGTGACTGGCAGGATATGAAAATCAATGACCTGCGTAAGCGAAAAATGTGGGAAGTCATCCAGGAATACCCCACCCGTGCGTATTTCCCTAATGGAGAGAGTATGCGGGCGGTACAAAATCGTGTGATTGATGAAATTGAATCGCTGGTGAAAAAGCACCCCAATCAAATGATTGCGCTGGTCTTCCATGCCGATCTAATCAAAATGACGGTTGCACATTATCTTGGCGTGCATCTCGACAATTTCCAGCGAATTGTGATTTCACCCGCATCCATCAGCACACTGATACTCGGACACAGTCGCCCCTTTGTGGGAAACGTTAATGACATAGCTCATGTTCAGGAGCTAGAACGTCAAAAGAAGAAAGAACAGAACAATGGCAAAAACGGAGCTTGAACTGAATCCGGTGGAATTTATTACCATCGGCACAATTGGACCCAAAGGACGACGGGTCTTTCATCTACAAGCCGGACACGACGGCAAACTGGTCTCATTCACGATCGAAAAAGAACAGGCATGGGCACTCAGTGACGCCATTAATGAACTCATCGAAGAACTCGATCAGCGTCTGGATGTGAACACAGAAGTCGAAATGGCATCCCTGGACATGGACTTGCGTGAACCGATTCAACCGATGTTTCGTGTCGCAGAGATGGGACTGGCTTTCGACGAAGAAAGTAATCACATCATCCTCATCGCTCAAGAATTTGTGCGCGAAGGGGAAGAAGCCGATGTGGTACGGATGTGGTGCAGTCGTGAACAGATGTATGCGCTGAGTATTCAGGCAATGGATATGGTTGAATCCGGCAGACCATCCGCCCGTCAGAATGGTCGAATTCTGTATTACTGGCAATAAACAAGGCTATTTATCGGGCGTGGCACGCCATGCCCCTACAGTTCTGTGAATTCTTAGTGGATGACATCATCATGAGTACAAAACCCGAAATATACACCGCAATTGACCTCGAAGAACCGATTAAGGTCGACTATGACACGGTCTATGATGCCGTCCTTGAAGGGGAAGTCCACGCAGAACATGGTTTGATGCGCTGGGGTTCAAATTACACATTTCTGGTGACAATTACGCATGAAGATAACAAATTCTTAGGGATTTACAAGCCGCGTATGGGTGAACGTCCCTTATGGGATTTCCCCGATGGCACACTCTGTCAACGCGAGACCGCATCTTTTGTGCTGTCAGAAATGCTTGGCTGGCATATTGTCCCACCGACGATTTTACGAGAAGGACCACGCGGCATCGGATCAGTTCAGGCATTCATCAATCACGACCCGAATGAACACTATTTCACCATGCAGGATAGTGATAATTTTGACAAAATCGAACCCCAGATACATAAAATGGCTGTCTTTGACTCACTCGCAAACAATGCAGACCGCAAAGGTGGGCATTGTCTCATAGACGAATGTGGCAAAGTCTGGGGGATTGATCATGGTTTGACCTTCCACCCTGCTCATAAACTCCGCACAGTTATCTGGGAATATGCCGGACACGATATTCCGGTGGATATCATGACCGACATTGAAGCCCTTTGCGCTAAATTAGAAGATGACAAAGACCCGCACACGCAGCAATTGAAAGAACTTATCAGTCAGCATGAAATGAGTGCGCTCAAAACCCGCGTCGAACGTCGCATTCAATCCGGTAAATTTCCGTTGCCTGGCGCAGGACCCAATCGACCCTGGCCCGCTGTGTGAGTTTTTCTAACTTGCGAGGTCAATTTCCATCGCATCAGCGATTAGTAGAAAATCATTTTCGGAAATTTCAAACAGGGATCGTCTGAATTTGATGCCCCAGTGTTGTACATCTTCGATAAAGCTCAATGCTGGCAGAAGCGGGCGAATACTGGTGTCATGCCCTTCCTGATATGTGACATCACGCCGCCAGGGTGAAAAATCATCCCGTTGATTGACCTGATAAGGCTCGCCGTCTTGAATTTGCCCTAATGCAACAAATGACTGAACTGGAACGCCTCCGTTCAATTCTGTACGGGGTGCATAATAGATAAGCCAATCCTGCGGACTCAAGCGTTTCACCGGTTGATGTTTCCCGTGACCTAACTGGCAAAAACTGCCTTGAACACCCACTTCAACATGTGCTTTTGATGCAATGCCAATCCAATAGCGCATACATATCCCCTTTTTACTGATTATTTGTGTGTTGATGAAAAACAAGCACGTAGCCATCAGGATCTAAACAGGTCATCTGTCGTCCGAATGGACCCGCATCCGGTTTGGCGAGAACGGTTGCTTCTGCATCAAGCAATCGTTGATACAAACTATCAACATCCGCTGTATCGAACCAGAGTGATGCTCCGATGCCTAATGCGCCTTCTTCCGGTAATGGACGCATCGGTGTACGAATTGCAAAAATTGCACCTGCTCCATTCTTGAAAACCACTGCATCCGAGCGTTGTTCTTCGACTGCCTCGAAGCCTAAAATATCTCTGTAAAATTGAGCTGATGTTTCTAAATGACGAACCTGTACAGACGCAAAATCAAGGTTGTGATAAGCTGGCATCATATGTTATCTTTCTCTCAAATATATCGTCAACTTCACTGATAATCAGTAATACTGATTATATTTTGTAGGATTAAAAATGTCAACTGATAATACTTTTGAAAATGATATTCCTGATGTTGTTCGCTCGTACCTTGGTTTCGTGCTGGGGAAAGCCTCGCAACAGGTCAATGAGACAGTCGAAGCACAACTGGAGCAATATAATATTCAGGTGCGGCATTTCGGGATTTTGCAACTCATCGCGGGGAGCAAACCCCTCCAGCAGGCGGAAATCGGGCGTCTCCTGCGAATCGACCGCACAACGATGGTTAAGATGATTGATGAGCTTCAAAAATTGAACTTAATTGAACGTCAGCGTGACCCAGTTGATAGAAGGGCTTATGCAATTTATCTCACGGATAAAGGTCAAAAATTGTTACCGGAAATGATTGAAGGTGTCCAACAGGCAGAACAATCGGCACTATCCAGCCTTACGCAATCCGAACGCGAAGAATTGCATCGTCTGTTGAATAAAGTGAGTCTCACGCCTGATGACACAAAATGATATGAGCTATCTTATCGGCATAGATTTGGGAACGTCGGGTGTAAAAGTTGTAGTTGTCGAAGCAGAAACACTGAAAGCACTTGCAATTGCTAGCGAAGAATACCCGATTCATCATCCGCAATCCGGTTATGCGGAACAAAACCCCGATGATTGGTGGGACGCGACAGTCAAAGCGATTCATCAGGTCACTGAAAATATCTCTGTAGATAATATTGCTGGCATCAGTTTTTCCGGTCAGATGCACGGGATTGTCTGCCTTGATAGTCATTTGCAGCCAATTCATCCGGCAATTATCTGGGCAGATAGTCGCTCCACAAAACAGGTCGAAGCACTCAAAAATTTACAGTCCTCTCTGAATGCGACATTATCCGGCTTACCCGCTACCGGATACGCCGCGAGTAGTTTTCTCTGGTTGCATCAAAATGAGCCGGAACTGCTACAAAAAATGGATAAATGGTGTCTGCCAAAAGATTATATCCGCTCAAAAATGACAGGCACAATTCAGACCGAAGCCAGTGATGCCGCGTCTACATGGCTTTATGATGTGGTCAAAAATGAGTGGTCACAGGAAGTATTCTCTTTTTGTGGTCTCACACCTGAACAAATGCCGCACATCCTCTCATCAACAGCGATTTCCGGTCATCTGACAGAAAAAGCCGCTCAGATACTGCGATTAAAACCGGGAATCCCGATCATTACAGGCAGTGCTGATTTACCCGCACAGGCAATCGGTCAGGGGATTTTTACGCCGGATACCATGCTTATCACTGTCGGGACAGGTGGACAAATATTCATACCAACTTTAGAACCTATACCCGACCCTCATCACCGTTATTATCTGCTGAATCACAATTTGCCGGACTCATGGTATCTCCAATCTGCGATTCTATCCGGTGGCTTATCACTACGATGGTTACGCGATTTACTCAATCTCCCTGAAAATGCTTACGGGGAATTATCGACTCTCGCAGAAACAGTTCCAGCAGGTGCGGCAGGATTGCTATTTTTGCCCTATCTCGCCGGGGAACGCAGTCCCATCATGGATTCACAGGCATCCGGTGTGATGTTCGGATTGCGCTTGCATCATGGACAGGCACATTTTGCCCGTGCCATCATGGAAGGCGTTGCTTTTGCGCTCAAAGATTGTTACCTGAGCATGGGGCAAAATCCCGAAAAAATCGTGCTATCAGGCGGCATCACAAAATCATCCATCTGGATACAAATCCTCTCAGATATTCTTGAAAAACCACTCTATATCCGCAAAGACGATGCCCCGCATGGTGCAATTGGCGCGGCAATTCTGGCGGGAATCGGAATTGATTTGTTTTCGGCAGAAGAAGCGATTGCCCTGCTCCCTCAAGCTGATATAGTCATCACACCACAGCCGCAGTCGATTTACAGAGAACGCTTTGAACAGTATCGTCGTCTCTATCCCCTGCTGAAAGACGAAATGCACCTGCTCAGCCAGACAAGGTACTCCGACGAATGATGAGTTCCGGGTAAAAGGCGACCTGTCGATTTTCGAGCGGTTCACCTTCGATTTCGCCCATCAAAATTTCAATTAGTGTTGTTGCAATATCGTCAATTGGTTGCCGTACGGAGGTAATCCCCATAAACTCCGATGTCGGGTCATCATCAAAACCTGCCAGCGCAATGTCCTCGCCAATACGAATTTGCATGTCATCGAAATAGGCTTTCGCGCCAAATGCCATATGATCGTTCGAGCAAATAATTGCTGTCGGTGGATTTTTGTGTGACATCAGGTTTGCGGTTGCTTCTGCCGCATCATGAATGATATTTGGCGTATGGACAATCCAATCATTCAAATTATTCAACCCTGCCTCTTGCATGGTTTCACGGTATCCACGTTCACGTGCATCACCGAATGGTGTTCCCGGTGGACGGGTCAAAAGCGCGATTCTCTCATGCCCCTGTTCGAGTAGATGTTGTGTCAAAACAGACATGCCATGCTGACCATCGACATCGACATAAGCAAAATCAGGATTTTCAGTGAACATGCCACCGAATGCCGCAAAAGGTGCTTTGATTGCTTTTAGTCGTTCGATGCGCGGGTCATTGTATTGGACATCAGACAGGACAAAGCCATCGACCCGGGTTGTGGTCAATAAATTCTCGTAAACCGCACTGGCATCATCCTGTGGTTGAATGAATGTCAGTAGATGATGTTTGTATGCTTCGGCGGCAGTTGTCAGACGATAAATAAATTGATTTAGCAGCACATTCATGCGTGTCGGGTCATCGGCAACATGCCAGGAATATCCAATAACATTTGCGCGATTTGTTCGTAAATTCCGGGCAGCAATGTTCACGCTGTATCCCAGTTGTTGCGCGGCATCCAGCACTTTGCGGCGTGTTTTCTCCTTGATGCGCTCATCCCCGTTCAGAGCATAAGAAACAGTCCCTTTTCCGACCTCTGCCAGGTGTGCAATATCAATCTGCGTGATACGCAATGTATAGTTCAATTTTTCAACAGCATCGTTGACCTGTTGAACCAGATTTTCATCATGTTGTGCTGTGCCTTTTATAATTTCAAACGCCGTTAGCATCGGCACATCTGCGAGGTCTGCTACCTCTTTTAGTGTTGCCATCTTTCACTCCAGAATCTTTCAGTCCATATTGATAAATATCACAATTTTCCCGGTTACACCAATCACAATTCCAAAATTAAATGCTTGACAGAATCAATATTTTGATTATATCCTAAAAATTGAGACGTCTCAATAAATTCAACAGATTTGATTTTTTACGCTTTTTTGGGAGTTAAAACCACATGAAACGTACCTCCATTCTGGTTCTACTTGCTCTGATGAGCCTGTTCACCATCCAATTCGGTGTCCTTGCACAGGATTCCAGTGTTCCCGAAGTTCTCACCATGCCCGAACAAATCGCAGAAGGTCGTCCGGTCACAATCGTTGTTACCGATAAACCCGCAACCGATGCCCCGGAAGCCCTTGCTAACTGGGAAGCACAGGTCGCACGCTTCAACGAACTCTATCCAAATGTGACTGTTGAAGGTCTCGAATTTGCTTATGACCCCGCAGCTTTCACCGCTCTGATTGCTGGCGATCAAGTTCCGACACTCTTCCGCACTTATTTCACCGAACCACAAAAACTCATTGACGAAGGTGTTGCTGCTGACATCAGCCCGTACTTCGAAGCTGCTGGCGTTGCAGGTGTATTCAATCCTGAATTGCTCGGTATTGCAGAACGTGACGGCGCACTTTATGGCATTCCACAGGATGCTTACGCACTCGGTTTAGCATACAATATCCCGATGTTAGAAGCTGCTGGCTATGATGCTCCTCCTGCAACATGGGACGAACTGGTTGAAATGGCAGTTGCTCTGACAGACCGTGACGCTGGCGTTGCAGGTTTCGCATTCATCAATGATGGTTCAGGTGCTGCTGGCTGGCACTTCACAAATATTGCTTACAGTTTCGGTGCAACACCCGCAGACATCATCGCATTGGGTGAAGATGGCGCTGCAACCGCTACATTCGGCGAAGGTGCAACAGTAGAAGCCATGCAATTTGTCCATGATCTTCGCTGGGAACATGATGTTCTTCCAGGCGCAACCCTCGATTGGGGTAGCATCTCAGAAGCACTGATCTCCGGTCGTGTTGCAATGGCAATCTATGCTGGCGATCAATTCGACTTCGTTTACAATCAATTCCCTGATGCTGACCTGTCACAATTCGGTTATGCAGCAGTTCCAGGTACAGGCGAAACCCGCGCAACCCTGACAGGTGGTAATCTGTGGATGATTAGTGCAAGTGCTTCAGCAGATGAACAGGAAGCAGCAGCATTCTATCAACTGTGGCGTCAATTCGACACAACAGAAATGTCACTTGGCATCGAAGTGAGCACAGAAGCATTCGGTCGTCCACTGCTCCCGCTTTACGTTGGTGACTATCAGGAAGCATGGGCAGCATTCCGCGAACCCTACAATGTTCTTCCAGTCGAAAATTACGAAGCATTCAACTCCGCAGTCATCGGTGGCGAAGTTCAATTACAATCCGAACCGGTTGTTGCTACCCAAGATTACTACGCAGAAGTTGGTGTTGTTGTCAGTGAAATTCTGAGCAGTGAAAGCGTTGACCCCGCAGCACGCCTTGCAGAAGCAGCCGATGAATTCCAGGCATTTGTTCTCGACCGCTAATCACAGCTAGTCCATGTAAGAGAAGGTTTGCTGGCGTTTGAATATTTCATAGGGCAATATCGGGCACGATAGATACGTCGTGCCCCTAACTGAAAACCCTGTTATCTCTCAATCATCATGAAACCTTCTCCCATCTCATGCAATTTTACTGACCGGGACACATTCTTATGACGACATCATCACAAATAGAGAACATCATGCCAACGGAAAAAAGAAAACGCAGTTTAGAGCGTTTCCAGTATAAATGGGGCAATCAAATCATGGCGTTTGTATTCTTGATTCCCGCCATTCTTGTTTTTGCAACATTTGCCTGGTATCCCATTTATCAATCTATCGTCATGAGCTTTCAGGATGTTAGCCTGACAGGACAATCAACATGGGTTGGATGGGCGAATTACGAACTGATGCTGAAAGACCCGGCGCTTGAAATCGCATGGATTAATGCCTTGCAATTTGCCGTGTGGAGTTTGATGCTCGGTTTCTTTGTGCCTGTTGTACTGGCAGTTCTGGTACGCGAAATGCGTGTCGGACAGGGATTTTTCCGTGTGGTCTACTTTTTGCCGACAGTTGTTCCGGTTGCGATTGCTGTTATTATCTGGCGTTTCATCTATGACCCCGATGCAGGTTATCTGAATGCCTTTCTTGATATGGTCGGTATTCAGGGGCAAAATTGGTTGACCAATGCGAATCTCGTTAAACCATCACTTGTAGCAGTCATGACATGGAGTGGTTTCGGTACAACAGCGCTGATTTATCTTGCCAGCTTGCAGGAAGTTCCCGGCGAACTCTATGATGCGGCTGAACTGGATGGCGCAAGCCCCTTACAACGTATCCGCAACATCACTATCCCGCACTTATTACCTATTATGTCATTGATGTTCATCTTACAGGTATTAGCTGTGGTTCAAGTTTTCACCGAACCCTTCCTCTTAACCAATGGCGGACCCGGACGCGAAACACTGACTCCTGCCATGCACATTTATAACCGCGCCTTCATCCGCTTCGATTTTGGTTATGCCTCGGCATGGAGTGTCATGATGATTATTGTGCTGGTCGGATTCTCTATCATTTACCGTATCGCTGATAATCGTCTCAGAAATAATTGATTGAAAGAAAGCTATTATGGATCGTGGATTTTTATCAAACACGGAATTAAGAACACCCGGTGGACGCATTTTCTATGTGACGGTGACGATTATCCTGCTCATTATTGCAGTTGTGGCGTTATTCCCCTTTTTCTTCGCCTTCACATCGGGTCTAAAAGGAAGCACTGAAATTTTCACCTCGGGGCTGAATATGTTCCCGGCAACCCCGCAATGGGAAAATTACACGGACTCATGGGAAAAATTCGACATGTTCCGTCTGTTCCGCAATTCTATATGGATTGTGACAATTGCTGTGATTTTACGTCTGGCAGTCTCTGCAATGGCGGCATACAGTTTCTCGATGCTCAATCCAATTTTCGGGAAATACATTATTAGCGGATTTTTGCTGACTCTGATGGTTCCTGGCATCGCGTATTTTGTGCCACTCTATGTCACAATCAGCGATATTCCTATTCTGCACTGGAATTTACTGGATACTTATTGGGGCTTATGGCTACCCTACTGCGTCGATGCCTTTTCCATTTTCGTGTTGAAAACATTCTTCGACAACATTCCATCTGAAATTATTGATAGCGCCCGTGTTGATGGTGCGAATTCATTGCAAATTTTCTTCCGCATGGTTCTGCCTTTATCACGCTCGATTCTGATTGTTCTGGCAGTCCTTGCATTTGTCGGAATCTGGAAAGACTTCCTGCTACCACTGCTGGTTATCACTGACCCTGCCCGTCAGCCGATTACCGTGCGCCTCTTTTATCTTGCTGGCGATCATGGCGTGAATCTGCAAATGGCGGCATCCTTTATGGCATTATTGCCCCCGCTCATTATCGCTGTGGTATTGCAACGCTATATGCAATTGGGCGTGACCGTCGGTGGCGTCAAAGGCTAAGCTATTCTAATGAGGGTGATGCACGTCGCCCTCCTTCATTCACACACACTTTTATTCCTTGAAAATCACTCTAATCGGAGATGACCGATGTCCGTATTGCCTGACCATTTTAAAATCCCATTCCGACCGATTGCCCATGATGGCGCAACGATTATTGTCGGGAATGCCCGTTTTACTATTTTGACCGGGCGATTATTACGCCTGGAATATCACCCTGATGCAAAATTTGAAGACCGTGCCACACAAACAGTCTGGTATCGTGAACAAGCTGTACCGGAATTCAGTTATGAATTGAATGGTGTAGAACTCAGCATCGAAACCGATTATCTGCGCCTGAACTATCAGGATACAGGCAAGGGTTTCACAGAATCGAATCTAAAAATTGATGTGCTGGCGACTGATTCAAGCTGGCATCCCTATAAGGAAGATAGTAATAATCTCTCTGGAACAGCCCGCACGCTCGATTTTGTAAACGGTCATACGCCTTTAAGTGATGGTTTGATTTCGCGTTCCGGCTGGTCAATTGTCGATGATTCTGAAAGTCTGGTTTTTAATGAGGAATGCTGGCTCGAACCCCGTGATAAACAGGCAACAGACTGGTATTTCGCCGGATATGGTCACGATTATAAAGATTGCCTCAGAGAATTTTGCTTGATTAGCGGTGAAATGCCATTGATCCCGCGCTGGATTCTCGGGAACTGGTGGAGTCGTTACTGGGATTACACTCAAGAAGAATTGACACAACTGATCTGTGATTTTGAAGCGCATGAGATTCCGTTGTCGGTGTGTATTGTCGATATGGATTGGCATCTGACAGAAACAGGCAACGATAGCACAGGCTGGACAGGTTACACATGGAATCGTGAGCTATTCCCTGACCCCGAAGGATTCATTGACTTTGTGCATTCACGTGGATTGCGAACGGCTCTCAATTTACATCCGGCTGACGGTATTCACAATCACGAAGAACAATATCAGGTGATGTCAGAACGTCTTGGACACGATGCAGATTCCGGTGTGCCGATTAAATTCAACATCACAGACATTGACTTTGCAAACGCTTATTTTGAAGAATTGCATCATCCCAATGAAGCAATCGGTGTTGATTTCTGGTGGGTAGACTGGCAACAGGGGCAATCTAGCCCGATGGAAGGTTTAGACCCGCTCTGGTTGATTAATCACCTGCATTTTTATGATTCAGGGCGTGATGGCGTCAAACGTCCCTTCATTTTCTCGCGCTGGGGTAATCAGGGACATCAACGCTATCCGATTGGATTTTCCGGCGATAGTTACATCACATGGGATACCCTGCGCTATCAACCGTATATGACAGCAACCGCTTCCAATGTTGCTTATGGCTGGTGGAGTCATGACATCGGCGGACATACCAGCGGCACAGGTGATGATGAACTCTTCACACGCTGGTTGCAGTATGGTGTCTTTAGCCCGATTATGCGAATCCACACGACAAAAGGCTATTTCTACGAACGTCGTCCCTGGATGCTGGAAAATGCAGAAGTTTTCAATGTTTTACAGGAAACCATGCAACTACGGCATCGTCTGCTTCCTTATATCTATACAATGGCACATCGCGCACACAAAGACAGTCTGCCACCCCTCTTGCCGATGTATTATGACTATCCCGAACAAAACGAAGCCTATAACAGTCCGCAGCAATATCTCTTTGGAACAGAATTGATTGCTGCCCCCTTCGTAGATCCGATTGATGAGGACACCCGCCTCAGTCGTCAGGTGGTCTGGTTGCCGGAAGGTGACTGGTATCACGTCTTCACAGGGGAACATTTCACAGGCAATCGCTGGCAACCCGTCTATGGCACATTGCGCGATATTCCACTCTTTGCGAAAGCTGGCGCGATTGTTCCTTTTGGCGCATGGGATACACACAAAAATCCCTATGATTTAGAGATTCACGTTTTTGCAGGGGCAGATAATAGCTTCACTCTATATGAAGACGACGGCGCAACGACAGCTTATCAAAACGGACAATTCGCTACAACCCGTATTGAACAGACTTTCGTCGGGCAGAAAATGACAGTAATAGTCAATCCGGCTGAGGGCGATGCCTCTATTCTTCCCGCAGAACGTCAAATCAGTTTTGCGATACACGGTGTGACTGAAAATTGCCAGATAACGGTCAATAGCAATAATGCCGTTTTGTCTTATGATGCGGAAACTGAAACCTTGCATATTGCCCCGGCTCAATTTGCAATCAATCGGGCGATTACAATCACTATCGAAACAGACAGCAATAGCCTGCTCTCGCATCGTGACCGTAAAGAGGAAACTATTCTCAATATGGTGGGTAAATTCAACCTGCACACAGGCATTCGCAATAGAATCGCAGATAACATCGAGGGCATTTTAGAGAATCCAGAAACGATTGCACCCTATCTCATCGCTATGAAAGACACACAGGTCAAAGCACTGTGCGAAGTGCTATTCGAAGCGGGTGTCCATGTCGTTCAGGATACTTATCACCCGGTACTCATCACCCTCTGGAATAACAATGATGATGAAGCGATTCGTTACCGTTACAGCGATATTCATCTGCACTTTGGCTTTGTTGAAGGTGATAATTTCGAGAACGGGACATTACCACTGTCGGGTGCAATTACACCTGAGATGAAAACCTGGGCGCATGGTTCGATGAAGCAACATGTGCAATCAACACAATGGGCTGTTTCAGTGGATTATCACAACATTGCGACAGTTTCAGAAAGCTATACGGAAGAAACACCATGACAAAATTTGTGCAGGGTCTCATCTTAATCACTTTACTATTCACAGTGCAAATCAGGCATCAGGCGCAGGGTGCAATTGATAGATTTACCTTCAGCAATGGAGAACAATATCTCTCGCTGGAAATTTTAGATGATGACCTTGCACATTTCGAGCTTTCACAGGATGCACCCGATGATAGCCCGATAGAAACTTCTGTGATGGTCGCTAACACGACTTATGATGGCGCATCCTCACTGGAAATCATCTCCGATACAGAATTTATCACGTCTGAGATGCGAATCCTGGTGGATACTGAGGCATTGTGCGCCACCGTTTCAGATATTTCCCGCACACTGGAACTCACCCTGACGACAACATGTCCTCTGTCTGATGATGAAGGGCAAATCAACGGGATTTCGTTCACACCGGAAGGCACAACAGATGTCTATGGTCTCGGAGAGCAATTCCGGCGACGTGGTGGCACAGACGGCAACTGGTTCGAACGCCGACGCTCTACAACAAGCACCTATGGCAACACACTCCAACCCTTCAACGGAGGCAATGTCGGAAACGCACAATTTCCGGTATTTTACGCACTCGGAGAAGGTTTCGATAATTACGCTGTTTTTGTTGACCATGTTTATCAGCAATACTGGGCATTCACCGGGGATGTCTTTGAAATGCGAACGATTAATCCTCCTCTGCGCTGGTATGTCATGACAGGCGAGAATTTACAGGATTTACGCTCTGATTATATGCAACTCACCGGAACACCGCCTGTCCCGCCAGAGCAAATGTTCGGCTTATGGGTGTCTGAATATGGCTATGAAAGTTGGGAAGAATTAGAGACTGTCCTCAATGCGATGCTGGAAGCTAATTTCACGCTGGATGGCTTCGTCCTGGATTTACAGTGGTTCGGGGGCATCACCGGAAATAGTCAAATGGGTTCACTGACATGGGATACAGATAATTTCCCGGAGCCGGAAGCCTTCATTGGCCGCTTGCGTGATGAATACGGTATCGGCATCATGGTAATTGAAGAGTCTTACGTCGCAGATTCCGCAGAAAATTATGCTGAATCACTCGAAGCAGGTGTTTTAGTCCGTGAATGCGAAGACTGTCCTCCTGCGATGATGGATTCGTGGTGGGGCAATGGCGGCATGGTCGATTGGAGCAACACCGATGCAGCGGCATGGTGGCATGATAATCGTCGCCAACATTTGATTGATTCAGGAGTCATCGGTCACTGGACAGACCTCGGTGAACCGGAAGATTATGTTGAATCGGCATATTATGCAGGTGGTGATCATACCCAGGCAGGGATTCACAATATCTATAATTTGCTCTGGTCGCAGAGTATCTATGAAGGTTACGCACGGAATGATGTCGAGCAACGTCCCTTTATTCTCTCACGTTCGGGAACATCCGGCAGTCAACGCTATGGTGTTGCGATGTGGTCGGGTGATATTGGCGCGAATATGCTCAGTTTACAGGAACAGATGAATGTTCAAATGCACATGTCGATGAGTGGCATTGATTATTTCGGGGCAGATGTCGGCGGATTCTATCGGCAAACATTTGACCCCGTATTAGGGGAAGAAAGTATGTATAGCGTCTGGCTGGCGAATGCTGTCCTGACTGATATTCCTGTACGTCCGCATACAATCAATCTACAAAATACCTACGTGACAGCACCCGCTCTCATCGGTGATGTAGAGAGTAATCTCGCCAATGTTCGCCTCCGATATGAATTGAGTCCCTACCTTTATACACTGGCACATCGAGCGTATCGAACAGGTGAAGCAGTTTTCCCGCCATTGGTCTATCATTTTCAGGATGATCTTGCTGTGCGCGAAATCGGGGGACAGAAAATGCTCGGGGATAGTATGATGATGGCGACTCTCACCGATTACACGCTTGAATCTACCGATGTTTATCTGCCGGAGGGGGGCTGGTTCAATTATCACACCAATGAGTTTATCGACAGTACAGGCGAGACTGTTTCTATCATTTCACAAATTGACGAAATGCTTCAGCCACCGCTACTGGTAAGGGATGGCGCGATTATACCGACCATGCCTGTCGATGAAAATACAGGCACAGTGTCCGGTGTGCGTCGTGATGGCACAGTCAACAACACGATTATTTTCAATATTTATCATGCCACTCAGAACGGTACATTCACCCTGATTGAAGATGATGGCACGAGCATCGCCTATCAAAACGGGGCTGTGCGTGAGACTGTTATCACACATGAAGCAACAGAGAATGGTATCCGTGTCACGGTTAATCCGGCAAACGGAACATATGCCAATGCCCCGGATAGTCGAACGGTTGAAATTCGACTGATTGCACCGGACTTTGATGTACAGGCACTCTCACTGAATGGAACAGTCCTTGAGGATTGGGTTTTAGCTGATGGTGCGATTGTCATCTCGCTCCCCGATGTATCCGTATCAGATAGGCTTGAATTGTTATTTGAAAACTAGTTAATATGGAGACACATATGCGTAGAGTCATTTATTTGCTCGTTCTACTCGTTTTAGGAACGCTTATGACACAGGCACAGGAAGAAGAAAGCACACGTCCGCTATTTCTGGCACATTATATGCCCTGGTATCAATCACCGGAAGTTACAGGCTCCTGGGGATGGCACTGGACAATGGAACATTACAGCCCGTATACAAGAGATGAAAACGGTCGGCGAAATATTGCTTCTCACTATACACCATTGACCGATGCTTATGATTCTCAGGATACGGATGTTCTGGAATATCAGGTTTTGCTGATGCGCCTGAGCGGGATTGATGGCGTGATTGTCGATTGGTACGGCACAGAAAATTTCCGTGATTACCGGGTCAATAACCTCGGCACACTTGCTATCAGCGAACAAATTCAGCGGGCGAACCTTCAATTTGCTGTTGCTTACGAAGATGCAACCGTGCGATTTATGGTCGATGGCAATCACATCGCGGAAGATGAAACCCTGGCACATGGTCAGGAGATGATGGAATATGCTGCTGAGACATGGATGAGTCAGGATAATTATGTCTCGCATAATGGTCAGCCGCTGATGTTCGTTTTTGGTCCACAATATTATCGTGACCCTGCGCTCTGGGATACGATGTTCGAAAATATCGAGCCGACACCTGCTCTCGTCACCCTGGATGGGCATCTGGATTGGGCGGCACTGGCGAGTTATCCCTGGCCCCCCATGAACTTGTCCGGTGGTGCGGAATTGTTCCCGGCAGTATTAGAATCCCACATGGAACGCTTTTACCTGAATGCACAACGCGGCGACCCTGAATTGATTGTCGGGAGTGCGTTCCCTGCTTTCCATGATATTTATGAGGAAGCCGGAGTACGCGGGAGTTACGGCTACCTTGACCCACAGGACGGGCAAACATTCCGTGATACGCTGCGATGGGCGCTGGATGCTAATGCCGGAATTATTCAGCTTGTCACTTGGAACGATTATGGCGAAGGCACGATTATCGAACCGACAGAAGAAACAGGCTATCAATACTTAGAAATCATGCAGGAGACACGGCGTTCTCTGGATAGTGACTTCACATTTACAGCCGATGATTTGCGCCTGCCATTACAAATTTTTGAACTACGCAAAGCACATCCCGATGACGAAGCAATCAATGCGACACTGGATGAGATATTTGACGCCATTATCAACAATGATTTAGAGACCGCACGCGAATTGCTGGCAGGTCTTCAAACAGCTAATGAAGAGTAGTACAAAATCCTGAAATTGAACACATAATAACAGCAAGAGAAGATATATAAATCTCTTGCTGTGAAAATTCAAAAACGTCTTTCAGGGATGCCCGGCACAAAATAATGTTTGAGTTTTTTGTAGTATTCGAGGCTGTGTTCCGGCTTTTCGTATTGTTCAGGGATAGGAATCTGTGAAAAGGTCTGAAAATAGAGCAAGCAAGCATCGCGCCACCAGCGTGCTTCGCGTTCCTGAATAGTCAACAGGGATTGCACATGCTTAAATCGGGCAACATCGACATAATCGGATAGTGAATCCCAATTTCTTTGCATATTTCGGACGCGCTCAACGCCTCTGTTATACATGAAGCACAGTTCATCCCAGAGTATGCGACCGGATTGCATGTGATAATCCCAGGGCAAATGATGAAACCACAGTAAGACATTTTCAGGACAGGTTTCGAGATTGGCAAGTAAATCTTTGTATGGTGAATAATAGAGGCTAATCGCATCAGTCCCGCTTGCGGTACGGTCAAAGCCGATGCCGTTTTCGTCTGCCTGATGATAATACACGGCTGTCCAGTCTGCCCTGCCCACATCTGTCTCATCAATCCAGGGACCGGGTCCATAATGATGATTAACTTCAAAAATGTGATGTAGACCGAGCGGCATCATATACTCAACCACTGCCTCGCGTGATTCAATCATGATGTGTGTGGCTGTCTGGAGAAAATCCGGCTGATTACTAAAGGTCATCCCGAGCCATTCACGGGCAATTTCTTCCGACGATAAATCATAATCCCAGGCAAGCCTCCCGAGAGAATACCAGTTCGCAACAGCAAACGGATGTCCACACCAGTTGCGCTCGTTGCCGATATTGCTGACACCCGCCATGCCGGATAATTCATGCCCATCAAGAGAGCCATCGATCACTTTCGCGACAGTTGAGCCTTCGCCCTGGCAATAGGTATCAGCGTCTAATGTCTCCTTGAACATTGGCGCAAGATAGACCAGATGTGTCGCACATCCGAGATATTCCTGGGTGATTTGCACCTCTAGCATCAATGGCGTTTCCGGCATTGTGCCGAATAGCGGGTGATAAGGTTCGCGTGGCTGAAAATCGACTGCCCCATTTTTGACCTGTAAAATGACATTTTTGTGGAATGTGCCATCTAAAGGAACGAGTTGCGTATTCGCCTGTTTCACGCGGTCTTCGGTTGAATCAGCAGCATAGACAAATGCCCGCCAGATGACAATGCCTCCATATGAATTGAGTGCCTGTGCCAGCATATTCGCGCCATCGGCATGTGTGCGCTGATAATCATGAGGACCGGGTTGCCCTTCTGAATTTGCCTTGACTACAAAGCCGCCAAAATCAGGGATAAATTGATAGATTTCATCAGCTTTATTTTGCCACCACTGAATAACATCCTCATTGAGGGGGTCGGCAGTATCCAGATCACCGATTTCTATCGGCGCACTGAATCGCGCTGTGAGAAAAACTCGAATCCCATATGGACGGAAAACATCAGCAAACCCGGCGACTTTTTCCAGATATTGCGGTGTTAAAACGAGTGCATTGGAGTTGACGTTTGTCAGGGAAATGGCATTAATCCCGATTGAGGCATTGGCACGGGCATAATCGGTATAGCGAGGGTCAATATAATGTGGCATTTTGTGCCAATCCCACAATGAAAATCCAGCATATCCACGTTCAATTGTGCGGTCAAGATTATCCCAGTGATTGAGCATCCGTAACTTGATTTTTGGTGCTTCGCTGATGTTCAAATTGTCAATTGCTTGATGGGTCTGGAGCAATCTCAAAAAATGAAAAACACCGTATAACACACCTATATCGGTGCTGGCTTCTATCGAAATGCCTGTCTCAGTCGATTGGATGGAAAAGTCTTCATCGTGTAATGAGTCATCGTCTATCGTGCGGCAAATCAGTGTTCCGTGCTGAGTGGCATCAGTCGAAAATGGAATATCTGTAGCGAGTAAAGCAGGAATCGCCATTTGTAATTCATCACGGATAACCTGCATTGTCGGAGAGTCGCCGGATACGAAAATTTGTCGAATCACCTGACGATAGCTATCACGTAAATCAGCGTCGTCTATTGGTAGGTAACGTAACCAGAGTTCATAACCATCTTCATTTTTTAAAGTATTATTGTGCGTCATTTCTGTAGTCCCTGCCAGAGTCCGTGTAGATACATTGCGGCGAGTGCGCGGTCATAGAGTCCGTATCCGGTGCGGGCAGATTCACCCCATATCATCCTGCCATGATCGGGACGAATAACGCCGATATAGTGACTATCAATCAGGGCTTGCATCACCTCAATCATGTTGACATTGCCGGATTCTGCGGTATGTGCGACCTCGACAAAACTTTTTTCTGCGGTCAATTCGACGTTGCGAATATGCACAAACTGTATGCGGTCAGCAAAACGATGAATCATGCGCGGTAAGTCGTTGTCGGGATGTGTGCCGAGCGACCCTGTGCAAAATGTGAGTCCGTTGTGTGGACTATCGACACAATCAAGGATGCGTTGAATACTCGCTTCATCACGGACAATACGCGGCAATCCAAAAATTGACCAGGGCGGGTCATCGGGATGAATGGCTAAAAAAACGCCGGATTCCTCTGCAACCGGAATCACTTTTTTCAGAAAATAGGCAAGATTTTCAAAGAGCTTGTCTTCGTCTATCGCACTGTATTCCGCTAGAATGCTTTTGATTTCATCGCCTGTGAAACCACGCGCCCATGCCACACGATTTTCAAAACCCCGCGACATATCGTAATCGAGCATATCCTGATGCACATAAGACGTGACCTGTGAGTTATCGGCTAAAGTGACCAGCATATTGGTTCGCATCCAGTCAAAGACAGGCATGAAGTTGTAACACAGTACACGGATTCCAGCTTTGCCCATATTTCGGATACTCTCACAGAAATTTTCGATGAGTGCATCACGTTCCGGTGTGCCTTTTTTAATCGCTTCGGCTACAGGGATACTCTCAATCACATCGAGGTTTAATCCCTGTGATTCCACCTGTTGTTTAAGCATCTCAAAATCGGATACTGTCCAGACATCCCCTGCTGATTTATGTTCCAGTGTGCCAACGATACCCTTCACGACCGGAATTTGAGCAATATCCTGTAAGCGAACGGTATCATTTTCACCAAACCAGCGCATCGCCATTTTCATGATTAGACGCCTTTGTACGCCATGAATCCGCCATCCACAGGCACGACAATCCCTGTAACGAATCGCGACGCATCACTGACCAGCCAGAGTACCGCACCCACTAAATCCTGTGGTTCACCAAAACGATCCATCGGCGTGTGGTCGATAATCTGTTGACCGCGTTCTGTGAGATCGCCTGTTTCCTTATCTATCAATAGATAGCGATTCTGTTCCCCTAAGAAAAATCCCGGTGCGAGTGCATTCACACGGATAGAGGGGCTATGTTCCTTAGCCATGTAGACCGCTAGCCAGTGTGTGAAGTTATTGATGGCGGCTTTTGCGGCGGAATAAGCAACAACACGGGTCATTGGTTGATAAGATGCCATTGAGGAGATGTTGAGGATAACACCGTCATTTTGTTCGGTCATGATTTCGCCAAAAACCTGCGATGCGAGGATTGACCCCGTGAAGTTAAGGTTGAACACCCATTGCACTGCTTCTTCGGGTAAATCAAAGAACGTGCGTTGACCGGGCATTGTTGTGGCATCCGACCGATTGCCTCCCGCGCCATTAATGAGAATATCAACGCGCCCGTATTGCTCTAAGATTTGTCTGGCGGCAGATTCTAAAGCAGCTTTATCCAGTACATCGACACTAATTCCGGTAGCAGTTGCGCCTTTATCGGATATTTCCTGAACGAGCGCATCTATTTTCTCTTGATTGCGTGCAATAGCGATGACGGTTGCACCCCTGTCCGCCATTGCATGACACATTGCCGAGCATAATGCCCCGGTTGCCCCGGTTACGACTGCTATTTTTCCAGTTAAATCGAATAAGTTGTTTACCATATTTTCAAACCCCTATCTCTCTGCACTTTAACATTTGCGGGAGATGGCATGGATGCAGATTAAAAATTAAGTACGGAAATAAGTGTAGGGGAAGGTCGCCGTGCCTTCCCGCTGTAGAAAATGCGGGAGCGCAC
>ENA-OWNT01000336-OWNT01000336.1-seawater-metagenome-genome-assembly--contig:-NODE-336-length-121699-cov-6.280262_pt1 | contig 121699 bp, 103 predicted proteins | sample MGYA00238136_ERZ651165 | MGnify/ENA primary metagenome ERZ651165 (study PRJEB26861, sample SAMN08777766) | seawater metagenome | isolation source: coastal seawater | place: USA: Florida | collected...
CAGATCCTGGCCTGCGCCATCCTCAAGCTCATGCACGTCATCAACCACATGGAAGCCGCCGAGCTGCGCTTCCAGACGCCCTTGTCCGAAGCCCGGGTGCTCGACCTCGCTGAGCGCCGCATCGTCGCCGCCGCAGACCGCATGCGTGGAGAGGGCTTTCCCATCGTGGCCTTCTACGGGTCGAGAAAGACCCGCAACAGCATCATCACGAAGCTGATTGCGAAGAAGGAGAACACCGCGGCCACCATCTTCGACAAGCTGCGCTTTCGCATCGTCACCGAAGAACCGCACCAGATCCTGCCCGCCATCGCCTGGCTCACCAACAACCTGTTCCCCTTCAACTACGTCATCCCCGGCCAGAGCCACAACAACCTGGTCCACCTGGGAGAGGTGCTGCGGGCGCCAGCCTACGAGGGCCTGCGCGAGCAGCTGCAGGGACAGCTCGAGACCGACGACCTGCTCACCCCCGAGGAGAATCCCTTCTCCGGCGGCAGCTACCGGATGATCAACTTCATCGTCGACTTTCCGGTTCGCGTCGATGGCGAAGCGCCCATCCGCTACGGCGCCATGCTCGGCCGCACCGTGTTCGCCCTGGTGGAGTTCCAGGTCATCGACCGCGAGACCGCACGCCTCAACGAAGAAGGCGAAAACGCCCACAAGCACTACAAGAACCGCCAGCGAGCCATCGTCGCCAAGCGGCTCAAGAAGGGCGGACGCTGGCGTCGGCACCTGCAACAACAGGGCTGAGCCAGCGCCAGCATTTTGGGAAAGGAGACGTGAGACCGGTCCGGGCCAGACCACTACGGGACAAATCATCATCCCGTGGGGAGTTCAGGCTCGAGCAGGAAGGGTCCGGTCCCAGCGCCCGGTCTCACGCCTCCAGAAGGATTCGCCGCAGCTCTGCCAAGAGCTTTGGCATGGGTTCGCCGCACGGTTGACCGCACACAGACCCATTCAGGTCAGCGCGCGCCGTGTCTCGCCGCTCACCCCTCTTCGGACTCCTGCCGCCGTCGCCTGAAGGCTACTGCCCCCGCAACTGCGAAGAAACCGAGAAGAGGTGCAGTGGGGGCGCCGCCGGTTGCGCACATCCACTGCTTTGAGTCGACCTCACCACTATAGAGGTAACTGAGGCCCGCGACATCATCATCCGCGAGGTCCCGCTTGGAAATGTCGCCCATCTGGCTGTCGGGGTACATCGACGCATCGGTCGCAGCGGAGTGACCCAGTCCCACTGCGTGGCCGAACTCGTGGGTCATCGCATTGTGGAGGTCATGCAGCGATGCGTCCCCGTCGGTGCCCCACGGGTAGCTTTCGTTGATGGCCATGTCGAAGGCCACGATCTCGCCGTCGTCCACCGACCAGGTGTAGGTGAGCGCCAGGAAGCCGGCATCCCACTCGTCGGGCCAGTTGTCCTCGAAGTAGACGGCGTTGACGCTGTCCGCGTAGACCGCGTCGGCCACCTTGGTGGTGCCCTGGTAGTTGAACTTGAGCTGGACGCCGTGCACGCTCGTCCACTCGCTGATCGAGGCCTGGACGATCTGAATGGCCTCGTCCTCGTCGATCCCCGAGGTGTTGGTCGGGTTGATCTTGTAGTCGACGGTGTTGAACCACCGCAGCGAGTCACCGTCTTCGTTGCGCTTGAGCTCGAAAGCGTCGGCTGGACCGGCGACAGCGACCATCATCAGTGGGACGAGCATGGGACCTCCGGGTACATCCCAGGAGACGGAACCAGTCCGACCGAGATGAACCCCGCGCCCCGCATCCGCGCAGAAAGATCGTGGGACTCAGGCGTCGCCCACCGGCTGGTGCATGGAGATGAGCTCCCTCAGGCGCTCGGGCCCCACCAGATACGGCAGGTTGCAGAAGTGGCAGGTGACCTCGGCCTGGCCGTCTTCTTGGAGCATCGCGGTCAGCTCGCCCACCCCGAGCTGCAGCAGCACCGCCTCGATGCGCGCCATGCTGCAGTCACACCGCCAGTGGGCCTTGCGCGACTCCAGCACCTCCACCTCCTGGTTGGCGATCTTCCCAAACGCGAGCGCCACCAGCAGATCGGGCACCTCCTGCTCGGCCACCCCGCCGTAGCGATCAGCGAAGTCGGCCGGGGTCAGCCACGGCAGCTCGGCATGCTCGGGAAGCCGCTCCACCAGCAGGCCCCCCGCGAAGGTGATCCGGCCGTCGTCGTCGAGCTCCACCCCGATCCGCAGCACACCTTCGATCTGCTCGGAGTCGCGCAGGTGGGCGGCCAGGGCGTCGGCCAGGCTGCGGCCATCGAGGGCGGTGATGCCCCGGTAGATCTCCTTCTTCACGTCGCTGCGGATGGCGTGCAGCAGTCCGTGCAGCTCCGATGGCCCCCTCTTTTGCAGTCGGGGCAGCCGGTGTGGGGTGAAGCGGGCCCGCAAGCCAGCCTCGCTGTCGGCATCAGCGGTGAAGGCGAAGCGCGGAGACTCGGCCTGGATCTGCACGGTCACCCGCTCACGACCCTTCACCCACGCACTCATGAGCAGCGTGGCCACCATCGCCTCGGCGCAGATGCGCGCGGCCTCCCCTTCGAGCTTGTGCTGCTGGCGGGCCAGCTCCGCCAGCTTGGCCACTTCGGCGGCAAGGAAGCGGGCCGTGCGTCCGCCCACGAAGCCACGGTGCAGGCTGCCTTCGAGCCCCTTTCCAAGCTCGCTCATGCCGAGGCCCCAAGCCCGAGGGCATCGCGCCACTCCGCCTCGCGGAAGCCCACCTTCACGGTGCAGTCGTCGACCACCAGAATCGGTCGCTTGATGAGCATGCCGTCGGCCGCCAGAGCGGCATGCGCGTCGGTGTCGGTCATGCCTGCGAGACGGTCCTTGAAGCCGCCGTTGCGGTAGCTCTGGCCCGATGTGTTGAAGAAGCGCTTCACGGGAAGGCCCGAAGCAGCGTGGAGTGCAGCCAGGCGTTCGGCATCGGGGGGACTGTCCTTCAAATCAATGAAAACAGCCTCCTGCTCCACCTTCTCAATGAACTTGCGGGCCTTTCTGCACGTACTGCAGCCCTTGTAGTGGTAGACGACGACCGACATGAACACCTCGGGGGACGGGGCCGCGCAGCTAACCCGGATGCGGACCCGCGTGGAAGACCGCCGCCTAGACCACCATCGCCGAGAATGCCCCGAAGGCCAGCATCCCCATCGCGAACATCACGCCCAGCACGATGGGACCATTGCCCCGCTCCGGGTCGAGCTCCGGCGTGGCGGCCACCAGGGCGGCGTGCTCGTCGGTGAGCAGGTCTCGCATGCGCTGCTCGCGCAGGTGGTAGAGCAGCCATCCGCCGACCAGGGTGCCGTGGGGATAGGCGGGCAGGCTCAGCAGCGACACCAGGCGCACAGGCACCACCGACCGCGCGGTCAGCCTCGACAACGAACGGCCCACGAGGATCTGGGGCAGACACAGCACAATCGCCATCCACGCCGACACGGTGGCCGGAAGCGGCGGGCTGGAGCCCAGCCACACGAAGGTCGACCACACCACGAAGCCGAAGAGGCCGAGCACTCCGACGAGAGACAGCAGGCGTCCGGCATCCCGCAGCTCTCGCTCCTCAGCAAGCAGGGCACGTCGGCGGGCGAGCAGGTCGTTGGAGTCGGACACGGTGCAGACCTCGGCTGGGGCGAAGGTCTAGATGACCACGGTGGAGAATCCGACGCGGTCATCCCGACAGCCCCTCCGGGGCGGGCAGAGGCAGCATCGCGCAGCGATGATGCCGTGGGGGAGCGCGTCTTGATGCGCGGCGCGGGGGCTTGCCCCCACAAAGAAAACACTGGATGCTCGGTGCGTTACCGACGCACCGAGCATCTAGCCTGTTGGCGCCCGTCCTCGCCGGCAGGTCTGGATACCTCCGGCCGCGCGCCCCCTTGGACATGCTGCAGAGGTCCCGTGCCGCGCATCCACCCCCGTCCCGCCCTCACCGCCGTCGTCAGCCTCGCGATGGGGATCCTGCTGTTCAACTACGGCACCGGCCACCTGCGGGGATTCGGTGGGGACATCCTGGTGGTGCTGTTCATGGACGCCTGCCTCGCAGGAATCGGCCTGGGGACGCCCCGGAGCCGCCTCGTGTTCGTGCTCCTTTTCTCGGCAGGCGTGGAGGCCTTTCAGGGACTGGGCCTCGTCGGACCGGACAGCCACTGGCTGCTCCACCTCACCCTCGGCAGCACCTTCGATCCATGGGACCTCCTCGCCTATGTCATCGGCACAGGTGTGGCCGCCGGCGCGGAGTGGGCCTGGGGGTGGGGGAGGAGTGGGGTCGACCGGCAGACGTGAGCCCGGGGGGCCGCTATGGGATCCGCCCCCCTCCCCCGGAGCTGAAGATGGGATGTGCCTTCCTTTCCGCCTTGTTCGGCATGCCGCGCGTCGCCTTCGCCCTCGTGTGGTTCCTGCAGCCCGGCTACATCCAGCGGGCGCTCGAAGGGGTCACCCTGCTGATCCTGCTTGGCTTCATGTTCCTGCCGCTCACCACGCTCGGCTTCGCCTACGGCATGAACAGCCTGGGTCCAGCCGGTGAGATGACGCCGCTCGGCTGGGGACTCACCGGCATCTCTTTCGCCATCGACATCGGCCTCGTGAGCGGCAGCCGTCGAAAGCGCGCGAAGAAGGACTGACGTTTTCGGGCATCCCCGCCGATGCATGCCGCGTTCGACCACCGGAGAGATGATGTACGGACTCGTCAACCGCGCCATCGAAGGCCTCATCCGCGAGCAGTTCGGAGACGACACCTGGGAGGAGATCCTCGATGAGGCCGGGGTCGAGGAGGACGGCTTCATCAGCCTCGAGAGCTACCCCGACTCGCTCACCTACGGGCTCGTGGGCGCCGCCTCCAAGGTGCTGGACACCCCGGCCAGCGACCTGCTGCGCGCCTTCGGCGTGTACTGGACCCGCTACGTCGGCCAGCAGGGCTACGGCCCGATGATGTCGCTGGAACACCAGAGCCTCGGCGAGTTCCTGGCCCAGCTCGACGCCATGCACACCCGCATCGCGATGCAGATGCCCGCCCTGCGCCCACCGAGCTTCGAGGTGGAGCATCCGCAGCCCGGCGTGCATGTGGTGCACTACCACTCGGAGCGCGAGGGCCTGGGATGGATGGTGGTCGGCCTGCTGGAAGGCCTGCTGGAGCTCAAGGCGCTCGACGGGACGGTCGCGTGGGAGGTGCAAAAGGGCGAGGGTGCCGACCACGACGTGTTTCGTGTCCATGAGGTCAAGCCCAGCTGATGGACACGCCTGCCACCAGCCTCGCCGCCCATGAGTTTCGGGCGGTCTTCCCCTTCTTCCTTCGGGTGGACCGGCAGCTCCGTGTGACCGAAGCGGGTGATGCATGGGACAAGGTGCGGCCGGAGCTCCTCGGAACGGGGCTCACCGAGTCGGTGGACGTGGTGCGACCACGCATCGAGAACGTCGACTTTGACGCCATTGTGAAGAAGTCCGGCTCCCCCTTCCACCTCCGCCTGCGCGACGACGCCATGTCGTTCCGCGCCCAGGTGCTGGCCCGGGACAGCAGCGCCGTCCTCTTGCTCACACCGGTCGTCCACACGGCCAACGACCTCGCCCGGGCGGGCCTGAGCCTGTCCGACCTCGCCACCCACGACCCCACCGGCGACCTGCTCGTCACCGTGCAGTCCCTGCGCACCTCGCTCGCCGATGCCCGGGAGCTCACCGCCCGCCTCCGCAAGCGTCGGCGCGAGCTGTCCCAGGCGAAGAAGGTGGCCGAAGAGGCCCAGGCCCAGGCCGAAGCCGCCGCGGAGGCCCGCTTCTTGTTCCTCGCGGCCATGTCCCATGAGATCAGAACGCCCCTCAATGGCGTGCTCGGCATGGCCCGCCTGCTCACCCACACCCCGCTCGACCGCGAGCAACAGCACCTGCTCGGCACCCTTCAGCAGTCCGGCCGCACCCTGCTCGCCATCATCAACGACGTCCTCGAGTTCTCCCGGCTCGATGGCGGCCATGTGATGTTGGAGTCGAGCCCGTTCTCCCCGCTTGCCGCCGCCGAAGCCGTGGGGGAGCTGCTGGCACCCGCCGCCCAGGACAAGGGGCTCGAGCTGGTGGTTCGGCTGGGCCGCCACGCCGACCTGCGGGCGATGGGCGACGACAACCGCTTCCGCCAGCTGCTCCTGAACCTCGTGAACAACGCCATCAAGTTCACGCGCAGTGGCTTCGTGGAGCTGCGGGTCCACCGCACGGGCGACCGGTTGGTGTGCGAGGTGGAGGACAGCGGCATCGGCATCGCCGACCACCTCACCGAGCACCTGTTCGACCCCTTCACCCAGGCGGATGCCGCCACCAACCGACGCTTCGGAGGCACGGGTCTCGGGCTCAGCATCTGCAAGCGCCTGGCGGCGGCCATGGGCGGACGGATGTCGGTGGACAGCGAGCTGGGCGTGGGCTCCACCTTCCGGTTCGACATCGAGCTCCCCGTGGTCGCCAACCCAGCCACGCCAATGCTGCCCGAGCTCAAGGTCGGCATCATCGAGCCCCGACAGCGAAGCCGGCAGGCGATGCAGCACCACCTCGACGGCGTGCTGGGCGTCGCCGACGTGTGCGCGGCGCCCGACCTGCAGACCCTGGCCGACCGCCACCCCGGGGTCCGCTTCGATGTGCTCTTCGCACCCGCCGAGGACCTGCACGGCGCGGATGCCCTCACCGACGAGGTCGTGGCCATCTCCAACCTGGGCGACAGCCGCCACCCGGTCCCCGCGGAGCTGTCGGTGGTCACCCGACCCTGTCTGCCCTCGGCCATTCGGACCTGCCTGTTGCGGGCCGGCCAGAGGTCCGAGGAACCCACCGCCCCCGTACAACCCGTCGGCTTCGACGTGTCCGGTCCACCGCTCCGGGCCCTGCTCGTCGAAGACAACGCCGTCAACCAGCTGGTCGCCCGCCTAACGCTGGAGGCCATGGGCGTGGAGGTGGAGGTGACCGAAGACGGCGCCGAAGGCGTGCAGGCGGCCCTGTCCGGAACCCACGACGTCGTGTTCATGGACTGCCAGATGCCTGGGATGGACGGCTATGAGGCCACCCGGCGCATCCGGGCGCGCCTCGGCGATGCGCTTCCCATCGTCGCCATGACCGCCAACGCCATGCCCGCCGACCGCGCGCGCTGCCTTGCCGCCGGCATGAACGACTACCTCCCCAAGCCGCTCGAACACGCCGAGCTGGAGCGGGTGCTGCGCGAGGTGTCGAACCGACGCTCCGCGGACTGACGGAGTCTGTGCCTCGGCTCCCTACAGCTCCAGGGGATGGGCGCCGAGCGCATCCGCGAGGGCATCGGCCACCTGGTCGGCGTCCTCGCCGAGCCAGGAGTTGTCGCTGGCATCGGCCTCGAGGGTGAGCACGATGCTGCCCTCCAGGTCGTAGACCGACAGCTCGCAGGTGGCCTCGGGTCCGATGTCGTCCTCGATGTCCTCTTCGGGCACCGGGATGCGGAAGAAGGCGGTGTGGGTGCCCTCTCCTTCGTCCTCCACCTCCACCGAGACTCCGGCGAAGCCCGCGGCCACGTCATTGGCTGCGTCAGTGAGGCGACCGAGGTCGAGGGAACGCCAAGGCAGGCGCCAGGTACGGTCACCAAACATGCGGGTCTCCGATGCGAGGGCAGGCTGCTATCCGTCGCAGCGGCGGGCGGCGATGACGTAGTCGGAGCCGAAGGAGATGCCCGCGTCCGGGGCATGCTCCAGGTGGGCGTGGGCACGCGCACGAAGGTCCTCGATGTGGGACCGGAGCGCGCTCTGGAGCCCGGCGTCTCGAATGAAGGCGAGCTTGCGCACACACACATCGAGCTGCCCGTCGACGAAGCGGCGGCGGTAGACGATGGGAATGGCCACGCTGTCCTCCACGGTGAACCCAGCGCGAGACAGGGCCTTGTGGACCCACTCCCGGGGGTACTCGCGGTAGCAGCGGTGCCCGGCGTGCAGGATGCAGGCGTCGCGCAGCCGAGCGATCTCGAGCACGAGCCGCCCCCCTTCGTCGCCGGCCTGATCCGGGTAGGGCTCCAGGCCGACCACATACAGCCGACCGTGGGCGGGGTGTACGTGTCGCCGGAGGCGGTCGAACAGCTCCGTCTGGAAATAGGGCGCGAAGCCGTCGAGGGCGCCGAGCAGGTAGTCTGCGAGAACAACGTCGTAGACGTCATCGTGAAGCAATGCTGGGTCGGTCCAATTGCCCGTGACGATGCGGTCCTGGGCCCGCCTGCCGCCCGGTCCCAGCCGGCGCTCCAGGTCGAGCTCGCGGGCGCGGGCGCCGGTGATGGCGGTCCAGCGGTCGGTGTCGAGCGAGCGCAGCCAGCTCAGGGAGTGCCAGCCGGTGCCGGCATCGAGGAACGCACCCCAGGGTCGGTCGCCGTGGAAGCGCGCGATGGTGGAGAAGAGGGCGTCATCAGTGGGAGCGGAGGTGGACATGCCCCCGCTCTATCCAGAAGGCGCGACAAGACCGAGCACGCGATAGGCGCCCCGCGATGTCCGCGCCGGCCCTGTCCCCCCGTCCACTCCACCGAGCCCTGCTGGTGCTTGGGCTCGTGCTGTTCAGCGCACAGTCCATCGATGCCATGCGCGGCGTCTTCAAGTTCCAGCGGGCCAGCGACTTCGCCACCTACCACTACGCTGCCCAGGTCACTTGGGCCGGTGGCGACCCCTACGACACCCCCGCCTTGTCGCGTGCCGCGAGGGTGGACAACACCCGCCGGGCCGTCCACCCCTTCTTCTACCCGCCGCCCTTCCTGCTCGGGATGGTGTGGGACCGGGGCCTGCCCCTCCATGTCGCCTACCGGATCTGGGGCTTCGGCAACCTGCTGGCGCTGCTGGGCTCACTGGTGGTGCTCCGGCGCTGGCTCAAGGCGCCCTGGTGGCTGCTCGCGGTGGTGGGCGGCACCCTCACGCCGGCCTTCAACGCGGTGAAGATGGGACAGGCCAACCAGCTCGTGCTGCTTCCGGCGCTCATCGGCCTGTGGCTCCAACGCGGAAGCTGGGTGGGGGTCTCGGCCATGGCGAAGATGTCGCCGGCACTCTTTCTGGCGGGCTGGGCGCCCCGAGGGATGTGGAAGCCGGTCCTCGGAGCGATGGCCACCGCGGTGGTGTTGAGTCTGCTCGCCCTGCCCATCGTTCCCCTCGACACGCAGCTTCGCTTCTATCTCGAGATCCTGCCGGGCTTTTCTTCGGGCGAGTACCACGGCCTCCGCATCCCCATCACGCTGCCGGCCAACCACTCCATCCCCGACCTGTTCCACCAGCTGTGGCCCGGTCCCGACGACCACCACCTCCACCCCCGCTCAGCCCTGGCCAGCAAGGCGGTGAGCCTCTTCGCACTGGGTGGGCTCGCCTGGGTGGCCAGCCGGGTGCACCGAGAAGACCCCATCGCCGAGGCTGGCCTCGCGGGGGCCCTCACCGTGTTGATGGTCATCACACCGGTCTACGCCTACGAACACCACCTCGCCTGGCTGGTGCTGCCCGGCGCCGCCGCGGGCATGGCCCTGCACACCGGCCGCCTCGGCAAGAAGTGGTGGTGGGTGGCGGCCCCGTCCTGGGCGCTGTCGGTGGCTCACCTTGCGTGGGTGCGGTTCCTGCGGGAAGCTGCTCCGGCACCGCTCGACTGGCTGGCACAGGAGTCCAAGTTCGTCGGGCTCATCGGCTTGTTGGTCGTCTGCACGGCCGCAGCCCTCTCCCCCCGGCCCACGGAGTGACGATGTCGACGTGCCTTCCCGACAGCGCCCTCGGCTTCCTTCGAGACCTCTCCGAAAACAACCACCGTGAGTGGTTTCAGGCCAACAAGAAGCGCTACGAGCGGGAGCTGAAGCGACCCAGCCGCGCCTTCGTGGAGGCGGTGGCCGCCGAGCTCGAGCGCATCTCCCCCGACCACGTCACGCCGGCGGGCAAGGCCATCAGCCGCATCAACCGCGACATCCGGTTCAGCAAGGACAAGACCCCCTACAACACCCACATCTGGGCCGCCTTTCACAACCAGACCCGCCCGAAGGGTGGCGGCGCGGGCTTCTATGTAGGGGTGAGCCTCGAAGACACGGGCATCGGAGCCGGCTGCTGGATGCCCCCGAAGCCCCACATCGACCACCTGCGCGCCTTCATCGCCGAGCACCACGCCGACCTCACCCGCATCCTGGCCGAGCTGGAGCCCGTCTACGGTCCGGTCAAGGGCGCGAAATACAAGCGCGTGCCCCGGGGCTTCGACAAGGACCATCCGGCCGCCGAGCTGCTCAAGCACAAGGGCTTCCATGTCGCCCGCACGCTGCCGCTGTCCCATGCCACCACCGAGGGCTACGCCGCCGAGGTCGGACGCGCGTTCGCCGAGCTCAAGCCATTGGTGGACTTTCTCGACGCCGGGCTGGCCGCCGACTGAGCCCGAGCTCCACGGCCGCCCTGCGATGGGCCTGAAGGCTGTCCCAAGCCCCTGAAATTCCCCCGGGGACGCCCGCGGGGCAAGGTCGGTGGGCAACGCGCGCAAGACACCGCGCTGCTCATGTTTCAGGGGACCGCCATGCGCCACACGACCCTTCTTGCCCTCCTGCTCCTCGGCTGTGCCGACACCGACGCCGACACCAAGCCCGAGGCCAGCCAGGGCGCCCTGTCCACCGACACCGCAGACACCGGCACGCCAGACGACACCGGTGATCCCGACGACACCGCCGAACCGGTCGATGCGGATGGCGACGGCTTCGACGAGGAGCTCGACTGCGACGACGAAGACCCCGACGTTCATCCCGACGCCGAGGACACCTGCGGCGATGGTGTCGACAACGACTGCTCAGGCTTCGCCGACGAAGGCTGTCCGGTGGCCTTGTCCGAGGCTGCCGCCAGCTTGATGGGCGAGCGCTCCGACGACTACGCGGGGGCGTCCCTGTCTGCTGCAGGCGACGTGAACGGCGATGGTCAGGTCGATCTGCTCGTAGGGGCACGCAACCACGATGTGTCGGGGGGACGAGAAGGGGCCGCCTATGTGGTCTTCGGTCCTCTGCCCCGCGAGAGCCGGGTGCTGGGGGACCTCCCGGGCGTGCGGGTGCTCGGTGTGGACAGCGCCGCGGGCACCGGCAAGGTGGTGCGTGGCGTGGGCGATGTCGACGGCGACGGCCTCGACGACATCATGGTGTCCACCGACCAGGGCGATGGGGGCGGACGCACCCACAATGGCCTCGTGCACCTCATCACCGGCGCCCAGCTCGCCGAAGCCGACGGCGCCGACCTGCTCACCTCCGATGCCGCAGCCACCTGGTACGGCCCGTCCAACTACGCCTGGCTGGGGGTCGGCATCACCACGGCCGGAGACGTCGACGGTGACGGTGAAAACGACGTCTGGGTGGCCGCTTCAGGGGACAAGCAGGCCGCCCGTTCGGCCGGCGCGGTCTACCTTTTGACCGCTTCGGAGCTGGCGAGCCCCGCCATCGACGACGACGGCAGCCTCCCCGCGACCACGGCGTCCACCGCCCTGCAGCTCGTGGGCGACGAGGAGGGGGCCTACCTGGGGGCTCACCTCGCAGGGGGAATCGACCTGAACAGCGACGGGCTCGACGATCTGGCGGTGGGCATCAACCTTGCTTCGGGCAACGGAGACGGCAGTGGAGAGGTGCGGGTGCTCCTCGGTGGCGCCGAGGGGACCGTGCTGTCGAGCGAGGTGGACGTGGTGCTCTACGGCGACAACACCGGAGACCAGGCCGGCTCGGCGGTGAGTGCCGCGGGCGACATCAACGCCGATGGGCACGACGACCTGTGGGTGGGCGCCGCTCGGGTGGACATCTCCAACGCCGACGCCGGCGCGGTCTACCTGCTGCACGGCGGTCCCGGCTTCGGGGAGCGCACGGGCATCCTCGGGGATGCGTGGGATGCCCGGCTGCTGGGCGCTTCTGCGGGCGACGGCCTCGGAACGACGCTATCGGGCGGCGAAGACATCGATTCTGACGGTGTTCCCGACCTGTTGTGCGGCACACCCACCGCCGGGAATGCCGCCGAGGGGGCCGTCGCTCTGGTGGTCGGCCCGGTCTCCGGTTCCATGGATCTCGGAGACGGTGCACACCAGACCTGGGTGGGCGTGAGCGCCGAGGACCGCGCCGGTCAGGCCCTCGGCTTCGGCGGCGACCTGTTCGGGGACGGCACGAACACCCTGCTGGCCTCCTCCTGGGAGAGCGACCGCTCGGCGCGGGATGCCGGCGAGGTCTACCTGCTGGAGCCGGGGCAGTAGCGGCAGGGCCCCCAGGGCCATGCTAGTCGGGACGGCATGATTGGCGTCTACGACTCGGGCTACGGCGGACTCACCGTGCTGCGACACATCCGCAGCCGGCTGCCGGAACGCTCCACCTGCTACCTGGGCGACTCGGGCCGCGCGCCCTACGGCGGTCGCGACGTCCACACCATCCTCGACTTCGCCGAGCAGGCGGTGGAGCGTTTGTTCGACGAAGGCTGCCGGTTGGTCATCGTGGCCTGCCACACCGTGAGCTGCGTCGGGCTGCGGCACCTCCAGCAACGCTACTGCGGGCCCGGCAGCGACAAGCGGGTGCTTGGGGTCGCCATTCCAGGTGCGGAGATCGCCACCCGCACGAGCCGCGGCCGCATCGGGCTGCTGGCCACCGAGGCGACAGTGTCGTCGGGCACCTATGACGTCGAGGTCGCCAAGCTCGGCACCCATGTGGTGGTGGGTCGGTCGGCGCCTGTGCTGGCCCCCATCGTGGAAGAGGGCTGGGAGGACAGTGCCCTCGCCCGCGAGGCCCTGCGCGCCTACCTCTCAGACCTCCCCGACATCGACACCCTGCTGCTCGGCTGCACCCACTTCCCCCTGCTGGCCGCGGCCCTCGATGAGGTGGTGCCGGCCGACGTCACTGTGGTCGATCCCGGTCCCTTCGTGGCAGAGCGCCTCGACGACTGGCTGCGCCGACACCCCGACTTCGACCGCCTCGACGCCGTCGCCGTCCACCGCCTGATGTGTACAGGCGACCCCGTGCGCTTCGCCCGGCACGGGGCCCGCTTTCTGGGCCACGACCTGCCTTCGGTGGAACCCATCGGCGAGATCAACGGCCGGCTGGCCCCGCGCGACCCGACCGCGCGCCCGCTCGGGCAGGTCGTGCGGCCGACCTGAGGCCGCTCAGCGGAGCACCTCGAGGTTGGACTGGTGCAGCTCCTCGTAGGCCAGCCCGAACAGGATGTGGGCGAGGGGCAGCATCACGATGAGGCCCAGTCCACAGGTGAAGATGGACAGAATCGCCGCCGCGAGCCCGGTCACGAAGACCGCGAGGAACAAGGCCATCTTCACCCCGTCGGTGAGCTGCCACGCCCTCTGCAGCGCGCCGATGGGCCCGCGTCCCTCGTCGACCATCGCGAAGGACCACATCATCAGGCCGGTGTAGGCCACGATGCCCGGCACCACGAAGGCACAGGTGCCCGCGCTCACGATGACCCAGTACACCAGCTGTGCCACCACGCCCTTCAGCACGAGCATGGGTTCGAGCACGAAGAAGTCGCCGATGTCGGCGTGACCCAGCCGCACGATGGCGAGGCTGCCACGCGCCAGGCCGAGTGCCGCCCAGCCCCAGAGGACCTGCCCCATCAATGAGCTGCCCATCCAGCCCGCGACCGTGAAGAAGGGGATGAGGTCGTTGATCACCGGGTCGTCGATGTTGCGGAGGATGGCGGTGAGCTGGGCGATGGCACCCGCCAGCGTGCTGTTGAACACGCTCATCGACACCACCATCACGAGCCCCACAACAGCGCAGGAGACGATGTTCTGGAGAAAGAGCTCCCAGGTGCGCGCCAGCAGCCGCTCGACCTGACCAGGATGCACGCCTCTCGACCGAGCCGCCCGGTCGTCGATGTTCTTCAGCACCAGGTCGCGCAGCTCGCCTGTGTCCCTGTCCATGGTGGCTCCCGATCGCCCTGGGCGAGCCTATCGCCTCGCGCGCTCCGGTAGGAAGGCCACCACCTCCACGCGCCCATCGGGATGACGCGCGGCCCGGGCCATCCCGCCGCTGTTGAACGGCAGCGCGAGGCGACCATCCGCGCCCACCGCAATGACACCGCCTTCGGCCTGGCGGTCCACCAGCTCGCGGAGCACGACCTGCTCGGCGGCAGCCACGACATCGAGCCCCGACAGCTCGACCAGAGCCGCGATGCGCGAAGCCACCGCCGACTCGATGAAGCGCTCACCGTGGCCGGTCGCCGACACCGCACAGCTGCGGTCGTCGGCCCAGGTGCCCGCACCGATCACAGCCGAGTCCCCCACCCGGCCGGGCGCCTTGGCCGTCATACCCCCGGTGCTGGTCGCAGCGGCCAGCCGCCCGGACAGGTCGCGGGCCACGGCACCCACCGTGCCGCCCGCCTCACCATCACCCGCGGTCCGCCCCGAGTGGTCGAGCACGACCATGCCGTCCACCAGGGCCGCCTCGAGCTGTGCCAGGCGCACTGCATCCGCGAACCAGGAGGAGTCGACCAGCTCGAGGCCCTGCTCAGCGGCAAAGGCCTCCGCACCCGTCCCGCTCAAGAAGACATGGGGCGACCGCTCCAAGACCGCCCGCGCAGCGAGCACCGGACTGCGCACCCGACGCAGGTCGCACACCGCGCCGGCGCGTCGGTCCCCGGTCATCACCGAGGCATCCATGCGCTGACTTCGGTCGGTCGCATACACCGCGCCCCGGCCTGCATTGAACAGGGGGTCGTCCTCGAGGAGCCGCACGGCCGCGCACACCGCATCGAGGGCGGGTCCGCGGGCAGCCAGCACCGCGCCGCCCGCATCGAGGGCCCGCTTCAGCCCTTCCCGCCGCTGCGCCTCCACCGCCCGATCAAGGGTGCCTTCCGGCGGCGTGCCCGCGCCACCATGCACGGCAAGCGACCAGCTCATGGCTCCTCCAGCGTCCGCGCCATCCTGGCCACAGTTGGCCACGTCTTCAGGCGGCGGAAGCGCGCATGCGAGGATAAGGCGGCGACCTTTCCTGCGGGATGCGAGGCGGCCCCCCCGGCCCTCCACCCAAGCTGCAGCGGAGCAATCAGCCATGGCCACCGAGTTCCACGCCTACCTGAAGTCGGACAAGATGCCCTCCCCCGAGGTCCTCACCCGCGCGCTGTGCTCGCGGGGCTTCACCTTCGCCATCTCGGGCGACCAGGCGCTCGACCAGCGCACCGGCGATCTGGGCCTCTCGGTCGACGGCAACGCCCACGCCGTCTCCGTGAGCAGTGTGGCGGCCGGCTCGCCCGACTGGGACGGCATCGCCGCCTCCGCCAACGACCGTGAAGACGGCGCCACGCTCACGAAGGTGCTGAAGAACACCAACATTCGGCTCACCTTCGCGGCCGATGGCGACGCCGCCAAGTGGGCCCGCGATGTCTGCCGGGGCGCCGCCCTGCTCGCCGTGGGCGCCTACGAGAACACCAACACGGGCACGCTCATCTTCTACGGTGGGTGAGCCCGTCGCCCGAGCCGTCTCGCTCGGCCGCCGTCCATGAGCGCCTGGTGGACCGGCCTGCTCGCAGCTGTCGTCGCACGGATCGCACGGCAGCGCCGCTGGTTCCGTCCATGGCCGGCACGATTGAGCTGGCACGATGCCGTGGTGGCGGTCGTTCTCGGAGTTGGCATCGCGGTGCTGGCCGGTGGATGGCTGGCACCCTTCACCATTCCCGGCACACGCGCGGTCGGCTCCCCCGACTTTGGTGAGTACTGCGCGCTCATCAACAACTACCTCGCCGATGCCCTGCACGAATGGGGAGAGAACCGCTCCCGACTGGCTGGACTGCCAGCCGGACTCCTGGCATCCCACCTCGGCATCTTCGACGCACTGCTGTTCAGCGCCCTGGGCTCCCTCGCCCTGGTGGTCGGCGGCAGCTACCTCTGGGCGCGGGCCATCCACACCCGCACAGCCGGAGTGGCGGCGGCGGTGCTCGTGGGGGCCGTCGGTCCGCTGGCTGTGCTCGGGCGCACCCTCACCTTCTACCCGGTCATCACGGCGGGCCTCACCCTTGCCTGTGCCGGAGCAGCCGCCGCAGCGCGCTGGCGCACCCCCTTCTCGGTGCTCCTGGCGGGTCTCGGTATCGGCCTCGCTCTGCTCGTCGACGCCCGCGGGCTCATCTGGGCGGTCCCCTGCCTCGGGCTCACGGCGCTCGCTGTGCTGGCCGGTCCCGAACGCCCTGGCGTGCCCCGCTGGCGTGGCCTGGGCTGGCGCTCCCTCGCCCTCGCCTTCCCCATCGTGTGGTCCTTCCAGGTGGGGCCGTGGGCCTACACCCCCACCGCGCGCACCCTCGAAGGCCACGTCGGCATCTACGCTGAGCTGCAGGAGCGGGGCGTGCGCCTGCCCCCGTGGAAGCACCCCACCGGGCGCGACACCCGCTACATCTGGGGTCGGAGCGACCCTCGCCAGATCCCGTGGACGCTGCTGTTCGTGGCCGACCAGGGTCGCTGGGTGCCCGAGTGGTACCGCGATCTGCCCGAGGTGAGGGAGGGCTTCCAGCGAAGCGGCGCGCCCTGGGTGGCGCCTTTTGCCGCCGCGGCCGTCGCGGCTGTGGTCGGCCTGCGGCGACGTCCCTGGCTGGCCTTCGTGCTGGCCGGCACCGTGCTGCCCTTCATCGTGTCCTTCGACGGGGCGGTGGTCATGAAGACCAGCCACCTGCGCTTCGTGGGGAGCGCACTGCCCTTCCTTCCCATCGTGCTGGGCGTCGGAATGGGCGTTGTGGCGGAAGGCGCCCTGCCCCGGGGAGGCCGCGGCCGGGCCGACGAGCCGCCCACCCGCCCGCTCGCGCTCGCCGCCTTCACCGCTGTGCTGGTCGCATGTGTCGCCGGCGCCATCCCCACCTTCCTGGCCCCCCAGGCGCCGTGGCGCATCCCGTGGCCCAACGCCGAGTCGGCCTTCACCAGTGCCGTGCGGATGCGCGATGGCACGGGCACCTCCGTCAACGCCAACATGTGGATGTGCGCACAGGGTCTGCGTCAGGTGGAGGGCGACGGCACCTGGGTGGGGCAGCTGCCGGGCGGAGGCACCGAGGTGGAGCCCTGGCAGTCGGACTGAGTCCACGCACCCACCCGTGCGCCGTGCGAGCATGCAGCCCAGCCCGGAGTTCCCATGGCCCGCTCCACCGGCGGTCTCATTCGCCGCAACGTCGCCGTCCAGCTCAAGAAGCGCCTCTCGGTCCACCGCCGCATCGCCCTCGGCACCTGGTCGCCGCCCGACGACCCCACGGTCCACGGCACCCTCCGCCTCCGAGCCGAACCCGTGCTGGCCTGGCTGGAACGCGCCCGTGAGCGCACCGGCCAGCGCGTCACCCTCACCACAGTGGTGGTCAAGGCGATGGGCATCGTGTTGCGCGAAGTGCCCGACGCCAACGTGCTCATCCGGTGGGGCCGCATCTACCTGCGCCAAGATGTCGACATCTTCGTGCATGTGGCCTTCAAGGACCCCGTCACCGGCAAGCAGGACCTCTCCGGGGTCACCTTGCGAAAGGTCGACGAGCGCACGGTGGGCGACCTGGCCGCTGAGCTGCAGGCCTCCGTCACCAAGGTCCGCGCCGACAAGGATCCGGCGATGAAGGACACCCGTCGCCGCATGCGTCAGCTGCCCCAGGTGCTGATGCGCGGCATGCTCAAGTCACTGAGCTTTGCGAGCTACACCCTCAACCTCGACCTGTCGGCCGTGGGCTCTCCCAAAGACCCCTTCGGCGGCGCCGGCATCACCAACGTCGGCGCGCTCGGACTCGACACCGCCTACGTTCCCCTCGTTCCCTATGCCCGCCTGCCCATCTTTCTCGCCATGGGCGCGGTGCGCGATGAGCCGGTGGTGGACAACGGCGAGGTGGTGCCGGCCAAGGTGCTGGCGCTGCACGCCACCTTCGACCACCGCATCCTGGATGGAGCCCAGGTGGCCCGCATGGCCGACATCCTGCGCCGCATCTTCGCCGACCCGGACAAGGAGCTTGGCCCCCTGACCTGAGCTTCAGCCGCAGGTGGCCTCGGGCCGCGCACACCAGCTGTCGACGGCCACCGGACTCGTCTCGGCGTAGCCCTCGGGGAGCCACAGCACGCCGCGCACGGTGCGGTAGTAGACCTGCCAGTGGTAGTAGCCGTAGAAGGCGCGGGCGTCGGCCTCCATGAGGCTGCTGTAGCCGAGCACGGCATCGCCGTAGGCGTCGGTGGGATTGTAGTGCCACAGTGCCTTTCGGGTGTTGGACGGGGCTCCGTGAGCCACGAGGTGGCGGGCTGCGGCGCGGATGGCATCCCGGTTGGACTCGATGTCGCCTTCTCCGAAGCGGGCCCAGGTCTCGGGGATGAACTGCATCGGCCCTTTCGCACCCGCCGGGCTGGTGCCACGCAGGCGTCCCATGCGGGTCTCGACCAGGTGGATGGCTGCGAGAACATGCCAAGGCACGCCAAACTCGGACTCTGCGGCCTTGTAGAGCTCCAGCAGCTCCTCGGGAGGGGCCGCCGGAGCGATGCGCCAGGCGGGCACCGTGCGGCGCGCCTTGGTGACCGTGGCGGCAATGCGGCGGGTAGAGAAGATGTTGGTCTCGGCGATGGGACGAACATCGTCGGGAAGCTCTGCCAGCACGGCCTTCGCACGCTCGGGGTCATGGATGAGGGCGCGGTAGATGCGCTGCTGTCGGTGTCCTTGCTCCGCCAGCTCGGCGGCAGCGGTGGACGGCTGACGAAGGCTGCGCTCGGCAGTGGCCAGCTCGGCGGCCATCGCGGGCACCTGCTCGGAGTAGGACGGGGGGACCGGACCCGCAGTGAGGACCGCCAGGATGACGGTGAGCAGGGTGTTCACCACGGCAGTGCCATCGGACCGGTGGGGGGACCCTCCTCACCTTCAGCCACGCTGCCCCCCAGCACGAAGCGGGCGAAGAGCGCCCGGAAGTCCTGGTAGGCCGCCTCCACCCGCTCCAGCTCCTGGTCGGTGCGTGCCCGCGCCAGCTCCACCACGAGCCCTTCGCTCAGCACCCGGATGAGCACCGCCATCCGCTCGGGGGGCACGGCAAGGCGCGGCAGGTCCGCAGCGAAGATGAGCGCGAGAGCGTCTTCGAGGAGGTCGGTGGACTCGTCGTAGAAGGCGGCCACCCGCTGCCCGAGCGCGCTGTCGTGGTTGGACAGGGCCAGGGTCTCCACCACGAAGGCAGCCCCGCCGTGCAGGTCGCGGATGGCCTCCCAGGCGGCATCGAGCGCATCGAGCGCGCTGGGCAGTCCGCCGTCGCCCCGGTCGGCCCGCTCCGAGAAGCGCCGGTGCAGCTCCCGAAAGAACGCCTGCTGGGTCTCGACGAACAGGTGGTCCTTGTTGTCGAAGTGGTAGTGCAGCAGACCCTTGCTGACGCCGGCCTCGCGGGCGACGGCGCCCATGCTGGCACCCGAGAAGCCGGCCTCGGAGAACAGGCGACGCGCAGCACCCAGGATGCGCCGAGTGGTGGCAGCGCGCCGAGAAGCCGCCTTGCCGCCGCCGGACGCCTCGTCGGGTGCAGAGCTGGGGGTGGATGTGTCGTCCGCCAAGGGTCCTCCAACCGCTACTGGCCCGCTGGCCAGTATCCCACAGCAGCCCACGGTGGACGGCCCGGGAGCATGCCCGCCCCGGAGACATGTCGTGACGGGGTGAAAGTCCGCTGTTTGATGGCATTGGCGCCTGCGTCCGTAGACTGGGACAGACGAGGCCCGGAGCGGACGGCAACCCCTCCCAGTCGACACGAGACCCCCCACCACGACGCTGGTCCTCCCTGGCCAGCATGGATTGCCGTCCGCTCCAGGGCCTTTTCGTCCCCAGGTGCACGCGCACCCCGACCAAGAACGACAACGCCCCGCCCACAGGTGGACGAGGCGAAGGGGGACGGCTGGCCGCGTCAGGGCACGAGCGCATCCAGCAGGTCGTCGGCCAGCGCGCGGGCCTCGGCCTCCGTCGCCATGCGTATGTCGAGCGCCAGGGCATCCTCGGGATTGATGCGGGTGGGCTCCCCGTCGCATGCGCCAGGCCAGCGCGGGTCGGGGACCACGAACTGGATCTGACCGGGCACATGGGCCACCGGTCGCACCAGCGCGAGGTAGTCGTCTTCGTCCCGCCGGATGATCAAGCGGTGGTGTCGCTTGAGCATCTGAACAGCGAGAAAGACCTTGTCACCAGAGTAGTGGGAAAAGATTCTGATCTGCGCCATGGTCGAGCCTCATGATGTCGCCCCACGAAACGGACCCGCGGCGCTCGGCTTGACCCGGAATGCAGGCGGGATCAGGGGACGTCGGCCCGCTGGAGGCGCCAGGTGGCCGCGGCCCAGGTGACGGCGATGAGCAGGAACAGAGCCCCCACCCGCTTGGGCTCGAAGCCTGCATCCCAGGTGGACCACGCCTGCAGAGCGGTGCCAGGCAGCACATCGTGGACGAGCGGCGCCCACTCCACCCCGAAGGTGCCGAGCAGGGACAGCAGCTTGCCGAACAGCCAGTCGCCCATGAGGTAGAGCGCAAGCCCCACCACCACACCCCCCACACTGCGTGAAAAGGACGCCACCAGAAGGGTCATGGTGATGAGCCCGAGGTCGGACAGCCAGCTCATGGCGAAGCCCGACAGCACTGGGCCGACCTCGCCATCGGTGGCGAACATCACTGCACCACCCACCAGGGCACTCAGGCAGGTGGCCACCAGCGTCACCAGCGAGAGCACCGCCAGGGCGGCCACCTTCGCGGCCATCACGCTCCACCGGGGCACCGGGCGCACCAGCAGCTCCCGCAGCGTGTTGTTGTTCATCTCGCCCGAGAGGGTGCTGGCGCCGGCAAGCACCAGAAGCAGCGGCAGCACGAAGAAGTTGCGGCCGTTGAGGGCCCATGCCAGCGAGGTGCCCCAGTCGGTGACGAGCATCTGCCGGGCGGGGGTGCCGTTGGACTGCATGTTGTCGGCCACCCGGTCGGCGACCTCCAAGAAGCCCACTGCACCGAGGCCAACGACGACCGCGAGCACAAGCGCCCCGCGACCGGACCACCGCCCGAAGACGGCCTTGATCTCCGCCAGGATCATGGCGGGAAGCTGGGGGGGCATCAGGTGATCTCCTTGCTGGTAAGCGAGAGGAACAGCTCCTCCAGGTTGCGCTCGGTGGGCACCAAAGCACTCACTGGAACGCCACTTTCAACGAGTCGTGCGTTGAGTTCGGAGGGGGTGATGCCCTCGATGCGCAGCTTGAGTCGACCGCCCTCGCCTTCACCCTCCTCGCGCACGCCGTCGATCTTCGACAGCGCCACCTGCAGACCCGAGGCGTCCGGGCTGGCCACCTCCACCACCGATGCACCGGCCTCCCCCGCCACCAGGTCGGCCACACGGCCCTCGGCGATCATCCGACCGTGCTCGATGATGCCCACGCGGTCGCAGAGCTTCTCGATCTCATCGAGCAGGTGGGAGCTGATGAAGATGGTGAGGTTGGTGGTGCGCGCAAGGTTGGCCAACAGGTCGCGCACCTCTTTCATGCCGCGGGGGTCGAGCCCGTTGGTGGGCTCGTCGAGCACCAGCAGCTTGGGCCGCCCCACGAGCGCGCGGGCGATGCCGAGCCGCTGTCGCATGCCGAGCGAGTAGGTGCGCACCGGCTCGGACTCCCGACCCCACAGGCCGACGAGCTGGAGGGAGCGGTCGATGTCGGTGCGGTCGCCCACCCCGGCGAAGGCCACAGCCCGTTCGAGGTTGCCGCGGGCCGACATCCAGTCGAAGAAGCGGGGGGTCTCCACCATCGCGCCCACATGGGCCCGCTGCCTGACCGGGTTTGTCTCGCCGAAGATGCGCACGGAGCCGGCATCCTTGCGGATGAGGCCGAGGATGCAGCGAATCGCTGTGGTCTTGCCGGCGCCATTCGGGCCGAGGAATCCGTAGACATCGCCGGGCTGCACCTGGATGCTGAGCTGGTCGACCGCGAGACGGTCACCGAACCGGCGGGTGAGGCCTTCGGTTACGAGCGCTGGGGTGTCGGGGTTCAAGCGGACTCCGCGCAGTTGCAGTGGCTGTGGAGGATGCGCATGCCGAGCGGTCGGCGAGGGACGATGACAAGCGGGCAGGTGGGTGGACGCGCCGTTGTGGAGCGCTCAGCCCACCTTGCCGTTGTGTTCCTGTCGTGCGCCCAGGCCTGCATTCCAGCGGACCGGGCCGACGCCCTGTCCGCCATCCCGTTCGGCGGCAGCACCACCGTCTATGACGTTCACACCGGGGCCGTCGACTCGTCCGACGCCGTGGACCTGCATGGTGTGGTGGCCAACACCCCCCGCCGGGCCGGCGACACCGCTCTGCTGGTGCAGGATCCCGCTGGAGGAGCCTTCGGCGGCATCGAGCTGGTCCTCCACCATCCGCTGCCGGGCGTGCGGGTCGCCACCGCAGACACGCTGTCGGTAAAGGGCCGCATCGGCTCGAGAGACGGCCGCACCGTGCTGGTGGTCGAAGCCGCCGACGGCATCACGGTCACCGGCTCCGCCACTGCCACGCCCACCCCCGTCACCACCGTGGCCGATTGGGAGCCCCTGCACGGCGTGCTGGTGCAGGTGGACACCCTGGAGGTGCTCGACTGCGGCGGTCCCGACGGCCGACCCGCCACCGATGCCGGCCTCGCGCTGGAGCTGGTCGACCTCGACCGCCTCGATGACACCCACGCGCCCGTCGACGTCGGTCCCGGACGACTCGAGGATGTCCTCGGGGTGGTCGCTGGCTCATCTGGAAGCTGGCAGCTGCGACCCCGCAGCATCGACGACCTGCCGTCGCTCTCGGAGAGCGCCTGTCCCCGCACCATCGAAGATGCCCTCATGGCGGCCGTCTTCACACGCACCGCGCTCGACCGTGCCGTCGTCACCGCCGTCCACCAGCATGGCGACACCCCCCGGGCCTTCCTCCAGGACCCATCCGGTGGCCCGTCCCGCGGGCTGGAGCTGCGGTCCACCGAAGCCCTCTCCCTGAGCGTCGGCGAGGCGGTGCAGGTGGTGGGCCTGCTGAGCGAGGAAGGCGACCGTCCGGTGCTGTGGATGGACGGCTGGCAGCCCCACCCCGACCCCGACGAAAGCCTCCCCGTAGCCACGATCTACGACGACCGCATCGCGCTGGCCGACTGGCAAGGCGTGCTGGTGTCCTGGCCCGGGCTCCTGCTCCTCGACGCCACCGACACCGGCGAGGTGCAGACCGATGCGGGGGTGTGGCTGTCCCCTCGCCTGCTCCCTGCCGACAGCCCGCTGCCCACCCACGCAAGTGGCGACGTCACGGGCATCCTCGTGCTCCCGTCCATCGATTCCGCCCCCCTTCTGATGCCCCGCACCGCCGCCGACTGGCGCCTCGACTGATCCCCTCAGCCGCCCTTGCTGGCCTTGGGGTCGCAAGCCCGGAGCGCCTCGGCCACCTTGGGGTCGCGCGCAGCCCCCCGCTTGGCGACGTTGACGAGGAAGGGCCAGGCCTCCTCGCACCGCTGCTCCTGGTAGAGCATCCAGCCCGCCATGGCCCACGGCCGCGCATCCTTGGGCATCGTGCGGGTGGCGTCGCGGTAGTGCTTCACGGCCTGATCGATGCGCCCGGCACGCTCGTTGGCCACACCCAGCCACAGGTCGAGGTCGGAGGCCTGGGAGCCATGCGTGCGGGCCGCTTCGAGGTGCTCGAGGCCCACAAGTGGGTCGCCGCCCTGGGTCTCGGCCAGGGCCAACAGGTAGTGCAGGTTGGGGTCGTCGGGGGCGACCTCCAGGCCCGCGCGGGCAGCCGCCATCATCTGGTCGACCTCCCCGCGGCCCGCATGGACCGCCACCTGCAGGCGGTGGCCCCGCGCATCCTTCGGATTGATGGCCAACAGAACGGAGGCCAGCCCGAGGGCCTCGCCGTCATCGCCCGCATCCAGCGCCAGGGCAGCCGCGTTGAACAGGGCGGTGGGGTGCTCCGGCCAGCGCTCCAGCACGCTGTGGGTGGTCTTGCGGGCGGCGGCCGCATCGCCCGCCTCGGCCTGCGCCAGGGACAGCGCAATGGCCGCGTCGACCATCTCGGGTTCGTCCCGCACCAGTGCTTCGAGCTGGGCGATGCGCGCCTGGGGCTGGGGCAGCAGCTCGGCGGCGTGGAGGCGGGCGAGAACCTCGATGCGGTCGCGGGGGTCGGGCGGGTTGTCGGGCACGATGGCCACGGTGGTGAGGTAGCCCAGCGCTTCGAGAGCCGCGGTGGTCTCGGCGTCGAGGGTGGACGGCTGGGGGCGCTCCTCACCACGCCACTTCAAGACAACGTCTGCAAGGGCATTCTGGTCGACGTCGCCTGGCGAGCCATCCCACAGGACGACGGTGGAGCGGGCCCCCTCCTCCCGCCGATGGTGGGCATCCTGGGCCATCGCCAGCGGGCTCCAGCCGAAGTGCAGCAGAGGAAAGAAGGTCTCGGCGTAGACCGGCGCCCAGCTCGACGCGCCCGTGCCATCGAACAGCACGCGAAGGTCGCTGCCATCGGCCTCGAAGGGCACCTCTGCAAAGGCCGCGATGGTGGGTGCCACGTCGACCCCGCTCACCGGCACCTCCACCACCCGGGCCGCGACCGGGGCATCGGGCACAGGCGTGAGGTCGAGGTCGGCATCGGCACCCATCGGGCGCGCGGGCTCGGGTGGACCGGGTCGCGGTGTGGGGGTCTGCTTGCCCTTCAAGCCGCCGGGAGGCCGCACCACCAGGGGGACACGGGTGACGCCCCGGCCCAACAGCACGCCGTGTTCGCGCTCGCCGCCATCCCACAGCCCCTCGCCATGGTCGGAGGTGACGACGATGAGTGCGTCGCGCCCGACAGCCTCGTAGAGGCGCGCGAGAACACCGTCGACGTAGGCGATCTCGCCACGGTAGGGGTCGCCGTCCCAGCCGGAGTGGGCCCGCCAGGGGGTGTGGGGGTCGTAGACGTGGACCCAGGCGAAGCGTGGCGTTTCCGGACGTTCCCGGGCGCTCGTCTTCCACCAGGACACCGCCGCATTGACCACCTCGGCGCTCGGCAGCTCCACCTCGCCGAAGGCCCCCACCTCAGCAACCGCCTGGGGATGAAAGGGGTCGCGGTAGACCTCGAAGCCACGGCCCAGCCCCCACGCGCCATCGAGCACGAAGGCACCGACGAAAGCGCCCGTGGCATAGCCGCTCTCGGCCAGCGTCTCGGCCAGGGTGGGCACGTCGTCGGCCAGGCGAAAGCCACCGTTGTCGCGCAGGCCGTGGTGCCGGGGGTAGCGCCCGGTGAGCAGCGAGGCGTGCGAAGGCAGCGTGAGCGGGGTGACCGAGTGGGCCTCCCGAAACAGCACCCCCGAAGCTGCCAGGGCGTCGAGGGCAGGGGTCTTCGCGAGCGGGTCGCCATAGGCCCCGACCCGGTCGGCGCGCAGCGTGTCGATGGTGACGAGGAGGATGTCGGGGCGCTCGTCCTCGGGGGGTGGCGGTGGCGGAAGGGGCTCCTGCCCGCCCGTGCACGCGCCCAGCATCGAGATCAAGCCCCCAAAGGCGACGAGTCGGCGCATTCCGTTGGCTCCCAGCTGTGGCACCAACGCCCCATCCACACGACCATCAGGGCATCTTCACCAAGGTCCCACCAGGGGCTATCGCCCGAGGCTCCTCGGTCCGATATCCCGAGACAGAGACCGTCGCGACCTGTGCGACAATGGCCCGCAGGCTTGCGACTGCTCCAAGACGACGGTTGGGTGCGCCACCATGCTTGAAATCGGTTCCCTCGGTTCCCGGAGCTTCATCTCCAACGGGTCCCGCATCGGCAGCAGCTCGAAGTCCTCGGGCAGTTCGGGCAGCAAGGCCGCCGCGCGCGTCGGCGTGCGCGACTTCATGTCGAAGCTGGTCGACGCCGGCGAGTCCCTCAAGGGGCTCAACCTGAAGTTCTCCACCGTCAAGGCCGGCAGCGCGCGCAAGATCAAGGCCCGCACGGTGGGCGACTCTCGCGTCGAGCTCAACACCTCGGGCACCAAGTCCACGCTGGGCTCGTCCACCGAGATCAGCACGCTCACCACCGGCGTGAGCGAGCGCACCGTCGCCTGGGGCAAGACCAGCAAGAGCACGTCGGTCGCGACCATCCACGGCACCTACACGGGCACCTCCGACCAGACCTACGAGATCCGCTCGGGCAACACCCGCGGCTGGACGGTCGGCAGCAAGAAGTACGCCTTTCGCTTCTACATCGACGGCGTGCGGCAATCGAACATCTCGCTTCCGGGCAGCTACACCGCCGGCGACAAGGTCTCCATCGGCGACGGGCTCGAGATCTCCTTTGGTGCGGGCGCCATCACCAAGCGTGACAAGCTCACCTTCGATGGCCTCACCGGCCTCGATGTCGCCGCCGACCCGGATGAGGCCTTCGATGGCTCCACCGGCGGCTACGCGAACCTCGACACCACGGTGAGCGCCGGCACCTTCGAGGTCAACGGCACCACCATCACGGTGAACGATGACGACACCATCAACACGGTGCTCGACTCCATCAACTCCTCGGGCGCCGGTGTCACCGCCGAGTACGACGACTCCACCGACACCGTGTTGCTCACCCACAAGACCGGTGGCGCGAACACCATCACGGTGGGCAGCGACACCTCGGGCTTCCTCGCGGCCATGAAGCTCGACACCGCCACGGTGAGCCTCGGCCAGGAAGACGAACGGGGGCAGGCCATCGACCAGGTCGCCCTGTTCGCCGGCATGTCCAGCGGTTCATTCGAGATCAACGGTGTGTCCATCAGTGTCGACGTCACCACCGACACGCTCAACGACCTCATCGACCGCGTCAACGACTCCGAAGCCGACGCGGTGATGTCCTACAGCGCCACCACCGACCGCCTCGCCATCCGCTCCGCAAAGACCGACGAGGAGCTCACGGTGGAGAACGACACCACCGGGCTGTTCACCACCTTCGGCGTCGAAGAGGGCACCAGCGAGCCCAAGAAGTCCCGCGGTCTCCGCAGCGCAGTCATCGACGAGCTCATTGCGGGCGTCAAGGAGATGGTGGAGCTGGTCAACCTGCTGGCAGGCACGGTGCAGAACGAGGCGGTGATGGGCAACAACGCCAACAACGCCCGCACCTCCCTCCGCAACTACATCGCCAAGGCCTTCCCCTCGAAGTCCGGCGACACAATTGACAGCGGCTTCGGCCTCAAATTCAACGTGGGTGAAGACGACTCCGGCGCCTTCGTGGAGCTGGGAAAGACGGGCGAGCGCGCCCTGGAGCGGGCCCTCAAGCGCAAGCCGAGCGAGGTGCTGGAGATGCTGTTCGGCACCAAGGACGAAGCCGGCCTGGTGGACTCGATGCTGTCCGGTCTCGACAAGGCGCAGGACGGCCTCGTCGGAAAGTACGGCTCGGTAGGACTGCTGCTCGACATCGAGGCCTGAGCGCCCGTCCCCAAGAACACGAAAACGGCCCACACCAGGCCGTTTTCGCAATTTCCCAGACGAATGTTCAGCGGCTTCCGTTGAGGTAGCGGGACTGCTCCAGCCACTTTTCGTCGGGGTAGTAGGCGAACACCAGCGAGCCGCCCTTGATGGTGCGGATGACGTCGCCCGACACGTCGGGGTCGAGGGCCGGACATCCGAGCGAGCGGCCCGCCTTGCCGTTGCGCCGGATGTAGGCGTCGTCGACATAGTCGGCCGAGTGGACCACCACGCGCCGCTCGCGGGCATTGTGGTTGAAGCCCCGCTCCAGGCCGTCGAGGTTGAGGCTCAGCCCGTGCTTGCCGTAGTAGGTGTCGTCGGTGCGCATCAGGCCCACGTTCGAGGTGCCGCTCTCCTTCACGTTGGACATGCGGTCGGCCCGCCCGTCGTGGTTGCGGTCGGAGCCGCTGCCGTGGGAGGTGTGCTCGTGGAACAGCAGCCGACCACTGGCGAGGTCGATGACCCAGAAGCGCTTCTCGCTGCTCGGAAGCTCGTAGTCGATGACCGTGAAGATGAGCTTTTCGGTGTCGCCGGCCTTGAAGGCGGCCTCGAATGCCGTGAGCGCCTTCTGGAACACCCGGGGACGCAGCCCGGTGCTCTCGAAGCTCGAGGCGTTGACGTTGATCTCATCGATGGTGGTCGCAGCGTTGGTGCTGTTGTCGTTGGAGGTGGTCTCTTCGGAGTGCCCCCCCCGGTCACCGCGAGCCGGCTGGGTGGACACACCTTCGAGGGCGCGGGCGGTCTGTCCGCCGACCACACCATCCACCGGGAGGCCGAGCTCACCCTGCACCGCAATCACCGCCCGACGGGTGCCCGGACCGAAGTCGCCGTCGACAGCAACCTGCTGCCCCCGGGCCACGAGCTGACGCTGCAGCGCTTCCACCGCGGGCCCATTCGCCCCACGGCGCAGCACCTTGTTGCCCGAGAGCACCTCTTCCCAGGCGCTGTCGCCTCCCGAGGCCGCGGCCTGTCCGAACATGTCGCCCTGGGCCTGGGACTGGCCCTGGCGGTTGCCGTTGGCATTGCGCTGACCCACGCCGGGCCGAAAGCCGGGCTGCTGCTGTCCGCCATCTGAGGAGGTCTGGCGGCGGCGACGACGACCAAAGGGCATTGAAGGCTCCAAGCACTCGCTTCGGCTACCAGTGTGTCCAGGTGGACCGTCCGGAGCGATGTCGGCTTGCTTTCAGCCGCACCCGGGCCCCGAAGAGACGAGGTGATGGATGGCGTGGTGGCGAAAGCTGCGAGATGCGGTGGGACTGGGCCCACGGGACGACCCCGATGCCCCGGGCGTACACTGGCTGGGAGCCGACCAGACCCCCTTCGGGGTGCCGCTCCTCGACGTCGCCCCGATGGCGCGCGCCGCCCGTTCGTCGCCCCGGCAACCCGAGCAGGCAGAGGCCGCCCGCCGCGCGCTGGAGGCCGAGACCGGCGCCCGATTCGCCAGCTGGACGCCGGCTGCTGAGGCGACCGTCACCGCGTGCGACCTGTCCTTCGCTGTGGACCCCGGTGGTCCCCCTGACGGTGCCCTCTTTCGCCCCCGCGTGCTCGAGGAGAAGTGGGGACTCTACGTGTGCGGCGACCACATCATCGGGGTGCGGGCCTGGACCGCAGAGCCCGCCTTCCGCCTCACCCTCATTCGACAGGGCGACACCTGTCGCGTCACCTCGGTGGCGGGCGAGCTGGGGGACGGCGGCGATGCAGCCACCGACCCCGACCACCGCGCCCGGGTGGTCGACTACCTGCTCCGTTCCCATGGTCTGGGCGAGATCCTGCCCGCTCCCCTGCCCGTGGGGGCACGCTCGGTGAAGCGGTCCACGGTCGCCCGCATGCTGTTCCAGCGCTTCGGTCGACGGGCGCTCGCCGGCACCGAGGCCGACCTGCGGCAGCCGCGTCCGACCCGGCCGATGCGCGTGGACACACCGGTGTGGATGGCCGCCGCCTTCGGTGATGTCTCCGCGCTGAGCCGCGCACTGGCTCAAGGCGACGAGGCCCGCACTCCCGGCGTGTTCGACGGAACCACCCCACTGCACGCCGCAGCCGGCCTGGGCGCCGTCGACTGCGTGGCAGTGCTCCTCGACAATGGTGTGCCAGTCGATATCTTCGATGACGCCCACGGCACTCCCCTGCTCCGGGCCGCCCGCCAGCACAGCGCCCCGGTCGATGCCTGCATGGCTCTGCTGTTGGCCCGCGGAGCCGACCCCAACGTGCGCCAGGACGACGGCACCACCGCCCTTCACCTCGCCACCCGGGCCGGTCGCAGCACGGCCGTGGGCCACCTGCTCGACGCCGGCGCCGACCCCGACCCCCTCGACGAGCGGGGCTTCACCCCTCTGCACAGCGCAGCCGAGCTGGGAATCGTGCGGCTCGTCGACCTGCTGCTGAAGGCCGGGGCCGACCCCACCCGAGCCGCCCCCGGTCCCAGCGGCCCCGTCACCCCACTCGACCTCGCCACCTCCCGCGGACATGGCGCCGCCATCGAACGCTTGCAGCAATCGGGCTCCACCGAATCCAGCTGAGCCGCTTCCCCGTCCAACTGCGCTGACCCCACCAGTCCGAGCCCAGGTCATCGCCACCGGCCGGACCGACCGAATAGGCCCCCGGAGTCCCCAGCGGGCAACGGGTGTCGGCCATCCCGTCCATGCCGTCCTCTGCGGCCGAGGAGTCCCCCACATGCTGCCGAACCTGCGCGACCCAGAGCGCGCGCCATCCCTCCTGCGCTTCGTGGTGGGTTTGTTCCTGCTGCTGTTCGTGTTCTCAGGGTGCTCGAAGAAGGCCTACAAGATGTCCGCGCCTGACGAGGCCTACGGCTACTACGACGAGGATGTGCGCATGGAGGCGGACATGGCCCCCATGCCGATGGCACCGCCAATGGCCAAGAAGGCGAAGGTGGCCTCCCGCAGCAGTGGCAGCGCGGCTCCCCCGCCACCACCGCCCCCACCCGGCGGCAACCAGGCCGACGCACCGCCGCCGCCCGAGCAGAAGGTCGCACGCAAGATCCACTACGCCGGCTTCGCTCGGCTGCGGGTGGTGTCGGTCGAAGAGTCCACCGACGCGCTGACCGAGCTTGCAAAGGGCCTCGGCGGCTTCGTGGAGTCCGTGAGCGGTCGCGTCGTCACCCTTCGCGTGCCCGTGGACGACTTCGACGATGCCTTCACGCAGGTCACCGAGCTGGGCGACCTCATGGAGCGCTCCATCACCGCGCGCGACGTCACCGAGGCTTTCACCGCCGTCGACCTGCGCCTGTCCACCGCCAAGCGCACCCGCGACCGCCTCGTCGAGCTGCTGGCCCGCGCCGAAGACGAAAAGGAGAAGCTCGCCCTCATCGCCCAGATCCAGCGCGTGTCCGAAGAGATCGACCGCATGGAGTCCCAGCTGCGCACCCTCGACGCCCTGTCGAAGCTCAGCCGCATCACCGTGGAGCTGGTCCCCCGTGAGGCGCAGGCCTGGCAGTCGCCCGACGATGAGACCGCGGAGATGGCCTGGATTCGCCAGCTCTCGCCCTTCCGTCCCGACCTGGTGTCCGACGGCAAGCGACACAACATCGATGTTCCGGAGGGCATGGTCCAGCTCACCCCCAAGCGTCGCTTCATCGCCGAGGGTCCCGACGGCTCCCGCATCTGGACGGGGCGCCTGCCCAACGAGCCCCGGGGCGCCAGCGCATTCTGGATCGACGCCGTAAAGGCCCGCCTGGCCGACCAGTTCGCGAGCGCAGAGACCGAGCAGGTGGGCGACTACACCCTCGTGCGCCTCACCGACCGCGGCGACTCGCCCTACACCTGGTGGATTGCGGTTCGCACCGACGAGAACAGCCGCTGGATCGATGTGGTGGAGGTCTACTTCCCTACGCCTGAGGAGCTGGAGCGCTTCGGTCCCGCCGTACGGAGCTCTCTGACGGCCGGCGGAGGTGCCTCATGAAGCGCCTGCTGCTCGCCCTCTCCCTCGCCCTCGCCAGCCCGGCTCTGGCCCAGGATGCTCCCCCGCCGATACCCGCACCCGCTCCGGCACCCGAGCCACGGGCCTGGACCTCGATCACCGCGGGTCTCACCCTTCAGGTGGACGACCGGGCAAAGGCCCTCGACGCCGCCATCGCCCTGGCCGAGGCCAACGGCGGCTGGTTCGCCGAGCTCGGCACCGACCGAGTCAGCCTGCGGGTCCCCACCAGCCAGGCGCGGGCGGTCGTCGAGGAGCTGCGGGGGTCGGGCGACCTCGTCCACCGCACCTTCGCCAGCAATGACCTCACCGCCCAGGCGGTGGACCTGGAGAGCCGGCTCAAGGCGAGGCGAGAGGTGTTGGCCCGCTACGAGGCCGTTCTCGATGAGGCCAGCCCGAAGGCCATCGTGTCGGTGGAGCGCCAGATCACCCAGGCGGTGGCCGAGATCGAGCGTCTTGAAGGCCAGCTGCGGGTGCTCCGAGACCGCGCCGATCACGCGCGCATCGACGTGTCCCTCAAGTTCCGGGAGCGCCGGGCGCCCACCCGCGACGGCTCGTCGAGCTTCGCCTGGCTCAACACGATGAACGTCGCCGACATGCTGCGCCACTTCGAGTGGGGACACCGGGCCACGCGCTCGAAGGCCACTGTTCCTACTCCCGACGGCTTCGCGGCCTGGCGCAAGCGCGGACGCTTCCAGGCCGTGAGTCCCGATGAGGTGTTGTTTCGGGTGCGCACCGCCCGCAACAAGCCCAGGGCCGACCTCGGTTATTGGCGCGAGGCTCTGCGCAACCGCATGTCGGATGCGGGCTACAAGGTGCTCGCCGAGAGCGACATCTCCGCCAGCGGTCACCCGGGCGTGCTGCTGGAGCTGGGCGCGGCCAACGGCGAACAGGACCAGACCTATCTCGTGGCCGTGTTCGTCTCGGGACGGAAGCTGGTCATCGCCGAGGCCACCGCCGAAGCCACCCGCATGCGCACCCGCAAGGATGCCCTGCTCACCGCCATCTCCGGAATGCAGATCCGATGAGTCCGTCCCTCGAAGACGACATCCTGGGCGCGCTGGCCCACGTCGACGGCGACAGCCCCGCCGACAGCATCGACGCGCTGAAGGCACTGTCCGAAGCCCACCCAGGCCACGTCGACATTGCCGATGCCTGGGCGTCTCTGGGGGACAGTCCGCCCGCGCGTGGCCCCTTCGGCGTCGCCGTCCTGCAGGCCCTGGTGCCCATTGCCCGCGACTGGCCCGAGCCCCGCGGACGCTCCACCATGATGATGGCTCTCGCAGAGCTGGAGCTCACCCACCGCGAAGCCACCTGGGCTGCCCACTGGATCCGCAAGGCCATCGCCTCCGACCCCTCGGATGTGCGGCCGTGGGACCTGCTGGAGCTGATGCTCGACGCCCATCCCGGCCTGCCGGTCGGGCGGGCCACTCGACAAGCCCTGGTGGAGCTGCGGAAGGCCCAGGGCGAGCTACCGGTCAACGACGAGGACTTTGCGGGCGAGACCTTCGACGAGTGGGACGAGCCTGCGCCACCGGCATGACGCTCACGGCTGTTGGACGTGCTGGCCCGTGAGTCGTCCCTTGCGTTCGGGGGGGAGCCGGCCGTCTGCCCCCACCACCCGCTCATCCACGCAAAGCAGCACCAGCTCACCATCCTGAGGACCGACCACAGGGCTCGTGCAGGTCTGCGGACCGTCGGGCAGGATCGGCAGCAGTGGGGCCCAGGCGGTCCACTGTCGGCCATCGCGGGAGCGGGACAGCACGGGGTAGCGGCGGCCCTGCACCACGGTCTGCGCGACGAGCCACAGCTCGCCGTCCATCACGGTGGCAAAGGGGACGGTGACGCTGCTGAAGGTGCGGGACGGCTGGAGGGGCTCGCCGGACAGCTGGACCACCCCGCGGCCCAGCTCGGTGACGAAGACATGCAGCTGGCCGTTGAACTCCACCGGCGACGGGTCGGCCAGGCCGCGTGCCGAGTAGACGGTGCGCCCCCCCGGAGCCACCCGCAGGGTGGTGCTCTCGGCCATGTCGGCGGGATCGCCGGGCTTGACGAAGGGGCGGCTCGCAAACCAAAGCTCCTCGCCGTGCCACTGGGGATCGATGACGGAGCGTGTGTCCCCCACGTCTGGCCACCAGCGTTCCCGCTCCCAGTCGCCCCCCGGCTCCTTCACCATGCCGCGCACACGGGGGCCGGTGTGGTACTCCCACCAGGGCGGCTCCTCGATGTGGTCCAGGCCGGTCACCCACCAGGTGCCGTCCTCGCGCACGTCGAGGCCAAGGCTGTCGAGACCACGGGCGAGGGGGGCGGGGTCGAGGGTCCAGGTCCGCCCCTGGTCGGCGGAGCGAAAGGCCCGCAGGGCCGTCTGAGCCAGCCGAGGATCTGGCGGCGGCATATCGGGCGCGCAGCCCAGAGCGAGGCAGAGTGCCAGAGGAACGAGACGGTGCATGCACGCACCATAGCAATTGAAGAAGGCCGACCCCGGGGGGCCGACCTTCGGCGTTGATTCAAGTTGTGTGGGGCGGACCGGGAAGAATCCGCGACATCGCACATCTCGGTCGAATGGGCCGCAAGAGCGGCGGTGGAGTGGCAAGGGTCGGGTACTCGGGCGGGCTGTCGGGTGTCCACAGGAACGACTGGCTCTCATTCCAATGGAAGCTGACCTGACACCAGACCTGAGTGGCAACTCAGTGCGCGAACTCCCAATCTATCTCGCCTTCAGATGAGTCGATGTGGTCCGCGAGCCCGATTCTCGGGCGGAGTATCGTTCATCGAACGCCTCCATGTTGGGATTGTGACTCTGGCTTCCGGTTGGCGTCTCTGCAAGGAGGTGTTTGCGGCGCGGGCGGACTGTTCGAGCAGCAGGGACCGGGGTGCTGAGGGTTGCCAGTCGTCCACACCAGTGAACTGGTGGGCTCTTTGGACTTCTCAGGCAGCTTCACCGGTCGGCTTCAGGCCCGGGCGACGTGCCTCGTCGACGAGACGCCGACTGCGGAGTGGTCGGGCGGGTCGCCGCTGTCGCTGGCTGTTGCATTTGCCATGGACACCTCCTGTCTCCGTGTTCACAAACACTGTAGGTCACATTCCGGCCAAGGCAAGACCAAAATCGAGCTTTTCTCGTCTCGACTTCTCAGAGATGACCCAACTCAGTGTCATTGTCGTGACGGACACGCGTTCTTGCCCGCGCCCCCGTGCGAGCACGGTGCCCCCCGTCCGACCGAGCTCGAGCGACCCCTCGGACTGGTGGGTGGCGCGTCCGCCTGTCCCGACTGCACCGCGGTCACCGCTGCGGTATCGTCGCGGCCTCAGCGCACCGGGCCTCTGCTGGCCGCCAGGAGGTCTCATGTCCGTCAAGATCGACCAGCTCCTCACCTTCGCTGTCGAAAACCGCGCGTCCGACATCCACCTCGCCGCAGGCGAGGTGCCCGCCGTGCGCATCGATGGTGAGATTCGTCGCCTCGACCTGCCGATGCTCGGCCGCGACGACGCCAAGCGGCTTGCCTACTCGATCATGAACCAGAAGCAGAAGACCCGATTCGAAAACGAGCTGGAGATCGACTTCTCGGTGGGCCTCAAGGGGCTGGCGCGCTTCCGCGTCAACGTGTTCACCCAGTCCCGCGGGGTGGGGCTGGTCTTGCGCCAGATCCCCACGAAGGTGCTCACGCTCGAGCAGATCAACGCGCCCAAGGTGTTCAGGCGCATCGCAGAGATGAAGAAGGGACTCGTGCTCGTCACGGGCCCCACGGGCTCTGGCAAGAGCACCACGCTGGCCGCCATCATCGATCACATCAACAACAGCCGCAACGAGCACATCCTCACGGTCGAAGACCCCATCGAATTCGTCCACTCGCCCGCCAAGTGCGTCATCAACCAGCGCGAGGTGGGCGCCCACACCAAGAGCTTCGCCGCGGCCCTCCGCTCGGCGCTGCGCGAGGACCCCGACGTCATCCTGGTGGGCGAGCTGCGGGACCTCGAGACGGTGTCCCTGGCCATGACCGCCGCCGAGACGGGGCACCTCGTGTTCGGCACCCTGCACACCAACTCCTGTCCCGAGACCATCGACCGCATCGTGGACTCCTACCCCCACGAGCAGCAGGCCCAGGTGCGCACGATGCTGTCCACCTCGCTCATGGCCGTGGTCACCCAGGCGCTGCTTCGACGAGCGAATGCACCGGGTCGCGTCGCAGCCCATGAGATCATGCTCGTGAACCCGGCCATCCGAAACCTGATTCGCGAAAACAAGCTCCACCAGATTCCTTCCATCATGCAGACGTCCAAGGGCGAGGGCATGTGCACGATGGAGGAGACGCTGCGCAACCTGGCCTACCGCCGAGAGATTACGCAGAAGCAGGCCATCCTGCAGTCCAACAATCCCAACCTCTTCGACACAGACGACCGGCCGCGTCGCCCCAGCCGAAGCTGAGGGCCGCCACCTGTCGCTGGAAGGGGGAGCCCACATGTCCGATGCCGCAAAGACCGACCCCACCGCCTTGACGCTGGTGGTCAACGGCAGCCCGCGCACTCTGTCGGCGGGGGCCACCGTCGCCGACCTCCTCACCGAGCTGGGCCTGCGCCGCGATGGTGTGGCCGTCGCCATCGGAATGGCGGTCGTGCCGCGCGGGGAGCACTCCCGCAGGCAGCTTCAGGACGGGGACCGGGTCGAGGTCGTCCAGGCGGTGGGCGGTGGCTGAACAGGAGGCCCGGACGGCCCCCGTGGTGGTGCCGGCCGACGCGTCGCTCGTCGACAAGCACTACAGCACCAAGGGCATCGCGCCCTTCATCGCCTGGCTCGACGGCGAGGAGGGCACCGAGCTGATGGACGCTGTGCTGGCCGATGCAGGCCTGCCGCGAAGCCACATCGAGTCCAGCGACCTGTGGGTGTCGAGTGCGTGGCAGCTCCGCTTCCAGCGCTCGCTGGCAGCCCGGGTGTTCCAACAGCCCGACCTTCCCGAGCACAACCACGAGATGTGGCAGCTGTGGCGCAAGGCCGCCTGGGCGATGCTGTCCGACGACCAGAACACCGTACTCATCGCACTTCTTCGCGCATTGTTGTCGCCCGGCTTCGCCATGCAGCAGATGCCGGGCTTCATGACCTCATTCAACACCACGATGCGCGCAGAGGTTGACAGCAGCGGTCCCGGGCACACCCGCATCACCTTCACGCCGACCGACCCCGACGCCGACGTCGACAGCGCCACCTTCTGGAACATCATCGGCACCCTCGAGCGCCTGCCCTCGGTGTGGGGCCTGCCCGACGCCCGGCTGCAGGTGCTGGAGAGTCCCTACGAGGGCGAGCGCGCTCGGCGAATGGTCATCGAGGTCCACTACGACGAGCCGAGCATCGTTCGCCTCAAGCTGCTCGGGGGAGCCATGACGCTCGCGGGCGGCCTCGGCGGGGGTGGCGTCTGGTTGGCGGGTGGAACGGTGCTCACCGTCGCGTTGGCCGTGGGTGTAGGCGCGCTGCTGGCATGGGCGGTGATGGAGAACCGGTGGCGACGGGGCGCCGAGGCTCGGGTCATCGACGAGGCCGACCAGCTCATGACCAACATCCGCGACCAGGACGTGCGCTATGAGGAGCTGCTGCTGCGGTCCCGCGAGGTCCACCGAAGCCTGCTCGCGAGCCAGAAGCTGAGCGGCTACCTGCCCGGCGACCTCGTGGAAGAGATCCTCGAGAACCCCGAGATGGAGACCACCCTGGGCGGACGTCGCACAGATGCGGCGGTCCTGTTCGCCGACCTCGTGGGCTTCACTCCGCGCACCGAACAGCGTCCACCGGAACAGGTCGTCGACGAGCTCAACCTGTACTTCGGCCACATCGACCCGGCCTTCGAGCGGCACCGCGGGGTCATCGACAAGCGGATGGGCGACGGCGTGATGGCCGTGTTCGTGCCGGACACCGATGAGTCCCCCGCGGAGGTGCGCCTGCGGGCCATCCAGTGCGGCCTCGACCTGCTGCGGTCGTTGGCTGCCTGCAACGAGGAGCTCATCAGCCGGGGGGCCGAGCCGATGGCTGCGCGGGTGGGCATCGCGGCAGGACCGTTGGTGCAAGGCACCATGGGCTCGCCCGTGAAGTTCGAGTACACCGTCATCGGCGATGTGGTGAACACGGCGGCCCGCCTGGAAGGACAGGCCAACCGGAACCACCTCGTGGTGCCCGCGGCCATCTTCGACGCCCTGCCGGACGGCGCGGTGGTGCAGGGTCGCGCAGTGGACCGACGTGTGGTCACGGTGAAGGGAAAGTCGCTGTCCATCGAGGTGGTGGAGCTGCTTCCCGTGTAGCGGGCCGTTCGCCTCCGCCTGGCCCGCCGAGTTGGGGCTGCACGCGTGCGTGGGCTAGAGGGCCCCGATGTCCGACCCGCCGCTCGAGCCCGCCGACAAGCCGACCCGCCCCTGGCTCCGGCCGTTGCTGCTTGTGCTTGCCCTGTTTGCGGTGGGCGGTGCCCTCAAGCTCGCGGGTGTCGACATCCGGCCCGCCACAGTGACCGAGGTGGTGCGGGCCAGCGGCGGCTGGGGCATCGCCGTGTTCGTGGTGCTCGTGGTGGTCGCCAACCTCGCCCAGGTGCCCGCCTGGGTGCTGGTGGTCGGGGCCGGGGTGGTGTGGGACCCCATCACCTGCTGGCTCACCTCCTACGGGGCCTGCATGTTGTCCGCAGCCATCACCTACGAGGTGTTCCTCCGCGCGGGCGGACAGGGCCTCCGTCAGATGGACAAGCCCTGGGTCAAGCGCATTCTCGACGGCATCCACGCCCGACCGGTCCGGGGGGTGGCCCTGCTGCGGGCCATCTTCATGATTGCGCCGCCCGTCACCGTCGCTCTGGCGCTGGCAGGCCTCCGCAGGCGGGACCACATGCTCGGAACCGCCATCGGGGTGCTCATCCCGCTCACCGGGATCGTGTGGTTGCTCCAGCTGGGCTGGGAACTGCCCTTCGGCTAGTAGCTCAAACAAGCCATGCCTGCACATCCTGTTTTTGGCATACCAATTTTGGGGGGGGACGCGAACCCCCGTGCTTTCGGGACCTTTCACACTTGAAATGGCGAGATGTCCATTTCGGTTGTGTCTCCGCTGACCCAGCCACGCCAAAAAATGCGCGACACTCAAGTATTGATGGGCACTTTACGATTCTAAGCTAAGAATCAAGACATGTCCTGGAGGGGGGAACCACCGGGACGAGGAGCCAGAATGTCCACCATGCGCGCGACATCTCTGCGCCGCTGCCTTCAGGTGGTCGCGGAACACCTCGCGCTCGGGCATGCCGGCCAGGAGTGGGGTGCACCGCAGATTGCGCTCGACGCGCCGTGCGAAGGACCGCAGGTCACCGATCTGTTCCAGCCGAGCATCAGCTCGCTGGTCGGCGACCTCGTCCGTCGCGGCTGCCGACGAAACCCCCGCGGACAGGTGCGCCTCGGCCTCCGTCAGCGCCAGTGTCCCGCCGGCACCACAAGCTGGGTGGTGTTCGTGGAGGACAAGGGACCCGGCCCGTCGTTGGAGGTGTTCGGCGTCGACCCGACCGGCACATCGTCTCCTGCCTGGCTCACGGCGGCGGCGGAACGGGTGGAAGCCATGGGCGGACGACTCGGGGCCCAGACGGTGCGGGGTCCGGGCCAGGGCACCGTCATCTGGTTTTCGCTGCCCGACCGGGTGTTCGCCCGTCGCCTTCCCAATGGCCTGGCAGAGGACCGCATCCGCGGCAGCCGGGTGCTCGTGGTCGACGACAACATCACGAATTTTCGTGTGCTCGAAGGCCTGCTGGAGCGCTGGGGATGCACCGTCGCATTCGCTCCGAACGGCGCAGAAGCCAACCGCGTGCTCGACAAGGGTGGCTTCGACCTGGTGCTGATGGACATCCAGATGCCCGTGATGGACGGCTATGAGGCCACCCGAAGCCTGCGGTCGCGGCCCGGTCCCTCCCAGGGGATTCCAGTGGTCGCCGTCACCGCGGATGCCCGGCCCGAGGACCGTGCTCGCTGCCTCGAAGCGGGCATGGACGACCATGTGGCCAAGCCCGTGCGTCCCGAGGTCCTGGTGGCCGCCATCGACCGAGCCGTGCGCCTGTCCCGACAACGCTGAGCACCACGGGGCCGGAAGTCGGGCTGGATGCTCGGTGCATCGGTAGCGCACCAAGCATCCGGTGTTTTCTTTGCGGGGGCAAGCCCTCGCGCCGCGCATCAAGATGCGCTCCCCCACGGCATCCTCGCTGCGCGATGCTGCCGCTGCCCGCCCGGCTGGGCGTTCGGGATGACCGCATCGGATTCTCCGCCGCGGTCATATAGAGCGGCCCATGTCCTCCCGACCGCTCGCCCCTGTCCCCTCCCCCATCGCACACCTGGCCGGCTTTCGTGTTCCGGTCAGCCGACGCACCTACATTGGCACCGGGGTGGGCCTGATGGCCCTGAAGTTCAGTGTCGACGCCATCATCATCAAGCTGCTGGCCGGCGTATGGATCTCTCCGGCCGTCTATCTGGCCCCCCTCGCCACGCTCCGCCTCGAGGTGCTCGCCGCGGGCCCGGCCTGGCTCCCCGCTCTGCTCGTGCTCGGCACGCTGCCCTTCGCATGGGTGGGCGGCTCGATGTCCGTCCGCCGGGCGCGAGATGCCGGTCTGCACCCGGCCCTGGGCATGCTGTTCTTCGTTCCCGTGGTGCAGTACCTCGCCATTGCCGCGCTGGCGTCGCTTCCGACCCGTCCTCGGCCCACCCCGGCCCGCCTCCCCCTGCAAGGTGCGGAGCGGGGCGTGGCGGCGGCGCTGGTCGGTGTCGCGGGGGGCGCCTCCCTGGCCATCCCCATCACCGCCGCCTCCACCCTGCTGCTGGGGGACTACGGGGCGGCCCTCTTCGTGGGCGGACCGTTCATGATGGCGGCCGTCGCCGGGATGCTGTTCAACCTCCGCCGCACCCAGGGTGTGCTGTCCACCGCAATGGTCGGACTGGCCACCCAGGCCGTGGCAGGCGGGCTGCTCCTGCTGTTTGCGCTCGAAGGGGTCATCTGTCTGGCGATGGCTGCCCCCCTGGCTGCAGCACTCGGCATCGTGGGCGCCCTGCTGGGCCGCGGACTCGCCCAGGTGGAGGCCCGGCGCGCGGTGACCGCGCCCATGATGGTGCTGCCCGTGATCGCCGTGGTGGAGCCTGATCCCGGACCTGCCGTGGTGCACATGGCGCAGACAGAGATCGTGGTCGAGGCGCCGCCCGAGGTGATCTGGGATGTGGTCGTGGCCTTTCCAGAGATACCGAAGGAGGACGTCCCCGCCTGGTACTTCCAGGCTGGCGTGGCCTGGCCCCAGCGCGCCCGCATCGAGGGGACCGGCGTGGGAGCGATCCGCTACTGCGAGTTCTCGACGGGGCCCTTCGTGGAGCCCATCACCGTGTGGGACCCGCCCCACCACCTCGCCTTTGATGTCACCGACTCTCCGCCCCCGATGGAGGAGATGTCGATGTGGCAGGTGGTCCACGCCCCCCACATCTTCGACGGGACGCTGCGGAGCCGGCGCGGCGAGTTCCGACTGGAGCCGTTGGACGATGGACGGCGCACCCGCCTGGTCGGGCGCACCTGGTACACGCTCGACATGGCCCCGGTCGCCTATTGGTCGACGTGGTCGACGGGCCTCATCCACCGCATCCACCGCCGGGTGCTGCAGCACATCGGTCGGGTGGCGGAGTCCGGGCTCAGTTGAGGGACAGCCACGCGTCGCGCAGAGCGGCCTGCTGCTCATCGGGGTCGTCGAGGCGGTCGAGCTCGATGTCCACGCGGGTCAGAAAGGCGGACTCCCGATCCACCAGAGCCGCGGCGCGCGCCTGATCATCGCCAGACAGGCCGTCAGCGGACTCCCGAAGGTCGGCCAGGCGCACGCGTCGCCGCTCGGTCATCTTGCGCATCATCATGCCCAGCTGACCGGCCATCTCGCGCTGCTCCTCGGGGGTCCACCAAGAGTCCTCCGCCGGTAGCTCCAAGGCCACCCCGTCGACCGGACCCGGTGCGACCACCTCCACGCCCACCACATTGGACTTGCCGAAGCGACCGTCTTCGGCCTCCACAAAGGCCATCGGATGACAGGTGGTGCCCGCGACCGCCTGCAGCTCCCAGCCGCCCGCATCATCTGTACGCGCGAACTCGCCGTGGATGCAGCCACGAACGGCGTGGTCGACGGCCGGGCTGCCGTCGGCCCAGGTGAGGGTCCCGCGCACAGGGACGAGCTCCACAGGCACCACCTCACAGGCCTCGCCCGCCCAGCGCACCTGGGCGACGGCCCGCACATCGCGCTCGAGCCAAGCCGAGCCTGAACCATCGGGAACAGCGATGTGGAGGCCATCTTCGAGCACGTCCGCGACGTGGTTCTCCGCGGGTCGGGTGTCGTAGGCACCGAGCTCCAGGCCGGGGGCAGGACAGCGCAGGTGGGTGAGTCGGGGCGCGAGGGCGTCGAGCACGGGGTCGTCCACCAGGCCGGTCGCCCCACCCTTGCGGACCGGCAGAACCCGCTCCGGTGCGGCGGCCTCTTTCGCGGCCTGCTCGGCGACCACGCGTCGCCCGATCTCGCGGATGGGGTCCACGTCTTCGCTGCGAATGCCGGCGTACATGCTCCCTGCCCCGGCCAACAGCAGCACGCCCGCGAGCGCCCATCTCATCCGCTTGTCTCCGTCCGGCATCTGCACCTCTCGTGTGGGACCGGCCTACGCAGGCGCCGACCCGGCATTCCCTCTTGTCGGCATCGGCTGCCACCGACCCCACAAAGAGGACCCTGGGCCGCAGATGCGCTATACCGCCCGGCGATGTTGTCCCATGCCCAGACTCCCTGCCGCCCGAGCCACGTCACCTCGACTCGGATCGCTGGCATCGGTGCCGCGCTGCTGCTGAGCGGCTGCGCGAGCAAGATCGACAAGCTCACCGTGAATCGCGTGGTGGCGCGCGCACTCACGGTTCCCGATGTCGACCAGTCCTGCGAGATCGGCGTGTCTCTGCGCAGCCCGCTCGCAGCGGCCACCAAGGAGGAGAAGCCGGCCCGCAAGGCACTTCTCATCTCCGAGGCCACCGCAGCCATGTGCGACGAGGTGGCCGCCTGGTCGCACGAGCTGGACCGCGCCCGGGCCCTGTCCTCCGCCACGGGCCTGCCTCCCCAGCTGCGGGCCATCCAGGCGAAGGACGCCGGCTACGCCGCGGACCGCTCCCACCAGCGCGCGGCTGCACGCTACGACCGCGCCTGGAAGCACGGCCTCGTGTCCTTCGGCGACATCGGTGAAGGCGACTGCCCCAAGCTCAAGTCGCACGACGAGTTCGCCTACTTCATCACGTTGGTGTCCGGCACCCAGTCGGTGCTCCACGACAGCAACTCGGGCCGCACCCTCGACATCCCCCAGGAGCGGCTCCTCAAGGTCGTTCGCGGGGCCGAGTGCCTTCGCGGCGACCCCGACGACGACGGCACCGTCGACGGCAAGAAGTGGTTCTACTTCCCGGAGGCCGTCCAGGCCGCCGCATGGGCCACCATCCCGGGAAGCGGCCCCGAAGGCGTCGACCCATGGGACGTTCTCGAAGAGGTGGGCGCCAAGGGTGAAGGCACCGGTGTCCGGGTCGCGCGTGGCCTGCAGGTCACCATCGCCGCGAACGCCGGCCGCGAAGACATCGTCGCCGAGGCCATCGTGCGCCATGCCGCCGCCCTCGACGCCCACGAACAGTCCGCCTCCCACGCCCTGCTCGACCGCTACGCCTTCCTCCTCAGCCTGCACCAGAGCGACCTGATGTGGATTGCGGAAGAGGGCTACCGCACCCCGGCGTTCGGCGAGCTGCCCGGTGCTGCTTCCGCGCCTGCGGAAGGCGACGACCCCTTCGGGGGTGACGGTGGCGGCGACCCCTTTGGTGGGGGTGGCGACGACGACCCCTTCGGCGGCGACCCCGGTGCTGAACCCACCGACGTGCCGCCCTCCGACCCCTTCCCTGCCGGCGACGGCCCCGACTCCCCCGCTCAGGAGCCCTGATGATTCGCAGCCTCTCCCGCGCCTTTGCTGCGCTCACCGCACTCGTCGGCCTCAGCGCGGCCACTCCGGCCCAGGCCAACACCCTCACCATCTGTGCCTACGACCCGGCCGGAAAGTCGGGCGACTTCTTCCGCCTGCTCGGCGACTACGCGCTCGAGGCGGGAAGCTGGGGCGCCACCATCGAGATGAAGGCCTACACCGACGAGGAGACCGCAGCCAAGGACTTCGAAGCGGGTCAGTGCGACGGCGTGGTGGCCACGGGCGTGCGCCTGCAGCGCTTCAACAACTACCCCAGCACCATGGAAGCCATCGGCGCGCTGCCCACCTACAGCAGCATCCGCAGCATGGTGAAGTCGGTCAGCAAGTACGACGGCATCCGCAAGGGCATGAGCAAGGGCACCGTGGAGACCGTGGGCATCATCCCGGCCGGTGCGGTCTACCTGTTCGTGCGCGACCGCGAGATCGACACCGTGGCCGAGCTGGCCGGCAAGCGCGTGGCCACCATGGACTACGACAAGGCCGCCCCCTACATGGTCAACAAGGTGGGCGGCATCGTCGTTCCCGCCGACCTCGGCAGCATCGGCCCCAAGTTCAACAACGGCGATGTCGACATCTGCTACATGAGCGCCGTCGGCTACGGCCCCTTCGAGCTGCACCGCGGCCTCGGCGCCGGCGGCGGTGTCATCAAGGCGCCCCTCGCCCAGGCCACCTTCCAGGTGCTCATCCACAAGGACAAGTTCCCCGCCGACTTCGGTGCGAAGTCCCACGCCTACTGGGCGGCCAACTTCGACAAGGCGCTGTCCGCCGTGCGCAAGGCCGACGCCCAGATCCCCGCCGGCAAGTGGATCGACATCCCGCCCGACCGCCTCGCCGAGTGGGATGCCCTGTTCCAGGACGTGCGCGTGGAGCTCAAGGGCAAGGGCGCCTACAACGGCACCATGCTCAACCTGATGAAGAAGACCCGCTGCTACCAGGACAAGGCCCGCGCCGAGTGCGCGGACAACCGCGAGTAGCGCGCCCGGACCACGGCGAATCGCCGCAACCCCATCCGCGCGGGACGTGCCCCGAGAGGGCGAGGCGGTGTAGAGTCCTCGCCCTCCTGCTGGGTCGTCCGCTTCGGAGCGACACCACGGGATTCCCCAACCTGCTGAATCCCAGCTGAGAATTGGAGCGCGACCATGAGTCACGGGGGGCCTTCCGGTCCGCTGGACCGGCTCCTCGGGCCGGCCGCCGTCTTCATCCTGGGCCTCCTGCTCGCCGCCCTGGCGGTGGGCGTGGCCCCGAATTTCGACACGCGCCTGGTGGGCCTCGGAGAGCAACTCTGGCCGGGGTATGCCGCCGAGCTGCGTGCTGATCCCGTCGCTCCCGACTGCGACCTCGCCTCCCTCGAGGAGCGCCTCGCCACCTGCCCGGTGGAGGATGCCCCGGCGGCCCAGGGCGGCGAAACCGAAGGCGACCCCTTCGGCGGCACCGACCCCACTGCTGCAGACGACGACCCCTTCGGCGGCGCAGATCCCACCGCCGCGGACGACGACCCCTTCGGCGGCGCAGATCCCACCGCTGCAGACGACGACCCCTTCGGCGGCGCAGATCGCACCCCCGCAGACGACGACCCCTTCGGCGGCGCAGACCCCACCGCTGCTGGCGACGACCCCTTCGGAGGCGCAGACCCCACCGCTGCCGGCGACGACCCCTTCGGCGGTGCCGATCCCGCCGCCGCAGACGACCCCTTCGGCGGCTCCGATCCCACGGCCTCGGGCGGTGCAGCCACCTCCGAGAACTGCCCCGCCCTGCGCGCCCTGCACACCCGCTGCGCCACCAAGCACAGCGACTACGACAGCAAGGTGTCCCGCATCAGTGGTGGCGTGCGCGCCTACCGCACGATGGAGACCGCGGTCTCCGACTTCGCCCAGTTCCCCTACTGGAAGCACCTGCTCTCGCTGTTGTTGCTGGTCGGCGCCTTCGCCACCACCATCCGGCGCCAGCACATCGCCCTGCGTGAGCCCGAGAGCGCCCTCGAGCACCGCATCTCTCAGGGCCTCCAGCTCATCGTCCACCTGTCGTTCCTGTACTCGTCGGTGCAGGACTGGATGGTGGGCCGCGATGGCAGCGCCGAGGTGGAGCACGCCGGCCTTCCGGTGCTGTGGGCCATCGGCTTTGGCGCCCTCGCCCTCGTCAACCTGTTCCACCTCGTCAAGCTGCCGCCCGGCCTCGACAAGCCCTTCTCGGCGATGCGCCTGGGCATGTCGATCCCGCTGTACGTCTACATGGGCGTGCTGTCGATCTTCTACTTCCTCGTCTACGAGGGCCACAGCAGCGGCCAGGCCATCTACCTGCACAAGTTCGTGCAGCACCCGAGCGTGTACATCGGCATCGGCCTCTACATCTGGGCCGGCATGATGCTCGCCGAGACACGCCTCGCTCGACGCGCCTTCGGCCTCATCACCCCCTGGAAGCTGCCCCCAGCCCTCCTCGGCTGGCTGGTCGTCGTGCTCGCCGCGCTGCCCACCGCCTACTCCGGCGCGTCCGGCATCTTCGTCATCGCCGCTGGTGCGGTGGTCTTCGAGCAGCTGCGCGCGGCCGGCGCCTCCCGCCGGGTGGCCCTGTCCGCCACCGCGATGTCCGGCAGCCTCGGCGTTGTGCTCCGACCCTGCCTTGTCGTCGTGCTGGTGGCCATTCTCAACAAGCAGGTCACCACCGACGAGCTGTTCACCCGCGGCTTCCAGGTGTTCGTGCTCACCGCGACCCTCTACCTCGTGGCGATGCTGCTCCGGAACAAGGACGGCTGGCACATCGCGCCCATGTCCGAAGCCATGCCGAAGGTGGGCGCAGCCGCCCGCCGCATGGTGCCCTACCTGCTCATCGGCGTGGGTGTGCTCGTCTTCGACGCCGTGGTGCTCGCCCTCAAGGTCTCCGAACACACCGCGGCCTTCATGCTGCCGGCCATCCTCATCGCCTTCGTCATCTACGACGTCCGCTTCGCCGCACCCGACCCCGACGAGAAGCCCGGAGTGGTCCAGGAGCGCACCTTGCCCGCGCTCACCAAGGCCACCAACGAGTCCTCTGGTCACATTGGCGCACTGCTGATGCTGATGGCCGGCTCCGTGGGCCTCGGTGGCGTGGTCGAGCGGGCCGAGCTCATGAGCCTGGTCCCCACCGACCTCGGCTCCCAGTGGACCACCATGGCCATCCTCGTGGTCGCGATGGTGCTCGTCGGCATGACGATGGACGCCCTCGGCGCCGTCGTGCTCGTCAGCGTCACCATCGCACCGCTGGCCTACAACAACGGCATCGACCCCGTGCACTTCTGGATGATGGTGCTGGTGGCCTTCGAGCTCGGCTACCTCACCCCGCCGGTGGCCATCAACCACCTGCTGGCGCGCCAGGTCATCGGTGCGGAGGCCCGCGTCGAGGACCACCCCATCGAAGGCGGTTGGTGGGCGCGCAACGAGCACCTGTGGCTGCCGATGGCGGTGATGGGCACCGCCTTGTTGCTCGTCGCCTTCGTCCCCCTGATCCTCGGTGCGGGCGGCTGAGCCCGCAGCACGCGAGATGAGCACCGTCGTCGACCTCCGCGTCCCGTCCTCCAAGAGCGAGACCCACCGCGCATTGCTGCTCGGTGCGCTCAGCTCGGTGCCCTGCACGGTCCACCATCCCCTCCTCGGGGCGGACTGTCGCAGCACCCTCGAGGTCCTGCAGTCGCTCGGTGCCCGCGCCCACCTGTCCAGCGCGGCGGTCCACTTTCAGCCCATCCATCGGCTGCACGCTGCCGAAGGTCTGCTCGATTGCGGCAACTCGGGCACCACCCTGCGCCTGATGCTGGCCCAGGTCGCGCGCCTGACCCGACCGTCCACGCTCACGGGCGATGCCTCGCTGCAGACCCGTCCCAATGGTCCCCTTCTCGATGCCCTCGAACAGCTGGGAGCGCAGGCCCACAGCCTGGCGGGCCGGGCCCCCATCACCATCTCGGGGCCCCTCCAGGCCGGCCACGTCGTGCTTCCGCCACGGGTGAGCAGCCAGTACGCCAGCGCCTTGCTGCTCGCGCTGAGCATGGTCCCCGGCGCATCCAGCCTCCACCTGCAGGCCCCGGTCGCCTCACGCCCCTACCTCGACATCACCCGCACCGTCGCCGCGCAGTTCGGCCTGAAGTGGACCGCTGAGGACCGCGAGGATGGCGTCCACTACACCATCTTGGGCGGACAGTCGCCGAGCGCGGAGGCCGTGGAGGTGGCGGGAGACTGGTCCGGGGCGGCCTTCGCCCTGGTGGCCGGCGTGCTGCTCGACCAGCCCGTGCGACTGCATGGCTTGCGCCGGGACAGTGCCCAGGGCGATCGACGCGTGGTGCAGATTCTCCAGGCATTCGGTCAGACCCTGTCGTGGAGCGGCGATGCGCTGGAGCTCGCCCCCGCCCCCATCCGCGGTGGGGTCACGCTCGACCTCGGGGCCACACCCGACCTGTTTCCGGCGCTCGCCGTGCTGGCCGCCTGTGCCGAGCAACCCTCTCGCCTCGCAGGCGCCCCGTCGCTGCGCCACAAGGAGTGCGACCGCATCTCGGCAATGGTGCAGGGTCTGCGGACGCTGGGAGCCGACGTGGAGGAGCTGCGGGACGGTCTCCGGGTGCGGTCCCACCGTCCGCTCCACGGGGGGGACGTCCGCTCCCACCACGACCACCGCGTGTACATGGCGTTCCGCGTGCTGGGCGCCCGCCTGGCTGCCGACGCCGCCGGACAGGTCCAGGTCGACGGCCAGGGCTGCGAGGCCGTGAGCTATCCGCGCTTCGCCGACGACCTCCACCGCATCTGCACCGCCCGCCGCCCCCCGCACCTTTCGCCCGCGGGCCGACTTCGGTAGCCTCCGTACCTTGGAGGTCGCCCGCCATGTCGCAGGCGCAGCGTGAGCCCGCGTCAGCGGATTGGCGACGGTTCCTGGGGGGGGCTGTGGGGGTCCTGCTGGCCGCCTGGCTCTCCACGGCGGCCTGGGCCCACCCCGAGCGACAGCTCCTCCTCGACCGCTGGAACGACGAGTCGGGCCTCCCGCAGGGCACCGTCACCAGCATCACCCGCAGCGACGACGGCTACCTGTGGGTGGGCACCTTCGCCGGCTTGCACCGCTTCTCGGGCGAGCGTTTCACCGAGGCGATGGCGGGACCGGCCGAGTATGCCTCGCTGGCCCGCATCACCGCGGTCCATGCCGTGGGCAACGCCATCTGGGTGGGTCTGCAGGATGGCGGCGTTCGCATCTACGAAAACGCCCGCTACGTCGACCCCACCCAGCCCGACCTCCTCCGGGAGGCCACCGTCTGGGACATCCGGCCCGACCAGTCTGGAGATGAGCTGCTCATCGTCGCCAGCAGCGGCGTGTGGCGCCACGAGCCGGGTGGCGCCTGGACCCGCATCGCCGACATGGGGGCGATGGCCGCCCTCGAGGCCCCCAACGGAAAGCTGTGGATCGGAAACCACTCCGGCCTGTTCGAGGTCTACGCCGACCGCTCGTCCACCCCCGTCCACACCGACCCCGTCTACGGCCTCTCCCTCGACCCCGAAGGCGGCATCTGGGCCACCACCCTCCACGGTCCCATCTACCTCGACGACAGCGGCACCACCTCGTCGATACCGGGCTGGGAAGGCGACATGCCCATCGGCGTGGCGCCGGTCTTCGACGGCGAGGGCCACCTCTGGATGCCCAAGCTGGCCACGATGGTGGAGCTGGGCCACTGGGCCACGGTCAAGGCGCATGTCGCCAGCGGTCGGGCACTCACCCCCATGGCGCGGCTCGACACGGGTCCACCGCGGAGCGCGAGCGTCGATGCAGAAGGCACGCTGTGGGTGGGCACGGTCGCCCGCGGACTCTCCCGGGTCACCACCAGCCCCTACCGAGAGCTGCCCCCGCCGAGCGGCGCTCCCAGCTTCAGCTCCGGGCCGGTGGCCCGCGCCGGCGGACACGTCTGGCACGCCGTCGACTGCGACCAGCTCTATGGCTTCGATGGCGAGGCCTGGACGAAGCACACCGCGATTCCGCCCCTGAGCGACCACTACACCCGCTCCCACTGCGTCCGCACCCTCGCGACCAGCACCGATGGCCGGCTGCTGGTGGGCACCGAAGGCTATGCCGCGAGCACCGACGGCGAGGACTGGACGCCGCTCGACTTCGACGGGGAGGGCCTCCGCGAAGACGAAGCCCCCACCGTGATGCGGGTCGATGATGCGGGCGCCTTGTGGCTGGGCACCAGCTCGGGTCGCCTGTTCCATGCCGCCTCCAGCGCAGACCATCCGCTGCGGCAGGTGGCCACGCCGCCCGGCACACCTGCCATCTTCGCCATCCTCACCGAGGTGCCCGACCAGCTCCACCTCGGCACCCACGACGGGCTGCGCTCCCGCATCGGGGGCGAGTGGCACACCACCGACTGCGAGGACGGCTTCGCCTGCGGCGTGGTGCGCGACCTCGCCCGGGCCCCCGACGGGGTCATCTGGGCGGCGACCTATGGCGGTGGCCTGGGCTGGTGGACCGAGCGGGCCAGCGGGAGGCTCGAGCGCAAGCGACACGGCCTGCCCGACGCGTTCTTGTCCTCCATCGCCTTTTCGCCCGACCAGCGTCAGATGTGGCTGCACGGCAACCGAGGCCTGCACGCCCTCGACATGTTGGAGCTCGACGAGGTGCGCGCCGGGGGCCTCCAGCGCCTCCATGCCCACCGCGTCCCCCTCGGAGAGGCCAACGGTTGGGCCCGACCGAGCCAGCTCTTCGAGCCGCCCAACGACCTCTGGCTGGTCACGGTCACCGGCCTCGTCCACTTCGACCTGCAGGCCATGGTGGACCGCGCCCCCGCCGGCCGGGTCGACGTGCTCGATGTTCAGGCCGGCCCGGTCAGCATCCGCCCCGATGGCGGCGTCGTCGACCTCAGCATCGAGAATGGTCGTGACGTCACCATCCGCTACTCCACGCCGGTGCTCGGTCCGAGCCAGCTGGCTCGCTTCCGATACCGCCTGCGCAAGGCCAGCTCCCAGCCGGAGCAGGTGGCCTTCTCGGTCCCCACGGCGCGCACCGAGGTGTCCTACGCCGGCCTCGATCCCGGCAGCCACGTCTTCGAGGTCCAGACCGTCGGCCCCGAAGGCATCGGTGGACCGGTCGCCTCCATCGACCTGAACGTCGAGCCCGAGTGGTACGAGCACCCTCTGCTCGCAGTGGCCGCAGTGCTCGCCCTCGTCGCCGGTCTCGGTGGGCTGGCCCTGCTGCGGGTCCGCTCGGTGGAAGCCCGCAACACGACTCTGCGCCGTGAGGTGGAGGCGCGGCGCGTGGTCGAGCAGCGCATCGACGAGCAGCGCCAGTACTACCGGCAGATCTTCGACTCCGCGGGCAACGCCTTCCTCCTGTTCGATGCCCGCGCCTTGTGCGTCGACGTCAACCGCGAGGCCTGCAACCTCTTCGCCGCCGACTCCCAGGCCCTGGTCGGCCGCAGCCCCTCCGAGCTCGGCCTCGACGGCACCGGCGCTGGCACCGGCGGCAGCCACGCCCGTTGCAAGCGGCCCGACGGCAGCACCTTCCCGGCACGGGTGGTCACCGCCACCTTCTCCATCAACGACCAGCGCCACTTCCTCATCTCGGTCATCGACCTGTCCGAGCTCATCGACGAACGCGAAGCCCGCGAGCGCCTCCGCGAGCAGCTCCAGGTGGCCCGCCGGGTGGAGGCCTTCGGTCGCCTGGCCGGCGGCGTTGCACACGACATGAACAACGTCATCACGGCCATTCTCGGCTATGCCAGCCTGCTGGCAGACGCCGCCCGCGACGACCCCGCCACCGTCGAGGAGAGCGCCCACGAGATCCTTCAGAGCGCCCATCGGGGCAGCCGACTCGTGCGCCGGATGCTCGCTTTCGGGCGCCACGACGCCGACAGCCTGGAGCTCCTCGACGTCAGCCGGGTGCTGCGCCACCTCGAGCGCCTGCTCAAGCAGCTGCTCCCCGAGGACGTCGAGCTGGTCATCCGCGGCGCCCCGGTCCCCACCGTGCGCCTGTCCGCCACGGGGCTCGAGCAGATCATCCTCAACCTGGTCGTCAACGCCTCCGACGCCATGCCGCGGGGAGGCCGGGTGTCGGTCACCGTGCATGCCGAGGGCCGCGAGGTGCTGCTCACCGTCACCGACCAGGGCACCGGCATCCCCGCCGACATTCTCGAGAAGGTCTTCGAGCCCTTCTTCACCACGAAGACCGCGGGCAGGGGCACCGGCCTCGGACTGGCCACCGTCAAAGACATCGTCGAGCAGGCCGGCGGCTCCCTCACCATCGACAGCGAGGTCGGCCGCGGCACCTCGGTCCGGGTGCGGCTCCCAGCAGAGGTCGCCGAGCCCGCCCCCGACCCGAGCAGCCTCCGCGAGTCCTCGTCCGAGCCCCCGGCTGTGCTCGGCGCCGGTCGGCGGCTGCTGGTGGTCGACGACAACGAGCATGTCCTCAAGGCACTCCACGGTCCCCTCACCCGCGCGGGCTTCGAGGTCGTCGGCTTCTCCCAGCCGGAGCGGGCGCTCGCCTGGTTCCTTGCCGAGAAGGGTCAGGTGGACGGCATCATCTCCGACGTGGTGATGCCCGGCTTGAACGGTCGGCAGCTCGTCGACGCCATGCACCGCGCCCATCCGGCGGTCCCGGTCCTGTTCGTGTCGGGCTACACCGAGGAGGTGGTGCTGCGACGGGGGGTCGACGGAAACGTGGAGAACCTGCTGGTCAAGCCCTTTTCCAGCTCCGAACTGCTCCGTCAGATCGCGGGTGTGCTGGGGGACGAGCGGCAGCAGAGGTAGCTCAGGGGGACGTCCACACCGCGCTGTCCTCCGCGCGCAGAGACGGCGGACCGAAGGCGTCGGCGACCCGGTCGACGTAGGGCTCGGACACGACCAGCAGGGCGACCCCGGCGGGCCACTCCACCGCCGAGGGCGCCGGCGCGGAGTCGGGCGCGACAAGAGAAGCCAGGAAGCGCCCGGAGTCCGTGCGGCTGTAGGCAGGGGGCAGACCGGGTCGGTTCGGGTCGAGCAGGAGCGGGCGCTGGTGGATTCTCTGGTCGTAGAGCGGACGCTGGAAGTGGATGCCGGGACCCGCGGCGGGAAGCTGAAGGACGGCCCCTTCCGGAAGGGCCGCGAAGTCGGGAAGGGTGTAGACCCCGAGCGGACGGGCATCTGCGGTGGGCAGCGGCGTGGGAACGGGACCCAGCAGGGCGAGGTCCACCACAACCACCGCCAGCACCGCTCCCCGCCCCCACGGACGCCCCCAGCGGCGGGTCACCTGTCGGGCCCCACGGGCCGCCAGCACCGACAGAGCGACCGCCCCCAACATCAACAGCCGGCCGTGGTGGTTGATGAGCTCTCCGAATGGCAGCCAGCCGAGGGCCACCGCCGGTCCCTCCATCCCGAGCGGCTGGCCCATCCATGACAGGTGGGTGCCCGGAGCCACGAGAACCGCCCCGAGCAGCACCAGCCACCAGCGCGAGCGACCGGCGAGCAGTCCCAGCACCACAAGCGACAGGCCGAGGTAGCCCGGATGCATGCGCACGAGGGCATCCCCGGGGTCGACCCGACCGGGCACCCAGAAGCTGGCGAGGTCCACCCCCTTCCACGGGTTGAGGCGCCACAGCGGCTCGAAGCGGGGCACGAAGCCGCCGGAGCGATGGCCGTCCCCACCGAGCCGCGCCCCCTGAAGCAGCGCGGGCGGAATGGCGAGAATACCCGCTGTGACGGCACCCACAGCAAGTCCAACGAGCACCTTCCGACGCTCGGCGCGCCAGGCCATAGCCCCCAGCCCGAGGCCCACCGCCACCACACCGGTCGCCCAGGCGAGCACGAGGCCACAGCTTGCCAGCACCCCCAGACAGGCCCCCCCCAGCACCGCGCGCCGCAGGTCGGGTCGCCCCACGAGTCCGAGCCCGACCGCCGCGAGTCCCAAGGCCAGGTCCTCGGTGAGCCCCGACGCCAGGGTGCCCAGAAAGCTCGGAGCCAGCGCGAGCGCGAGTCCCCCCACCCACGGGTCGCCGTCCTCCTGATGCGCAAGCCAGGCACCTCCCACGAAGGCCCCGAAGACGCCCACCAGCAGCACGAGGTCGTAGGCCGCCACCGCACCGATGAGCCGAGAGAGCACCGCCGCGATGGCTGTGGGCAAGGGGTCGATGACGGGCCACTGCCGGTCGCCGGGCACCCGCTCGCCCGGTCCCGACGGCCAGGCGGGCAGCTCGACCCCATGCCACCACTGCACCCACGCGTGTCCCCACACCTCGCCACCCGACGCGCCCAGCAGGTCGAGCCGGCCGTCGGCGAGCGCCGTCCACCCGAGGCCACCGCCCACCACCAGGGCGACCACCAGTCCCCCGACCAGGAGCATGCGGGGCATTGAAGCGGACCGGTCGATGCATCACCTCGGCGCCGTCCAATAACCCTCGCCAGACCATCGCAGAACTGCACACCAAGCCCCAGGACTGCGGGAGGGTTTCGTGCAGTTCCGCTGGATGGGCCGCGAGAAACCGGTCATCATGGGGGTGCACAGATCCCCGTCCGCGAGGTCCGCATGCTCCCGACCCTCCTCGCCCTGCTCGCCGCCCCCACCGCAGACGCCTTCTGTGGTGCCTACGCCGGTTCAGCAGGCACCGACATCTACAACTCGGTCAGCCAGGTGGCCATCACGCGCCAGGGCAACCGCACCACCCTGTCGGTGGCCAACGACGTGGAGGGGGCGGCCGGCTCCGACTTCGCCCTGCTCATCCCAGTGCCCGAAATTCTCAGCGAAGACGACGTGCATGTGCTCGATCCCGAGGACTTCGACGTGCTCGACGGCTACACCCGGCCGCGCCTCGTCGAGTACACCTGCGACGACTTCGCCCCCACGTACTCCGACCCCTGCATGGACTACGCCGCCTCTGCCGAGGATGGCGGCGACGGCGGCGGCTCCGGCGGCGGAGACTGGGATGAAGGCGACGTGACGGTGGAGGCCGAGTTCATCGTGGGCGAGTACCAGGTGGTGGTGCTGTCCGCCGAGGAGTCGGAGGCCCTGTTCAGCTGGCTCGACGCCGAGGGCTACGCCATCTCCCGCGGCACCGAGGACATGCTCCAGGAGTACCTCGACGCCGGCGCCTACTTCTTCGCTGCAAAGGTCTCCGCCGAGGCCGAGATCGGCGAGGGCGACATGCTGTCCCCGCTGCAGTTCTCCTACGACTCCGAGGTCTTCAGCCTGCCCATCCGAATCGGCACCGCCGCGTCCAAAGGCGTGCAGGACCTCATCGTCTACGCCGTGACCGACTTCGCCGATGGTGCCGTGGGCATCAGCAATTACGACGAGATGTCCTTCGAAGACGAGTGCATGCTCGACAGCACCTTCGAGGAGGACTTCGGCGGCGACCTGGGCGCGTACTACCTCGACCAGTTCGAGTCGGCGTACTTTGCCGAGCCCGGCGCCGACTGGATGACCGAATATGCCTGGGGCAACGGCCACTGCGACCCCTGCACCGGCCAGGAGCCCGACGAGCAGAAGCTCGCCAACCTCGGCTTCGACTACGAGCTGATGGAGTACGGCTACTTCATCACACGCCTGCACCTGCGCTACACCCCCGAGGAGGCCACGCAGGACCCCGTCTTCTACATGACGGGCCGCACCGAGCAGGAGCAGATGCGGTACATCGACTATGTCTACGAGCTCGAAGACCGCTTCCCCATCTGCGGTGTGGGCATGGTGTCCGACCCCGGCACCTGCGCCTACGCACCCAACCCCTACCCAGACGAGTGCCTCGACGACGCCAAGTCCTGGGGCTGGGCCGGTGAGCCTGAAGACGACGAGGTGGGCGAGCTCAAAGGCGGCTGTTCCACCATCGGCGCTACCTCGATGGGCGTGGGCCTGCTGCTCGCGGTGGCGGGCGTGGCACGGCGGCGCGACTGAGCCCTACTTCTTCAGCCCGTGCAGCCACAGCCTCAGATCGACCTCGTGGCGCTGATAGTCGGGGTCGATGTGGTGGCACAGGCGGTAGAAGGCCCGGTCGTGGTCCTTGTGCCGCAGGTGGGCGAGCTCGTGGGCCACAATCATGTAGAGGAAGTCAGCGGGAAGGTCCTTGAACACGCCGCCCACCCGCAGCTCGTTCTTTCGCTTGAGCTTGTTGCCCTGCACACGCACCGCGTAGGTGTGCAGCCCGAGGGCGTTGTGGACCGTGCTGATCTTGTCGCAGTAGCGCACCTTTCCGAGGGGCGGCGAGCTCCTCATGAAGGACCGCTTCATGTCCTGGACGTAGCGGTAGAGTGCGGCGTTGTCGCGCACGTCGTGGGCCTCGGGGTAACGGGCGGCGAGCATGGGGATGAGCTTGCCGTCGGCCTTCAGGGCATCGGCGCGGGCGCGAAAGTCGTCGGGAAAGCCGGCGAGGTAGTCGATGGGACGGGGCTTCATGTCCCATCGATAGCGGGCTGGCTGCGCCCCATCTACCTCAGGTCCCATCCCCATCCGGTTCGGGCTGCAGGTCGCCGCCGGTGATGCGCTCGCTGCGGGTGACGCGGTGGTGCTCGATGTAGACCGCATCCAGGTCGCTCGAGTACAGGGCCGCGAGCGCGTCGACCGGGGTGTCCACGATGGGGTCGCCCTTGAGGTTGAAGGAGGTGTTCAGGAGGACGGGCAGGCCGGTGCGCTCGCCGAATGCGGTGAGCAGCGCATGGAAGAGGGGGTCGGACTCGCGGTGGACCACCTGCACGCGGGCCGAGCCATCCACGTGGGTGACCGCCGCCAGCAGCTCGCGGTGTTCGGGCTTCACGTCCGCGGTCGCGACCATGTGGCGGACGGGCCCCTCCAGCGCGGGGTGGACCTCGAAGTAGTCGTGGACCGCCTCGGCGGTGACGGCCGGGGCGAAGGGACGAAAGGCCTCGCGGAACTTGATGCGGGCGTTGACCCGGTCGCGGGTGTCGGCGCCCCGCGGGTCGGCCAGGATGGACCGGTGACCGAGGGCCCGCGGACCGTACTCGCATGCCCCCTGGAACCACCCGATGACGCCACCGCCTTCGAGGTCGTCGACCGCGCGCACCAGCCGCATGTCGGGGGACAGCGCCTCGCGGGGGGCCCGGAGATCTTCGAGGATGTCGCTGACCTGCTGCTCGGTCCACCTCCGTCCCAGGCCGCAGGCGAAGGCACCCTTCTTGCGCGGGTGTCCGAGAACGTCGTGCCACACCCACAAGGCCGCTCCGAGTGCTCCGCCGGCATCGCCCGCGGCGGGCTGCACCCACACCTTCTCGAAGGGGCCGTCCTCCGCCAGGCGCCGGTTGGCAACCGCATTGAGCGCCACCCCACCCGCGAGGCACAGGTTTGGCAGGTCGAGCCGGGCCTTCGCCGCCTTTGCAACGTGCAGCAGGGCATCTTCGAGCATTCGCTGGGTGCTGGCCGCGATGTCCGCCCACCGTTTGCCTTCGTCGGTGGAGGGGTCGAAGCCCGAGCCCGGAAAGCGTGCGGGTCCCAGCATCGACTCCAGCTTCGGCGTGAAGCTCTCGGTGGGGTGCCAGTGCCAGCAGAAGGCGTCGAGGTCGAGGGTGAAACCACCGCCTTCATCGAGGCGCACGAGCTGCTTCATCTGCTCCATGAAGCGGGGCTCGCCGAAGGCCGCCATGCCCATCACCTTGTACTCGCCTTCGTTGACGGCGAAGCCGAGGTAGGCCGTCATCGCCGAGTAGAACAGGCCCAGCGAGTGGGGAAAGACGACCTCGGAGACCGGGTGGACGTGGGGGGCTTCGGGACGGCCATGCCACAGCGCGGTGGTGGCGGCCTCCCCGACGCCATCGACGGTGAGGATGACGGCCTCGTCAAACGGGCTGGTGAGGAATGCGCTGGCGGCGTGGGAGCGGTGGTGTTCGCTGAACAGCAGCTTCTGCGGGGGCACATGGAAGGTGCGGGCCAGCTCGCCGGCAATCCACATCTTGCGGCCCAGCCACGCCTGCATGGCCCGCGGAAAGGCCCGCCAGGCGCGTGGGAACTCGGCCACCGCGTTGACCAGGATGCGCTGGAACTTTGCCAGCGGCTTTTCGTAGAACACCACCCAGTCGAGGTCTTCGGCGGTGATGCCCGCCTCGGCCAGCGCCCACTCCGCCGCCCGCACCGGCAGCTCCGCATCGTGCTTGATGCGGGTGAAGCGTTCTTCTTGTGCCGCCGCGACCACCACGCCGTCCTTGAGGAGGGCCACCGCAGAGTCGTGAAAGAGGGCAGAGATGCCCAGCACCCAGGTGGCCATCAGCCCTGTGCCCTCGCCAGGGCCATCGGGCTCCGGCCATCAGAGGTGACATCGCGCCAGCCGGGGGCCTCCCGACGGGCCATCAAGCGGAAGGGCGCCACCACCAGCATGTAGAGCAGCGTCATCCACACGCCGGTGACCACATGCCCCACCCGCAGCGAAAAGCGCATCCACGCTTCCCACGGGCGCCGCCAGAACACCTTGCGACGGGCCCAGCTCACCTCGCTGCCGCGGCCTTCTCGGGTGAAGCGCTCCAGCTCGCCGTTGCTGTAGGACACATGGAAGTGCTCGTCCTTGAGGATGACGCCCAGCATCTCGTCGGTCTGGGGATCGAGCACGCCCAGCTCCCGGTACACGCCGAACTGCTCCACCGCCATCGACTCCGAGCGGCAGACGAAGGCCAGGAACTCGAGCTCGCCGTAGCGTTCGAACAGCGGACGGCCATTGACGATGCCGTGGGTCTGCAACGTGCGGGCTTCATCGAGGGCGGCTTTCGAGCGCACCTTGGGGGCGCCGAAGTCCTTGGCCCGCCGAGCGAACAGCCGCGAGTGCCGGGCCTCGTCGAGGGCGTGGATGAAGTACTTGGCCCGCAAGTCGCGGCGGTTTGTGAGCTCGGCCGCCGCGAGCATGTCGACGGAGCTGCCTCGCTCGGTCTCGCTGAAGGACGCCAGGAAGCGACGTTCAGCGCCGGCCCGTGCCCATGCGAGTGGACTGACGAGCTTCAGCCAGGTCTTTCGGGGAGTGCCCATGGGGTGGACCTCGACAGGTGCGCAAGGAGCCAGAGCCTACCACCCCCCTGTCGCCACGCCCGCATGCGTGGCTCAGGTGGTGATGGGGCGCACCGCGCGGCCGAAAAGCCCTTGTCTACGACCTCGCCGATGCGGTGAGGCTGTCGCCCGCCTCCAGCATGCCCACCGAGGCCGACAAGCTCGCGCTCGACCGCTCCAGGGTCTCCTGCAGGTTGCAGAACAGCTCGGAGAACTCCTCACTGGTGGCATGCAGGCGCGAGGTCGCCTCTGCCGCCTCGCAGGACATGGCGTGTACGTCGGCCATCTCGGTCGCAACGCCGTCGAAGTGGGCGGCCACCGAGGTGGTGGTCTCTCCGAGCCCGTCGATTGCCCCCCGCACGTTGGCCACGACCGACTGCAGACCGCCGACCGCCTGGTCGATCTGCCGCACCGCCCCCTGCGTGAGCTGAGACAGCGACTTCACCTCACCTGCGACCACAGTGAAGCCCCGGCCGGCCTCGCCTGCCCGCGCCGCTTCGATGCGGGCATTGAGCGCGAGGATGTTGGTCTGCCGCGACAGCTCCCCGATGGTGTCCAGGATCTCGGAGATGCGCCGGGTCTGGTCGAGCAGCTCCGACATCTGGGCGCGGGCGTGGGCAGCTTGCTCGGATGCAGCCCGCAGGCGAGCCGCCCCTGCATCGGCGTCGGTGCGCACCCGCGTGGCCGACTCCATGAGCTGGTCGAGCTCACCAGCCACCACACCGGTGTCGCGGGCGACGGCCCGGTTGGCCTGACCGGCCTGGCGAAAGCCGAGGTTGATCGACGCCAGCGAGCGACTCTGGTCGGCGAGCACCGTGCGCATGTGCTCGGCGAGCCGGGCCCGCAGCGTCTCGTGGTGTTGGGCCTGCGCCAACGACTCGGCAAGCTGCCTCAGCCAGGCGTCGGTGGCCTCCGAGAGGGGCGGTCCTGCTGCACTTGTCGCGGGATCGAGTCCTGCCATGGTGTCCCCCCTCAGCCCAACAGGTCCATGCCGCACTCGAGCTGGTCGAGCCACGCGAGAAAGTCGCCCACCGCCGCGCCACGGAACAGGCTGCCGTGCTGGGGGACGATGAGGTCGATGTCGAGCTGCCGCACGTTCTTCACGAAGGCGCGGCAGGCCGCATTGCTCGCCATGTAGCGGCGGTGGAAGCCCTCCATGTACGGCAGGTGGCCCTTCAGGTCGTCGACGAACAGCGGACCGCCGTGGGGGGGCAGGTTGGCGCCCAGGTCGCCTGTGAAGAGGATGCGGGCGACCGGGTCGTACAGAGCCAGGTTGCCGGGAGCATGCAAAAAGTGCGCTGGCACGGCGATCAGGGTTCGTCCGCCCAGACTGATCGGACCGCCTTCGTCCGGAATCGCGACGATGCGGTCCGCGGGCACACCACCGAAGTGGGGCACGAAGCGGGTCCAGAGCTGGGACATGTAGAGCTGCGCGCCGGTCACGCGGGCCCACATGGGCGCGGCCGAGCTCACATCGGGGTCCTGGTGGCTGTAGAAGACGACGTCGACGGAGTCCGACGGGGAGAAGCGGGCGAGGTTGGACACTGCCCGCGCAAAGTCGAGCACCGAGCCCGGGTCGAGCAGGGCCGAGCGCCCTCCCGCCTGGACCAGGAACTGATTGGCGGCCACCTCATCTCCGGCGTCGGCGTCGGCACCCAGCCAGATCCAGCGATGGTCGCCCCGCTCGAACAGCGTCACCGGCTCGGGACCGGCGACTGGGTCGAGCGGCGAGGTGCTGACTTCGTCCACAATGGCCTCGGGATGAACCATCTGATCCTCGTGATGCATGCCCACCTCTCTCCGGGGTTGTGGTCGACCCTTCGGACCCTGAGAGGCGAATGGAGCGGACAGCCTCTCCAACATGATCTGGCGCAGGTCGATGCCCTGGCTTCGGCGCCTGCCAGGCTGGATCGGCCCCCGTGCTACCGTGGCTGCCACGCCTGGATTCCCCATGTCAGAAACCTGTTCTCTCCACCTGCGCGCCGGCCTCGTCGCGCTCCTGTCGAGCTGGCCCGCTCAGGCGCTGGCGGGCGGTGTCCTGGTGCGCCTCGACGCGGACCGCGAGCTCGAAGGCGATGTGGTGGTGGTGCTTCGGCCCGCTTCGGGGGACCCCGAGGAGGTCGGCCTGCAAGACGATGGCACCCAGCCCGACGTCACGGCGGGAGACGGCATGTGGGCGGGCGCGGCCTACCTGCCGCATGCCGAGGTGGACGTCGAGGTGCGCATCGGCGACGACACCTTCCCGGGCGGCACCGCCACATGGTCCGACGCCGGCATCCCCCGCGACCTCGACCTGTCCCTGCAGGCCGGCACGCTGCTGGTGAACGCCCGCGAGGCCAACCCCCACGGCGAGGGCAACGGACCCTCCTCCGATGCCCCAGGTCCGGACGGCGGAAGCGGAAACAGCAGCAGCAGCGCCAAGAAGCCGACGGACCGAGGGGACGAGGCGAGCGGTGGGCTGTTCATGATTGCGGGCGGCGGCATGGCGCTGTTGGTGCTCGCCCTCGTGATGTGGAGCGGACGTGGCCGGACCCCACGGGAAAAGCGCCCCAGCACCGGTCTGCAGCTCCAGCCACCCGGTGGATTCGCCGGTCCCCTGTCCCCCAGCCTGGTGGACGGACTCACCTACTGGACCCTTCCCGAGTCCGACCCCGCCGGCGCGCTTCGAGCTGTGGTCCGTCGACTCGCGGAGCACCACAGCGTGCTCGTGGTGGGCTCGGCGCTGCCCGACAGGCTCGGCGCCCCCGGGGCCGCGGTCTTCACCACCGCACCCGACAAGGCGCGGCGAATCGGCGACTACCTCGAAGCCCTCCACAAGCCCAGGCGGCGGCGCGCCGTGGTGGTCTTCTACGGCGTCGAGCAGGATGCGGAGGCCTGGGCCGAGCAGGACGACGAGCTGCCCATCGGCTCGGGTGGCGTGGCTCTGCTGGCGCGCTCGGGCAGCGGGCCGGACCCCTCCCACGACATCGAGCTGGCCGACGACCGCGGCTGGCGGGTCCGAAAGCGCGGCACCGACGACCACTTCGCGCTCTCGGCTTCTACCCCCTGAACCCGGCCTTCCCTGGCTGTGGTAGATCTGAACGTCCGCCCCCGACCGAGGCGACGAGGCTGCATCCCCCATGACCGCACTGTCTGCCCTCCTCCTCGCCACGACCTTGCTGTCGTCCCCGCCCTCGCTGGCCCAGGGCGGCCCCCCACCACTGCCCAACCCGACCACCAGCCCCGGCGAGCCCCCGCCCCCTGGCGACGGTCCGCCACCGACCGAAGGCGGGTCGGCCGCTCCCCCGCCGACCGGCGCAGAGGGCGCGCCCACACCCGATGACCCGGGCCCCTCCGCCGGTGGCACGCCAAGCCCCCTGCCGTCCGCACCTCCGGTGACCACGGGCCGCACCAGCCGCGACTCCGGCGGCGCCGGCCTCTACCTCGGTGTGGGCGCCGCGCTCTTTCTCCTCCTCGGCGTGGTCTGGGTGTGGTCCCGGGGTCGCGAGGAGGTCGACGCACCGCTGCCCACCGCCCTCACCCGCCTGCCCGAGCCACCCCTGCTGGGCGCTCCATTGCCGTCGCTGAGCGATGGCCTGCAGGTCTGGACCGTCGAAGACGCAGACAAGAACGACCTGCTGGCAGACGTGCTCAGCACTCTGGCCCGAAGCCATCGCGTGCTGGTCGTGTGCGCCTCCCACATCCAGCTCCCCCGTGTGGCCGGCGGCCCTGTCTTCCGGGTCGACGGCATGCGCCCGGCCCACCTCGAAGACCCCGTCCACCTGCTCGACGAAGACGGCGGTCGCCCGGTGTGTGTGCTGCTGGTGCCCCCCGCCGGCACCGAGGCAGCCGTCCCTGAATTCGCCGACGTCCTGCCACCCCAGGTCGGCGGCGTGGTGCTCAGCTCGGCCGCTGCAGCCATTCCCCTCCCCCAGGTGAAGATCACCCGCACCGACCACGGCTGGACCCTGTCCAACGACGCCGGCAGCCTCACCGTGTCCCGCGACGCCGGCGGCTGCCTCACCCACGCCGGGACGTCCGCCGCGTGAGCCGTCGCCGCCGGATGTCGCGCAGGCCTCAGCGGAAGCCCGCACGTCCGCCGGTGTGGATGCGGGCTGCAGGTGGACTCGCCATCGCGGGCGCTGTGCTGCTCTTTGCCGAGGGGGCCGCCCGCTTCGCCGGTCCGCAGATCCCCGAGTGGCAAGGTGCCGACCAGGGCTCCGTGGTGATGGGCGGACACCCCACCCGACTGTGGGGCATGAATACCGGCGAGCGCCAGGTGGGCAGCGTGCGGGCCTTCATCAACGACCGCGGACTCCGCGGCAGGCTGCCCGAGCTGCCCCGTCCCGAGGGCCGCCACCGCATCATGCTGGTGGGCGACTCCACCTTCTTCGGCCACGGCATCGCCGACGACGAGACCATCATCGCCCGCACCGCCGCGCTGTACGCCGAGCAGGGGCTCGATGTGGATGCCGTCAACGGGGGCATTCCCGGCTACTCCACCGATCAGACCCGCCTGCTGATGGACGAGGTCGGCTGGGACCTCGAGCCCACCTTGCTGCTCATCGGCAACCTGTGGAGCGACAACAACTTCGACCACTTCCGCGACGCCGACCTGCTCCGCACCCGCAAGCTCTGGATGGAGAATCCCCTGTCGCGCTCGTCGCTGTTCCTGGTGGTGGCCTCGGTGCTCGACGGCTTCGGGGCCGAGTCCGACGCCCGGGTGGTCACCTGGATGCGCACCGCCGAGCTCCCCGACCATGGGGTCCGCCGCGTGCCGCTTCAGGCCTACGCCCACAACCTCGACGCCATGGTCAGACAGGCGGCTGCGCGCGGCATCCAGGCCGGCATCGTGTCCCCCGTGAACCGCCAGATGTCCGAAGGGGTGGTCATTCCCAACGTGGCCTGGGACCCCTTCTTCGACGCCCAGGCGGCGGTCGCACGCCACCACAACATCCCGCACATCCGGCTGGCCCCCACCATCATCGAGGCCGCCAAGACGCACGGCGGGGCCGACCTCTACCTCGACGAGATGCACCCCACGCCGCTGGGGGCCACCTACTTCGCGCGCGGACTCCACCAAGGCCTCACCGACTGGGGATGGCCCGACACGCCGGCACTCGCCCAAGGCGGTCCCTTCGACCCTTCCGGACTGGAGGACTTCGTCAAAGGCGGCGTGCCGCTCACAGTCAACGAGCTGTCGCCTCAAGCCAACCTCTACCCGAACGCCGGCCACCAGAAGCGGGCCTCTGCAGACGGCCAGGACAAGCCCAAGGCCGAGGCCTACTGGGAGGTGGCCGGCAAGGTGGTGGGCGCGCCAGCCAAGGTCAACATCACGGTCACCACGGCCCAAGGCAAGACTCTCAACAGCGTGGCCCTCGACGGCACCGACAGCTTCGCCCTGAAGGTGCCCGTGTCCACCACCCTCGCCAAGGTGATGGCAAGCCTGCCCAACGGACGCAGCGTGTCTGCAGACTGCTTCCAGGGCTGTGATGCCATCACCCTGCGCTTCGAGTAGAGCCGCGGCTCACTTCGAGACATCTACGGCCACGAATGCCTCCATCGAACCTCCGGTCGAGGGGTAGTACAGGGAGTTGCCCTCCCCCTGGATGGTCTCGCCAGCCGTGCCCCGGATGGTGGCCTGTTCCCAGCCCCGCTCCTCGGTCTCGAAGGACAGGTTCGCCTGGAGTGTGAAGGTGCCATCCTCGGCCACATCGCCGGTGACGTCCACCTCGAACTCCTCTCCCTCCGCCGGACCCCACAAGATGGTGCAGCCGCCGCTGCCGCTGAACACCCCATCGTTGTCTACCGAGGAGAACAGGCTCCCGCTGCAGTAGGGCGCGGTCTCCCAGTCGGCCTCCCAGGCGGTGTGGCCGTGGACCTCCCCGTTCCAGGCGCCGCCGAAGGGGTGGGTGAGCGTGCTGCCCTGTTCTGCGGAGTCTTCGCCTTTGCCGCTGCAGGCCACGAGGGCGAACAGACCAATCATCCATCGATTCTGCATTGTCCAACCTTCACGTCTCAACACTTCTTGGACGCCCCACGAGGCTACAAGGCAAGCTGTCAACGGGATGTGGAACCTGCGCGATGCCCACCCGGATATGGCCCATGCCTCGCCCAGGAGCCGCCATGCCCACCCCTCCAGAGCCCGCCATCACCCTGCCCGCTGGCGCCTCGATGGCCGACTATCAGCGGTACATCCACGATCTGGAGCAGACGCACGGCTGGCTGTCGGTCGACCTCGTCCACAACTGCTTTCTGATGGGCGAGGAGGTGGGCGAGCTGTTCAAGGCGGTGCGCAAGGTCAACCGTCTGTTCGAGGAAGGACGAACCGCGTCCGATGACGACGCGAAGGCGGCGCGGGTGGCCCATGTGGGAGAGGAGCTGGTCGACGTCCTCAACTACCTGCTCGCCATCGCCAACCGCCTCGACATCGACGTGGAGCAGGCCTTTCGCGACAAGAACGCGCTGAACCAGACCCGCACCTGGAGCTGAGCGGAGCCGGTCGCGGACGTAACGACAGGCCCGGGCCTCCCTTGTTCATCGGCACCCCCCATCGAGGAAGGTGCCCATGTCCCCGCTGCTCGTCTTTGCTGTCATTCCCCACACCGCCCAGGCAGGCACCGTCGAGAACACCCTGTCTGCCTTCGTCGCAGACGAGCAGGGCTATGCGACCGAGCTTCCCGCCGCCGGGCTCTCCGCCAAGGTGGGCGCCGAACACACCTTCCTCGCCGGTCGGGCCGGCCTCGGAGGCATTGGCATCCGGCTGGCGAAGGTGGACCTCGGAGCGGGCCTGGAGGACGTGCTTCCCGCCGCTCCCCGCACGCTGTCCTGTGCGCCCGTGCCTCTTGCGGACCCCGCCGGCGACTGCATCCCAGCTGTGCAGCGGGACCTCGGGCTGGTCCAGGAGTGGTGGCAGGCGCCCGTCGACGGGATCCAGCAGGGGTGGACCATCGAAGCTGCCGGGGAGCAGGTCATTCTCGACGTTCGATTGGACGGCGCCGTCGTGGTCGAGGTGGACGGGCTCGACGCCTGGGTGACCGACGAGACGGGCCGCGACTGGACGGTCTCGGGCATCGCCGCCTGGGACGCCAACGGCACTGTGTTGCCCATCACCGTGTCTGCAATGGACCAGCCAGGCATCCGCTTGTCAGTCGACACGACCGATGCGCGCTTCCCGGTCACCGTCGACCCCATCTACAGCACGGCCGATGCCACCCTCTCGGGCGACTCTGCATCGGACTTCTACGGCGTGTCGGTGGATGGGGCGGGCGACATCAACGGCGACGGCTTCGACGATCTGGTGGTCGGCGGCAACCGAGCGGACAGCTACGTGGGCAGGGCCTGGGTCTACTACGGCTCGGCCTCCGGCCTGTCGACGACCGCCGACCACACCTTGTCCCCTCCGACCACCGGCCAGTTTGGATTCGACGTGGCCGGACTCGGGGACATCGACGGCGATGGCTACCCCGAGGTCGGCGTAGGCGCGCCCTTCACGGACAGTCGGCGCGGCGCGGTCTACATCTACTCCGGCAGCGCCACCGGACTCGACACCACACCCACCATCGTGCCCGGCCCCGTGTCCGGCGGCTACTTCGGGCTCGCGCTGGATGGCGGTGACGTCAATGCCGATGGCTACGCCGATCTGGTGGCTTCGTCCTACTGCTATTCGGGCTGCACGGGCCGGGTCTACGTCTTCGAAGGCAGCGCGTCGGGACTCGCCAGCTCCCCATCCACCACGCTCACCGGCCCCCACTCCACGTCCTACTACGGCCAGGCCCTCGCGAGCGGCGGCGACATCAACGGAGACGGCTACGACGACGTGGCCATCGGTGCCTACGGTGCGAACAGCGACCACGGCCAGCTCTCCCTCCACCTCGGCAGCGCCACGGGGCTGAAGACCACCGCCCACGACACCCTCACCGGCAGCTCGGGCCAGTACCTCGCGCGCGGCGTGGCCATGGGCGGCGACCTGAACGCCGATGGCTACGATGAGGTGGCCTGGTCGACCGGCCTTGGCGGCGGCGCGGTGCATGTGTCCCTCGGCACCCCGAGCGGCCCTGACCTGGGCGCCCCCCTCTCGCTGTCCGGCGGCTGGATGGGCCTGTCCACCGTGATTCGCGACGACTCCGACGGCGACGGCTACGGCGAGCTGCTGGTCGGCGAGCCCAGCGGCGGCACGGTGCGCATCCATCCCGGAGATGCCAGCGGGCTGTCCCTCACCGCCCAGAGCACGCTGTCTGGGAGCGGGGGGGCGGGCTACTACGGCACCGCGGTGGCCGACGCAGGTGACCTGAACGGCGATGGCATCGGCGATGTCGCGGTGGGCGCACCCGGCGAGGCGAGCACGGGACAGGTCCACATCTACCTGGGCTACGCCGACCTCGACCTCGATGGACTGCCGGCGGACGAGGACTGCGACGACACCGATCCCGACCTCGGCCCGGAGCTCCCAGGCTTCATGGACGCCGACGGGGACGGCTTCGGCGACGGCAGCACCCACCTGTACGGCTGCCCCGGGGACCCCGCGTGGACCGACGTGGACGGCGACTGCGACGACGACGATGCGGCCACCTTCCCGGGCGCACCCGAGGTCGTCGGCGACGGGGTGGACCAGAGCTGCGACGGCGTGGAGGAGTGCTTCGTGGACGCCGACGACGACGGCCACGCGACCACCGACGCCATCACCGCCCTGTCCCTCGACACCACCTGCGACGCAGCCGGTCTCGCAGACGCCTCGGCCCCCGCAGACGACTGTGACGACAGCGACCCCGACACCTTCCCCGGCGCCACCGACATTCCTGGCGACGGCATCGACCAGGACTGCGACGGCGCAGACGCCCAGGACAGCGACACAGGCGACACAGGCATCGATGACACGGGCCAGGGCGACACCGGAACCGGCACAGGAGGCACCGACAAGGGCACCGGCTGCAGCACGGTGGGCGGCGCGGGCTGGCTCGCAAGCGGCTGGCTCGCCATTGTGGGCCTCCTCGGGGCCCGGCGCCGGGACGCAGGCATCCAGTAGACTGGGTGGATGCCGAAGACCGTCTGGAACTGGGCCCGCACCGCACGCTGCAGGCCCGTCGACATCGAGGTCCCCCGCGATGAGGCGGAGGTCGCCGAGCTGGTGGCCCGGTCGACGGCAAACCGGCGCAAGGTGCGGGTCATCGGGGCCGGACACTCCTGGAGTGCGGCGGCGATGTCCGACGATGTGCTGGTTCGCCTCGACCGACTTGCGGGCATCCAGCACATCGACGGAACCCGCGTGACCGTGGGGGCCGGCACCTCGATCGACGCCCTCGACCTCGCCCTGCACACGCGGGGCCTCGCGCTGTCCAACCTGGGCTCCATCGGCGCGCAGAGCATTGCGGGCGCCATCTCCACCGGGACCCACGGCAGCGGCAGAGGACACGGTGTGCTGGCCACACAGGTGGAGGCCCTGCGGCTCGTCTGTGCGGATGGCAGCATCCGCACTCTGTCCGCCAGCGCGCAGCCAGCCCTGTTCGACCAGGCCCGCATCGGTCTCGGCAGCCTCGGCATCATCACCCAGCTTGTCTTGCGTTGTGTGCCCGCCTTTCGACTCAAGGTGACCGCCCGTCCGCTCCCCATTCAAGACGCCGTCGAGCAGGCCGTCTCGCTGGCCGACAGCTCGGAGTTCTCCAAGGTGTGGTGGCTGCCCCACACCGACCGCGCCGTGCTCTACACAGCCGAACGCACCGACGCGCCACGACAGCCCGCCCCCACCGCCGACTGGCTCGACGCGCATGTGGTCAACCCCTGGGTCTTCAGCGGCCTTGTACGCCTCGGCGACCACCTTCCCTGCGCAGTTCCCCGCATCAACCGGCTCATCTCCGCAGCCTACTTCCAGCCCTCGGCGCGCGTGGAGGACAGCTTTCGGGCGCTGCACCTCGCCATGCCGCCCGTGCACCGGGAGACCGAGTGGGCACTCCCCATCGAGCGGGCTTCCGAGACCCTCGCAGGGGTGCGAGACATCATCGAAGACCGCGGTCTCAAGGTCAATTTCATTGTGGAGCTGCGCTATGTGAAGGGCGACGGGCTGCCGCTGAGCCCAGCGCAGCGCAGCGATGGCGACGTCTGCTACATCGGTGGCTACACCGGCCAGGGTGCAGATGCGGAGCCCTACATGGACGCCGTCGAGGACATGGCAGCCTGGATGGGTGGCCGCCCACATTGGGGCAAGCGCTTCCGGTTGTCGGCAGAACAGCTGCGTTCCCGCTACCCCGACTGGGACGCCTTCTTGCAGACGCGAGCGGCGCTCGACCCCACTGGCACCTTCGTCAGCCCCTTCGCCCGGCGGGTGTTCGGCCTGTAGCCCCCGTGCTGACGGGCCTTGGGCTCACCGAGCGCCCGACACCACGGTGGCCACGCCGCCTTCGATGCGAAGCTCCACGCTGAAGATGTGCCCGGGGTCGCCGCGCTCGGCGAGTGTCGCCTGCATCAGCGCGGGGTCGGGCACCACCTCGAGCTCCTGCTCGCCCGCCGGGGTGCGCACGGTGATGGGGGCGTGCAGGTCGAGCATGTGGTGGTTGAGGCGCACCCTGAAGTCGCCCTGCTCGTCGGTGTGTACGGTGATCGAGTTGTCTTGGGCATCGTGGCTCACATCGAGCAGCCCCGCCGTCGAGGCGTCGACCGCCAGCCAATACAAGGAGAGCTGGCGGCCGTCCCGCTCGGCGCTGTGTTCGGGCTCCCACACCACCCGGCCAGGGTAGGGCGCTCGGGTGCGGGGGTCGAGCCACTTCACAGCATTGGTGTCGAGCTCCGTGCTGTCGCGGTTGCCGTCTTCGATCCAGGCGTCGTAGTCGACAATCACAGGGAACAGGCTGCCGTCGGCGGCCCGGTCGCTCCAAGGCGCGTTGTGGTGGCCGTCCTTGTGTAGGAACAAGGTATGGGTGTACATCCCGGCGTGGGCGTCGGCCCGGTCGTCGAGCTGCTGCGTGTAGCGAACGGCCTCGAGGTGACGGTCGTAGGCGGTGTCCAGCTCCCCCATCTGGACGAGGAAGGGGACATTCGCGAGGTTGGTGGCCGGCATGCCGTTGGGGTGTCCGGCCGACATGTTGGCTGCAGCGAAGCGGTCGGCCATCCGAGGGACGACCTGGTACACGCCGTCGCCGCCAGCCGAAAAGCCCAGCAGGTAGACGCGGTCGGGGTCGACGCCCTCCTGAACCACCATCCGCTCGATGAGCCGGTCGTAGAGCAGGTAGGACGCCTCATCGAAGTGGAGGTTCCACTCGTTGGTGATGCCACGCGGGGCAACGTAGATGCCCTCGGACACGCTGGACCGGTAGTATCGCTGCATGGCCTCCCACTGGTCGTCGTTGACCTCGGCCGGGGCCCCACCACCCCCGTGCAGGGCGATGTAGAGCGGCACAGCCCCCGTGGCATCGCCCAGGCGCTCCACGGTGTAGCGCATGGTCGCGGCCTCGCTGGTGACCGTCTGTTCGTGTCGAACGTTGGCCTCGGTCGAGGTCTTCCAGTCGTCGGGGGCCTCCGCCAGCCAGGCCTGCCACAGCTCGGCCTCTACGGCATCGAGGTCGAGGCGGGAGCCCGAGTCGGTGCTCCGCCCCGAGTCGGCGTCGACGGTCGCGGACTTCTGGCGGGCCGCACAGCCCACGACGGACACTGCCAACACAGTCCACACCGCTTCCGCACTCGACCTGCGCATCCGAACCGCCTCTCTGCACCCTCGTGGTTGAACAGACATCCAGCTCACACGGGATTGCAGCGCGTGGTGTCACCAAGAGTCAACGGGAGACTCATCGACTGCAGGCACGCCCAGCTGAACCGATCCCCCGCCCGGGATGTGGTGACCCCGGAGCCCCTTCGATGCCCCCTGTCCAGCACGCGCTCCGAGCGCGACCGATGCATGGCCTGTCGACCTGGACAGAGCTGCCTCCGTCGACCCGTGCCGCCACGGCCGTCCGCCTGTCGGGGCTCGTCGATACTCGCGTGCTGGACCTCATCCTCGTCGACACCTGGGTGATGCTTCACCAGCTTGGACTCCACGCGGTGGTGTCCGCCCGGGTCAAGTCCCCCGAGAGCGTGGCGGCCAAGGCCCAGCGCAAGGGCATCGCGCCGGAGTCCGTGCTGGACCGGCTGGCGCTGCGCATACGTGTACATGAGATCAACGACTGCTACGACATCTTCGACCAGATCTGCCAGCGGTGGTCCCCCGTTGAAGGCAGCCAGGACGACTACATCGCGGCGCCGAAGGCCAATGGCTACCAGTCGCTGCACACCGCGGTACACACCCCCTTCGGCGCGGTCGAGTTCCAGGTGCGCACCCACGAGATGCACCAGCATGCCGAGGCCGGCGGCGCGTCCCACGAGGCGTACAAGGCGATGATGCAGGCGGCCTGAGCTGCGTCTCGAAGTCCGCGGGGGACTTGACCGGCTGCGGGGTCCCCTGCTACACACCGGACATGACTGACAGTCAGTCACCACCTGCTGCCGACCGGCGAACCCAGCTCCTGGGCATCGCCCGGCGTCGCTTCACGGCCGATGGCTACGGCAAGACGCCGGTGTCCGCCATCGTCCGGGAGGCCGGGGTCGCCCAGGGCACCTTCTACCTGTACTTCAAGAACAAGCAGGCCCTGCTCACCGAGCTGCGCCGCGAGGTCTTCCGCGACTACGTGTCGACCCTGCGCAAGCAGGCCGCCCGACCCTGCCCCGCAGACGAGCGGCTGGCCCGCGTGGCGACCGCAATGGTCGCAGCCGTGTCCCGCAACCTCGACCTGGAGCGGGTCTTCCGGCTTGCAGAGTCGGCGGAGGAGACCCTGAGGGTGGCCCGAGAGGGGCGTCGACGGTTGGCGATGGTGGCCGAGGAATTCCTCCAAGATGGCGTCGACGAGGGCATCTTCCGCGTCACAGACCCGCACCGCACCGCGGGCTTCGTCATCACCCTCTACGACCACATCCTCTACGAGGCCTGGGTCTACGCCCCGGCCGACATCGATGCCGTCCACACCGCCAGCCTGCGCTTCGTGCTGCAAGGCGTGGGGGTGTCGCCCGAGCGGGTCGATGCACTGGTCGCGGCAAGCGCCGGCTGGAGACGAGCATGAGCATCCTGTCGAGTCGTGTCGACACGCGTTCCCCCGAGTTCGCCGAGCGGCGGGCGTCGATGTTGGCCCTCGTGGACGAGTTCCAGGAGATGGAGGCCGGCGTCCGGTCCCACGGCGAGCGCGCGCGCGGCAAGTACGTCAAGCGCAAGCAGCTCATGCCCCGGGAGCGGGTGCAGCGCCTGCTCGACCCCGGCACCCCGTTCGTGGAGCTGTCCACACTCGCGGGCACCCACATGCACGACGACAACGGTGGAAAGACGCTCGCCGGCGGGGGCAACATCGTGGGGGTGGGCTTCGTGTCGGGCGTGCGCTGCCTCGTGAGCGCCAACGACTCGGCCATCAAGGGCGGGGCCATCACGCCGATGGGACTGCGCAAGACGCTGCGGGCACAAGAGGTCGCCCTGCGGGAGCGGCTGCCGGTCGTGTCGATGGTGGAGAGTGCGGGCGCCAACCTGCTCTACCAGTCGGAGATCTTCGTCGACGGCGGCAAGGTGTTCGCCAACATGGCCCGGCTGTCGGCCGCGGGCATTCCCCAGATCACCGTGGTGCACGGTTCTTCCACTGCCGGTGGCGCCTACATGCCCGGCCTGTCCGACTACGTCATTGCGGTGAAGGAGCGCGCAAAGATCTTCCTGGCCGGTCCGCCGCTCGTGAAGGCTGCATTGGGTCAAGACGCCGAAGAAGAGGAGCTGGGTGGAGCCGCCATGCACGCCGAGGTGTCCGGCACTGTGGAGTACCTCGCCGAAGACGACGTCCACGCCATCCACCTCGCCCGTCAGGTGGTCGACACCCTCGGCTGGAACGACGACTGCCCGCCCCGCCCCCAGGCCACGGTCCGTCCCCCCCGATACAGCCCCGATGAGTTGTGTGGGGTCGTGCCCACCGACTCCCGACAGCCCTACGATGTCCACGAGGTCATCTGTCGACTCGTCGACGACTCCCGCTTTCTGGCGTTCAAGGCCGGGTTCGGGTCCAACACGGTCTGCGGACACGCCCGCATCGACGGCCAGAAGGTGGGCATCCTCGGCAACAACGGTCCCATCTTCCCCCAAGGCAGCGTGAAGGCGGCCCAGTTCATCCAGCTCTGCCAGCAATCCAACACTCCGCTGGTCTTCTTGATGAACACCACGGGCTACATGGTGGGCAAGGAAGCCGAGCAGGCGGGGGCGGTCAAGCACGGCGCCAAGATGATTCAGGCGGTGGCCAACACAAGCCTCCCCAAGATCACCATTGTATTGGGTGGTGCCTACGGTGCCGGCAACTACGGCATGTGCGGCCGAGCCTACGACCCCGACTTCATCTTTTCGTGGCCCACCGCCAAGGTGGCTGTGATGGGCGGCGAGCAGGCCGCCACGGTGATGAAGATGATCACACGCGCCAAGTTCGCCAGAAAGGGCCTGCCCGTCATGGAAGAGGTGCTGGAGCACATGGCGGGCGAGGTGCGCGACAAGCTCAACCGAGAGGCCACCGCACTGTTCGCCACCGCCCGCATCTGGGACGACGGCGTCATCGACCCCCGCGACACCCGCGCCGTGTTGGCCTTCTGCCTGAAGACCTGCACGGAGGCCCGTCGCCGCACTCTGCACCCCAGCAGCTTTGGCGTCGCGCGCGGCTGAGCTGGCGTCCGACCGCGAATCAACCGACACAAGGGAGCCCCCATGGAGTGGACCGAAGAACACCGCATGCTGCGACAGACCGTCGCGAAGTTCGTCGAAAACGAGATCAACCCCTTCATCGACGAGTGGGAGGAGGCCGGCATCTTCCCCGCCCGCGAGCTGTTCAAGAAGGCCGGCGACCTCGGGCTGCTCGGCCTCTGCAAGCCAGAAGAGTACGGCGGCATGGGCCTCGACTACTCCTTTTCGGTCGCGGCTGCAGAGGAGCTCGGGCGCTGCACCGCCGGCGGCGTCCCCATGGCGATGGGCGTGCAGACCGACATGGCCACCCCCGCGCTCGCACGCTTCGGCTCCGATGCGCTGCGCAAGGAATTCCTCGCCCCGGCCATCGCCGGCGAGCAGGTGGTCTGTCTCGGGGTGTCGGAGGCCGTCGCCGGCTCCGATGTGGCGCGCATCCAGACCAAGGCGGTGAGCGACGGCGACGACTACATCGTCAACGGCTCCAAGCTGTGGATCACGAGCGGCATGCAGGCGGACTGGATGTGCGCGCTCGTGAACACCTCCGATGGCCACCCGCACATGAACAAGTCGCTGCTGGTGATTCCGATGGACACCCCCGGGGTGGTGCGGGCCCGCAAGCTCAACAAGCTCGGTATGTTGTGCAGCGACACCGCCGAGATCTACTTCGACAATGTGCGGGTGCCCAAGCGGTACCGCATCGGCGACGAAGGGGCCGGCTTCTTCATGCAGATGCTCCAGTTCCAGGAGGAGCGGCTGTGGGCGGGGGCCAATGTGTTGCGCGGACTCGAGCGCGCCATCGAGCTCACCATCGAACAGACCCGTGGGCGCAAGGCCTTCGGCAAGTCCATCCTCGACAACCAGGTGGTGCACTACCGCCTCGCAGAGCTGTCCACCGAGGTCGAGGCCCTGCGCTCGCTCGTGTACCGGGCCACCGAGGAGTACGTGCGCGGCGAGAATGTCACCATGCTGGCCTCGATGGCCAAGCTGAAGGCCGGTCGCCTCGCCCGCGAGGTCACCGATGCGTGTCTGCAGTATTGGGGCGGCATGGGGTTCATGTGGGAGACCGAGATCTCGCGCATGTACCGCGACACCCGCCTCATCAGCATCGGCGGTGGTGCCGACGAGGTGATGCTCGGCATCATCTGCAAGCTGATGGGCACGCTTCCCGAGAAGAAGCGGAAGAAGGCCTGACATGGCGTCCACGACTCTGCAGGTCCTGCGGGACGGGGGGTGGCTGCACGTCACCTTGAACCGTCCAGACAAGCGGAACGCCATGAGCCTCGCCATGGTGGAGGAGCTGCTGGCTCTGTTGGCGTCGGTGGACGGCGACCGCTCAGTGCGCGCCATCGTGTTGCGTGGGGCCGGCGGACACTTCTGCGCCGGCGGCGACATCGCCGACATGCAACGCGCTGCGGCCGAGTCTGCAGACCGCGGCACGGACGCCATCGCCCAGCTCAACCGTCGCTTCGGCCATCTGATGCAGGCCGTCGACAGTGCCAGCGCAGCGGTCATCGCCGTGTGCGAGGGCGCGGTGATGGGCGGCGGCTTCGGGCTCGCGTGCGTGGCCGACGTCACCATCGCGGTCGACGGCGCGCGCTTCCGACTGCCCGAGACCTCGCTGGGCATCACCCCCGCCCAGATTGCGGCCTTTCTCGTGCGGCGGCTCGGGCTGTCCCAGGCCCGGCGCCTTGCGGTCACCGGCGCCACGCTGGATGCCCGCGCGGCCCTGTCCCTCGGGCTCGCCCACATCCACGCCGACCCAACGTCTGTGAACGCCGAGCTGGAGACTGTTCTCGACCAGATCCGTCGGTGTGAACCCCGGGCGGTCGCCGAGACGAAGGCCATCATGAACGCCGTCGGCAGCACACCGCTCGACACCATCCTCGACGACGCGGCCGCTGGCTTTTCGGCCCTCGCCCAGAGCGAGACCGCCCAGGCCGGCATGCTCGCCCGACTCACGCGTCAGCCCGCCCCCTGGGCCACCTCCTGACCCCGAGGCCGCCGTGACCACGTCCACCTGGGACACCCTCCTCATCGCCAACCGGGGTGAGATCGCCGCCCGCATCATCCGGAGTGCCCATGCCCTCGGGCTGCGCACTGTAGCGGTCCACAGCGATGCCGACGTCGACGCCCTGCATGTGTCGATGGCCGACGTCGCGGTCCGCATCGGTCCAGCGCCCGTGGCCGACAGCTACCTCGACCCCGCCCGCATCCTCGAAGCCGCCCGGCAGACCGGCGCCCAGGCCGTCCACCCCGGCTATGGTTTCTTGTCCGAGAATGCCGACTTCGCGCAAGCTGTGTTGGATGCCGGCCTCGTGTGGGTTGGACCACCTCCGGCTGCCATCGCGGCCATGGGCGACAAGGCCGCGGCAAAGGACCGAATGCGAGCGGCGGGGGTGCCGGTGGTGCCTGGCTTCGACGGCGACGACCCCTCGGATGCCGCGCTCGTGTCAGCAGCCAGTGAGGTGGGCTTTCCGCTGCTCGTGAAGGCGAGCGCAGGCGGTGGCGGACGCGGCATGCGCGTGGTCGAGTCGGCCGAACAGCTCGCCGATGCCATCGCCTCGGCCCGAGCAGAGGCCGGTGCCGCCTTCGGGTCCACCCACCTCCTCCTCGAACGCCTTGTGTTGGGCGCACGCCACATCGAGATCCAGGTCTTCGCAGACACCCACGGCAACACGGTCCACCTCGGCGAGCGGGACTGTTCGGTGCAGAGACGCAACCAGAAGGTGGTGGAAGAGGCCCCCAGCCCAGCCGTGGATGCCCATCTGCGACACAAGATGGGCCGGGCAGCCTGCGCCGCCGCAGAGTCGGTCGGCTACGTGGGTGCAGGCACGGTGGAGTTTCTGCTCGATGGCGACGGCGAGTCGTTCTACTTTCTCGAGATGAACACCCGCCTGCAGGTGGAGCACCCTGTCACCGAGGCGGTCACGGGCTTCGACCTGGTCGAGTGGCAGCTTCGCGCTGCATTGGGTGAGCAGCTTCCGCTGTCCCAAGACGACATCCGTCTCAACGGCCACAGCATCGAGGTGCGCTTGTACTGCGAGGACCCCGGCCAGGGCTACCTGCCCCAGCCGGGCCCCTACGCACTGTGGTCTGCGCCCCCAGGAATCCGGGTCGACCACGGCCTGCCTCGGAGCGGAGAGATCAGCGCCCACTACGACCCCATGGTCGCCAAGCTCATCGCCCATGGCCCCGACCGGGACACCGCCCGCCGGCGCCTGCTGCGGGCCCTCGACGACAGCATCTTTTTCGGCGGTCGCACCAACCGGGCCCTGCTGAGCCGTGTGTTGGCTTCCGACGACTTCACCCGAGGCGCCGCCACCACCCGATGGCTCGACGCCCATCCCGAGCTTGCAGAGTCGAGTGCGCCTGGCGCAGAGACGCTGGCGACCGCCATCGCGGTGTGGGTGGCCGGCCAGCAGCGACCGCAGCTCGGCCCGTCGGGGTTTCGGAGCGCCCACCGCACGCCGCAACAGATCGATGCCGAGGTGAACGGCGAGCGGGTGGCCGCAGAGGTGACCGTGGGCGAGGCGGGGGTCGAGGTGACGGTGGACGGTGTCCGGGTCGACGTGCTGCTGCTGCCCGGAGAGGGCCCCCGCCGCCGCATCCGGGTGGGTCGACTGCGCCGCAGCGTCCATGTCCACCCTGTAGCAGACCGCTGCTGGGTGGGGCTGGACGGCGAGGTGCTTCACATCGGCCGCTACGACCCCACCCCGAAGGCCGAGGATGCCGCCGCCGGAGGCTCGGCAGTGATGCCGATGGCCGGCACGGTCCTGTCGGTGGACGTCGCGGTGGGCGAGGCGGTGTCGGCCGGCCAGGTGCTCGCACGCGTGGAGGCCATGAAGCTCGAGACGACGCTGCGGGCTGGCGTCGATGGGGTGGTCACCGAGGTGTGTGTGGCGGCGGGGGAGTCGGCGACTGCAGGCACCGTGCTGGTGCGGGTCGAGGCGAGTTGAGCCAGCTCGGCTCACACGTCGTCGAGGGGCGCCCGGTGTCCCTCGAGAGAGGCTTCGAGGGCCTTGCGGTTCTTCACGGCGCCGTGGACCTGCACGCCGGTGAGAATCCAGACGGGCCAGAGGAAGACGGCGCCCACGGCCCCGCTGATGAAGGCATTGCGACGCTTGCGGCGCCAGGAGTCGAGCTGCTCGCCAGCGGCCGGCCCCACCCGACAGGTCTTCATGTCGCGCTCGAGACGATTTCGCCCGAAGCCCTTGGCCCGGTAGACGTGATCGTCGATGTAGACGTGGTTTCCCTCGACCACCACCGACTCCACCGTGGTGCCCCAGGGGCAGGTCTGGGCCGCTTGTGCCGGCGCACCGAGCGACAGGGTGACCGCGACAAGAGCGGCGACAGCCAGGGCGGACGGTTGGGTAGGGGGCATGTGGGCCTCAGGGTTGGGAAGGTGGCGGGGCGGACCTGCCAATCCCAACGGGCCTCGACCCGAAGTTGTGCCACCGATCGAATTGCAGGCGCTTGTGGCGAGCCCCCGCGCAGCCGCCTCTTGCCACATCGGCGCCCGGCTGGTGTCTCGCGCAGAGGCCTTCGATGAGGAGGGGCACACCTTTCACCGGGTGGGGCAGGTCACCTGCCGAGTGCTCTGCCTATCGCAGCCAGAGGGACACCTGCGCCCTCCGGGCCTCCGCCGCCGCTGCTCGAAAGACCGCGAGAGAGTCCCGCAGCTCCTCGCTGGCCGCGTCACCCACCTTGGCCTCCAGGGCCTCCAGCTCGTCGCACAGCACCGAGAGCGGACCGATGTACAGGCCCGTGGGAGCCCGCAGCACGCTGTCGAGCGGCCGTGGAATGAACACGGCATCGTTGAGGCTGAAGTGCCCGAGCACGGTCCAGCTCGACCCGGCGGCCAGCGACAGCTCAGCCGCGCGGCGCCGGGCGCTCCACACCTCCAGCGGACAGGCTGGCTCGGAGTGCGGGGCCTCGCCGAGCTCGCGCAGTGCGGAATTGAGCTCGTCGAGCCAGTTCGCCTCATCGGGAGGGGCGTCGTGGTGTCCGCCGATGGACAGCGCCAGGCTCATGGCTCGACCTCTCGTGGGGGCCTGTAGGAGGAGTGATTTCGAAATCGGAGAAGTGGACGACCACTTTAGCCCTTGGATCCCGGGCGCTGGACCATTGCCGCCTCCAGTCGTATGTCAGCGCGATGACGCCCCCGACGACGGAGCCTGGATGACCGTTCCTGACGCCCCGCCTGCAGCACTCTGGCGTCGCATCGCCGGGGTGCTCGGCGCCGTGGCCGTGAGCGCGAGCGCATTTGCGATTCTCCAGCACAAGGTGTGGGTGGACTTTCTCGCGGTCGCCGAGCAGGTGGGGTCGAGCCGACTCGGCTGGCTTGCGGTGGCCGTGCTGCTGGTGCCTGTGCAGGTGGTGCTCGCCGCGGAACGCTGGCGAATGTGCTCGGCGGAGCTGGGCCTGCCGCTCGACCGGCGCGCAGCCGCGCAGGAGTTCGGACTCGGCATGGCCCTCAACCAGATCCTGCCGGGCGGCGTGGGGGGGGACGTGGTGCGCGTCTGGAGACAGCGACGCCGCGGCTGGATTGTGGCCACGCGGGCAGCGGTGGCCGACCGAATGGTGGGGTGGGTGGTGCTCGCAGCGACCGCCGCGGCCGGCCTGCTCGCCTGGACGCCCCTCACCGGCACCCCCGCGCCTGAGGGTGCATTGCCGGCCGCCGCATCGGTCGCGGCGCTTGGATTGGCCGTGATCGCCCTTCCCAAGGGCATCTTCGGCATCGGCACCCTGTCTTCCGACGCCCGCTCCCTGCTGTTCGCCCGGCCGCTGGAGCTGGTGGGACTCAGCCTCGCGCTCACCGTCAGCATCCTGGCCTCCTTCGGGGCCTGCGCCTTGGCGGTCGATGGACAGCCCGGTGGCTGGCTGCTCACGGCGGGTCCGGTGGCTCTGCTGGCCATGTCGATTCCGCTGTCCTTTGCGGGCTGGGGCTTGCGCGAAGCGAGCCTGGTGCCCCTGCTCGCCATGTTGGGCTGGTCGCCCGAGACCGCCCTCGCCACGAGTGTTCTCGCTGGCATCACCCTGTTCATCGGCGCACTGCCCGGCCTGCTCGTGCTGTGGCTGTCGCCTGCCAAGCCGGAGACCTGATGAAGGCCGTCGTCACCTGCGCGCTCACCGGCGTGCTCACCAACCCCGCCCAACACCCCGTGCCCGTGACCGTCGAGGAGATGGCCGCCAGCGCCAAGGAGGCCACCGACGCCGGAGCGTCCATCCTCCACGTCCATTTCCGCAACCAGCAGCCGGGGATGGGCTTTCTGCCGAGCTGGGAGCCGGAGGTCGCGAAGGCCATCTGCGACGCCATCCGCGCGCGCTGCCCGGACGTCATCCTCAACATGAGCACGGGGGTGTTCGGCGAGGACATCTCGGGGCCGCTGTCCTGCATGGCGGCGGTGAAGCCCGAGATTGCGGCCTGCAACGCCGGTTCGCTCAACTACCTGAAGGTGCGCCGCTCCGGAAAGTGGGCCTGGCCGCCGATGCTGTTCGACAACCCGGTGGACAAGGTCCAGCGCTTCCTGGACGCAATGCACGCGCACGGCGCCAAGCCGGAGTTCGAGTGCTTCGACACGGGCATCGTGCGCTCCATCGCGATGTTCCGCCAGGCAGGGATGCTGCACGACGACCGCCCCCCGGAAGTGAACCTGGTGATGGGTGTGGCCTCGGGCATGGCCGCCGACCCCCGTCTGCTGCCCTTGTTGCGCGAGTGGATTCCTGCCGACTCTCCCTGGCAGGTGACGGCCATCGGACGCCAGGAGATCTGGGAGCTCCACCGCAAGACCGCGGAGCTGGGCGGCCACCTGCGCACTGGCGTGGAGGACACCTTCTACATGCCAGATGGCTCCCGCTGCCGCGGAAACGGTGACCTCATCGAGGCGATGGTGAAGGTGGCGCGAGAGGCGGGGCGGGAGATTGCGAGTGCACAGGAGGCGCGGGAGTTGTTGCAGTTGACGTAGGGGGGTGTGGTAGGGTCGCGCGGCATCGAGCGGTGAAGCTGTCCATCGTGGGGCAGCGGACGGGAGGTTGGAATGTCGGGCGACCCGAAGACTTGTGTTGTGATTGTGGGGATTGATGAGTACCCCGAGTTGGGGCTACACAGTCTCAGGGGCGCGGTGAACGACGCGGCTGCCTGGTGGCAATACTTCGTTTTCGACCTGGGAATCGAACCTGGCGATGTCACGGTGCTCACTCGCCCCAAGCTTGAGGTCGACGAACTGGCACGCCGAGCAGCTCCCATTGGAGACAGAGGCGCCGTCAAAACCATCCTCGCCGCCGCAGATTCGAGGCTTCGCGAAGCTTCAACGGACACAATCGCGGAAGCCCTGGCCACCGCAGCCAGCAACGCCGAGGACGGAAGCAGCCGCTCTATGGTCGTCTGGAGCGGCCACGGTTCGCGTATTGGAACCGAGCAAGCGGGCGACGATGAACAGAGTTCGCACATCGATGTTCTGGTAGTCCCAGGCACCACTTCAAAGGACCAACAATCGGGCCCCTCATTGTGGCAGGTGGCGAATGCCGACGACGAGTCTTCCAGTACCAACAACATCCACTTCTTGGTGGACGCTTGCTTCGGAAACCCAATCGGAGCCCCCAACGCACGACTCGCGGAAGCCAGCGTACTAAAGGCAGCGGCACCGCTCCTTGACTCCCCAAACAAACTCCTTGCTCAGTCCGCTGTTTGGATATCAGCAGCCACAGGCGACCTACCAGCGAGCGAAATCCAACTCAACGGACGATGGCGTGGGGCGTTTTCGTTGGCCTCGCAAACGGTGTTGTCTCGCTGGATACGAGAAGTGCCCGCAGGATACCTGGCGTTCGCCCCTCGGGTGTCCGCGGACAAGCTCGCCTACAGGACAAACCGGGTTGTCGCCGCGATGAATCCAGCTTCTGGCCAAGAGGCAGAAGTACGACGGCACGTCGACTCACCACTCTTCGCACCGGCAGCGACTGCTATCGCCCCAATTCAAGAGCCAACTCGACACGCCCACCACCGCCAGATCTGGGCCGGCGACGATGGCAACTTCAGGGTCTACGACATTGCTCTGGTCGTGCAAGGGAACCTCGATCCGGCTCGGGCAACCGCTGTGGCCACGAACGAACCGTTTCAAACGGTTGTCGGTCGGACAGACGGAAGGAATCGAGCTGCATTCGCCGCAAACGGAGAATACCTCGGATACCAATCCGAGTTTGCCGATCGGCTCTACGCCAGTGAGGTTCACCTTGACGCAAGCCTGACCTGGACTCTCGAAATCGACAAGGCAACGGACGCACAAGCCAACCTCTGCGAGACTGAAAATGCGCCGCTGAAGCCCTATCATGCAAAGGGTCGCATCAGATTCCGCGCCAATCCCCGTGAGTGGAATGTTGTGGATGGGAGCATCCACGACGAATCTCACAACCGACTGTTCAAGTGCCGAGACCTCCCCGGCGAGCGTTGGGCTGTCCGCCTCCATGTCGAAGGGGAGCCGGGGGCTCGGAGGATCACCAAGGTCACCTGGTATCAGCAAGCTGCGAATCCTCCGACCGAGACCAATGAACCGTCGCTCAAATCGCTACACCTTCAGACCAATACCGACGTGCAATGGACTGCAATTGGAGTTGCCCCTCCCTACCAGGACGGTTGGGCGCCTGAATCTGGGATGCAGTGGTATTCACAAGAGTGGGCAGACAACGGTATACATGCCGCACACCCCGCGGGTTGCTAGGTCGGTCGCGGACCAACGGCTGCGCACAGGCGCAGCCCAAGAGCTCGAATGAGTTGACCGGGCTTGCCAACTGTGCGCATGCCGCTGCGTGCCACCCGAACAGGTGCCAACCAAGACCCACCTCGAACACTCCGAAACCCCTCCTCATCCTCCACATCCGCCATCTCCGGCACCCGCACACCACCCACCACCGGCGGGCCTGCCTTCTCCCACAGGTTCCAGCACCACGTCCGAACGCTCCCCGCCATATTGCACACCCCGTAGGGACTCTCATCGTCCGGCGTACTCTCCACGCCGCCCGGACCGACGCCTTCCACCAGTGTCTCCACCACCCGACACCATGTCGGATCGATGAAGTCGCCCCACGGGAAGTAGCGCCCGTCCACGCCACGGGCGGACTTCTCCCACTCCAGCTCGTCGGGTAGACGCCAGGTCCGGCCGGTCCGTTGACTCTCCCACTCTGCAAAGGCCAGCGCCGACCACCAGTCCACCAAGACCACCGGCCAGTCCTGCTGCCAGGCCAGTCCGGCACCATCGCGACCCAACACATAGGTGCCGCTGTCCGACAGCACATAGGGCGACGTCCCGGCATCGCCGCTCCGCTCGCGGCCACTGAGAGGCGCCCACCGAGCCGCCTCCTCCCCCCGCCCCGTCGCCACAAGGTCGTTCAAGAACGCCAGATACTCCCGATTGGTCACCGGATACCGGCGCATCACGAACCCATCGAGCCACACCTGCTGCGCCTCGAGCGAGTCACCCGCCTCCGGGTCCCCTCCCGCCGCAAACCATCCTGCCGGCACATAGCAGTCATCTGGCCCCAGCTCGCCCACCTTCGGCAGCCGAATCGGAAAGGGCGCAGAGCCGCCCGGACGCACCCCATCCCAGTGCTCCAACCGGCCGATCCGCACTGGATACCGCACCGGCTCACAGCCGCCAGCCGCAACCTCCAGCATCCAGCTCCCGCGCGGCAAGGGCACCTTGTCCAATGGTGTCGTACCCAACACACGGTCGAACACCGGGGTCAGCCGACGGTCGGTGGTGACATACCGAAAGGCGCGGACCTCCGCACCCGGCGGGTCGGTGTGCAGAGTCACCGCACCGTCGCCCGTGAGAAAGGCGGTGTGCCCCCCGCGGTCGTGGGTGCGCAGCAGGGCTTCGAGGCGCAGGGCTTCGGCCGACTGATGGCGGGCCTCGGCATCCACGAGGCTGCGTTGGTAGTGGTCGGCCAGAAAGGCGTGGGCGTCGGGCAGCGTCGCGTCGAGCTCCAGGGCCGCGCGTCCGGCCTGCTCCAGCTCCACCCCGAGAGTCACCGCGGACTTCTCCAGCTCCTCCGCCCGGTCTTCGAGAGCCCAGGCACCACGCTTTCTCGCCACGGATGCCCGCACGGAGAGGGCATCGAGTCGCCTGGCCGCCTCGCCCCGCAGACGGCGGGCTTCCAAGCGCACCTCGTCGATGCGGGCGACCAGCGGCCCTGCCCGCTCGACCACTGCACGGGCACGTTCGCGCCTTGCCGTCCCGTCGAGCCAGGCGCGCACGGCATCTCCGAGCTCGGAGGCGTCGGCCGGCCGTTCGTCGGGCTGGCGGCGGATGGCGTGTTCACAGATGTCGACCAGAGCGTCGGGCGGCACAGGCAGGCTTGGAAGCGCCACTTCGCGCAGACTCGGCGCAGACTCGGTGCGCAGGGCCATCAAGATGTCGTCGACCGGTCCCGTGAAGGGTGGGCGGCCAGCCAGCAAGGCAAAGAGGGTCGCGCCCAGCCCGAAGACATCGCTGGTCGGGGCAAGGGCGTGGGTGCGGCCGAGGGCCTGCTCGGGGGACATGTAGGCGGGCGTGCCCACCACCTCGCCCATCCGCGTGGCGTACACGGGGGCGGGCGCGAGCTCGGCGGTCTCGGGATCGTCGACATCATCCGCGACCCGGGCGAGGCCCCAGTCCATCACCAGCACCTCACCGAAGGGGCCCACCATCAGGTTCGACGGCTTGATGTCCCGGTGGAGCACACCCCGGCTGTGTGCGTAGCCCACCGCCTCGCAGATTCGCGCAAAGGCCTCGACCAGCCGCCCCAGGGTGAAGCCATCCGACGTGGCACCCCACCCGTCGGGGGTGCTGGCGGCGTGGAGTTCCTGGATGACCGACGACAAGGTGCGCCCTCTGATCTCCTTCATCGTGAACCACAGTCCGCCCCCTGGAAGCTCGCCCATGTCGTGCACCGACACGATGCCGGGGTGTTCGAGCTGGCCAGTCACCCGTGCCTCGCGCTCAAAACGCGCCCGCAGCCTTGGACGTCCCGAGAAGCGTCGCTGCAGCAGCTTCATGGCCACCACCCGACGCATCACCCGGTCGCGCACCCGCAGCACATCGCCCATTCCCCCCGAAGCAATGGCCCCGAGCAGCTCGTAGCGGGGCGGCAGCGACCAGCCGTCGTAGGTGCCGACACGCTCGTCGGTGTCATCCATCGAGGGCTGCCAGGTGTCTTGGCTGTCGGCATTGGAGTCGAGCTCCAGATCGACTGTGAAGGAGTCGACCACGGACGTCTCGCGGTCGGGGAGCAGGAGTCCGGAGTGGGTGTCGTCGGCCATGCTGCCCTCCATTGGCGAGCATATCGAAGGGTGGACTCCTCCTGGGTCTCCTCCCCCATCCAAGTTAGCTCCCCGCCCCGTCGGAGGCTGTCCCATGCTCATGCTGCTGCTGGCCCTGCATCCCGCCCAGGCCGCCAAGAACCTCAACGTCGAACAATCCCAGCTCATCGAAGCCCCCGCCGCCGTGGTGTGGCAGTACGTCGCCAACTTCGAGACCTGGAAGGACTGGACCGTCTGGAACACCGAGCGGGACCCCGAGGCCGAGTGGACCTACGGCGGCGAGGCGGGCAAGGCCGGACACTCCTCTGAATGGGCCGGCAAGGAGCTGGGCAAGGGCAGGATGGTGGCCACCGAGGTGGAGCCCGAGGCCGTGTGGAACTACGACTTGTACTTCGGCAGCAGCGCCAGGTCCTACCCGGGCGGGCTCACGCTGGAGGAGTCCGACGGGACCACCCTGGTGACCTGGTCGTGGAACATGAAGATGAGCGGGCTCGGCAAAGCCCTGTTCGGCAACCGGGTTGCCGACAAGGTCGCGCAGGACTTCGCTGGCGGACTCGACGGGCTGGAGCTGGCCGTGGAGGCCGCATGGGCTGCTGACCAGAAGGCCCAGCTCGAAGCCGCTCTGGCCGAGAAGAAGGCTGCCTCGGAGGCTGCTTCCGCCGCGCTCGCAGAGGCGGAGACCGCCGCCACCGCCGCTGAAGAAGCCCGCGCGCTCGCCGAAGGTTTGGCGGCCAAGGCCCGGGGCACCAAGGCCAAGGTGGAGGCCCAGGCCGCGCTCGGCACCGCCACCGAGGCCGCCCAGGAGGCCAGCAAGGCCGTCACCGCCGCGAAGGCTGCCGCGGCCGCCGCCGACAAGGCCCTCGAGGAGGCCCAGGCCGCGTTGCAGGCCCTGAAGGCCGACGCCGCGCAACCCCAGGAATAGCTGCGGGCGAGACCTTGGCTCGCCCGCTGGCCACCGAGACCTTGGCTCGGTGGCCCCCCGGAGCAGACCCCGGAGGGGGCTGAGGAGGGGCGCTACAAGAAGGCATAGGCCGCACGAAGACCCGCCTTGCCGCCCGTCTCCACAGGCTGGCCATGGGCGAGCAGGATGCGGTCGAAGTCGCGCTCCAGCAGGGCATCCACGGTGCGACGCAACGCCTGGCCATCCTGCATGAACCAGCTCTTGAACAGGCTGGAGGGGCCGAGCTTTCCGTAGGCGCCGGCCATCTTGAGAATCGTGCGGTCGAGCCAGCCGTCGGCCTCGAGGATGTGGAAGCTGAGGTCGGCGGTGATGAGGGTGCGCGTGGGGGTGTGGAGCAGCACGGTCTCGGACAGGCGCGGGCAGCCCTCGACGAACAGCGTGTCGACCGCCGCTCCGAAGGGACTGTCGAGGCCGGGAGAGAGCACGCCGGTGAGCCGGCCGTCGGGCACGCGGGACTCCACGCCGGGAGCGACCCACACCTCGGCTTCGGGGAAGGCCTCGGCCGCATCACCGATGTAGAGCATGTGTTCGCGGTTCGGGGCGACAAGCCAACGGACCTCGCCGAGGCTTCGAACCGTGGCGTGGTCTTCGGGGGACAAGGGGCCGGGACTGTGCACCAGCAGGCCACCTTCGGGGTGTTCGAGCACAGTGGTGCGGGTGCCGAGGGGAACCATGCCGGCCACCCGGAGGGCGTGGCTGCGACTCCAGAGGCCGGGTGCGTGGGGGGTCCAGTGGGCGGGGAGGTCGGACATGTGGACTCCGGAAACTGGTCAAGCGCGGTTGACCATCTTGTACCGCACCGAGCACCGATGGTAAAGTAGATTTACTATTTTGGAGCCGCGGATGACCGACTTCGATCCCGTCGACGACCTCGACGCCTTCGAGGCCCTCAAGGCCGCCAACCTGGGGCACCTGCTGCTGAAGGCTGGCCGACGCACCGACGAGGTGGGGCTGGCCCGAGTGCGGGCGCTGTCGGGGGCCACGGCGCTGCGTCCAGCGCACATGCGGCTGTTTCCACACATCTCCCTGGAAGGCACTCGGGCGACCGAGATTGCCGACCAGCTGGGCATCTCCAAGCAGGCGGTGGGTCAGCTCGTGGGCGACCTGGTGGGGCTGGGCATGGTGGAGCGGGTGCGAGACCCCACCGATGGGCGCGCGCGGCTGGTGCGCTTCACGGCCGAGGGGCGCCATGCCATCGTGCAGGGACTGGGCGTGCTCGCCGGCATCGAAGCGGATGTGGCCCACGCGCTGGGTAGCAAGAGGGTGGCCCGCCTGAAGGCGGATCTGGCGGCGGTGCTAGCGGTGCTCGACGCCCTCGATGCGGCGAGCTGAGCGCCTGCGGCGGAGGCTGAAGCCGAAGAGTCCGACCCACAGCAGCGCAGAGCCTTCTCCACAGCCACAGGTGTCGTCGGTCTTGTCGGCGTCGGACGCCTCTGCAGAGTCGCCGTCGTCGCCCGGGGGAGTGCTGTCCGCCGGGGGGCCGCTGTCGGTGTCGGACGGCTCGGAGGTGTCATCGGGGACCCCAGATTCGGCGGTGTCGCCCGGGTCGCCCGTGTCCACGGGGTCTTCTCGGGGGGGACAGGTGGGGGCCTCCTCGGTGGTGTCGCAGGGCAGGTGGACGATGCGCATGGGCGTGCGCTCGGTGGTGGTGAGCACGCCGCCATCGGGATGGAAGGAGATGGACTCGCCCTGCCCCTCTACGTCGATGGGGATGGGGGTGGGGGGCGTGGACCAGTGGGCGTCGGGCTCGGCAGGGTCGGTCACCCACTCCCAGCCGCCGTCGTAGGTGCGCACCGCGAGACGGTCGCCGCCGTCGGACCAGTCGGCGCCGGTGATGAGGCCGCTGTCTCCCAGCCAGGTGCGGTCGAGGGTGGCCACGAACTCAAGCTCACCCACCTCATCGGGGCCGGTGGGGACCCTGGGCGCCCGGAAGACGGCCGGCTCGCCCTCCCGCTCCTTGGTGAGCAGGTAGACGCGGCCGGTGCAGGGGTGGACCGCGATGGCCTCGCAGTCGTGGGGCTCCACGGGGTAGGTGAGCCGCCACTGTGCGACCAGCTCGGCGTGCTCGCCGGCCGCAGGCTCCGCCACGACCCAGATGTCGACCGACTCCCGCGACTCGCCATTGTCGCCCACATCGCCGATGTAGATGCAGGTCTCGGCCTCCGCCCCCTCGGGGCAGGGCCCGCTGGCGATGTCCTCCCAGTCGCGGAAGGCCGCTCCGCTGGCCCAGTGGGTCTCGAGGTGGTTGCCCGCCTCGTCGAAGGCGTAGAGGTTGGCGGTGCCGCCGGCATCGTTGTGGGTGAACCAGACCCCCGGCCGGTTGCGGGCCCACACGATGCCGCTGCTCTCGTTGAGGTCGGGGCAGTCGTCGCAGGTGGCGAGGAGGGAGAACTCGCCCCACGACGTGCAGGTGGGCGGGGCGGCAAGTGCGACGGTGGCCAGGAGCGCAAGCATTCCTCCACCATAGCTGCGTCAGGCGGCGCGTGGCGGTTCGGTCCAGCGCACGCCGGCACTGGGGACGTGGCACGGACGCAGCTCCCTGGCCAGCGGCAGGCGGATGGACAGGCCGGAGTTGGGTCCGGGCGGGAAGGAGGCACCGGAGCCGGGCGCCTTGCGGACTTCTTCGAGCAGGTCGGTGGGACACAGGCGAAGCCCCAACAGCGCCTCGGACTCGGGGCGCGGGTTGCGTGAGGGACGGCCGCGGTGGACGACCACGAAGGGCAGGCGAAGCTGAATGGCCCGGCGGCAGGTGGCCCGGATGAAGAAGCGGTTGAACTCGCCCCAGGCGAGGGTCTGCTCGGCGGTGCGGGGAACCCACACGGTCTTGTGGCCATGACGGGTGCGGCGCCCTTCGATGGCGAGCATCCGGCCTTCGCGGGACAGGCTGCGGGCGAGCGTGTGGGCGTCGCCTTCTTCGATGGCGAGGGCGAACAGGCGGGACCAGAGGGCGCGACCGCGGGGAGACAGGCGGCTGCTCAGCCACAGCTCATCGCGGAGGAGGTCGAGCTGCAGCTCCTCCAGCATGAGGTGGCGGGTGGCGGAGTCGGGAAGGAGGGTGACGTGCGACATGGTGCTCCCGGCGCGAAGGCGTGGATGCCTCCGGCAACACCAGACAAGTATGCAGTTCACAGGATCCGGCTGGACAAAAACTGTCCGAACCAACAACCATGCGCGGCGGAATCACCTGGACAGGCACTACTCCAGGTCGGCGTAGAGCTTCTCCCGGGCCGCGACCACCCGCTGGGCCATCCCCATGCCCACACCGGTGAGCAGGGCTGCACAGGCCGCCACGCCAGCGCCGAACACACTCACGAGCGTGAAGCCCCCATTGATGAGCGCGTAGACGACCCACCCCCCGGTGAGCAGGGCACCGAGCGCGGTCGAGGCCACCGCCGGGTAGATCGACCACTTGCGGGCCTGGGTGAAGCCTGCTCCGCTCACGAGAGCCACCGCCCCGCATGCGCCAATGGCGTAGACCCAGGCCTCCTGCCAGCCGTAGCGGAACCACAGCATCGACAGCAGCTGCCAGGAGGTGGCCGCCATCAGGATGCCCGAGGCCGCCGCCACCGCGCCGCCCGCACCCACCAGAGCAGACGCCCCCCGCTGGGCCTCGACGTCTTCCTTGTCGAGGTCCTGGGCGGGGGGCTGGTAGGGATCGGTCGCCAACTACTTGGCCTGCAGCCGGTCGTGGAGCACGGTGGCGATGTCCTCGAGCTTCGCGTCTTCGTCCTTCACGACGCTGAGCATCCGGTGGCAGCCGGGGCAGCCGGTGACCACGGTCTTCTTCTGGGTCTCAGCCAGCAGCTGGGTGAAGCGGTTCTTGTTCACCTTGGCGGGGCTGTCCCACAGGAAGCCGCCACCGCCACCACCGCAGCAGCGGGGGATGTCGGGGCTCTTGCCCGCGGTCTTGCCGGTGACGCCCGCAATCTTGAGCAGCTCGTCGAAGTCGGCGTGCTCGTCGTTGTGGATGGTCTTGCAGGGGTGGTGAACAGCCATCTCGTCGGCCTTCGGGGCCAGGGACAGCTTGCCGTCCTTGGCGAGGCCCAGCAGGAAGGAGATGTGGCTCACCACGTTGGCGAAGCGGTCCTTCTCCATCGCCTCGGCAGCCGCGGACAGCTGCACGCCGATGTTGTCCTTGCAGTGGGGGCAGATGGTGAGGATGGTGCGGTCGTGCTTCTCGTCGAGCGCCGCCGACAGCTCCTCGACCTTCTCCATCTTGTAGAAGGGCCAGTCCTCCATGATGCCGCCACCGTGGAGCACGCCCTCACCCCAGCAGCTCTCTTCTTCAAGCACGCCGTACTTCACGCCGGCGGCTTCGAGGAGGCGGGCCGTGGCCACGACCACGGGACGGGCCTCGGGGCTGTAGCTGCCCTGACAGCCGAGCACGAACAGCACCTCGTGCTCATCGGGATCGAAGATCTGGATGTCGTTTTCTTCGATGAAGGCGGTGCGGTCGTCGGGGTCGGCCGCGAAGATGTTGCCGGCCGCGGTGACGGGGTCGACGCCGCCTTCCTTGAGGGCGCGGGGCGGGTACTCGCCTTCTGCCGTGAGCCGGCCGCGCAGCTCGAGGCCAGAGCGGGAGGGGCGGTTGCCGACGGGGCACACGGTGTCGCAGGCCCGGCACTGGGTGCAGGTGGACACGATGTCGGGCGGAGACAGCTCGAGGAGCTGGTCCTTGGTGGTGGCCGGGTCGCGGAAGGCCAGCACGAAGTGGTCGCGGGGCTTGAGACCAGCCTCGGCGGACGGGCAGGCATCGTTGCACCGGCCGCACTCGATGCAGGCGGTGGTGTCGAAGAGGGTGTGGAAGGTGAAGTCCATCACGCCGTTGGGCATGCCGACGCGGGCGAGCTCCTTTTCGAAGTCCTCTTCCTCGGCATCCTCATCGCCCATGTCGAGGTCGCCGCCGGCCACGAAGCGGTCGGCGGGCAGCTCGGTGACGTGGCGGAGCACGACGTTGACAGGGCCCATGATGAGGTGGAGGTGCTTGCCGTAGGCCACCAGGCTCGGAAAGCCACACAGCACGAGGAAGTGGACCCACCAGTTGATCTTCGCGCCCACGCCCACGAGGCCGAGGTCGGCGCCCCAGGGCCGCTCGAGGATGTAGGTGATCATCAGCGTGGCGATGAGGCCCAGCACGATGCCCGACTCGAGCATGTGGGTGAGCTGGTCCTTCATGACGGTGTAGCGACGCACCGCCATGAACACGACGCCCGACAGCACCAACACCGAGAAGATGTCGATGAGGTAGTCGAGGGGGCCGAGCGGGATGGGGTGCTCGAGGCCGATGATGCCGTTGAGCACATGGGTGGCACTCTTCGCACCGAAGGCCACGAAGCCGTAGAAGATGAGGAGGTGGGCGATGCCCGCCATCGGCCGGTTGGCGATGACGCGGGTCTGGAGGACCACCTCGGCCACACCCGGCCAGAAGCCGCCGGGGTTGATGACCTTGATCTCACCGCGCTTGGGCCAGACGTGGCTGAGACGCTGCTCCCAGAGAATCTTCCCGAAGGAGAAGGCTCCGGCGCCCATGGCGGCGAAGATGAGGATGACTTCGAGGATGTGCATGAAGGCCTCGGATGGGACGGGGATGCGGTCCGGTCGAGCGGGCTGAATGGTGATTCAGTTTTCCACTCGGAGACAGGGGCCCGCCCGTATCCCATCCGCTGGGGATGTGGGACGCGAGGTCTTCAGCTCTTTGTGCTGCGCTCTCCGGGATCAGGCAGCGGATGCTCGTCGAGGCCGGTCTCGGCCATCTTGGCCCGGCGCGCGGCGACGACGTCGGGATGGGCCAGCTCGCCCTCGGCATGGGCCACGACGGCGGTAACCATGCAGTCGCCGGTGACGTTGGTGGTGGTGCGGCACATGTCGAGGAGCCGGTCGACGCCGAAGATGATGGCGATGCCGCCGGCCATCACGGTGTCGTTGATGCCCACCGCCTGCAGCACGATGACGAGCATGATGAGGCCCACACCCGGCACACCCGCCGTGCCCACGCTCGCGAGGGTGGCGGTGAGAACGATGGTGAGCTGGTCGCCGAAGGTGAGGTCGACGCCGTAGAGCTGGGCGATGAAGAGCGCGGCCACCCCCTGGTAGAGCGCGGTGCCGTCCATGTTGATGGTGGCGCCCAGGGGCACGACGAAGCTGGTGACCTCCTCCGAGGCGCCCAGGCGGTCTTCCATGCACTCCATCGTGACGGGCAGGGTGGCCGACGAAGACGAGGAGGAGAAGGCGAGGAGCTGGGCGGGAGCGATGGCCGAGAAGAATCGCTGCGGGGGCACCTTCGCGAAGGTCCACAGCACGGCGGGGTAGACGATGAAGGTCATCACGGCGAGGCCGGCGATGACGGTGAGGCTGTAGACCAGCAGCGCCCCGAGCACCTCGAGGCCCATGTTGGCCATCACGCGGGCAATCAGGCAGAAGACCGCGATGGGTGCGGTGAGCATGATGGCCTGCACCAGCTTGATGATGGTGTCGGTGAGGCCGTCTGCGGCGCGGATGACGGGCTCGGCCTTGTCCTTCGCGACCAGTGTGAGGGCCATGCCGACCGCCAGGGCGGTGAACACGACCTGGAGCATGTTGCCCTCGGCCAAGGCCTTGAAGGGGTTCTTGGGGACGATGTTCAGCATCGTGGCCCACACGTCGGGCGCCGCGGCCTTGGCCATCTTGGAGGTGGCGATGTCGGCGCCGGCGGCAGCCAGGGAGTCGCGCAGCTCAGGGGACAGCCAGGTGCCGGGCTGGGCGATGTTGGCGAACAGCAGGCCCACGGAGATCGCGACCGCAGTGGTGACCAGGTAGATGGCGATGGTGCGGCCGCCGATGCGGGACAGCTTCTTCAGGTCGTTGAGGCTGCTGGCGCCCACGATGAGGCTGAACAGCACGATGGGCACGGCGATGAAGCGCAGCCCGCGCAAGAACAGGTCGCCGATGAAGCCGTTGAGCTTCGCCAGGAAGGTGAGGACCGCGCCACCGACCCCGCCTGCCGCGATGGTGGCCTGGATGGGGTCCTGGGCGAGGTTGACGATGATGCCCACGATGAGGCCGAGGCCCATCCCGATGAGGATCTGCCAGTGCAGGGCGAGGCGGGGCTTGGCCATGGGACGGACCTCCGGAGGGGCCGGAGGATAGCGCCTGGGCGGAGACAAGTGGGGCTCGGCGGACGGGTGGGGGCCTCGGAGCGGACGGGGAGGCGCGCGGCGACCGGACCGATACGTCCATCGGGAGAGATCTCGGCCTCCGCCCACCTCCCCGTCCCTCCCATGAAGGGCATGGCAGGCATGAGGATGTTCACGGACGGTGCGCAACAGGCCGCGTCCCAGGGCCAACGCTCACAATGCCCTGACAGGAGCGGCGACTCGCACCTCCAGCCTGCGCTCAGCTGGCGGAACGCAACAGGTGGTGCGCGAGGCTGGCCATTGCGCCTGCAATCGCAAAGGACAAGCCGGCGGGGAGCAGACCCCGCCATCCATGCCAGGTGAACGCGCCGTCCGCTCCACGCAGCGGCATCGCACCGGCCACAGCGAGCGCAGGCCAGCAAGCCCCCAAGGACACCCCCGTGTACAGGAACACCAACTGCCCCTGCAGCCGGAGGTCTTCGAGGGGGGTGCCGGGCGGGAAGACCTCGTCTGAGGTGAAGTGCGCAATGTGACCGACGAAGTGCAGTGCGGCGTGGATTCCGAAGTGGAAAGAAGGGGTGAAGACGATGCCCACGAGGCAGCTCGAGATGCCCCAGATCGCCCAGATGGACGCCACACTCGGGCGCGCCTGGCGACTCGGGGCCGGCTGCCGTCGCGCCAGCCACACCCAGACCGGGCCCAGCAGGCTCAGGGGCAGGAGCACCGACCCAGGCTGCAACACAAGCACAGCCAACGGCAGCCCCAAGGCGACCAGCGCGGTGATTCCGGTCCCCAGCGCCGCGAGGCCAGTCTGCCCGGTCGCCGCCACGCCAGCGCGGGAGCGGCCCGCCGCAACCAGAAGGACCGAGAGCCAGGCCACCACGGCCACCCACAACACCAGGCCCACGACGACCGGCTGGGTCGTGACGAGGCCGAGTTTTGCGTGGGCCCGGATGATGGCACCGAGCATCGGGGAAAGGGCTGCGAGGAGCGACACCACGATGACCCCTCCGAGCGCGAGTCCGTAGACCGCGGCCGTCAGCCGGAGGGTGGGGTCGGGGGTGGAGTCACCGCGGGCGGGGCCACGGAGCACGGCCCCCACCAAGGCCCCCAGCGCGCCCATGCCGGCCACCGACCAGGGAATCACGAAGCTGTCGAGAATGCCGCTGAGCAGGCCGTAGCTGAGCATCGGCACCAGCTGGTCCTCGGAGGCGGACCCCGCGGCGTCGATGGCCATCCACGCGGGCAGGTCGGCGGCCAGCTTGAGAACCAGGCCGCCATTCCCCCAGCTTGCCGCGGCGATGAGCGCACCCGCCAGCAAGGGCGGTCCCACGCGTCTGCGGCCGAGCACCGCTCCCGCTGCCACGGGCACCAGCGCCACCAACAGCAACGCCATCCACCCGGCCACATGACTCGGCGCGAGCGGAAGTCCGAAGGCCAGCGGTTCGAGCAACACAGATGCCGCCAGACCGGTCAGTCCACTCCCGAGCAGCGCACCGCCACCTGAGACGAACGCGAGTCGATGGTCATCGAGCACGGAGCCCCCCTCACCCGCAGAGCATAGTGCCTGCCGGGGGAGACCTTGGCTCCCCCGGTGCTCGGGAGACCTTGGCACCCGAGCCCGTGGAGGACGCGCAGCGGCCGGAGCGGTCCAGAATCAGGCGTCGAGGTCCACCGGCCTCAGGTCGCCTGGAACCACCCGCCATCGGCGCGCGGCCTGCACATCGGAAGCAGCGTCGGTGACGTCATTCACGAGGTGGTACACGGCCTCCAGCCCTGCGGCGGTGACGATGGCTTCGGTCCAGCCGTTGACCGACCAGTCCCACCACTCGATGTGGGCCTGGTTGGCGAGCAGGGGGCCCACGGTGTCGGCCAGGTCGTAGGTGACCCGCGAGCTGGTGGCCGGCACGATGAACTCGGCGATGGCGGGGGTGCTCTCGTAGACGGTGGGGTCCTCGGGGACCACGCCCACACCGGCGGCATGGATGTCGCCTGTGAACACCACCGTGCGACCCGGGGCCCAGGCGGCGACAGCGTCGAGGAAGCGGGCGCGGGCGGTGGGGTAGCCGTCCCACTGGTCGGGGTTGAGAAAGACGCCGCCCAGGTCGAGGGGCAGCATCACCACGGGATTGCCGACCACCACCCAGTCGGCGGCCTGGCCCTCGAAGGCGCTGTCCACCCAGGCCTCCTGGTCCACCCCGAGCAGGGTGCGGTCGTCGTGCACCTCGTCGCAAGCGGCGCCGATGTCGTCGTTGCAGGGCTGCTCATCGCGGTACTGGCGGCCATCGAGCAGGATGACGCGCGCGAGCGTGCCGAAGTCGACGTGGCGGTGGATGTCCCAGGCGGTGTCGCCCGCGCTGGGGACCGGCAGGCGCACGGGCATGTGCTCGTACCAGGCCTGGTAGGCGGCAGCGCGGCGGGCGGCGAAGTCGGTGTCGTCGGTGACGCGCCCGGCGTGGTTGTTGTCGACCTCGTGGTCGTCCCAGATGGGCATCCAGGGGGCGCTGGCGTGGCTGGCTTGGAGGTCGGCGTCGCTGCGGTAGAGGCCGTGGCGGTCGCGGTAGCCGTCGAGGTCGAAGGGCTCGGGGGCCCCGTGGTCGCGGACGGCGCCGGTGGTGCCCGACTCGTAGATGTAGTCGCCGAGAAAGACGATGAGGTCGAGCTCTGCCTCGGCCATCGACCGGTGGCTGGCGTAGAAGCCCGACATCCAGTTCTGGCAGGTGGCGAAGCCGATGCGCGCGGACTCGGGGCGGGCATCGGGGCACGGCAGGGTCTTGGTGCGGCCGACCGCGCTGGTGTGGTCGCCGCAGCGGAAGCGGTACCAGTAGACGGTGTCGGCCTCCAGGCCATCCACGTCGACATGCACGGCATGGGCGAGCGCGGCGGATGCCACGAAGACACCCTGCTGCAGGATGTTTCCGAAGTCCTGGCTGTCGGCCACCTCCCAGATGACGTCGGCCTCATCGGCGGGAGAGGCGGCCACGTCGGTGGGGTCGGCGACGAGGCGGGTCCAGAGAATCACGCGGTCGAAGAGGGGGTCGCCGCTGGCTACGCCAAGCTGAAAAGGGTTGTCGGAGAACGGCGACGGACGGACATCCTCGATGCTGCCGGCGGCAGTGGGAGTGCCGGGCTCACAGGTGCCGTCGAGGTCGGGTTCGCCGGTGTCGAGGCCGGTCTCCCCGCTGGAGTCGGAGCCCTTGCCTTTGCTGGTGGTGCCACAGGCCGCGACGCCTGCGAGGGTGCCGAGGAAGGCTCTGCGGTGGAGTCCGCGGGGCCTGGGTCGGCCAAGCAGCCGGTCTTCGAGTGTCCGCCGTCCCATGAGGGTCCCCTATTCGCGGTGGTCGACGCGGTTGTGGTCGAGGTAGCGGTCCCACTGCGCCAGCGCGTGCACGCCCACCGCCATGCCGATGGGCATCGAGAAGAGCATGCCGATGTAGAGCGCGAACATGCCGACGTAGAGCAGGATCATGGCGAGAATCATGCTCGCGAGCAGCGTGAGGTAGGCCACGGGCTCGGAGAAGATGACGCGCACCGCCCTGTTCCAGCGCAGCATGCCGAACCAGTCGCCGTTGAGGCAGCGCCGCAGCAAGTCGGGCATCACGACGTACATGCCGAGCATGCCCACGAACATGGGAATCATGACGAGGATGCCCACGATGCCGCCGGCCGCACCACCAGCCTCTTCCCCGCCGATGGCGCCCACCGCTCCGGCGAGTGCCATGGGGACGAACATGCCGGTCCACATGATGACCATGAGAAGCATCCAGCCCACGAAGAGGATGCCCATGAGGCGCCAGCCCCGGCCGAGGTCGTCGCCCACCGACACCGACGGCATCATCTCCTTGGAGCCGGTGCGCACATCGTCGTAGATGCGCTGCATCCAGCCGTAGGCCGCCACGATGCCCACGATGGGCACGAGCTGGAGAATGCCGAGAAGCAGGGCCGTCTTCCACCACTCGGGGTTGGTGAAGGGGTACTGGACCGCGAGGGACGGGTCGATCTTGTTGGGGTCGATGCCCTGGGGAGCGCCGGTCTTCTTGCGGAGGACCTCGCGGGCCGGCTGGAGGTCGGCCTCGGGCGGACGGTAGGGCGACTCTTTGATGAACAGCTCGTCGGACTCGGACACAGGACCTCCGGAGATGCCGAGCCTACGACAGCGCGGGCCGAAGCGTTGCCTGCGGCCCTCGGAGCCGCGGAGACGGTCAGAAATTCGGGGCGGTCAGAATTTCGGGGCGGTCAGAATTTCGGGGCGAAGGCGTGGCTGCTCAGGGTGCCCAACGCGCCGCGGAGGGGGTGCTCGGGGTTGGACTCCACGGCGGAGGCGAGCTGCTCCATGGCGTCGAGAACGGGCGGGTCGACCTCGTCGTAGACGTCGCCCTGCAGGAGCCGCAGCACGTCGAGGCGGTGCTCGGGGTGGCGCAGGAACCAGGTGAAGACCACCTGCAGGCGGTAGTAGACGCTGATGAAGCGGTGCCAGGTGCGGGTGCCCCGGCGCATCACCTCGGCGTAGGACTCCAGGTCGGAGGCGTCGAAGGAGTCCTTGGCGAGGGCGTCTTGGATGACCGGTGCCGCAAAGCGTGCGCTGGACAGCGCGATGCTCACGCCGCTGGAGAAGATGGGATCGACGAAGCGCGCGGCGTCGCCGAGCAGCATGAAGCGGTCGCCCGTGATCTGCTCCATCGCGTAGCAGTAGTCGGCCTCGAAGCGCAGCGGACGGGTCTGCCGGGCGGCCTTGAGGCGGTCGTGGAGCTCGGGCACCTTGCGCATGTGCTCCCAGAACAGCGACTTGGCGGTGGGGGCGGACAGCAGGTTGCGGCGCTGGGTGACGACGCCGATGCTGGTGAGCTCGTCGGTGATGGGAATCTGCCACACCCACGCATCGGGCTCGGGCAGGAAGTGGACCCAGATGTGGTCGGCGCGGTCGGTGCCGCGGTCGAAGTTCTTGAACCAGCTGTGCACGGCGAGCTGGTTGAAGACGGGGTCGCGCACACGCAGCTTGAGCTTGCGGCCGAGGATGGTGGCCCGACCGCTGGCATCGACGACGAGCCGCACCTTCACCGAGCGCTTGCGGGTGGTGAGGACGGGCACCTCGCCGAGCTGGATGTCGGTGACCTTCTCCTCCTGGTGGACGGTGGCGCCCAGCTGCTCGGCGTTGTCGAGCAGGATCTGGTCGAAGCGGCCCCGGTCGACGTGGAAGGTGTAGGGCTTGTGGACCCCCTCCTGGGCGCGCTCATCGAAGCGGATGCTGGCGGCACAGTCGGCGGTGACGCCCTGCCAGTCGTGGTCGTAGACGTGTCGACTGCCGTGGGCCCGCCACACGGCGCCGTACTTGCGCAAAAAGCCGGCGGCCTCCATCGCCTCGAGCAGTCCAAGCTCCCGAAGCACCCGGTTGGCAGCGGGCACCAGCGACTCGCCCACATGGGGTCGCGGGAACTTCGTGGCCTCGAAGACAACGACGTCGAGGCCTTCTCGGGCAAGGTAGGCCGCGAGCGCAGAGCCGGCGGGACCGCCGCCGATGATGCCGACATCATGGTCGAAATGCATGACACCTCCACCGCAGATGTAGCGCAGATGGGGGGGCCGGAAAGGGGGCAATCGGGTGCGTCGGGCCAGGCTTGGGAGTCGGTTGACCGGGGTCACTCGGGCGATCGACCCGGCAGGAATAGGAGGGTAGGTTTGCTGTCTGGTGGACCGGCGAAGGGGGCTTGCTGCTGGCATCCAGCGCCCATCCAGCTAGGACCCCGCCTCACCCCCGCGAGGTCTCCCATGCCCCCTGCCCGCAATGTTCTCGGTGGTCCGCTGCAGAGCTGCAGCACCGCTCCCCTCACCGGCTGGACCCGCGACGGCTGCTGCCGCACCGACGCCAACGACTTCGGCAGCCACACCGTCTGCGCGCTGATGACCGCCGACTTCCTGGAGTTCAGCAAGGCCCAGGGCAACGACCTGAGCACGCCGCGTCCGGAGTTCGGCTTTGCGGGCCTCAAGCCCGGCGACCAGTGGTGCCTCTGCGCCCCCCGCTGGACCGAGGCCTTCACGGCCGGCAAGGCGCCTCAGGTGGTGCTGGCGGCCACCAACATGATGGCCCTGCGTCACTGCAAGCTGGAGCACCTGCTGGCCCACAGCCACGACGCCATCGAGGCTTGAGGGCAGCTCCGAGCGGTCCTCGGACCACCGGCCGCCCACACGCCGCTCTGCATCCCCCACGATGGACGGACGGCGCGATTCTTGGGAGGCTGTCGCGTCTGTAGCGTGGCGGTGGCGCCAGGCGGGGACACCACCCGCAGAAGTGGGGACTCGGATGGCAGAGCCGGTGTTTTCGACAAAGACCAATTCACGGGGCTTTGTGTGTGTGGAGGACAATGCCCGGGTGGACATCCGCGTGGGCTTGGAGGCGCCCGAGCTGGAGGTCGAGGTGGAGGTCTCTCGGGCGGAGCCGGATGGCTGGTTCGAAGTGTCCATCGATGGCCAGGACCTGCCGCTCGGACACTCGGTCACCCTGGATGTGCGCGACGGGGAGAGCATTCCGCTCCACGTCCGGGCCAAGGAGGCCGGCCCCTTCCAGCCGGCCCACGGGCGGGTCTACTGGGGCGCGGCCGTGTTGCTGCGCCGCAAGCTCCGCGATGGCGAACACATCGAGCGCCGACACACGCTCGTCGGGCAGTTCGATGCCGACGGCCTCGGTGCCTTCCAGGTCGACCAGGTGCGGGTCACCCCGAGGTCGGTCGTTCCAGGGGGCACCGCGCTGCTGGAGTGGCGGGTGATCTGGCATCGGCCCGACGAGCTCCTGCTCACCGGCGACGGACGCTGGCCCACCTGCGTCGTGAAGGGCGAGGGGGCCGACAAGGTGGTGCCCAGAGAAGAACAGGAGGAACGCCAGTACCGCCTGCAGGCCCGGGGACTCACCTGGCTGCGCTGCCACGTCGACGTCGCGGAGCACGCCGCGCCCGGCACCTACACGCTGGTCCCCCACACCCCCACCCAACGGCGGCTGACCGGGCCCGAGGGTGAGCGCTGGCACACCGAATGGCACACCGCCTCACCGGAGGCGAAGCTGCGGGTGGAGGTGCGATCATGACCTCCCTCACGCTGCTCTCGACTTCTCCCGACAAGGTGGACTGGTGGAGCCGCCAGACCTTCACCGCCAAGCTGAAGTGGGGGGGCCTCGGTCCCTTGAGGCTGCTGCGGACAAGCCGGCTCATCGTGGGAACCGGGAGTGGGGCCCTGAGCATTCCGGCGGCAGGCGGCCTCACCTTGACGCCCGGCCAGACAGCCACGCTGACCTTCGAGCGCACCACGGTCTGCGACCAGCTCGACCCCGGCGCCGTCCCAGTGCGCCTGGAGCTGCGGGCGCTCGGAGGCAAGGTCTACACACGCGACGGCAGCCCCGTCGAACTCACCGAGCGCGCCCCGCCCAAGCACTTCATGGGGTCGGGATTCGCCACCTGGCCCCAGCCGTGTACGCGGAATGGCGCCGTGGAGCGGGTGCCGCTGCGGATGGCGGAGGGCTACACCTTCGATGTCAGTGTGCAGCGCACCCACAAGAGCCCACGGCTGCTGCACATCGAGGTCGACAGCCACCCCCTGGCCGAAGGTCCGGTGGTGCTGGAGGACAAGTCCGACGGGGAGCGGATCCCCATCCACATCCGGCCCAAGGTGCGGGTGCCCCACGACCACGCCATCGTGGAGGGCGCCGTCACGGTCCGCCAGCTGCCATTGGCGTGCGGGGGACTCCACCCCGCCGTCGGGGTGGGCTGGCATCCCACCCATGTGCGCCTGGATGCCCTGGAGGCGGAGCTGGAGGTGTTGGAGCCAGCCGCCTCGGTCATCTCCCCCGACGAGTCCGTGCTGCTTCGGGCGGGCTTCCACAACCCCCACTGCGTGCAGGTGTGGCTGCGGACGAGCGGTGGCTGGTTCCGCTTCATGCAGGAAGGCGAGGACCGGTCCGACCACTTCGACCAGCAGGTGGTGTCTCCCCTCCCCGCCCTTCCGGAGATGGGGATGGGCATGCTCGCGGTCCGTTGCGTGCCGATGGCGTCCGCAAGAGGCACCTACACGGTCGTCAGCAAGGTGGAGGCCCGCCGCCCGGTGGACGATGGCGAGGGCGGCAGCAAGACCCTGGCGCTCGTCCCCATGCCTGGAAAGACCGCCACCATCACCGTCGAGGTGTAATGCAGCCCCCCGTCCCCCCTTGCAGGAGGACGCCCCCGAGGAGCGCCCATGTGGTCCCCTGAAAACTTGCGCCTCTGGCTGCATCCCCGCGCGCCCGCCGAGGTCCGGCCCGACCGACCCCCCGTGGTCTTCTGGGCCTACCACCACGACACCACCGCCCACGACTTCGTCGACCACGGCGCCGTTCGATGGGACCCCCGGCGGCGCTGTCTGCAGGCCACCCCCAAGCTCGACCGGCTGGGCATCGTGGGCGACCCCTCCCGGCAGTTCTACGGCATGGGCGGTCCCTTCTTCTTCTTCGCCGACTTCACGCGCCGCTGCGTCGACTGCCACGAGGACTTCGTGTTCACCGCGAAGGCCCAGCGCTTCTGGTTCGAGGACCTTCGGGCCACCGTCGACGCCGCGGCCATCCGGTGCACGCCCTGTCGCAAGGCGGCGCGGGGATGCAAGGCGGCCCACCGACGCTGGTCGGAGGCGGGGGACGCGTGGGGCAAGGCCCAGACCGCTGCCAATGCGCTCCTCCTGGCGGAGTCCGGGGTCGACCTCGTGGAGCGCGGCGCCGGCACGATGCGGGTGCTCGACGAGGTGGTGGGCGCTCTGCGGACCGGGGTGCGCCTGTCCCCCGAAGACACCCACCTGGAGGGCTGGTTGGCCGTCACCGAAGCGGCCCGCAATCGACCCGAGGCCTGTCGCGCGCATGCCGAGGCCTTCCTCCAGCGCACCGAGCGACGCCACGACCACGGCACCAAGGCGCTGCGCAAGAGGGTGAAGGCACTCGTGCGGGTGCTCGACCGTCAGGCCCGGGGCGAGCGGCTCATCTGAGGACCATCACTTGAAGGGCACGGAGCGGTCGACCTTGCCGCGGGCCGTGCGCGGGAGATTTTCGACGACGCGCAGCTCCGGAATCATGTGAGCCGGCAGGCGATGGGACAGGTGGCGTCGGAGGTCGGCGGGGAGCTGTCCTCCATCCACCACGACATCGGCCACCAGGCGCTTGTCGGCATCGAGCCCCACACGGGCGGCAGACACGGCCTCGTGGTCGGTGAGCGCGCCTTCCACCTCTTCGGGCTGCACCCGGAAGCCCTTGTGCTTGAGCATGCTGTCGAGCCGGCCGAGGGCGTGGAGGGTGCCATCGGGGTCTCGGCGCACCCGGTCGCCGGTCTTCAGCCAGAGCTTGCCGTCGTGGTGGGTGAAGGCCCTGGCGTTGAGTTCCGGGCGGCCTCGGTAGCCGAGCATCAGGCCCGGTCCGCTCACCCACAGCTCGCCGTCGGGGCGCACCTCGATGTCGTAGTAGGGGGGCGGACGACCGATGGGCACGGCGTCTTCGGGGGGACGCTCGAGGCGATGGGCCGCACACACATTGGTCTCGGTGGGACCGAAGAAGTTGTGGACCGGACGCCCGGGCAGCGCACGCATCAAGCGGGACAGGGCGGCAGGTGGAAAGGGCTCGCCCGCGTAGACGATGTGGCGAAGGGGACCCTCGGCCAAGGGTGCCAGCTCGGCCTCCAGCAGGCGGGTCCACACCGAGGGCACCGTGTAGATGACCGTGCAGGCGCCGTCGACGAGCACCTGGACGAGCGTGGCGGGGAACATCGTCGCACCGCTTGGGACCACTACGGTGGTTGCCCCGACCTCGGCCGTGGCGAAGAGCTCGAGGGTGCACAGGTCGAAGGTGAGCGGCGAGAGGTGGGCCACGCGGTCATCGTCGGACAGCCCCAGCGTGGCGGCGGCCCAGCGGGCGAAGTGGCGGACGGCGGTGTGCGACAGCACCACACCCTTGGGCCGGCCGGTGGACCCGGAGGTGTAGAGGATGAGGGCGGGGTCGGCATCGGTTCGGGGGACGGCCGCCGCCAGGGCGCTCTCGGCATCGAGCGACAGGAAGGGGACGGGGACCCGCTTCGCGACCGCACGGGACCGTCGCGCCGCCTTTCGACCCACCAAGACGGCCTTGACATCGGCATCTTGGAGGATGGCCACCTGACGGAGCAGCGCACCGTGCGGCTCCATGGGCACCGCCACGGCACCGGCCTGGAGGATGCCGCGGAGGCCGGCAATGGTGGCCAGCGAGCGACCAGCCATCAGCGCGACCCGGTCTCCCGACCCCACGCCGGCGGCCCGCAACACCCCCACGACGCGGGCCGCCTCCCGGTCGAGCTCGCCCCAGGTGCACGTCTTGTCGCCATCGATGACCGCCACTCGGTCGGCCCAGCTGGCGGGCGCGGGGGCGCCGAGGCTCACGCGCCCATCATCCGCGCCACGACGCTCCTCTGGATGTCGGAAGTGCCCGAGTAGATGAGCCCGCAGGCGGCGTCTCTCAGAGCCCGCTCGATGCCGCTGCCTTCAGCGAGTCCGGCGGCGCCGAAGCTGCGAAGGGCGGTGAGGGCGGCCGTGAAGTGGGCCTCGGAGGCGGTCAGCTTGGACAGTGCAGCGTCGACTGCGGCCCGACGTCCGTCGGAGACCTTCCAGGCGGCCTGGTAGAGGAGCAGGCGGCTGCCCTCGAGGTCGCGCCGAATGTCGGCCAGGCGGTGGGTGACGGCCTGGTGGGTCTTGAGCGGTGCACGACCTTGTCGCGGACGACGCACATGGCGCACGCTCTGGCCAAGCAGGCGGTCCATGCTGCCGAGGGCCGCGGTCATGATGCCGATGCGCTCCCACTCCATGGCGGTGAGAAAGAGCTGTGCGCCGGCACCTTCGGCACCCACCCGGTCGGCCTCGGGCACCCGCACGCCGTCGAAGGTGAGCGGGCCCACATCGCAGGTGCGCAGGCCGAGACGCGGCACGTCGGGGTGGCGCGTGAGGCCTGGGGCATCGCCCGGGACCATGAAGGCGGACAGGGCCTGCATCGCCGAGCCATCACCGGTGCGGGCGAACACGAGCACACGGTCGGCGCGAGGGCCGTTGGTGATCCACACCTTCTCGCCGGAGATGACGTAGTGGTCGCCGTTTCGGGTGGCGGTGGTGGACATGTTGAAGGCGTCGGAGCCGGCCCCCGCCTCGGTCATTGCGAGGGCGCAGATGTGCTCGCCGCTGGCCAGACGCGGGATCCAGCGGGCCTTCTGGTCGTCGGTGCAGCCGGCCAGCAGAGGCGGCAGGCAGCCGAAGAGGTGGGCGTGGGCGCCGAGGAGCAGTCCACCGTCGTCGCAGCCGCTGGCCAGTCCCTCGTGAACGTAGACGGTGTCGAGCAGGCTCAGGCCACCGCCGCCAAGCTCGGGCGGCACGAAGCAGCCCAGCAATCCAGCATCGCCAAGCCCTTGCCAGGCCTCCACCGAGAAGACGGCCGCACGGTCGCGCGCGTCGATGTCGGCGGACAGGGTGCGGCCCAGGCTGCGGGCGGCACGGTGGCGCTGCCGGGCCTCGGCGGACCACGAAAAGTCCATCAGATGGTCGCGCCCTGGGACCGCAGGTGGGCCACAGCCCGGCTGATGGTGTTGAAGCGGTCCATGGTGATGTCGGCCATGGGCACCCGCACATCGAAGCGCACCTCGAAGAACTCGAGCAGGCGCATGAAGCTCATGGAGTCGAGAATGCCCTCTTCAAAGAGATCCTCGTCGGGATCGAGCTCGCCGTCACCGTCCATGAATTCGTCGATGATGAACTCGGTGATGATGTCTTCGATGGACTCGGACATCGGCCACACTCTCCTTGGCTGGGGACACGAAACCGTCCACCTGACCTGGGTCCGGCGGGCGGCAAGAGGCCGGCGCCCATAGCCCCTTTTCTCACTTCTTGCGCGGAAAGGGTGGCCCGAAGGCCGAATCTGTGTCAGCGCAACGCCTGCCCTGGCCGAATCCGGCTCTCTGGAGGCTCCGATGTCCAGCCGCGAGCTGGTCGTGCTCGGCACCGCAAGCCAGGTGCCCACCCGGCACCGCAACCACAATGGCTACTTCCTGCGCTGGGACGACGTGGGCGTGATGGTCGACCCCGGCGAAGGCACCCAGCGACAGATGACGCTCCACGGAGTGCGCACCAGTCGCATCCACCACATCTGCATCACCCACTTCCACGGCGACCACTGCCTCGGCCTCGCCGGACTCATCCAGCGGATCTCCCTGGATGGCGTGCAGCACGAGGTCTACGTGCACTACCCGGCCTCGGGCGAGGCCTACTTCCAGCGGCTGCGTCGAGCGAGCATCTTCGTCGACCGCTCGAAGCTGGTGCCGCTTCCGTTCGACCGGCCCGGCGTGCTGTTCGCGGGCGACGGCTACACCCTGTCCACGATGAAGCTGGAGCACACGGTCCCGAGCTGGGGCTTTCGCATTCAGGAGGACGACAAGCGCAGCGTCGACGGCAAGGCGGCGGCCCGACTGGGGGTGAAGGGCGCGCTGGTGGGCCAGCTGGTGCGAGAGGGACAGGTGACGGTGGACGGCCGGGTGGTGCGCCTGGAGGACGTCAGCTTTCCACGCCGGGGACAGTCTGCAGCCATCGTGATGGACACCCGCCCCTGCTCGGGCGCCCTGGAGCTGTCCCGCGGGGTGGACCTGCTGGTGTGCGAGAGCACCTACCTGGAGTCCGAGGCGGCCGAGTCCTGGGAGCGCGGTCACATGACGGCTGCGCAGGCCGCGACCCTCGCCCGGGACGCCGGGGCCCGCAAGCTCGTGCTCACCCACTTCTCCCAGCGGCATCCGGAGGTGCAGGTGTACCTCGATGAGGCGACCCCCATCTTCGGCGAGGTGGTCGCGGCCGAGGATGGTGCGGTGGTGCGGGTTCCGAAGCGGTAGGGGCTAGTCTTCGCGGCAGGTACGGTCGCCCATGTGGATCTCGGGCGCCTCACTGCTTGCTCGGAAGCTCCCCGCCGGCAGCTTCACCGAGCCCACATGCCACACCCGGTTGGTGTCGATGTTCTGGGTGCCGGAGAACACCCGCCGACCGTCGAGGTAGACCCACACCGTCGCGTCGAGGTCGTGGGCGCCGTCGTCTGTGTAGTAGTGCACGTTGACGTCGTAGATCCCGTCGGCAGGAAGGCGGTGGACCACAGTCTCCGAGCCGGGCCCCTCTTGAGCGTCGTCGACAAGCATGGGGTTGCCGACGCGTGCCGACGAGCCCCATTGGGGGTTTTCGTTGCAGAAGCTGACGTCGTCGGGGACGTCGAACAGCTCCGCACCATCCCGAGCGAAGTGGAGGTCGAGGTCGGCGCCCGGCTCTGCCCAGCGAAGCACGACCCGAAGTCCGCTGGAGAGGCCGAACCGCTCGGCGTCCACCGCCACCTCATCCGCAAAGCGCTCCGTCAGCGTCCCTGTGTCCTCCACCGACACCGACGCACAGCCCATCGTCCCGAACAGCATCCACATCACGGACCGCATTCGTCCCCCAAAGGTTGATGCGCCGACGGTAGCACCTGGCGCCGCCACTCGCTCGAGAGCACCGCGAACAGCACCTCATCGGTCCACTCCCCGTGCTCCGCATCCCAGTAGCAGAGGCGCTCGTGGCCTTCGCGGCGAAAGCCGAGCCGGTCGAACAAGCGCAAAGAAGCGGTGTTGCGGGGGTCGACCCGGGCCTTCACACGGTGGAAGCCATCGGCGAAGAGGTGGGTGATGAGCAGGCGAAGTGCACGGGTGGCGAGGCCCTGCCCCCAGACGGCGGGATCGAGCACGATGCCCAGCTCCACCTGGCGGCGGGGCTCCACCGAGCCGAAGCCCAGATCGCCCACCACAACGCCATTCCAGACGATGACGAGCTGGCAGGGCTCCGACTGGTGGCCGGGCAGGCGGCGGGCCTGTTCATGGGCCAGCGCCACCACATCGGCCACCCGCTCCGGACGCCAGCCCTGGTAGCGGGCGACCTCGGGCAGGTTGCGACAGCGGTGGACCGCGGCGGCATCATCGGGGCCCATCCTGCGAAGCTGGAGGGGACCATCGGTGAGCAGAAAGTCGGACATGGGGCCCATCCATCGACGGCGCGGCGGCCCCGAGCGGACCGGCTCAGAGCATGTAGCTCTTCAGCTTGGGCACCAGCTCGGCCCAGGACAGGTGCGCCGCGGACATGGGGTAGAGCATGCCCTCCTCCTTGGCGTTGTGCTGCTGGATGAGCATGTGCAGAGTGTCGCCGTGGTCGAGCATGCCGTCGAAGTCGCCGCGCTCGGCATGGTCGATGATCTGGCCGAGCACCACGCGCATCTGGTCGTGCTCCATGCGCATCACCCGGGTGGGGCCCATCACGATGCCGGTGGCGTGCTCGAAGGCCGGAAAGAGCACCTCCTCCTCCATCGCCAGGTGGCGGTTCATGTGGGCGACATAGGCGCGGGCCCGCTCGACGAGGGCGGCGTTGCTCTCGCTGCCGCTGTCGACGGCCGCCTCGAGGTCGGCCCACAAGGCGTCGATGCCGCGGTGGTCTTCGGTGAAGGTGCCGGCGAGGTCGTCGGTGAGGGTGGGGGTCCACGTCATGGCGGCTCCTGGCGACTGCGTGGTGGGTGTCCTCCCAATAAGTTATCGACCGATAACCAGCCAGCCGGAGCCCACAGAAACATGGCCAGACTCCCCGGACCCACGCGCCGCCTCCAGATCATCGAGGCCACGCTGCACCTGCTGGCCACCACGCCCCTCGCCTCGCTGAGCACCCGCCAGATCGCCGCAGCGGTCGGAGTGAGCCAGCCCGCCCTCTTCCGCCACTTCGACAGCCGAGAGGCCATCCTGGTGGCCGCCGTGGCCCACACCCGCACCCAGCTGCGCGAGGCCCTCGACCCCCTGCTCGCCGCCGATCTCACGGTGGAGCAGACCCTCGCGGGCCTCGCCGAGACCATCCTCCAGCAGCTCCACCGCACGCCGGGCATCAGCCGCCTGCTGTTTGCGGGGAGCCAGCCGGGCCGGGGCACCCTCCAGGCTGCACTCACGGGCCTGGTCGACCAGCAGCGCAGCCTCGTGGGGGCGCTCGTCGAGGCGGGCCAGACGAGCGGAGAGCTGAGGGCTTCGGCCGACCCTGCCCATGTCGGCACCCTGTTCGTCGGCATCGTGCAGGGCCTGGTGCTTCGTGCCCAGGTCGCCGACGAGCCCCTGCCGCCGCCCGCCCACGGCCGCGCGCTGGTCGCCCTGTTGTTCGATGGGCTGCGTCCCGTGGCGTCGACACCGGCCCCCGCGCCCGAGCCGGTGGCCTGGTCGGTCCCCCGGGTGTGTTGTGTCGACGTGCGCCCCCACCTCGCCCGCGGAGAGGAGCCCTTCGCCTTCATCCAGGCGCAGCTCGGTGCCATGTCCCAGGGAGACGTGATGGTGCTGGAGGCGCCCTTCCGGCCGGGTCCGCTGCTGTCTCTGCTCCGCCAGAGGGGGCATGGGGTCCACAACATCGAGGTGACGCCCGACCACCACCTCGCCCTCGTGCGCCTGGGTCGCGCGGAGGAGCTGTTCGACATCGCCGACCTGCCGGCCCCCGAGCCCCTGGAGGCCACCCTTCGGACGGCGGCCGCCCTCGGTCCCGGAGACCAGCTCCTCGCACGCACACCCCGGCTGCCCCGGCTGCTCGCCGAGCGCCTGCCCGACCTCGGCCTCGACGGCACCTTCGTCCAGCTGGCCGACGGCTCGGGCCTGTCCCTCATCTGGCGGTCGCCATGAAAGCCCCCCTCCCCGTCAGCGCCGGCGTGCGTCCCGAGCAGGGTCCCCCGCTGTCGGTCGTCGCTCCCTTCTTCGTGCTGGCGCCCGCTTTCGCCGGACTCGCGGGCCTGCTGCTCCTCGCACGCGGCGGGGCTCCCCTCGCCTCCCCCTGGACGCCCGACTCCATCGCCCTCACCCACCTCGCCACCATCGGCCTGCTCGCCACCTGCATGCTGGGCGCGCTCTACCAGTTCAGCCCCACCGTGGCCGGCGCCCCCATTCGCCCCCACCGGCTGGCGCACGGGGTTCAGGTGCTGCTGCCTGTGGGCGTCTTGGGACTGGTGGGGGGCCTGTTGCTTGGCCAGCCGCACCTCATCGGGGCGGGCGGGGCGGCGCTCGCCGTGGCCTGCCTGGTCTTCGTGGCACCTGTGCTGGTGGCTCTGGTGCGCTCGGAGGTGCGCACGGACACCGCCCATGGCCTCCGGCTGTCGGTGCTGGGATTTGCCATCATCGCCGGTGTGGGCGTGCTCCTCGCCTTGTCCCGCTCGGGCCATGGGGTGCCGCTCCCGGGCGGCATGCCAGCCTGGCGCACGGCCCACCTGCTCCTCGGCCTGCTGGTGTGGGTGGGCGGACTGGTGAGCGCGGTGGCCTGGCAGGTGCTGCCGATGTTCTACACCGCCCCCGACCCCGACCCCCGCCTGACCCGCCTGATGGTGCTCCTGCAGGGGCTCTCCCTCGTCGCACTGCCCACAGCCGCCGCCGAAGGGAGCCTCCAGCTGGTGCTGCTCGCGGCCATCCCCGCCGGCCTGTCGGCGGGCCTGATCCTGCCCGTCTGGGGCATCTGGGCGCTCCGCAACCGCAAGCGGCGCCGCAAGGACCACAGCGTGGGCGCGTGGAAGGCTGGCCTCGTCTTTGCCGTGCTGGCGGCCATTGCGGGGGTGTCCGCCGGACTCACGTTGTGGCCGGCCCTCGACGTGCTCTTCGTCTGGCTGACCACCTGGGGAGCCGCGGGAATGGTGATGCACGGCATGCTCTCGCGCATCGTCCCCTTCCTCGTGTGGTTCCACCGCTTGTCACCGCTGCTCGGCCGCGTGGTGGTGCCGCCCATGCGCCAGCTCTACGCCCAGGTGCGCCTGAAGCGGTCGCTGGTGGTCCACGGCATGAGCGTGTTGGTGGGCACTGTGGCCATCTTGTCGGGCATCGACCTGCTCGCCCGCCTCACCGGCCTGCTCGTGCTGGGGACGGCGGTGCTGTGGGGGGTCGACGTGGCCCGGGTGCTGGCGACCCAGGCGCCGGAGGCCTGACCGTCAGCGAGAGCCCGGCGGTCAGGGCACCATCAGCTTCATGCAGTAGACCGAGCCGCCCGACTTGAGGAACTCGCCGGTGTCCACCTCGATGGGGGTGAGTCCGAGCTTGCGGACGGCCGCGATGGTGCGGCTGGCCCCTCGGTGCACGATGAAGTGCTGCGCGTCGGGGCAGTGGCCGTTGCACGCGAGGCCGTGGGCCGCCTCTTCTTCGGGGACCTCGACCAAGCGGGGAAAGGCCTTCTCCAGCAGGCGGATGCCCTCGGCGTCGAAGGCCCCGGGCACGAAGAGGGCGGTCTGGTCGTCGACGAGCTGCAGGCAGGTGTCGAGGTGGTAGAAGCGGGGGTCGACGAGGCGCAGCGCGAGGGTGGGGACGTCGAAGCGCTCGGCCAGCTCGTCGTAGACGCGTCGGTCGGTGCGGAAGCCATGCCCGCCTACGATGGCCCGTCGACCCGGGACCCAGGCGGCGTCGCCCATGCCTTCGAACGGCAGGGTGGGGTCGGACAAGCGGTAGGTGAGCGCCCCGCGGCTGTCGTACCAGCGGGCCACGACCTCCACCTCGGCCCGCCGCTCCGGAGCGTGCATGTAGGACAGGATGGCGGCCCACCGGCCGTCGGGCAGCTGTCCCGGGAAGGACTGGTTGGCCATGAACACGAGGTCCGGCAGGCCCTCCACGCCCTGGATGAGCTCGATCGGAAAGCCGATGCCCGCATAGGCGTCGCGCACCTGCTCCCACTGTCGACGGGCGAGCCCCTTGTCGACGCTGCCGATGTTGCCGGCCATGTGGGGGTTGATGACGTAGAGCACGTCGAAGAAGGCAGGGTCCGCCATGAGCACGCGGACCTCGAGGGGGCGCGGCAGCAGCTCGGGCAGGGTGAGGTCGAGGTCGTCGGCCGACTCGATGACGTGTCCGCGGTGGGTGGGCTCCGGCACACGGCCTCCTTGGGGCTGGCCGACCAACCTACCCGATGAAGGGTCAAGGCGGTGTCGACAGCCCGCTCAGCGCCACCGCACCTCGACCACGGGCACCAGCCAGCGCCTGCACCGCAGCCGGGACCGCCAGGCCTCGCCCGACTGTTCGGCGTCACGCTCCACCACGGCGACCACCTCCACCCGGAGCACGCGGGCCAGTCGGGGGGTCCACTCCCGGTCTGCAGACTTGGACAGAGCACCCACCACCACGCCATCTTCGTCGACAATGCAGACCCGGTGTCCCATCGCCTTCAGCCGCACCGGGTCGCCCGCCTTCATGCGCTCCAGGGCGCCGTGGATGGGGGCATCGGGGGCGCTGCGTCCGGCGAGGTCGAGGAACAGCTGGCCCAGGCCGAGCACGGTGAAGCGCACCGCCGCGGGCACCGGTGCGCTTGGAGTGCGGGCCTCCACGAACACGTCGGGGTGGTTGATCTCGGCAAACAGCGGATGGCTTCCCCCCGCGATGCGCACGAGACTGAGCGAGTCACGGGCCCGGGTCATGCCGACATAGAGGAGGCGGCGCTCGTCGGCGCGCTCCTGCGCCGAGTGGATGCGGAAGCCGCCGTCGAGGATGACGACGTGCGGGAACTCCAGCCCCTTGACCCCATGCAGGGTGTGCAGCTGGATGCCCTGTCCCACGGGTGCCCCGGCCTTCGCTTCGGCCAATGCCTCCCAGAGGCGCTCGGAGACCGCACTCGCAGTGGTGAGGGCGTCGTCGGTCTCGTCGGCAAGGGCCCCGAGCTCGGCCTGCACCAGTGTGCGTCCCTGTCCCTCGGGCCAGCCCGCCGTGCGCGACGCGAGCTCGGCTGGATGCAGCCCGCGCTGGGGGTCCTCCGCCAGCCACCGCAGCAGGCGGGCCACCGCGCGCAGCCGGCTTGGGGAGACGGCACCTTCCCGCTCGGGGGGCCGCAGGTGGGAAATGCCGGCCGCTTCGAGGGCCACGCGCACCCAGGCGAGCTCCCGACGGGTGCGACCCAGCACGGCGATGTCGCGGGGGGACCCATCGGGATCCACGGCGAGCAGCCAGCGCAGGTGGTCCACCACCACGCCCACCTGGGCACGGGCGTCGACCACGTCGAGCAGGCGCACCCGGCCCCGGGCCTGGCGGTCGAAGGCGGCGAAGCGTCCCCCAGGCGAATCGGCGGCCCGCGCAGGGTCGACCTCCAGCAGCTGTCCGCGCTTGAGGCGCCCCGGGTCGTGCACGATGAGGCTCTGGGCGGCGTCGAGGATGTGTCGGCTGCTGCGGTAGTTGCGGAGCAGGTGGCGGGCACTGGCGCCGTAGTGTTCGGTGAAGCGGCGGATGAAGGTCGTGCTGGTGTCGCGGAAGGCGTAGATGTTCTGGTCGTCGTCGCCCACGGCCAGGATGCGGAGGCGCACGCTGTCCGGGGACTTCTCGGTGCGGCCGGCCACCAGCGACACCAGCTCGAATTGCTCGGTGTCGATGTCCTGATATTCGTCCACCAGGATGTGCTCGTAGCCCGCCAGGATGCGGTCACGGCGCGAGTCCACCGATGGCAGGACGCCGTCGGTCCGCAGCACCTCGGCCGCGTCGCGCAGCAGCCGGCCGAAGTCCACCTCCGGCTGTCCCTGCACGCTGCGTCCCACCAGCCGCAGCGCCAGTCCGTGGTAGGTGAAGACATCCACCCGGCGGGCATCTTCGCCAATCAAGGCCCGGAGCCTCCGGCGCAGCTCCAGCGCCGTGGCGCGGTTGTAGCAGAGCACCAGCACGCTCCCCGGCGGCACCCTCTGCACGCGCACCAGCCAGGCACAGCGGTGCACGATGACCCGCGACTTGCCCGAGCCGGGGCCGGCCAGCACCAGCAGGGCTCGGGAGCCCTTCCACGTCACGATGGTCTGCTGGTCGGTGTCCTTGAGGTCGGAGACGATGCGCTTGTAGCTGTCGGAGGTGGTGCGGCGCTGCAGGTCGGCCACCCGGGCATCGGGCAGCCAGCGGCGCAGAAAGGTGCCCTTGGGCTGCTCGAACCAGTCGCGGGCGAGGGCGTCGGCACGCGCGGGGTCCTCGGCGGCGATGCGGGCCCAGGCGTCCATGACGTGAATCTGGAGGGTGCGCTCCTCGTAGTGGGCCTGCAGGGCGGCGTGGTGGGCGCGGGTGTAGCGCCACACGTCGGGCCGAGGGTCGAAGCGCAAGGTCATCGCGGGTCGGAAGACGGCGAGTCCACGGTCGAGGCGCAGCACCTCCAGCTCGTGCAGGTAGAGCAGGGCCCGCTCCACAGCATCGACCATGCGGCCCTTGAGGATGGCGCTGCGCAGGGCGATGTTGCGCCGCCCGGCCTGCACGAGGTCTTCGAGGGCGAACTCGACGAGCAGCGTGCCGCGGGCGCCCGGTGCCTCCTGCTCCAGGCTGTCGAGAAGCTGCTGCACGATGACCCGACCGACCAGCAGCCGCTTTCGGGCGAGCGCCCCAACCTGCTCCCAGGGCCGGAGGAGCTTGAGCACCATCCGGGAGCGACCCGCCGACCGCAGCTGCAGGCTCCCCGTCGCACCGGCCATTCCGCGACCGTCCGCACCCATCGCCCGCAGCAGTGCGCGCACGAGTCCGGCCTCGCTGCAGCTGTGGCCCCGCTCCAGCAGCGCCCCGTTCAGACGCACGATGCTCACCTCGATGCGCTGCCCCACCTCCATGCCGCCCGACTGCTCCTCGGCCACCGCCCACAGGTCCTCCTCGAGCCGCACAAGCTGCTCCAGGCGGGCCATGCTGGCACCCTTCACCCGCACGGTGAGCCAGGCGGACAGCTCGATTCCCCGCGACAGCAACCCCACATCGGCCATCCGGTGCAAGGTGCGGATGAGGGCGAGGCCGGCAAAGCGCGGGTCGGAGCCGCCCTTTTTGTCGAGCCGGGCGTCCACCACGGCTGCCAGAGCGGCGAGGTCGTCGGCATCGTGGGCCTGTGGGACATCGGCGGCGGACAAGGCCCGGAGAACGACTTCCCAGCGGGCAGCTTCGCGGTCCTTCAGCCCCAGCTTGCGCATGTGGGCGCGGGAGGCCGCCAGCGTCTTGAACTGGGGGCGCCCTTGGAACACCCGGGTGCGGTTCTCGTCGCGCCGCAGCAGGCGTGCCCGTTCGAGCCAGGACACCGCCGTGTTCACCTGGGTGCTCGCCATCCTCTGCTCGGGGTCGAAGGCCTGCACCCGCGACAGCCGCATCAGCTCGCCATGGCTCACCACCAGCTCCCGCGACCCGCTGCCCGACAGGCGCTTCACCACCCGCAGCAGCGCCGAGATGTCCCGCGCCCGCAGCTCCGAGTCCGATGCAAGCCGAAACTGCGCCTCGGTGTCGGCGACGTCGTAGAGCAGCACACACTCGGCCGGGGCCCGGTCCCGTCCCGCCCGGCCGGCCTGCTGCAGGTAGCTCTCCAGCGAGCCCGGCAGGAAGTCGTGCACCACGAGCCGCACGTCGTCCTTGTCGATGCCCATGCCGAACGCGCTGGTGGCGCACATCACCTGCACCTCGCCGGCCATGAAGGCCCGCTGCAGTCGGCGCTTGTCGGCGGGGTCGAGGCCCGCGTGAAAGCCCTCCGCCCGCCACAGCCCGTTGGTCTTGAGCTGAAGGGCCAGGTCGTCGGCATTCTTGCGGGTGCGCACGAACACGATGGCCGAGCCACGGTCCTTGCGGGGGACGAAGCCACCCGGTCGGAGCACCCGGGCCAGCTCGTCGGCGATGGCCTGCAGGCGCCGTTGGGGCGGCACCGCGCGCACCGCGAAGGTGAGGTTGTCGCGGCTCACGGTGGCGATGAAGCGCTGGAGGGTGTGGCCGAGCTGGTCGTGGATGAAGGTGCAGATCTCCTCGACCACTGCGAGCTGAGCGGTGGCGGTGAGGCAGTGGACCGGCGGCGGCGGCACCCCCTGTTCCCGGGCCAGCTCGGCCACGAAGCGGGGGACATAGAGGTAGTCGGTGCGGAAGTCGTGGCCCCACTTGCTCAGGCAGTGGGCCTCATCGAACACCCAGGCCGCCACCTCCCGCACCCGCAGAGCCCCGCGCACCGACCGGTTTCGGGTCTGCTCCGGGGACAGATAGAGCAGCCCGATGTCGCCCATTCGCACTCGTTCCAGCACATCCTGGCGCTCGATGGCGGTGAGCATGCCGTGGATGGCGGCGGCGGAGGCCTGGGTGCGTCCAGCGAGGGCCTGCACCTGGTCGTGCATGAGGCTCTGGAGGGGAGACACCACCACGGTGAGCAGCCCGCGGCGCTCGAAGCGGGCCAGAGCCGGCAGCTGAAAGCAGAGGGACTTGCCCGCCCCCGTCGGCAGGGCGGCAAAGTAGGAGGTGGACTGCAGACCGGCCTCCACCAGCGCCTTCTGGAGGCTGTGACCCGCGGCGGTCGCGGGCTTGTCGCGAAAGCCGTCGAAGCCGAAGTGACGCTTCAGCAGGGCCTCTGGCCGGTGATGCCGCCGACACCAGCTGCAGTCGTCCCGCTTGCAGGGGGTGTCGCGGAGTCGGTCGAGCAGCTGCACCGTGGCGGGGTGGGCGTGGCGCACCCAGGCCGGCAGCACGGCCCCCTCGAAGCCCATTGCATCCGCGGCAGCATGGGTCCAGGCGGCGGCGTAGGCGAGGGCCATGGATGCATCGAGAACGCCCTTCTGCACGCCGTTGAGCGCATCCACACATGCCCCCGTCGACAAGGCGGACACGAGGTCGAGGGCACCCGTCGGGCGGGGCAGATGCGCGAAGAAGGCATCCGCGGCCGGCCCCCACTCGTGGCGCAGGGCGCGTTGGTACAGCGCCAGGAGCACCGGCGGGGAGCGGGCCCACTTCTGCATCAGCTCCGCCAGCAGCTCGAGACTGCCGCGGGCGTCGGCGACAGGGTCGTTGTCGACCTCCAGAGTGGTCTTGTAGGGCTTGACCAGGCGGTGGAAGGGACGGCCAGGCCAGCCGAGAGGAGACAGCACCAGAGTATCGATGGCCGGCATCTCGAGGAGCCGGAGCCGGGGAAGGACCCGTGCGACAAAGGGCAGGTCGTGGGCGCGCACATTGTGGCCGACAATGGCGGGGGCTCCGTCGACAAAGGCGTCGAGGCGCTCGATGTCAGTGGCAGACAGCGGCGCCTTCAGCACAAGCTCCCGCACACCGCGCACCACCCCCACCCGGTCGAGCCGGCGCCCGTGGGTCTCGATGTCGAGGCCGACCACCTGAGAGAGGAAGTGAGCCAACTGCGGCTGGTCCTGCAAGGGTCCCCCGGGTGCGACTCTACCTCTGCGCCCTTCGCTTCAGGAGCAGGGCGAGGGGCACCCCCAGCAGGTACATGAACAGGCCGTAGGTGAGCACGGCCAGAGTGGTGGTGTCGGTGAAGAAGGCCGACGACAACAGCAGTGCGAGCGACAGGTTGCGCACACCGGTGGTGAGCGACAGGGCCGCCCGGTCCCCAGCCGACAGACGCCCCGCGAGGGGCACGGCGAGGCTCACCACGATGACGATGTTCTGGGCGAGCAGACCGGTGGCACCGACCTCCGGCACGAGGTGACCGCGGGTGACGAGCAGGCCCAGCACAAGGCCCCCGAAGATGAGGTTGGACAGCGGACGGGCGAGGCGGTCGAGGCGGTGGGCCAGCGGTGGACGAAGCAGCCGGATTCCGACCCCAAGCGCGAGCGGGGCGAGCTGGAAGACCAGCAGGGTCTGCAGCAGCGGCCGCAGGGACACCGACTCCCCGGGCACCAGCAGCACCACCAGCAACGGCACGATGGGAACCGCGAGTCCGGTGAAGATGCCGAGCAGCACCACCGACAGCTCGAGGTTGCCAGCCGAGGTGCGCGTGAGCAGGGTGCCGGTGCCCCCACCGGGCGCGACCGCGGCGAGGAGCAGGCCGGCCAGGATGGGTGGGGCGAGGCCGAGGGCGGTTCCGGTGCCATAGGCCACAAGGGGCACCACCACGAAGTTCACGAGGGTGGCCAGCCCCAGGAGCACCCGCCGGGAGGCCGCGCGACGGAGGCGGTCGAGGTCGAGCTCCAGGCCCACCGAGAACATCAGGGTGAGGTTGAGCGCCTGGATGGCGATGTCCTGGAGGTTCACGCCTCGTCGTCCGCGCCCGACAGGTGGCGGTCGAGGAAGCCGAGCACCTCCCGCCACCAGCGCACCTCGTTGCGCGGCTGCAGGATGTGGTGTCCCTCACCTGGAAACACCAGCAGCCGACTGTCGAGGCCGCGGTCCAGCAGAGCGTTGTGCAGCTGCAGGGCCTGGCCCACCGGCACGTTGTGGTCGCGGGCGCCGTGGCTGATGAGCGCGGGCGCACGCCAGTGGTTGATGTGGTGGGCGGGCTCGTCGGCCAGGAGCCGGTCGCGGTGGATGTGGGGACGCCCCCCGAGGTGCCAGGCCCAGGCGCCCGGTTCGTCGCAGGCGCCATACATCGAGGTGTGGTCGAAGATGCCGGCGTGGGAGACCACAGCGCACAGCTCCGGGGCGTCGAGCCGCGTGGCGAGGCGGTTCACGGCCCAGCCGCCGAAGCTCCCGCCGAGTGCGGCGATGCGGTCGGGATCCACGCGGGGGTCCTGGGCGGCGTGCTGGAGCAGCTCGACGAGGTCGTCGATGGCCACGCCCCAGTGGTGCCAGATCCCCTCCACATGGCCATCCCCACGGCCAAGGCTGCCCCGCGGGTTGGCGAGGAGCAGATGGGCGCCGAGGGAGGCGAAGAAAGCGGCCGTCTGGCGGGGGTGCCACTCGTTGCGCCAGGCCGAGATGGGCCCCCCGTGAACCAGCAGCAGCAGCGGGCGAGGCCCCTCCAGGGCGGTGGGCAGCCACATGGCGGGGCAGCTCGACGGACCGCGCTCCCCGCCGCGGTGGTGCTGGACGGCCGGCAGGTCGACGGGCGTGGGTGTGGGGCCGAGGGCGGTCCCACCGACCCGGCGCAGGTGCGGTCGCAGGTGGAGGGAGGACGCCAGGCCCACCAGCGCATCCCCGGCTGCCAGAGCTTGCCAGGAGCGCCCGTCGGCATCGAGGACCCGCACGCTGTCGTCGGTGGGGTCGACGCGCACCACTCTGCGGTGGTCGCCGATGGTGGCCAGGCCAACGATGCCCCGGTCGGTCCACACCTGGGGCTCGATCCAGTGGGGAAAGTCGGTGGCCACGGGAAACTGCTCCCCGGTGGAGCCGTCCGCGACCCAGAGCTGCTTGCGACCGTGTACGTCGGGTCCGCGCTGGTGTCGGACGAAGGCGAGGCCCCGCCCGTCCTCGGTGAAGACCGGATGGCTGTGGTCGCAGAGCCGGCGGTCTCCGATGGTCTGGCCCCGGTGGCGACCCGGCAGCGAGCGAACCACCAGAACACGCTCCAACACGCCATCCTGGCCGATTCTGCGCTCCGTGTGCGCGAGGCTGCGCCCGTCTGGAGAGACCGCAAAAGCGCAGTCCTCCAGCACCCGGGCGCGGGGCAGACCGAGGGGCATGCGCGCCCCGGTGAGGCGGTCGTAGACCACGAGCTGGAGGGTGTCTTCGGTGAGCCAGCGGTCCCAGTGGCGCACGAGTGGGTCTTCTGTGACCGCGACCTCCGCCCCCCAGGCGGCGTCGCTCACCCGCACCCGCTCGATGGTGACGATGCGGTGGGCCCCGCTGCGAAAGGCGACCACCCCGCCTTCGGCGTCGGACACCACCCGCCAGTCCCCATCGGGCAGGCGCTCGACCACCTGCACCGGCGTGCCGGGCTCCCCCTGGTCGGTGAGGCAGAGGATGGGCGGCAGGTCGGCGGGGTGGAGCGGCTGGGCGACGGTGGGTTCCCGGCAGTCCCAGTCGGCGGGCGACACGCGCTCGAGGCGGCCGTTCCGCGCCACGAACAGGCGATGGATGCGACGGCGTCCGAGGGGGTCGGGGGTGGACCGCGCCACCACCACGCAGTCGCCCCGGGCAGCGACCGAGACGTCGCGTGGGGCGGACGTCCACAGCCGAATGCGGGCATCAGGCAGCACACCGCCTCCCAGGCAGAACCCTGTTGTTGCGCACGCACGATGCAACAGGGGGAGGGGCAGGTCCAGCGGCGACGGCACCGGTGATAGGTGGGTGGCATGCCCCAAGCCCCCCAGCTCCGCGATCTGGCCACCCGAATCCTCGACGGTCCCGACCTGTGGGCCGACAAGATGGTCGACCTTCGCCACTTCGTGGACGACGCGCCCGGTCCGCCGTCCACCGCACCCGCCGTGCCGGGCCGCAGCGTGGAGCTTGCCCTCCACAAGGGCATCGTGCGCGATGGTCCCGCCTTCTCCAAGCTGGGCGAGGCCGGTGCCCGCGGCCGCCTGCTCCACGCCATGGCCAACCACGAGCTGCAGGCGCTGGAGCTCATGGCCCTGGCACTGCTGCGCTTCCCCGATGCCGACCCGCGCTTCCGCCGCGGGCTGGCCCACATCATGGCCGACGAACAGCGCCACCTCGCCCTGTACGTGCGGCGGATGGAGCAGCTCGGGGTGGGCCTCACCGACCTTCCATTGAGCGACTTCTTCTGGCGCGCACTGCGCCAGCCCGCCGACCCCCTCACCTTCGTGGTGCAGATGGGACTCGTGCTGGAGCAGGCCAACCTCGACTTCGCACGACACTGGTCGCTGCGCATGCGGGCCGCTGGAGATGGGGACACCGCCGACATCCTCGACCGCGTGTACACCGACGAGATCAGCCACGTTCGCCACGGACTCGCCTGGGCCCGGCGCTGGAAGGACGACCAGGACAGCCTGTGGGACACCTTCATCGCCCATGCGACCGAGCCGATGACCCCCGCCCGCGCCGTCGGCCCGCTGTTCGACGAGGACAGCCGCAAGCGCGCGGGTCTGCCCGATGACTTCCGCCTGAGGCTGCGCACCTGGGGAGGCTCCAAAGGACGCCCCGCCGATGTGTGGTGGTTCAACCCCCAGGCCGAGGCCGCCACCGCGCACCACCGCCGCACCGGCCGGGCGTACGCCCCGCGCAAGATGGTGGCCCGACTCGCCCACGACCTGGCGACCCTGCCCGCAGTCCTGGCCCGTCCCGGCGACATCGTGTTGGTGCCCGAAGCGCCGCGCCCCGACTGGCTCGCGCACCGCCTCGGCGCAGGCCTTCCCATGGCTCAGTTCGTCGACGACCCCGGGCATCTGGTCGGGCGCACACTGGGGCCGGCGCGCCCGTGGGGTTGGTCCCCCGATGCCGCCCGCCGCGCCCACGACCTGCTGCTGCATGTGCCGGTCGACGAGCCACTCCCCGTGATTGGCAAGGTGTGGGCCGTCCCCCATCTGCGCGCACTGCTGTCCGACGACCAGCGAGAAGACCACTGGTCGAGCCCACACATCGTGCCGCAGGTGTGCCACGAGCTGCAGGCGGTGGTCGAGCATGCAGGCCTCCTGCAGAACAACGGATGGGACGATGTTCTCGTGCGCGGAGACCTCTCCGCCTCCGGCCGGGAGCGGTGGACTCTGCGGCGCGACAGGGGACCCATCGACGCCGGCGAAGGCGACCGGATCAGAGGCCTGCTGGACCGGCATGGGGCGGTCACGGTGGGGCCCATGCTGGACCGCCGCATCGACCTGTCTTTCCACGGCGACGTGGCGGCCGACGGCACGGTGGTCTTCCGCGGCATCGTGCGCTTCGAGACCCACCCCGACGGACGCTTCACCGGCGCCGTCCTGGGACCAGCCCACCGTGGTCTGCCGCGCCCACAGGTGCGCTGGATGCTGGGCGACGGCGAGGATGCGGACCACCTCGGCCGTGCAGCCCGAAAGGTCTTCCAGCAGGTGGGTCCCGCCCTCGCCGCGGCGGGTCATCGCGGCCCGGTGGGTGTGGACGCCCTGGTACACGCCGTTTCCGGCCGGCCGGCCTTGCGCTTGTGTCCCCTCGTCGAGGTCAACGCCCGGTGGACGATGGGACGGGTCGCACTGGAGCTGGCCCGTCGCCTCGGCCTGCGCACCGGCATGCTGCGGCTGGTGTCGCCCCGAGACGACGTCCTGGCCGACGCCTTCGAGGTCGGAAGCCGGCTGCCGCCCGCCCGGGTCGAGCGTGGGCAGCTGGCTGAGGGTCCCCTCTGGCTCACCGACCCACGGGGCGCCCAGGTGGCGGCGGTGGTGCTCCCCTGAAACTCGCCCTGGTGCGACGCTACCGCGCCTCGAACACCAGCGGGATGCGCGCCTCGCCGGTGTGTCCCGGAGAGAACTGCAGCAGGGCCCGGGCCCGCACCTGGAGGCAGCGCACGAAGTCGGCCCGCCGGGAGTCGTGCCTCGACAAGCCGTCCACCTTCACCTCCAGAAGATTCCCGTCCACCACCCACACCCGCAGTGCGACCCGTCCACTGAAGCCCGCAGCGTGGGTGGCCTGACAGATCCCGGCATGCCGACTCCAGGCCCGCACGGCCCGGTCCACCACGCGGCTCGGCAGCTCCGGTCTCTTCGGCTCGGACTTCACGCTGCCCAGGCGGGCCATAGCGGAGCCAGACGGACCGGTCCTCGGATGCACCATCACCACCGGATGCCGCTCCACACGGGCGATCTCACCCACACCCACGTCGGTGCGATGGCCCCCATCCGCACCGGAGACCACCCCGTCCACCTCCAGCCCACGGTCGTGGGGGTCGATGCCCTGGGGTCCGTCGAGCGTGCGGGCCAGCTCGTCGAGATTGTCGTCGTGCACCCCGAAGGCGGGATGGCTGAAGAAGCGCTGAAAGGCGTCCATGTCGCTGGGATCGAGGGCGACGGGACCGTGGACCGTCGGGACCGCCACGGGCTCGGCCGGACGCGAGGACTGGCCACCGGAAGCGGTCTGCCGCGCGCGATCCGAAGGCCGGGGCGACGGGCGGTGCTCGGGACGCTCGATGAGCTGCAGGATGCGGTCGGGGATGGCGTGGACCACCCGCTCGGTGTCGACGACGGTCTGGTGGGCGGCCCAGACCACGGCCAGCAGCGCCACGAGGGCCAGCGCCGTCCACAGGCCGTGGAAGCGTCGGTCCTCGGGGGTGAGCTGCGGGCGGTGGAACGGGGGTGCCAAGCAAGCGCTCCGGTGGGACGTCCTCTCGTTCGGACGCCCACCTGCTGCCTGGACCCCTCGCTCCGCGGAAGGTTCCCGTCCGGGGCCACTCTCCGGCCGGCCGGGAAGAACCGCCGTCTCTCAGTGGGAGACAGCGGCGAGGCACCCTCAGGGGGTGGCGTCGAAGTCGAGCTCGTAGTTGATGAGGTAGCCCTCGACCTCGACGGAGTCGGTGACGTGGGAGCTGACCGAGGCGCCGTCGAAGGTGCCGGCCCAGGGCAGGTCGAAGTCGCCCACGAAGGGCACGGCCACCACGGACACACCAGAGATGGCGTCGCCGTCGCCGGTGAAGTCGGCCTCCATGGTGCTGTTGATGTCGCCGGCAAGGGCGAGCTGGCCCTGGAAGCGGCAGGTGGAGGTGCCCACGATGGGCGGAGAGGCGTCGGGGTCGACCTCGAAGCTCACGGTGCCCAGGCAGGTGTCTTCGCCGATGTCGGCCTGAAGCCACAGCACGAGCTCGCCCTCGAAGATGTCGGCATCGGTGTCGGCGTCGGTGTCGGCATCGGTGTCGGCGTCGGTGTCGGCATCCGTGTCGGCGTCGGTGTCG